>Ga0299912_10003176_pt1 | contig 13469 bp, 10 predicted proteins | sample RVTome_2_FD_207667 | JGI IMG/M metagenome (GOLD analysis project Ga0299912, IMG submission 207667) | Soil microbial communities from uranium-contaminated site in the Upper Colorado River Basin, Wyoming, United States - RVT95D214 (version 2) ...
TATGCCGGCAAGAAAGACCTTGGCCTATAGCCAATTCCTGCTTTTTCTCCTGATCGTCTTTCTCTCCAGCGCGGTCTTTTCGTCCCGTGTCATCCAGAGAGGGGAAATCGTCTCTGCACCCGACGTCACTGGGAAAACTCTGGCCGAGGCCGAGAGGGATCTCGCCAGGAAAAGATTGCCCCTCCAGCAAAAGGGGATCGAATTCAACGACCGCTACGAACGGGGGAAGATCATATCTCAGGAGCCGCCCGCGGGCTCCAAGATCCGGGTCAACCGACCTGTCCGGGTCATCGTCAGCGGTGGGAGCGAACTCGTCGAGGTGCCCGCGCTCGTCGGCAGGAGCCTGGAGGCGGCCAGCAAGGTTCTCGGCGAAAGCGGACTGCAGAGAGGGCTGATCTCCCAGATTCATACCTCCCGTTACGCGGCCGGCCGCATCATCGCTCAGGAGCCCGCGCCGGGGGGACAAAGCATCAAACGCACCACTCCCCTCAATTTCTTGGTAAGCCAGGGAGAGATCGAGCCGAGATACCTGATGCCCGACCTCATCGGCCGGAAGGCCGGCCCCTGCTTAACTCGGCTCAAAGAACTGGGCTTCAAGGTGGCCGACGTCCGCTACTCCTACTACCCTGGCCTTGATCCTGGCATCATCATCAAACAATTCCCCGCCCATGGCTTCGGGATCGCCAAAAGAAGCCTGATCGCCTTGGAGGTCAGCCGATGATCCGACTCGCGCCTTCTATCTTGTCCGCTGATTTCACCCGGATCGGAGAGGCCGTCCGGATGGCCGAGGACTCCGGGGCGGACCTGATCCACCTCGACATCATGGACGGCCACTTCGTCCCCAACCTGACCCTCGGACCGCAGGCCGTCTCTTCGATCAAAAAGATAACGCAACTACCGATCGATGTCCACTTGATGGTCGAAAATCCAGGCTTTTTCATCCCCCTCTTCCACGAGGCAGGAGCCGACTGGATCTCCATTCACGTCGAGACCTCCGCCCACCTTCACCGCGATATCTCCTTGATCAAAGAGCTCGGCCGCAAGGCCGGCATCGCCCTAAACCCGGCCACACCGATCCATCTTCTCAACGACATCCTGAAGGAGCTCGACTACATCCTGGTGATGTCGGTGAACCCGGGGTTCGGAGGACAGAAGTTCGTTGAATCCACGCGCCAGAAGATCCGGCAGCTGCGGAGCTGGATCGGCGGACAGAACCTCTCCATCCCTATCGAGGTAGACGGGGGGATCAACCCGGCCAACGCGGAAAGCCTGATCCGGGACGGCGCCGAGATCCTGGTCGTGGGCGCAGCCATCTTCGCCGCCAAAGACCCGGTCCGGGTCATCGCCCGGCTGAAGGACATCATGGCCAAGGAAAATCGCTCATGAACGTGCTGGTAACCGGGGCGGCGGGATTCATCGGGTCTCACCTCAGCCGCCGACTGCTCCGGGAAGGCGCTCACGTCATCGCGGTCGATTCCTTCACCGATTTCTACCCTCGCTGGATCAAGGAGCGCAACATCTCTCCGCTCGCCGGCGACCGGAATTTCGAGTTCCTTCCGCAAGACCTCCTCGACCTCGACCTCGAAGGCATCCTCGCCCGGGTCGACATCGTGTTCCATCTGGCCGCCCAAGCGGGCGTGCGATCGAGCTGGGGGGAGAATTTTTCCGTTTACATCCAGAACAACATCCAGAGCACCCAGCGGCTGCTGGAGGGGGCCAAGGGAAAGCCTCTTCACAGGCTGATCTACGCCTCCTCTTCCTCGGTTTACGGGTTAACCCCAACGCTGCCGATGTCGGAGACGAGCCTTCCTTATCCCCTCTCTCCCTACGGTGTCACCAAGCTGGCCGCCGAGCAGCTCTGTTTCCTCTATTTCCAGAACTATGGGGTCCCGACCGTCGCGCTCCGCTTTTTCACGGTCTACGGGCCCGGTCAGCGGCCGGACATGGCCTTCCACAAGTTTTTCCGGGCGATCGCCGAGGGCCGGCCCATCGCCGTATTCGGAGACGGGGAGCAGACCCGCGATTTTACCTATGTCGACGACATCGTGGAGGCCAGCCTCTCGGCCAGCCGGCGGGGCCGCGCCGGTGAAGTCTACAACGTCGGCGGAGGACACCGGGAGCGCCTGAACGACCTCTTCCCGGTCCTCGAGGAAACCTGCGGGAAAAAGCTCGAGGTGGTACGGGAAGAACGGCAAAAAGGCGATGTCGTTCATACCTTCGCCGACATCCAAAAGGCGCGCCTCGACCTCGGCTACTCCCCCCGGACTGTCCTCAAAGATGGGCTACGGGAGGAGTGGGAATGGATCAAGACACTGTATCAAACTTAGGGTGAACCAAGGACAAGAGTGACGGCCATGAACAAAATCATCCTGATTCTCGTCGTTGCCTTTCTCTGCGGGTTGGGCGCCTGGAGCTGCAAAGAGAAGCCGGTGGAGATCGCCCCCGAGATCGCGGCTTCAGATGAGGCCCTGTACAAAGCCGGCCAGGAGATCATGAAAAAAGACGCCGAGAAGGCGCGTCTATATTTTCGTCAGGTGATCGATTCCTTTCCCAAGAGCTTCTATGCCCAGAGGGCCAAATTGGCGATCGCCGACTCCTATTTTGATAAGGGCGATGAGAGCAGCATGATCCTGGCCGCCTCCGAATACCGGGAGTTCATTCAGCTCTACCCCTACAGCCCCTCGGCCTCCTCTGCGCAGTACCGGATCGCTATGACCTTCTTCAAGAAGACCCTCAAGGCAGGCCGCGACCAGACCAAGACCACCCAGGCCCTGATCGAGTTCAAGAAGGTCATCACCAATTTTCCTCTGAGCGAAGAGGCCAAGCTCGCCCAGAAGCAGCTCACCGAGTGCGAGGAACGCCTGGCTGAGCATACCTTCAGCATCGGCGAGCACTACTACCGGGTCTATGCCTACAAAGCGTCGACGGCGAGGTTGTCCGAGATCCTGATAAACTACCCGAGCTACTCCAAAATGGACGAGGTCTATTTCACCTTGGCCGATTCTTACTATAAATGGAAAAAGATTGAGGAGAGCATCCCCTACTTCACCAAGCTTGTCACCGATTTTCCGGAGAGCAAATTCGCCAAGAAGGCCCAAGAGCGGCTGGCCGAAATCAACAAGGCCCCCGCCAAGCCGGCCCGATAAGAGAGGTTCAATGAAATATCGTTCGATTCTGTGCTATGCCCTCATCTCGGTCGTCCTCTGTGCCCTCACCCCCGCCGCCTTTAGCCAGGCCCGCCCCGGTTCTGGGAGCACGGGCTTCAGAGCAGGACTGAGCCTGGGGTATTTCTCCCGAACCCTTGACTTGAACGAGGAAGTCCAAGCCACCATTCCCAAGATGACGTCTCTTCTGGCCAGCCTCGTCCTCGAGTACGAGTTTCAGCCAGGATTCTCCTTGGCCGCCCATGTCGGCTACAGTTCTTCGACTTTCGACGGCCTGATCTTCCGCCGGCTCCCCTATTCTATCGAATTCGGTTCCGAGGCGGGAGCCATCGGCGGGATCGTGGTGGGGGCCGAGGTCGAGAAGTCCGTGGTCGGGGTAGGCACCTTCGGCGTGGATATTCTCGGCCAGTTCTTCGCCTCTTTGGGACTCAACAAGAAATGGAATCTCCCCGGCTTAGCCGTTGACGGATCGGTCAAGGGGAAGCCGGTTTGGATGAAGGCCTCCCTAGGTCCCGTCTTGAGCTATCGGGGCTGGGAGGGCGTCACTCCATTCCTTTATCCTCGCTTCGATTACCTCTGGGGAAGCTTCGAGCTCGAACAAACCGTCAAGGATCTCAAGGGAAGCGAAAAGAAAGACGTCAAGGGCAAGAGCCAGTTCGGCCTCGGACTGGGAGCGGACTTCAGGCTCTTCTCCTCGCTTCGCTTCCGTGGCGAAGCCGGCCTCTATCCCCGGCGGAGCGGCACAGACTATTCATTCACGGTCCAGACGCTTTTGGCGTTCTGACTGATTCGGAGGAAACGATGACCGTATCAAAAGGAAAAAGCCTAGTGATCACAGCCCTTCTGCTCGGCCTCTTCGCCTCTGGCTACAGCTTCCAGAAGGTCCGGGCGGAGAGGACCAGGAAGCGGGCGACTCCGACCATCCGCCGGACGATCCGCTCGCTCAACGGCGGCCTCCCCCTCCGGGCGGAGGGCCCGCCCTACGCTCCCGGACAGGTCCTGGTCAGGTTCAAGCCGGATGTCAGGACCCAGCTCATCAATGCTACCCTGGCCAGGTACGACACCAAGAAGATAAAAAGGATCTCCCATCTCAACCTCTACCAGGTCAGGATTCCCGAATGGGCGTCGGTGGAAGAGATGGCCCACGCCCTGAGCCAGAATCCCGATGTCGTGTACGCCGGACCCAACTATAGCGCCCGGATCACGGTCACTCCCAACGACCCGCTTTTCCGGTACCAGTATGCCCTCAACAACACCGGGCAAGAGATCGGCGCCCCGGGGAGCCCCAGCGGCAAGCCCAAGGCCGATATCAAGGCCACGGCCGGCTGGGGGGAGACCAAGGGAGCTGCGGAGACGGTCATCGCCATTATTGATTCCGGGATTGATTTCGAGCACCCGGACATTAAAAACAAGGTCATATCGCGCGGCCGTGATTTCGCCAACGACGACTGGGACGCCACCGACGACAACGGCCATGGGACATATGTGGCCGGGATCGCTGCCGCCGATACCAATAACGATGAAGGCATGGCCGGAGTCGCCTGGAACTGCAGGATCCTCCCGATCAAGGTCACCGATAAGGAGGGCTTCGCCTGGTACGACGACGTCATTGACGGAATCCTCTGGGCAGCGGACAACGGCGCCCAGGTCATCAACCTCAGCCTGGGTGGCGATGCCGCCGACGATTCCCTGCACGATGCCCTCAGGTATGCCTATGAAAAGGGTGTAGTGATCGCGGCCTCGGCCGGAAACGACAATACCGCTGTTTTCTATCCTGCGGCCTACGATGCCTATTGTCTTGCCGTGGCAGCGACCGACTATGACGACACCCGGACATCCTGGTCCTGTTTCGGTCCTGAAGTGGACGTGGCCGCTCCAGGAGAATGGGTTCTGAGCAGCGTCCCGACCTGGTACTGGGGACCTGACTATCTCCCCTATGCGTTCGGCTCGGGCACCTCATCCTCGGCGCCGCATGTCGCGGGCCTGGCCGCATTGATCAAGGGCCTCAAACCATGGCTCACGGTCGATGAGATCATGAACGTCATCCGTTACTCCTCCGACGACGTGAATTCCGGAGAGCACTCCGGGAGGGACGACTATATCGGCTACGGACGGATCAACATGGAAAAGGCGCTCGTCCCGATCAAGATTTCGAAGTAACCGGAGATGCTCGGCTCTCTCCGCATCAAGAACCTGGCCACCATTGAAGACCTGGAAATCCATTTTCAGGAAGGCTTCTCCATCCTCACCGGAGAGACCGGCGCCGGCAAGTCGATCATCATCGACGGGATCAAGCTGGTCCTGGGAGATAAAGCGTCCCCCGACCTGATCCGGACGGGAAGGGCCGAGGCCACGGTTGAGGCCGTTTTCCGTTTGCCCCTGCCAAAGGGTGTCTCCGCCGACCTCTCTTCCAGCGAGGAGGGCGAGGTTTTCATCCAGAGGCACATCACCCAGGAAGGGACCGGAAAAGCCTACCTCAACGGGGTCCTCGTCCCCGCCAAGAAGCTCAAGGAGGTCAGCCCTTTCCTGGTGGACATCTACGGCCAGAACGATCACATCTTCCTTCTCCAGATTGAGAACCATCTCCGCTATCTCGATGATTACCTCGGCTTGGCAGGCCTGGGGGGAGAGGTGTCCGGCCTCGCCCAGGACCTGCGCCGTCTGAGCCGGCAGAAGGGAGAACTCGAGGCGAGGAAGCGAGAGCGAGAGCAACGCCTAGACTTCTTGGGGTTCCAGATCAAAGAGATCGAAGCCGCCGGGCTTCGTCCCGGAGAATGGGAGGAGCTGCTGGCGGAGCGGAACATCCTCAAGAACTCCGAAAAGATCTCCCTGCTCGTCGAAGCCGGCCTGGGCTGCGCCTACAGCGAGGAGGGTTCGATCTCAGCCGGTCTTTCCAAGCTCCAGGAAGTCGTGCGCGAGCTGGCCCGGTACGACCAGAGTTTCGAAGCCTATGATGACTCGCTCGGCCAGTCGGCCATCGCCGTCCGGGAGCTGGCCGATGCCCTGATCAAATTCAAAGACCGGCAGAGTCTCGGGCCGGAGCGGCTCGAGGAACTGGAGGCCAGGCTGAGCACGATCGAGAAGCTCCGACGCAAGTACGGCGAGACGATTGAGGACATCCTCCGCCATCACGGCAAAGCCAAGCAGGAGTCCGACGACCTGGCCCGAAGCGAGGAGACGCTGGCCGACCTCGAGGTGGAGATCAGCCGAGCTTTCAGCGGTTATAAGGCCAAGGCAGAGAGGCTCTCATGCTTGCGGCACGATGGCTCGCCCGAACTCCAAAGCCAGGTGGAAAAAGAGATCGCTCTGCTGGGAATGCGGAGGGCCCGGTTCCAGGTGAAGTTGGAAACGGCTTCCCCCGACGCGCTCGCCCCGGAAGCGGCCCGGGAGATGGGCCTCGATGAGGTTGAATTCCTGATCAGCCCCAATCCGGGAGAGGACCTGCGGCCCCTTCGGAAGGTGGCCTCGGGCGGGGAGCTTTCCCGCATCATGCTGGCCCTGAAGACCATCGGCAAGGAGAAAGACCGTCTCAAGACGCTCATCTTCGACGAGATCGACTCGGGAATTGGGGGAAAGACGGCCGAGTGCATCGCCTCGAAGCTCCGCGACCTAGCCCGGCGCCACCAAGTCATCTGCATCACCCATCTGCCGCAGATCGCGTCCTTCGCAACGCACCACTACCGGATCGAAAAGACGGTCGCCCGGGAACGCACCTTCACCACCGTCCAGGAACTGGGTTTCGAGGAGAGGGTTTCAGAGATCTCCCGTCTCCTCTCCGGCAGCCGGATAACGGCAACGTCTTTGCAGAACGCCAGAGAAATGCTCCACCTTAACTGCGCGCGGGAAAAGACCAGAAGGAGAAAAACATGAGCCGAGCCCAGGATGCCGTTCAAAGCTTTAAGCAAGGGTTCAGCTGTTCGCAGGCCGTGCTGGCCGCGCTCAGCGAGCCGCTCGGGCTGGACAGAAAGAGGGCCCTTAAGATCTCTCAGGCGTTCGGGGGCGGGATGGCCAGGATGGGCCTGACCTGCGGGGCTGTCACGGGGGCCATGCTGACCATCGGACTCAAGTATGGAAGGACCCGGCCGGACGACGAGGAGGCCAAGGAAAAGACCTACAGCCTCGTCCATGAGTTCCTCCGGAGATTCCAGGACCGCCACGGCTCTATCGTCTGCCGCGAACTCATCGGCGTCGACCTGAGCTCGCCCGAAGGGCACAAGCTGGGAGCGGAACGGGGTGTCTTCGAGAACCTCTGCCCGAGGTTCGTCGCCGACGCCGTCGAGATTCTGGAACAGATTTTGTAGTCCTCCCGGCATCATTGTATAATTCTCCTCGAGATGTCTGAAAAAAAACTCCGCTATTTCATCCGCACGTTCGGCTGCCAGATGAACGAGAGCGACTCCGAGCGGATCGCCGGGATGCTCGGTCGGACGGGAGCCGTCAAGGCGGAGCGTCCCGAGGAAGCCGATTTGATCATCGTCAACACTTGCGCCGTCCGGGAGAAGTCGGAGGAAAAGCTCTTCTCGTATCTTGGCCGACTGGCGCAGATCAAGAAGAGGAGGACCGTCCGCATCGCCGTCGTGGGGTGCGTCGCCCAGCTGCGGGGCTGGGAACTACTCGAGAAAAAAGCGGCCGTCGATTTCGTCCTCGGACCGGACAACACCGCCGAACTGTTGACCCTGGTTCAAGAGGAAGCCGCCGAAAAACACCTTTCGACCTCCTGGTCAGAGGATTGGCATGAGACCTCGCCCGGCCTCATCCTGCGGGACAGCCCGGTTAGCGCCTTTGTGACGGTGATGGAGGGATGCAATAACTTCTGCGCCTACTGCATCGTCCCCTACACCCGCGGACGGGAGAAGTTCCGGCCGCTGCGGTCGATCCTCGAAGAGGTCCGCGACCTGACCCGGAAAGGCTACCTGGAAGCCCAGCTCTTGGGCCAGAACGTCAACTCCTACCAGGACCCCGATTCCGGGAAATCATTCACCGAACTGCTGAGAGAGGTGGCGGCCGTCGAGGGCATCGAGTGGATCCGTTTCCTGACCTCGCACCCCAAGAATTTCCGGCCGGAGATGGCCGAGGCCATGGCCGGAATCAGGAAGGTCTGCCGCCAGATCCACCTCCCTCTTCAGTCGGGCTCGAGCGCCGTCCTGAAAAGAATGAAGAGAGGCTACACTAAAGAGGAGTACCTGGACATCATTTCCCGGCTCCGCAGCCTGATGCCGGGGATCAGTCTAAGCACGGACATCATCGTCGGCTTTCCCGGCGAGACCGATCAGGACTTCGAGGAGACAGTCGAAGTCCTCCGGGGGGTCCGCTTCAGCAGCATCTTTTCTTTCCGCTATTCGCCACGGCCGTTGACGGCCGCCTCGAGGTTGGAGGATTCGGTCCCCAAAGAGGCGAAACAGCGCCGACTCGAGGAAATCCAGGGCCTCCAAAAGACGATCCAGCTCGAGGACCACGGCCGCCAGGTCGGCCGGACGATGAGAGTCCTCTGCCTGGGGCGTGGCCCGAAGACCCCGCATCTTTTATCCGGCCGGAACGAGGGCAACGAGGTGGTCAACTTCTGCTCGGACGAGGATTCGACCGGCCGTTTCGTCGAGGTCCGGATCACCGGCTTCGGCCCCTACAGCCTCCTCGGCGAAAAAACCACCTAATTCCGCGCACGGAGTTTTTGATTTTTTGGAGTATTTATGCTATACAAGCTGTCCCAAAACCCCGGAAAAGGGGAAATTCGCGCCGCAGAGCGTGCCATCTAAGGAGATGTGGAGATGTTAGGAGCGACCCCCTTTGAGACTATTGCCCTATGGGCGGTCCTGGGCATCGCCTTGCTCGGACTGGCCTACGCCCTCTTCCTCCGGCACCAGATCATGGCCGAGGACAAGGGAACCCCGAAGATGATCGAGGTCTGGGAAGCGATCAGGCAGGGCGCCGACGCCTACCTCGACCGCCAGCTCAGGACCATCCTGCCGCTGATCGTGGTCCTGACTATAGCGCTGTTTTTCAGTGTCTATATCGTCCCGCCCTCAGCCGAAGCCCTGGAGCGGTTTCCCAGCCTAACCCCTGACCGCGTCAAGCTCATCATCGGATTGGGCCGGGCCGCCGCCTTCATCCTGGGCGCCCTTTTCTCCCTCCTGGTCGGCCAGTTCGGGATGCGCATGGCCGTCCAGGGAAACGTCCGGGTAGCGGCCGCCTCCCGGACGAGCTTCGACAAGGCCTTGAAGATCGCCTACCGGACCGGCACGATCACCGGAATGCTGACCGACGGCCTCGGACTCCTGGGGGGCACGGTCATCTTTATGGTCTTCCAAAAGGCGGCGCCGGACGCTCTCCTCGGGTTCGGGTTCGGGGGGACGCTTCTCGCCCTCTTCATGAGGGTCGGAGGCGGCATCTTTACCAAGGCGGCCGACGTCGGCGCCGACCTGGTGGGCAAGGTCGAGGCCTGCATCCCCGAGGACGATCCGCGCAACGCCGCCGTCGTGGCCGACCTCGTAGGGGACAATGTCGGCGACTGCGCCGGGATGGCGGCGGATATCTTCGAGAGCTACGAGGTGACCATCGTCTCCGGGCTGATCCTGGGGCTGGCCCTGGTCGCGATCACCGGCCAAATCAAGTGGATCATCTTTCCCCTGCTGGTTCGGGGCATCGGCGTCTTGTCTTCGATCATCGGGACCTACCAGGTGCGCGGCAAGAAAGGCGAGAAAAAGGGCAACGCTATGGCCGGCATCAACCGCGGCTTTTATACTTCGGCTGCCCTATGCCTTATCTCCTTCGCGTTCCTGGCCCACTTCTACATGGACGAGTGGCGGGCTTTCCTTTCGGTCGGCGTGGGCATCATCCTGGCCATCGCCATCGACGAGCTGACCAAGTATTTCACCGATACCCATCACACTCCGGTCAAGGAGATCGCCCGGTCTTCCCGCACCGGCCCGGCCACCGTGATTCTATCGGGGCTCTCGGTGGGGATGGAGTCCACGGTCTGGGCCATCCTGGTCATCGCCGCGACGATCCTCTCGGCACTGCTCATCTATTGGGGCCAGCCGGTTGCCTATGTCCTCTACGGCGTCGCCATGACCGGCATCGGCATGCTGACGCTGACCGGCAACAACGTGGCCATGGATTCGTTCGGTCCCATCTCCGATAATGCCAACGGCATCGGCGAGATGGCCGGTCTGGAGAAGGACGCCCGCCGGATCATGGCCGACCTTGACGCCGTCGGAAACACGACCAAGGCCATCACCAAAGGCGTCGCTATCGGGTCGGCGGTCATCGCCGCGGTATCCCTCTTCGGTTCCTTCATGACCGACGTCACCAAGGTCCAGGCCCAGATGAACATTCCCGCGGCCGATCACCTGCTCACCACGGGTATCCGGGTGTCCATGCCCATAGTCCTCATCGGGATGCTGATTGGGGGTGCCATCCCCTGGCTCTTCTCCTCCCTGACCATCAACGCCGTCTCCAGGGCGGCCTCACTCATCGTCATGGAGGTCCGTCGGCAGTTCAAGATCCCCGGCCTCATGGAAGGAAAGGTCAAGCCGGATTATAGGCAGGCCGTAGGCATCTGCACGGTGGCCGCGCAGAAGGAGCTCGTCGGGCTGGCCCTACTGGCCGTGTTGACTCCTCTGATCGTCGGCCTGACGCTCCAGGTCGAAGCCCTGGGCGGTTTCCTGGCCGGGGTTATCCTTTCCGGGCAGCTCCTGGCCGTCTTCATGGCCAATTCAGGGGGAGCCTGGGACAACGCCAAGAAGACAATCGAGGACGGCCTGTACGGAGGCAAGGGCTCCGACGCCCACAAGGCGGCAGTGGTCGGCGACACCGTGGGCGACCCTCTCAAGGACACGTCCGGCCCCGCCCTCAACCCGATGATCAAGGTGATGAACCTCGTTTCGCTGCTCGCCGCCCCGATCATCATCCAGTACCGGAAGATGTCCCTGGGGGTGGTGATTTTCGTGGCCGCCTCCCTGATCATCTGTATCGTCGCCATCTGGTATTCCAAGCGTTCGGGCCTCAAGGAATTCCACCAGGTCGAAGAAGGCGTCTGCGCCCCCACTCAGAAAACGGAATGAAATTGAAATTCTTGCAGGTTTCAGATATAATCACGTCCTCTTAACCTGTCCTCACCGTGGTTGAGGCCAAGACGATGAAGATCAACGTGTGGAATACTATCCTTCAGCTCAGCAAAGAGCGTGGGGTAGAGCCGTCCATCATCATCAGCGCCATCGAGGAATCGCTGCGCGTGGCCTCGGCCAATCACTTCAACCACAACGAGAAGATTACTGTTTTCTTCCGGCCGGAGAAGGGCGAACTGCGCGTTTTCACCGTCAAGTTGGTGGTCGAAAAACCCCGGGATCTGGCCGCAGAGATCTCTCTGGACGAGGCCAAGAAGGTCCGGCCTTCGGCCGCGATGGGTGAGAAGATCGAAATCGAGCTGCCGGCCGACACCCTGGGACGCATCTCTGCCCAGGCGGCCAAGCAGGTCATTTTCCAGAAAGTCCGGGATGCCGAACAGGAAAAGGTCTATGTCGAGTATTCCCCTCGCGTCGGCGAAATTGTCGCCGGGACCGTCCGTCGGTTCGAGAACGGCAACATCATCCTGGAGGTCAACAAGACCGAGGCTCTGTTCATGGCGCGGGAGATGCTCCCCAACGAGGAATTCGGCCGCGGGGACACGGTCCGGGCACTGATCACCCAGGTCCAGAAAATCACCAAGGGCCCCCAGATCTTCGTCTCGCGGACCCATCCCAAGTTCCTGGCCAAACTGCTCGAGCTCGAGATTCCCGAGATCGCCAACGGGAATATCGAAATCAAGGACCTCGTCCGCCAGCCGGGCGAGAGGGCCAAAGTGGCCGTCCTTTCAAAGGAGCGCGACATCGACCCGGTCGGGGCCTGCATCGGGGTCAAGGGCAACCGGATCCTCAACATCAGCAGGGAACTTCAGGGTGAGAAGATCGATGTCATCCCCTGGTCGGCCCATGCGCCGTCCTACGCCAAGGCGGCCCTCAGCCCGGCCCGCATCGACAAGATCCTCCTCCTCGATAAGACGGATAGGGCCATGCAGGCGATCGTCCCTAAAGACCAGCTTTCCCTGGCCATCGGCAAGAAAGGCATCAACGTCAAGCTGGCATCGCGGCTGGTCGGCTGGAAGATCGAAATCAAGCAAGTGTGACCATGAAAAAAGAGACGACCAAACCCAAACCGCCCGTCAAGAAGAAGGCCAAGGCCGAAGAGGCCCCCAAAGCTCGGCCCAAATATATCCTCCGCGAAGGGATGACCGTGCGAGATGCGGCGGAGGGGATCGGACTCAAGCCCAAGGACTTGATCGAAAAGCTCGCCGCGAAGGGCGATCTCCAGGAGCGGAATGACCTCCTGGATGAGGCGGTCGCCGCGGCCGTCGGCCGGGCGCTGGATGCCGATGTCGAGTTCCTGGGGTACGAGCAGGACCTGCGGCGGCGGGCTGAAGCCACTGCGGCAGACCTCCTGGCTCGTCCTCCCGTCGTCACCATCATGGGACATGTCGACCACGGCAAGACGACGTTGCTCGACGCCATCCGATCGTCTAACCTTGTCGATAAAGAGTCAGGCGGCATCACTCAGCATATCGGCGCCTACCGGGTCCTGTTCAACAACCGGGCCATCACCTTTGTCGACACCCCGGGTCATGAAGCCTTCACCCAGCTCCGGGCGCGCGGCGCCAAGGTTACTGACATCGTCATCCTCGTGGTTGCCGCCGACGACGGCGTCATGCCTCAAACTAAGGAAGCCATCAGCCACGCCAAAGCCGCAAATGTACCGATCATCGTCGCCATTAACAAGATCGACAAGCCCGAGGCCAACATCGACCGCGTCAAGCAGCAGCTCTCCAAAGAGGGACTGTTGGTCGAGGATTGGGGCGGTCAGACCATCAGCGTCGAGGTTTCGGCCAAGGAGAAGAAGAACTTGGCCGACCTGTTGGAGATGATCATCCTTCTGGCCGATGTCATCGAGGTCAAAGCCAATCCCAGAGTCGAAGCCCAGGGAGTCGTCCTAGAAGCCCGCCTCGACCCCAAGAAGGGACCCATCGCCACCGTCATCGTCCAGCACGGCGTGCTCACTGCGGGAGTCTCCTTCATCTCCGGGACGACCCTCGGCAAGGTCCGCGCCCTGTTCGACGAGCATGGGAAACCGCTGAAGCGGGCCGAGCCGGGCATGCCCGTCGAGGTCCTCGGGTTCGCCGATGTGCCCGTCGCGGGCGACCTTTTCCAGGTCGTTCCCGACGGCGAAACGGCCAAAAAGATAGTCGCCTACCGCCTCTCCAAGGTTAAAAAGGAAGCG
>Ga0299912_10003177_pt1 | contig 13468 bp, 12 predicted proteins | sample RVTome_2_FD_207667 | JGI IMG/M metagenome (GOLD analysis project Ga0299912, IMG submission 207667) | Soil microbial communities from uranium-contaminated site in the Upper Colorado River Basin, Wyoming, United States - RVT95D214 (version 2) ...
AATATTACATTAGCCAGTTCCACATCCAACTTATTATAAATAAATGAAATAAGTTTTGCCGAATAAAAAAGAATAAGAGAAAAAATTATCACTCCTATCAAAGTACCAATTATTCTCCCGGCCCTTTTTCTTGGCTCGTCTCTTGTATAACCAAGCAATATAATAGTTAACCTGTTTTTAAGTAATAAATTAAGCATAGCATTAATTAAGTTAAAGATTTTATAATATCAGTATCTTCATCCCCTCCGGTTAACTGTAAAAATATCTCTTCCAGATTACCTTTCTCCTCTTTGGAAATCTTTCTCAGTTCATCCATATCCCCAACAGCTACTAGCTCGCCGTTATTGATAATACCAACCCTATCGCATATTCTTTCCGCTATCTCCAGGATATGAGTGGACATAAAAACACAGTCTCCCGATTTTGCTCTAAATTTCAGTATATCCTTTATTATTTTGGCACTTTTAGGATCAAGACCAACTGTCGGTTCATCGAAAAAAAGTACCCTCGGAGAATGAATTAATGCCCCTGCTATAGCCATTTTTTGCTTCATACCATGGGAGTAACTCTGGATTAATCCTTCCCCCCTCCCAGTAAGGTCAAAAAGTTTTAAAAGTTCTTTTATTTTTGTCTCAATTTCTTTTCTGTCCATACCGAATAGATTTCCCATAAATCTTAGGAACTCTATTCCCGTTAACTTTTCATAAATCTGGGGTTCATCTGGTATAAGCCCAATATTTTTCTTTGCCCCTATTGGATCTTCCTGTATATCCTTCCCTATAATTTTTACAGTTCCGGAAGTTGGCTTAAGCAGGCCAGTCATCAGTTTTATAGTAGTTGTCTTACCGGCCCCATTGGGACCTAAAAACCCGAAAATCTCACCGCTTTTAACTTTTAAATTTAATTTATTTACTGCAGTTAGATTCCCGAAATTTTTGGTTAGCTTAAAAGTTTCAATGGCAATCGAGTTATCAGTCATAATTAAATCTCCGTTTCTTCTTATTCTATTTTCTGTAATTATATATTTTCACTGTTTCTTTATCAAAAAAATTATTAGTATTCTGCATTTTAACAGTTTTTTAACCGGCTTGGATGCGAAAGATAGGAGGTATAGATGATAATAATTTCTTTGCTTCAATTGATGGAGGCGGCACCCGGATTCGAACCGGGGATAAAGGTTTTGCAGACCTCTGCCTTACCACTTGGCTATGCCGCCTTATAAGCAACAGAAAGATATTATAGGATAATTTTAATTAAAAGTTAAGCAAGCCTTTTTTTATTTTTCCAAATATAAAATTATAAAGATTAAACGATAAGATTAAACTTTTTAAAATATTCCTTCTATTCTATCACCGCAATTTTGACAAAGCCCTTTTTTTAACTTATTACCTGAGACAGAAAATCCTGCCCTTTCTATTAATAAGTTATTACATTTAGGACAATAAGTGTTTTCATATGTACTTCCCGGGATATTTCCACCATAGACATATTTTAATCCCGCTTTTTTACCAATACCAATTGCGATATTTATCTTCTCTATACTTGTAGGCGGGATATCAGATTTATACTGAGGAAAATAAGCACTTATATGCCACGGCATACCTCTATCAATTCCTGCGAGGAATTCCGCTATTTTCTGCAACTCGTTTTCAGAATCATTAATCCCCGGTATTATCAGAGTTGTAACCTCAACCCAGATACCTAATTTTTTCATTAAAACAATATTGTTCAGAACAGGTTTTAATCTTCCCCCTATCTTCTGCTTATAAGTAACTTCTGAAAAACTCTTTAAATCTACATTCGCAGCATTCAGATAAGGCTTTATCATCATTATGCATTCTTTAGTCATAAAACCATTGGTCACAAAAACATTTTTTAAACCTTTTTCGCTTGCCAGTTTTGCAGTATCATAAGCGTATTCAAAAAAAATGGTTGGTTCGGTATAAGTGTATGAAATACTTTTATCTCCATTAGCAAGTGCGTGGCTTACCAATATTTCAGGCGGGACATCTCTTCCTTCGATTCTATCAAAATCAGATGGAGTCTGGGAAATATTAAAATTCTGGCAAAAAAAACATTTAAAATTGCATCCCACTGTTGCTATTGACAAGGAGTATGTACAGGGTAAAAAATGAAATAGCGGTTTTTTCTCAATCGGGTCAGAATTTTCAGCAATAAGTTTCCTGTATACAAGCGAATATAATACTCCATCTATATTCTTTCTGACACAGCACTTTCCCTTATCCTGATTTTTAATAAGACATCTGTGATTACAAAGATCACATCTTACCGTTTTATTTTCAGTCTTTTTATATAAATATGCTTCCTTCACATTCTTTCATCCAGAGTATATTTTAATAAAAATCATTATAATTATATAACTAGTAATTATAATAATAAATCACTTATAAATATCTTATTCCTCAAAAGGCGTCTAGTATTGCAAAATACTTCTATTTTCATAAAAAAAGAATTTTATTTATTTTTAATGTATACTTCTATTATTTACAATTGTTAAGATATAAAAGGAGATTTTATAAATATGCCCCATGTAATAGTTAAATTATGGCCTGGAAGAACCGAGGACCAGAAAAAACAGATGACCAGTGAAATTGTGAAAGCAATAAAAAGTACTATTGATGTTGTTGAAAGTTCTATTTCCGTAGCTATCCAAGAAGTACCAGAAGAAAAGTGGACCGAAGAAGTTTACAAACCTGATATAATTGGAAAAGAACATTTACTATATAAAAAGCCCGGACACAGGTGCATTTAATATTTATTATTAATTGAAAATATTTAATTTTTAGTATTTAATTATTTAAATAACTTATACTATTAAGGAGCAGTTTCACAAATGGAAGACGAAAAAGAAGCATGGATATATCTTGTTGAAATACTCATCAAACAGGGCAAATACGATGAGGTTGATAGGGCCTGCAATGACGCTCTGAAAATGGATAGAAAATTCAAAGAAGCGTGGTATTATTCCGGTATTAATTATTATAAACAGGGTAAGTACAATGAAGCCGAACTGGCCTGTATGGAAGCGTTGGAATTAGATAGAAAATATATTGATGCGTTGCTTTGTCTTGGTGCCACTCTTTTTAAACAGCATAAATATTCCCAATCTGAAGAAACTATTAAAGAATTGATAAAATTGGATGAAAATAATAAAGAAGCCTGGAGAATTTTACATATAATATTACAAAAACAGGGAAAATATAAAGAAGCTGAAGTAGTACATAAAAAAGCAGAAAGTATTAAATAAATTTAAAAATTATTTATACTCGGTCCGTCCTTTCAAGTCCCTGAAAACATGCATCTAGCATGTTTTCATACAATTAATTCTTAACTTACTTGGGGAATTTTATATTTTTACTGGTGTCGGAAGGGGGACTTGAACCCCCATGAACAATATTGTTCACAAGGCCCTCAACCTTGCGCGTCTACCAATTCCGCCATTCCGACATACCGAAGGTTTTACTAACTTTAAATTGAAGATTATATAATAATTTTTGGCTTTATTAATTCTAAAAATAATATTTATTATTGTCAATAAACCACTAGATTGTTGGATGAAACCGAAAATTACCAGGCTTTTATAGTTCCTACTCCTCTTTTGGTTTCAGGCTGATAGCCAGATGTTCCAGCAGGTTTCCTGGTTTAACCAATAAACTGAGATTTTCATTTTCTTCCAGATCTTTCATTAAGTCCAAATCAACAGGAATACTCAGTAAATCTATCTCCCCATCTTTGAGCATACTAACCAGGTTATTAATATCTGTATCAAACAAAATCCTAACAGAATCTATTTTGGATATTTCCACAAAATAATATTCGTTTTTTTTCAGTAATAAATACTCTCCATCCGCACACTCTTCTATTTTATAGGGACCGTTGGCTACAATATTCTCTACAGAAAAATTATTTATATCCTTCCCCTCCAATGATCCTGCTTCCAGCACAACACCAAAAAGCTTTTTCCAGTCTTTAACTTTTTCTTTAAATATAATATTAAATTCCTTTTCATTTATTACTTCAATTTCTTCTACTTTAGAGTAATCTTCATCAATACTCATATTACTATAATTCTCCAGTATGGCATCATAAGTACTCTTAACATCCTCGGATGTAATAGGATTTCCATTTTCCCAGAATATTCCGTCTTTAAGCAGAACCCTTACTTTCAGATCCGGTACACTGTTTGTATTATTTTCAGATAAGAAGTCCCCTTCTACACCTTCTACAAGTACTTCTTCATATTCCCCATTTTCATTTATCTCCCATAAACCCTTTAGCACAAGATTATTTATATAATCCAAATCGAACGGATTTGAAAGCTTGCAACCTTCTCCTTCATACCCGATAATAATTTCACTTATCTCACTATTTTCCTGTTCTTCACCTGACAAAATCCAATTTTCAATATTTAAAAAAATTCTATTATTTTTAACACTGATATCTATGTTTTCTATTTTTTTATTACTATATGCAATAGAAAATAACCTGTTATACAGCGGTAATATCACTGCATCCTTAGCCAGGGTATCCTGTAAATCCTTAAATAATTCTTTCTTCTTTTCACTATCGATTTCAACCATAATCTTTCGCAGAATCCTATCGGCTTCTGCATTCTCATACCAGTAAAAATTTTCACAATTTTTATTTTCATCTGTTGCAAGAGGCGGTATCTTTTCAGAACTAAAATTGTAGTTTAATCTGCTTCCATCAAAATTATAAATTGACCAGATCCCCAATTCGTAGTCTCCTTTTCCAACAAAATCCTGATACCATTCTTCGGAAGGCTTATTGAATACCCATAATTTTATTCCAATTTTATCCAGATCTTCTTTGATTATATCCTCTATTATCTGTTCTGCGCTTTTATCACTTGTAGCACCTATAGTAATATATAATGGATTATCAACACTGTACCCTGCCTTACTTAAAAACTCTTTTGCCTTATTTAAATCATAATCGTATTCGGACCAGGAGGGGTTATAATAATAGGAGTTTTTATCAAATAAACTGTTGAGCACCTCGCTATATTTACCAAGCAATTCATTAACAATCCTTTCCCTGTCTATTGCGTAAAATATGGCTTTCCTGATATTAATGTCATTAAGAAGATTCTTATTCATTTGCTTTTCTTTTGATTCCAGAAAAAACTCCTTGCTGTTTATGTCCAATTCTTCAATAGTATTTTTTTCGCTATTAGCTTCATCTTCCTCATTTACCGTGTTAAATAGTCCCATATCATTATATTCACACGAATACATAAAAATACTTATGAATATAAGTATCACTAGAATAATTAATATTATTTTATTAAGTTTAATCATTTATCAACCTTTTAAAATCCAATTTCTTTTTTAAATAGGCTTTCCCGCAAAAAAACATGCGGCAAGATGCTCATTTTCATTTTTTGAATAATTTTTTAATTCAGGTTCTTCTCTGCTGCAGATATCCTTAGCATTCGGACATCTTGGATGAAAACTGCAGCCTGAAGGAGGATCAATAGGACTTGGGACATCCCCTTCTAGAACGATTCTCCTCCTTTTCCTCTCCATTTCAGGATCAGGAATAGGAATTGCAGATAACAAACCCATTGTATAGGGATGAAGCGGTTTTTTATACAAATCTTCACTATTTGCAACTTCGAACAGTTTTCCGAGATACATTACACCTATTCTATCACTTACATGCTTTACTACAGAAAGATCATGGGCAATAAAAAGATAAGTAAGGTTAAATTCTTTCTGCAGATCCGTTAGTAAATTTAGAATCTGTGCCTGAACAGATACATCAAGAGCAGATACAGGTTCGTCACACAACAGTAATTTTGGAGTTAAAACCAGAGCTCTTGCCACCCCAATTCTTTGCCTCTGACCACCACTAAATTCATGAGGATATCTATTTATATGTTCTGGATTAAGACCAACTATACTTAAAAATTCTTTCACTTTTTTCATTCTATTTTTTTTACTGTCGATTTTATGTATCTCCATTGGTTCACTTATAATATCCCCTATAGTCATTCTAGGAGAAAGCGACGCATAAGGATCCTGAAAAATTACCTGGATTTCTCTTCTTATTTTAAACATTTCCCTGCTCGTAAGTTTAAATATATTTACTTTATTATATATTGCTTCCCCACCAGTCTGGGGTACGAGCCTTAATATCACCCTTGCAACAGTTGTTTTACCACAGCCTGTTTCACCTACAAGTCCAAAGGTTTCTCCTCTCCTAATAAAAAAACTTATATCATCTACCGCTTTTACAGAACCTGCAAATCTTTGAGACAAAAATCCGCTTCTTAATTTAAAGTATTTTTTTAAATTTTTAACTTCTAATAAAATATTATTTTCCATATTTAATTACCAAATCTTTCAAGTACTCCATCCATGAATTCTTTTGCCCTGTAACATGAGACATGATGGTCTTTCTCTATTTCTACTAAAGGCGGGTATTCTCTTTTACAATTATCCCCGACATATTTGCATCTTGCCCGGAAAATGCAACCCTTTGGCAAATCTATTAAACTTGGAGGTAATCCCTCGATTGGTTTTAATTTTTTTCTCTTTTCCTCATCTAGCCTTGTTATGGATTTCATTAATCCAATTGTATATGGATGCATCGGCTTATAGAATATATTATCAACATTTGAAAATTCAACAGGCTTACCCGCATACATTACCATTACCCTATTTGCATATTTTGCCACCACGCCGAGGTCATGTGTTATTATTATTATCGAGGAATTTGTTTTATGTTTAAGCTCATCCATTAATTCCAGTATTTGAGCCTGAATTGTTACATCAAGTGCAGTTGTTGGTTCATCAGCTATAAGAACACTGGGACTATTTGCAATTGCCATGGCAATCATCACTCTCTGTCTCATACCCCCGCTGAACTCATGAGGGTAGCTCGCAAACCTTCTTTTAGGTTCCGGTATTCCAACCATTTCCAGAAGTTTCAAACTTTCTCTTCTGGCTTCTTCTTTACTTAATTTTCTATGCACTACTAAAGATTCTATAACCTGGTTGCCAACTGTATATACAGGATTTAAAGAAGTCATTGGATCCTGAAAAATCATTGAAATTCTATTGCCCCTGAAATTTTGAAGCTCTTTATGCCCAAGCTTTAATAAATCCTTTCCGTCAAAGATTATTTCACCCTCAACTATTTTTCCCATCGGCTGTGGAATCAATCTCAGAATCGAAAGAGCAGTTACGCTTTTACCACAGCCAGTTTCGCCTACAATACCGAGGGTTTCCCCCTTTTTAAGGTCAAAACTGACCCCATCAACTGCCTTAACCACCCCGTCATCTGTATAAAAATAGGTCCTTAAATTTTTAACTTCTAAGATTTTATTGTTTTCTGTTTCTGCCATTTTAAAAAAAATTAATTAAATGGAAATCTATAATTTTTATATTAACTACCTCCTTTAAAAACTACCTTAACTTAGGGTCAAATGCGTCTCTCAACCCATCACCAAGCAGTACAAATCCTAAAACTGTTATTAAAATAGCAAACCCGGGAAAAAACATCATCCATGGAGCTATGTCAATATAAGCCATAGAATCCGCAAGCATTTTACCCCATGCAGCTGTCGGAGGTTGAACCCCTATTCCAAGGAAGCTTAATGCAGCCTCTACTATTATTGCGGTCCCAACATTCATTGTTGCGTAAACAATTATTGGGGCAAATGAATTAGGAAAAATATGTTTAATTATAATTCTGCTACTACCCGCACCCATTGCTCTTGCTGCTTCAATGTATTCCTTATTTTTAATTGTTAAAATTGAGCTTCTAAAAATTCTTGCAATTGAGGCCCACCCTAAAATCCCAATTGCTATAAATATATTTACTATTCCCGGGCCTAAAATCGTCATTATTGCTATTGCCCCCAGAATATATGGGAATGCAAAGAAAATATCTGCTACTCGCATAATTACTGCATCAGAAATACCACCAAAATAGCCCGAGAGAGCACCAAAGAAAAGACCTATAATTACCGATATGCCTACCGCTATAACTCCAACTTCTATGGAAATCCTGCTTCCATAAATAACTCTGCTGAAGATATCCCTGCCCAGCAGATCTGTTCCAAAAAGATGATTCATACTGGGACCAAGTGATGAATCTTCCTTTATTCTTAAAATGGGGTTATAAGGCGAGATTAAAGGAGCAAATATGGCTATTAAAATTAGTAATATCACTATGGAAAGCCCGAGCATAGCAAGTTTATTTTTCTTTAACCTCTTCCATGCATCTTTATAAAGCGATGTCCTTGAATATTTTCTTCTAGTTTCAATCTCTTCTAATACTTCTAATTCTTTTATACTTGCCATTTAAATTTGTATTTCCTTCTTCTCAAATCTGATTCTGGGGTCCAGTAGTGCATATATAATATCTACGATCAAATTCATAACTACAAAAATCATAACCAGTATTATTGTTCCGCCGATTACCACGGGCGCATCCCTCTGAAGAATTGCTAAGTAAATTGTCCTTCCAACACCGGGCCAGTTAAATACGGTCTCTGTAAGAATAGCGCCGCCCATTAAGGCACCTAGATCCATTCCTATTAAAGTTACAACCGGTATTAAAGCATTTTTTAATGCATGTTTACCTATCACCATATTAGTTGATAGTCCTTTGGCATAAGCAGTTGTAATATAATCATTGGACAATACTTCAAGCATAGTACTTCGAGTCATTCTTGCTACAAAGGCAGTGGAAACCGAAGCCAGAGTTATTGCAGGCAATATATAATAACTGATGCTTCCATCCCCCATTCCGGACATAGGAAGCCATCCAAGTTTCAGTCCAAACGAAACCTGCAGCATCATGCCAAGCCAATATACGGGTACACAGACAGCAATTGTTGTTGAAACAGTGACCAGCACATCCCAGAAACTATATTTTTTAACCGCAGATACAATTCCTGCAAATATTCCAATAACAATCTCAATTATGATAGCTGCCAGGGCTAATTTTATTGAATTAGGATAATGATCCGCAAGAATACCATTAACTGAACGCCTGTACCGGTATGAAGTTCCCAGATCGCCCTTGGCTAATTTTTTTATATATCTCCAGTACTGAACATAAACAGGCTTATCAATACCCATTTTTTCCCTTAAGTTTTGAAGCGCCTCAGGTGTAGCACCTTTTTCAAGAATTAGTTTTGCAGGATCTTCAGGGATAATATACATCAAAGTAAAAAGGATCAATGTAACTCCGATAATAACCGGGATTATCTGCAAAATTCTTCTTATTATAAAATACAGCATTTTAAATATTTTTTTCTAAAATAACAAATCTCTTCTTAATATTATACAGCCTACATCTTTATTGGATGTAGGCTGTATTTTTTAATTTAATCTCCAGACTGTATATTCAATCTATCTATCTCTTTTTATTTCTCCAGCCATACTGTACTTAAATCATAATTTTCCATGTTATTCAGCACAAATCCTTTAACATATGACTGTACTATCCTTCTTGTTCCATACCAGTAAATGTTTGCAAAAGCACTTTCTTCAAGAATCATATTTTCAACTTCTCTATATTTTGCAATCCTTTCATCTTCATCCAGGGTACTCCTTGCCTCAAGAAGTAGCTGGTCTACATCCGGATTATTATACTGGCCATAATTATCACTGGATTCCGAATAGAATAATGGGAATAGGAAATTATCCATTGTAGGATAATCTGCTACCCAACCCAGTCTGTAAAATACTATTTCACCTGCCTGAGCCTTTTCAAGCATTGTTCCCCACTCATAACCGGTTATGTTTACGTTTACTCCAATTTCGCTAAGATCAGCCTGAATTGCTTCGGCTATTTGTTCATGACCGGCACCTGTATTAAATCCAAATTCTAATGTTGGCAGTCCCTCTCCACCCGGATATCCTGCTTCAATTAGTTTTGCTTCCGCTTTTTCAACATCATATACAAAATCTGAAGCATTCTCCTGAAATCCTGGAATTCCTGGCGGAACAAATCCTGTAGCAGTTGAAGGTACACCTTCACTTATTACATCACAGATATTCTGCCTGTCTATAGCATAGCTTATGGCCTCACGCAGTGCAATATTATCCTTAAATGGCTCGGCATTTAAATTAAATCCATAGTAATACAAAGCCCAAAATGGCTTAATTATTACACCGTCTTTATATTGTGGATCTTCTTTTGTAACTGTAATTTTTCCAACAGGGATCTGGGTATACTCGAGATTACCGGCTTTAAATTCCAAAAATGCAGTGTCTTCATCAGCTATTATAACGTATTTAACAGCATCGAGTTTAGCTTTTTCACCCCAGTAGTCATCATTTCTAACAAGGTCTATATACTGATCATGCTCCCATTTAACGAATTCAAATGGACCTACACCATTAATATGTTCGGTATATTCATCTCCCCACTCTTCAATGTCTTCCTTTGCTACAGGATAAAATACATCATGACCTAAAGTAGTTAAAAAGTCTGCATATGGCTCTTTTAAGGTCACCTCAAGTGTATAATCGTCAAGAGCTTTTACTCCTTCCAGAACAGTAGCTGTTCCAGCCTGACATTCATCATAACCCTTGATTGGAAGCAAATGATAGGCAAGATAAGAAGCTGTTTCTTTATTAGCCACCCTCGACCATGAATAAACAAAGTCTTCGGCCTTTAACTCTCTGCCGCTGTGAAAATTAACGCCTTTCCTTAAATGGAAGGTGTAAACAAGGCCATCATCGCTTATTTCCCAACTTTCTGCTAATTCAGGTATTGGTTCATAGGTATCCGGATCCCAATCTATAAGACCATCCCAGCATTGCCTTATTACCTGAATTCCTTCACTTTCATAAGCATTTGGAGGATCCAGGGATACCGGCTCAACGATATGTAGCCTCATAACCTGAGTAGCAGCTGCCTTTCCCTTACATCCTGCGAACATAGCTCCTATAAATACAACAACTATGAATACCGCAATCACTACCGTTAACTTTTTATAATTCTTCACCAAAGCCTCCTTTTTATCCTATATTTACATTACAAAGCTTCTTATATAAAGCCCTCCTTTCGTTTTGAATAATCCTTCAATTTCTACAAGTTTATAAAAAAACAAACAATATTATAGTAGTAACCGTAAAAACCAAACCCAGTATAATTGTAATTCTGTCAAGATTCTTTTCTACGATTCCCCCGCCATCGAAAGTTTCCACCATTCCGGAGAACAAACCAGAAATACCTCCTCCTCTCCCTGCATGTAACAAAATTAACAGTATTATTCCCAGGCAGGCAACTACATGAATCGCAAACAGAATATTCATTAAAATAGAACCCATCTTTTTATTTCCTCCTACATTTTAATAAACTTCAAATAGGCTTCTGGCCTATATTTTATCAAAAAACTTATAATCAATACATAAAAAATACATTTTATTACAAAAGCCATTATAAAACCTCTTCTGCGATATAAAAACTTAATTCCGTAAAAGAGATTTACCTGTCATTTCTTTTGGTTTATTTATTTTTAAGAAATCTAATATCGTAGGCGCAATATCGCTTAATTTAAAGTCGTTATTTTCATCTCTCAACTTTACTTCCGTTCTACAGGTTACAAAAGGTACCGGTGATGTTGAGTGAGCAGTTATGACTTTTCCACTAACACGACTTATCATTTCTTCAGCATTTCCGTGATCCGCTGTTATTAATGCCACCCCTCCATTCTTATTTAATTCTTCCACTACTCTTCCCACACATCTGTCTACTGTTTCAACAGCTTTTATTGCAGCATCAATATGGCCGGTATGGCCCACCATATCAGGGTTTGCGTAGTTCAATATTATTACATCATATTTACTTAATCTAATTTTACCTATCACAGTATCAGTAACTTCGAAGGCGCTCATTTCCGGCTTCAATTCATAGGTTGCAACTTTTGGCGAAGGAATTAATATCCTATCCTCACCTTCAAATGGTTTTTCAACACCACCATTAAAGAAAAAAGTGACATGAGCATACTTTTCGGTTTCAGCAATTCTTAATTGTTTTAAACTGTTATTTGATATAACCTCTCCCAGAGTATTTTTAATTTCTACAGATGGAAATGTTACCGGGGTGTTGAATTCCTTATCGTATTGAGTCATACATACAAAGTGGACTTTTGGCGGTCTTTCGCCTCTATCAAATTTATCAAAGCTCTTGCTTATAAATGCTCCTGTAATCTGCCTTGCCCTATCAGCTCTGAAATTAAAGAATATTATAGAATCACCTGACTTGATTTTTGCTTTTTCTTCATCCTTACTTTCAACTATAGACGGAATAACAAATTCATCATCCACATTATTACTGTAGGATGATTCAACAATACTGGCAGCTGTTTTAAACTTTTTCCCATTCCTATATACCAGATTATCATAGCTTTTCTTAATCCTTTCCCATCTATTATCCCTGTCCATGCTGTAATACCTTCCGCTGACTGTAGCAATCTGCCCACTGATACCTTTATTTTTTAAATAATCATCTACCTCATTTAGATAAGGCACTGCACTCCTGGGAGGAACATCTCTTCCGTCAAGAAATGCATGTATAAATAAATTTTTTATTTTTTTTCTGCCTGCAAGATCAATCAATGCTTCCAGATGCTTGATATGGCTGTGTACGCCTCCATCTGATACCAGTCCCATAAGATGAAGGCTGCTATCATTTTTATTCACATTTTCAATAGCTCCAGTTAATACTTTATTTTTAAAAAAATTACCATTATTTATTTCTTTATTTATTCTTGTAAATTCCTGGTATACAACTCTTCCAGCTCCAATATTCAGATGACCTACCTCTGAATTGCCCATCTGACCTTCCGGAAGACCTACTGCTTCTCCTGATGCATTCAATCTGGTATTCGGGTAAATATTAAAATAATTATCCATATTTGGGGTTTTGGCAAGTCGGATAGCATTACCCTCAATTTGGCTGGAAAGGCCCCAGCCATCTAATATTATCAAGCAAATTGATTCTATTCTTCCAGTTCTACGTGTCACTTCTATCCTAATAATTAATTATTGCTAAAAAATCATCAACTTCAAGACTTGCGCCGCCGACCAATGCTCCATCAATATCTGACATGTTCATAAGTTCTGAAATATTAGAGGGTTTGACACTTCCACCGTATTGTATTCTTATAATCCCGGAAATCTTTTTACTAAAGAGTTCTTCTAATTTTCTTCTTATAGACAGGCACATATCGTTTGCATCTTTCGATGTCGCATTTTTACCGGTACCAATTGCCCAGATTGGCTCATAGGCTATTGTGAGATAAGAAATATTTTCTTCATCAATACCACCAAGACATTCTTTAAGTTGATTTAGAACAAATTCTTCAGCTCTGCCGCTTTCTCTTATTTCTAATGACTCACCAATACACATAATGGGTTTTAAGCCGGAGTTAAAAGCGGCACTCACTTTTTTATTA
>Ga0299912_10003178_pt1 | contig 13466 bp, 10 predicted proteins | sample RVTome_2_FD_207667 | JGI IMG/M metagenome (GOLD analysis project Ga0299912, IMG submission 207667) | Soil microbial communities from uranium-contaminated site in the Upper Colorado River Basin, Wyoming, United States - RVT95D214 (version 2) ...
AGTTTATAATTCCCAACTGGCCAGCCGTTAGTGGGCCGGCTCAGGGTAAAATGCACCGTAGCTTCCGATTGATTCACCAGCACTTCGGCGGCATCGATTTCATAATTGGGGACATCGATGGCATCGACGGAAACCCAAGAGCCTTTGATGCGGGTTCCCAGCTGCAGTTCGGACAATTCGATGAGGGCATGAATTTCCGGAACATCGGGAGTAAACTGTTCCCGGATATTGATGGGGATGGTTCCGGAGTTATCAACTTTTTCACACAGGGATACCGAGATAATACGGCCGGCAAGAACGGCAGAGGGCAGTAAAAAAATGGAAGTGAGTAAAAAAATGAAGGTGATGGGTAATACAATCTTCATGGTGATTTCTCCTTTGTAAACTTCCCGAAGGTCTAGAACCTTCGGGAAGTTGGATCGGGAATTTATTTTACTTCCACATTGATGCCGATCAATTTCCAGTTGGGATGTTCCATGGTATACTTCAGGATAAAGTAGGTCACCGAGGGCTGGGTGGGATAATAACCAGTCAGGATCAGCAAATTTTCGGCATTCATCAGCGGTTTTTCGCTGAATACCGGATTGATGCCTTCCAGCACCGTGAGATCGATATTCTGGTCGGAGAATGATCTAAAAATTTCAAACAATTCTTCCTTGGTGATCTGGGACTGCCACAGCCGGGAGATTTTCTGGTGGAAATTCTCGAAATCCCGGGAGTTAATGGCCAGCGCCAAATCGTGCAGGGTGGAATTGACCAGCTGAATCAGTACACTTTCGGCTGGAATTTCCAGCGATTGATCGGTGAGCAGGCCGGCATCGGCTTTGTGGATATTTAAAATTTTCCAGCCGCCCGATTCCTTCACCAGGGTTATTTTCACCGGGATGGTTCCACCCGAAGTGGTCTTGATTGAACCTTCCAGTTCCCCCTGACTTCCGGAAACCGAACGTGAACCCCAGCTGGCTTCCTGGTAATCCAGCAGGGCAGTTCCTTCCAGGAAACGCTGCAATTCTTCCAGAGAGGTGGAGGCCTGGAATTCCTGGGAGGTAAAGGTATAGGCTTTTGGAAAATCTTTTTCTTTCACTGCACTGAAGAATTGATCAGCAGTATCGGTGATGCCGCCAGTGAGCTGAAAAACAAACAGGATGATGACAATAGCCAGGATGATGATAACCAGCAGGATAATGAGAAATATCTTCATGATGTTCTCCTTCCGGTTTAAATAGGTGGGTTGGTTTTAAACACTTTTTTCATGGGCGTGCCTGATAAACCTGCAGGGGAGCTATGAACTCCCCGCGGGTTAATTATACAAAATATGGTTGTATTTAGCAATATGAAGTTTGGGATGAGTGGAGTATCAACGGAAGACACAAATTTGTCCACGAATTACACGAATTAAAAACTCACTTTTTGGTTTATATTATTTTCCCGCGAAACACACTGAAGAAACTAAAAAAAATACAAAATACAAAATACAATATATTAGGCGGGTATTTCGTGGGCAGAGTTATTTTATTCCCACGGATCGACTGAAATGCATAGTAACTAATTGATGGTTCATAAAACAGGTGTGAAATTAGTCCATGGATTTCACGGATTAACTCGAATTAAAACTTGATTCATTTTCCCACGAAACACACTGAAGACAACGAAAAAGTAAAAAGTAAAAAATACAAAATACAAAATACAAAATATTTTTCCGGGTATTCCGTGGGCAGAGTTTTTTCTATCATCAAACACCCAAACATAAATTACTCCCGAAAAATTTAAACCTCAGAGATTTTTTTGACCAAAAGAACATTCATTTTCAACTGGCAAATATTTTAGGTAAATTGTGAACAAGTAAAAAAAGTTCTTTATAATTATAAACTATAAATTATTAACTATAAACTATAAACTATCACTTATTCCATGAACACCAAACTCTCCTCCATCCTGGTGACCGGCGGGGCCGGATTCATCGGCAGCAATTTTGTCCGTTATATGGTGAAGAAATATCCGGAATATAAGATTGTGGTGCTGGATGCCCTGACCTATGCCGGGAACCGTGAGAACCTGCAGGACCTGGAAGGTTCTCCCAATTACGAATTCCATCATGGCAATATCTGCGATAAGGAAATTGTGGAGACACTGGTCAAACGCTGCCAGGTGATCATCAACTTTGCCGCTGAGACCCATGTGGACCGCTCCATCCTGGAAGCGGGCGGTTTTATCCAGACCGATGTGGTAGGCACTTTTACTCTGTTGGAAGCTGCGAAAAAATATAAGATCCTCCGCTATATCCAGATCTCCACCGATGAAGTGTATGGTTCGATTGACAGCGGTTCGTTCGTTGAAGATAGTTCCCTGCAGCCCAACAGTCCCTATTCCGCCAGCAAAGCCAGCGGGGATCTGCTGGTGCGGGCCTATCATCGTACGTACGGGCTACCGACCATCATTACCCGCAGTTCCAATAACTATGGTCCCTACCAGTATCCCGAGAAACTGATCCCGCTGTTCATCACCAATGCCATGGAAGACCAGCCCCTGCCGTTGTATGGGGATGGTAAGAATGTGCGGGACTGGCTGTATGTGCTGGATAACTGCGAGGCCATCGATGTGGTGCTGCATAAAGGAAAAGAGGGGGAGGTGTACAACATTGGCGGCGGCAATGAGCTGGAGAATATCCGGATCACTGAGCTGATCCTTAAACTATTGGGTAAACCGAAATCACTGATCAAACCGGTGGCCGACCGGCTGGGACATGACCGGCGCTACTCGGTGGATATCAGGAAAATGAAAAAACTGGGCTGGAAACCGCGCCATGATTTTGAGCAGGCCTTACAGGAGACGGTACAGTGGTACCGGGAGAATGAGAGCTGGTGGCGGCATATTAAGGAGAAGCAGGAAGAGTTTAAGAGGTTTTATAGGGAATATTATAAAGGAAAGTAATTCTTATCCCAGCAATGAATTGCTGGGGTAAGACCAAAAGTCCCTACGGGACTAGATTTCAGACTTGGGATTTTTTTTCAGATATTTTCAGCCGTCCATACAGGACGGTTTTTTTATGTGTGGGGCATCGCTTCGGTTCTCTTAGCAATCCCAGCAATGAATTGCTGGGTTAAGATCAGATGTCCCTACGGGACTTACTGAATGATTTATCGGATTCCCAGCGAATGGGTTGGTGATAAGTCGCTCTTCTGGGTTTTAGCAAGTGGAGTTCAGGAAATTTTTTGTGGAGGTACGAGGCAAACAACCAGTCTACCTCTAAATTGTTTTTGGGGGATTCTCCCAGCACGGCTGTCCAGAGGTCTTCGCTCTCCATGCAGAAGTAAATAAAAACCTCGCCCAATTTTTCCCGTAACTGCTGGACAATATGGTGGTACATTTCGGTCCGCAGTGGTTTGATATAGCGCATTTTACCGTCCAGACCGCTGATCTGCTCTCCGCTCAGGATATCGGACTGTGGAAAGCGTTCTCTGATGATCTCTTTCAGGGATGTAGGATAGCGGAAGCTACCCAGACTGATCCAGGCGATCCAGCCGCCATCCAGATAAGCGGCGATCTGCTCGATTAATTCCCGGTAACTCTGCGACCAATCCTGATCAAATATGATGGGATCAAAGTGCAGACCGGTGAGGAATCCCTTCTGCTGGGCTTTCTGCGCCGCTTTCAATCTCTTTTCCAACTTGGCCGAGAGCTTTTCATCGGACTTTACCCGGCGATCCGGATTTACCGACCAGGATAGTACAATGCGCTGTGGATCCAAAGCAAACAGGTGTTGGATATGGTCAGTCTTGGTTTTTAATTCCAGCAGGATATTAGGAAGCTGCTGAATCTGCTTTACCAGCTTTTCGGAAATACCGGTCACCGGGTCCAGCGCCAGGCTGTCGGTTAATTCTCCGGTACCGATCCGCAGGATCCGCTCAGGATTAAGCTCTGACATATTTTTCAACTCGGTATATATTTTTTCAATGTTGGTGTAAACTGTTATGGCCGGATTATTGATATAAGTCTGCAGAATGCAGTAGGAGCAGTTGATGGGGCAGTTGGTGGTCTCATTGATCACCAGGTAATTGCAGCAGCGATAGCTCTGGGCAGTGCCGGGACAGGGTTTCAGAAAATTTCCCTTGAAATGAGTGAGAACCAGGGTGTGTTTTCCTTCGGAAAGAGAGAGATTTACCAGCCGGGTGTAAGTTTTATCGCCTTTATTAATAAAGGTCTGCGGGATATCCGGGCAGTGCTGTAACACCCGCCGGGTGATCTCATCATTCCGGGCGGCTGTATGAATATAGATGTGGTGGAATTTATAATTCATAAAGGCCAGCAGAAAGATAATCCCAGCAATGAATTGCTGGAATAAAATAATAAGTCCCTCTAGAATTTTATCCCACCCAAGTTTTTAAATTGGTCCTCGAATTACACGAATTATAAACAAAAATGATATTAGAAAAAGTGTTATTCGTGTTAAGCGGTGTAATCTCTGGATAATTTCAGTGTGTTCCGTGGGTAGACAATTAATCGTTCTACGCCCATAAAGGGTGTTGACTACAATACTTTTTGGTTTACAAATTCTGTTTCAAAGCTGCAGGTTTCCCATTCCCTTCTATTGAACTTTCCAGAGCGGCTTCATCTACTTCATTCATGGATTCAAGAAATATCTGCACCAGCTTTGGATCAAACTGGCTGCCGGCATTTTTGGCGATTTCTTCCAAGGCATTTTCCCTGCTCATTGCTTTGCGATAGACCCGGTCCGTTGCCAGCGCCTCATAAGTATCCAGGATAAACAGGATCCTGGAGAACAATGGTATGGCATCTCCTTTCACTCCATCGGGATATCCCTTACCGTCATAGCGCTCATGATGGTGGCGGACAATGGAAGCTACTTCCGAAAGCTCCTCGATCTCTCCTAAAATTTCACTGCCGATCAGCGGATGATCTTTGGCTTTGTTCATTTCAATATCTTCCAGACTATCGGCTTTTTTCAGAATACTGTCCGGCATCCCGATTTTACCGATATCGTGCAGTGAAGCGGCTAACTGCAAAATATAACGCCGGCCATTTTCCAGGTTTAACTTGTCAGCCATTTTCATAGCCAATTTAACCACCCGTTGGGAGTGGCCGAAGGTGTAGGTATCCTTGGCATCCAGCGCCCGCATCAGGGCCTTTAAGGCTTTTAATAGGGTTTCGGCTTTGTTTTCCTGCAGCACCTTTTTTTCCAGCAATTTCCGCTGCAGATTTCTCTCGATCACTACCGGTAATTGTTCAATGCTCACCGGTTTTACCAGGTAATCACTCACTCCGATTTCCAGCGCCTGCTTCACCAGCGAGAGATCATTGGTCCCGGTGATGAGCACAATCGGGAGGTCCAGGTACATTTTAAGGATACGCTGAGCCACCTCCAGACCGGACATGCCCGGCATATTCAAATCCGTAAGGACGATGTCCAGCTTTTTCTGGCGCACTATGTCCAATCCGCCGGTGGCGGAATAGGCCAGATGCACATCGTATTTTAAATGGCTGAGCGCATAGGCCAGCATCTCGCCGTAATTGATATCGTCTTCTATGATCAAGACCGATTTTTGCCGTGTTTCTTCACTCATGAAAAAGCCTCAATTCCAGTTAAGTGACTGCCAATAATTAAGGTATGGATATCGTGGGTCCCTTCATAGGTTTTTACCGATTCCAAATTGCACATGTGACGCATGGATTGATATTCTGATACAATTCCATTGGCGGCCAGGATATCCCGCGCCAACCGGGCAATTTCCAGGGCATGATAGACATTGTTGCGCTTTGCAATGGAGACCTGCACGTGCTTCATTTCCCCTTTATCTTTCAACCGTCCCAGCTGCAATACCAGCAATTGTCCTTTGGTAATTTCGGAAGCCATCTGCACCAATTTATTCTGCACCAGTTGAAAAGATCCAATCGGTTTATCGAACTGAATACGGGTGAGGGCATAATCCAGTGCTTCATGATAACAGGCCATCGCCGCACCCAGTGCTCCCCAGGCTATTCCGTAACGGGCCTGAGTCAGACAGGATAACGCATTTTTCAAACCGCTGGTTCCGGGAAGAAGATTTAATTTTGGGATATGACAATCCTGGAAAACCAGTTCCGATGTCACCGATGCCCGCAGAGAATGCTTGTGCTTGATCTCGGGAGCGGAAAAACCGATCGTTCCCTTTTCCACCAGAAAGCCCCGCACTTCACCTCCCAGTTTGGCCCACACCACTGCCACATCGGCAATGGTCCCGTTGGTGATCCACATCTTGGCACCGTTCAGGACATACCCATCTTTCTTCTCCACAGCGTGGGTTTTCATTCCGCCGGGATTGGAGCCGAAATCCGGTTCGGTAAGACCGAAGCAGCCGATTTTTTCTCCGGTGGCCAGTTGTGGCAGCCATTGGCGTTTCTGTTCTTCTGATCCCCAGGTAAAAATGGGATACATCACCAGCGCTCCCTGCACCGAAGCAAAACTGCGCAGACCACTGTCCCCCCGCTCCAATTCCTGCATGATCAATCCGTAAGCCACATTGTTGATCCCGGCGCAGCTATATTCTGCCGGCAAGTTGGCGCCCAGCATTCCCAGCGAACCCATTTCCCGCACCAGCTGGTGGGGAAATTGAGCATTCTGGTAAGCCTCTTCGATGATGGGCATCACTTTTCCATCCACCCACTCCCGCACTGATTCCCGGATCATTTTCTCCTCTTCACTCAGCAGGGAATCTATCTGATATAAATCAAGGCTTTCAAATTTTTTCATCAGCCAGACCTGTATTGGGTGGTTTATAAAAATTCAGAAATGGAATTGGAGAGCAATATTGCTGCTTTATCTGAAGTACCAATTATTTAAGCCGATTTTTTAGATTTCCCTATTTTTACCAGCGGTTCCCGCTGTCCCAAAATCACGTCCTCGCTGATCAGGCATTCGGTGACGTTGTTCATGGACGGCAGTTTGAACATGATATCCAGCATCACTTTTTCGATAATGGAACGCAGCCCGCGGGCTCCGCTCTTGCGCTTCAACGCCAGGCGCACGATTTCCAGCAAGGCTTTTTCGGTAAACTTGAGTTCGATGTCTTCCAGTTCAAATAATTTTTTATACTGCTTGATGATGGAATTTTTCGGTTCGATCAGGATCGATAACATCTCATCTTCACTGAGTTCGCTCAGACCGATCAACACCGGCAGCCGGCCGATCAGCTCCGGAATGAGGCCGTACTTCAGTAAATCTTCCGGTTCCACCAGCTGGTACAGGGCTGATTCACTGAGATCCCGTTTGGAGGATATTTCTGCTCCGAAGCCCATCATTTTTTTCCCGATCCGGCGGCGGATAATATCAGCCAATCCATCAAATGCCCCACCGACGATGAACAGGATATTCTGAGTATTGATATTGACCATCGGCGCTTCGGGATGTTTACGTCCGCCTTTGGGAGGAATGGCGGCAACGGTGCCTTCCAGAATCTTGAGCAAAGCCTGCTGGACACCTTCACCGGAAACATCGCGGGTAATGGAAGGACTGCCAGTTTTGCGGGAGATTTTATCGATTTCGTCGATGTATACGATGCCGCGCTCGGTAGCTTCGATATCAAAATTGGCAGCGTGATACAGCCGCACCAGAATATTTTCCACATCCTCCCCTACATAGCCGGCTTCGGTTAAGGTGGTAGCATCGGAAATGGAGAATGGTACGTGCAACAGGCGGGCAAGGGTCTGGGCCAGCAGAGTTTTCCCCACCCCGGTCGGACCGATCAGTAGGATATTGCTTTTCTCAATTTCTACATCCTCACTCCAATTCCCCATCATGATCCGTTTGTAATGATTGTAGACCGCTACCGATATTGCCCGTTTGGACAGATCCTGACCGATCACATACTGATCCAGAAAGTTCTTGATCTCCTGCGGTTTGGGAAGCTCAAAGCGGTTGGACTGAAACTGCTGGTACTGGGTCTGCCGCAGGATCTGATTGGCGCTGCGAATGCATTCGGAGCAGATGCTGGAATTCACTCCGGTAATCAGCTGGCCGACCTGATCGGCATGTTTACCGCAGAAGGAACAGCGTGCTTCAAAGTCGAGGCGTTGATTTTTTTGAGTCATGAATCATGTCCTGTTTTAAACGGGTCAATTTCAGGGGGTCTCGGTGTTCTTCTTGCTTTTTTCGATGCCCCTCTTCACTAAAATCTCGTCAATTATTCCGTAGTCTTTAGCTTCCTTAGAACTCATGAAATAATTTCGGTCGGTATCTTTTTCAATTTTATCTATTGGTTGGCCGGTTTTTTCAGCCAGAATTTCATTCAACCGCTCGCGGATCTTCAGGATCTCCCGGGCATGGATATCGATATCAGTGGCTTGACCCTGCACTCCACCTGCCGGCTGATGGATCATGATCCGGGCGTTGGGGAGGGCGAAGCGTTTGCCGGGAGCCCCGGCCGCCAGCAGGAACGCTCCCATGCTGGCCGCCTGACCGATACAGGTGGTCACGATATTGGGCTTGATGTACTGCATGGTGTCGTAAATTGCCAGTCCGGAAGTAACTATTCCGCCGGGAGTATTCAAATAAAGATAAATATCCTTATCCGGATCCTCTGCTTCCAGAAATAACAGCTGGGCGATGACCAGACTGGCAATGTTGTCATCTATCGGAGTTCCCAGAAAAATGATCCGCTCCTTTAACAGCCGGGAGTAGATATCATAAGCCCGCTCTCCCCGGCCGGTTTGCTCTATAACCATGGGTATTAATGCCATCGCATCATCCTCACTTTCCTTCAACATTCAGCTGCGGCCGGCTCATTTGATTAATTTCTTGCCGCTTTTATTTTTCTCTTCCGCCTGCTTCTGTAGCGGATATATTTCAGTGACCTCGGCGTGTTGTTTCAGCAGATCGATCACCCGTTTTTCCAACAGATCTTCCCGCAGATGTTCCAGGTAGTGCTGGTCGTTCCTGATCCTCTTTTTCTCCTTCTCTTCCAGATTGGACTGGTCGATCATCTGCCGGAGTTCATCATCGGAAATGGTGATATTTTCACTTTCAACCAGTTTCTTTTTTAAGAAATACCAGCGCAGGTTATGGATGGCCGAGGCACGGTATTCCTGCCGGATCGAATCCTCGTCAATCTCTTTATCTTTCGACTGATTACGGATATTCTTGATCATCTGATTCAGGTAGTTTTCTATCATGCTGGGTGGCACTTCAAAGGGATTTTCCTTCAACAGTTCGTCAATCAGCCGGTTATGTAAATTGTTCTCACTGCGATACTGGAAATCGAGCTGCATGTTTTCCTGGATCCGGCTGCGAAGCTGGGGAAGGGTTACCAGGGATTCGTCATTCAGGTTCTTCACAAAATCGTCATTCAATTCCGGGAATTCTTTTTCCTCGATCTTTTTCACCTGGATTTCCAGAGAACTGCGCTGGGGTTGTTTATCTTTGGGATTGGCCGGCGGTAATTCCTTACGTACGATCCGCTTATCGCCGAGCTTAATTCCTTCCAGCTGTTTTTCGATTTCACTGTCGAATTGTCCGGAACCCAGCTTTACCTGCAGATTTTCATATTTGTGGCCAACAATTGGAAAATCTCCCTTGTCCAACTCCTGGGCATCGAAATGCAGATAGTGTCCAGTCTTGGCCTCCTGCACTTCTTTTACCGTGGCATACTGTTCGCGCAGTCTTTCCAGAGTGTCGTTCACCATATGGTCAGTGACCTCTACCAGATCCTTCTCTACTTTCAGGCCTTTGTACTTGTGAATTTCAATTTCCGGTTCCACTTCCAGTTCGAATTCAAATTGCATGCCGCTATCGATATCATCGAATTTATAGGAAGTCATCTTCCCTTCTGCGACTGGATTTATTTTTGCGTCATCCAGCGCTTTTCCATAGAATTGCCGCAGAGCTTCTTCAATCAGGTCACGCTCAATCTGGTCTTTAAATCGCTTCCGGACGATATTGAGCGGGGCCTTACCGGGACGGAAACCGGGGATGGCTGTCTGACGCTGATAATCTTTGAACAATTTTTCCTGCAGCGGGAGCAGATCATCCCGGGAAATTTCCACTTTTAATTTTCGCGAAAACGAGCTGAGTGTTTCAACCACCGTCTGCATCAAATACCTTTCTTTCATTAGATTTTATGAAATATAAATTTAATGTCAGCCCAGGCGATTTGCAAGCTGGGATAAAATCCTTCATAGACAATTATCATAGTTTACTCTGTTTACTCTGTGTCTCTGCGCGAGAACATGTTTTTTTCTTTTCCCGCAGAGGCGCAGAGCATACTGAGAAAATTTTTTAAAATATTTACACCGCCCTGAAGGGCGGTGGCTACCAGTTGGGATATTTTCCTGCAGGGGATATAATTCTCTGACTATTATAGAATTTTCTAATTAATCTTTCAACACTCCCGGCCTTTACAATTAGGCAATTATCGTTGCCTACACCGTCCATGAAGGGTTTTCAATTTTCTGCGTCTCTGCGCGAGAACACGTTTTTTCTTTTCCCTCAGAGGCGCTGAGAAAATTTTTCCCAGTCCTGTTCCTGAATTAATTTGCTGATAGCTATTTACTTTTATCTTTTATTCTTTTAAATTTCCCGCACCTTCAATTGTCAGAGGATCGACTATGCCCAAGTATATTGGATTACTCCTGGTTTTTATTTTCCTGCTTTCCTGTGAAAAACCGGAGCAAACCGGGATGTTAAAGATTCCGCCTGGTTCACCGGCTTTCTTCAAGAGCGATCTGCCCCGGCCTTATTTCGACCAGCAGGATTATCTCAGCGACATGTACTGGAAAGCCTGGGAAATATTGAATGAGAAAATCCGCCAGGGGACTTCCCGGAATGGTTTCATGGATTCCTATTTGGATGAAGGATTTAATGAATTGATCTATCAATGGGATAGTTGCTTTATGGCCATGTTTGCCATGTATGGCGGGAGTCATTATCCGGCCATGAGCACTCTGGATAATTTTTATCAGAAACAGCGGGACGACGGCTGGATCTGCCGGGTATATCAGGAAAGTGACGGTCAGCCTCCTGCTTTACCTTCAATGGAAGACCCTATGATCAATCCGCCGCTGTTTGCCTGGGTGGAATGGAAATATTATCTGTTGACCGGCGACAAGTCACGCTTTAGCAGGGTGCTGCCGGTTTTGGATAGTTATTTCAACTGGATCGATCAGAATTGCCGCGGCGCGGGAAAAGCCGCCGGTCTATTTTACAATACTCACCTGGGCAGCGGCATGGATAATTCCCCGCGGGAGGGAATTGATAAAGGCGCCTGGATCGATTTGTCTGCCCAGATGGCAATGTTTGCCAAATACCTGATGTTTATCTCCCGTGAGCTGCCGGATGAGTCGTTGAGCAAAGTTTACGAACAGCGTTACCGGGTGCTGTCCAGATTGATTAATAGTCACTTGTGGGATGAACCGGATGGATTTTATTATGATCTGGATCAGAGCGGGCGGAAACTTCCGGTAAAAACCGCTGCTGCCTTCTGGACCATGGTGGCAGAAGTGACCACTTTTCCGCAAGCCCGTAAACTGGCTGAACATCTCCAGAATCCGGCCGAGTTTTACCGCTCCCATCTTTTTCCAACTTTGTCTGCTGATGATAAAAATTATGATGGAAATGGCTACTACTGGCGGGGAGGAGTATGGGCGCCGCTGAATTACATGATCATCAAAGGATTGGACATGTTCCCGCTGCGGGAACTGGCAGCGGTGGCAGCCATGAATCACATCAAAAATATTCATGAGGTGTATCAGAATTTTCAGCCGGATGTCAACCGGATTGCTCCGGAGGAGAGGGATGGTCAGTATCAGACCATCTGGGAGTGTTATGCACCGGACAACGCCCAGCCGGCTACCCGCTGGGATGGTCAGTATTACAGCCGGCAGGATTTTGTCGGTTGGTCGGGATTGGGACCGATCGCATTGTTGCTGGAGAATGTGATTGGGTTGCAGCCCTCCGCCCCGGAGGACAAACTGTACTGGAATCTGCGGATGCGGGAAGCCCACGGAGTGGAGAATTACCGTTTCGGGGATAATCAGGTGGATATTTTCTGTGAGAGCAATGAACTGCCGGTGGGTCCGGCAGTGCTGCAGATCAATTCCAGTAGTCCATTTACCTTGTATATCTCCAGCCAGATCGGAATGCAGGAATATCAGGTGAAGTCCGGTGAGAACCGCTTCACCATTCAGTTATAATAAAATAAATGGAACACGCCTGCCTGGCTGACGCAGTCAGACAGGGATGAGGCGGATTAAAACGGAATGTCACTGATTATTTTTATAGAGCATTATTGAGAACATCCGCGATCATCTGTCCCATCCGTGTCATCAGCGTTCTATTTTTAAATAAATCTAAAATCTAAAATATGAAATGTTTTTTCCATGAGCACTTTAACTAAACAAGAGCAGAAAATTTTTTCTAAATTTTTTGATCACACCCTTTTGAAACCTGAGACCCGGGAGTCCCAGGTTGTCCAGTTATGCCAGGAAGCGAAGGAGCACCGGTTTACGGCAGTGTGTGTGAATCCGTTCTATGTTCCCCTGGTGGCAAAATTGCTGAAAGGCAGCCAGGTAAAGGTGTGCACGGTGGTTGGCTTTCCGCTGGGCGCCCAGTTAACCGCGGTGAAAGCCTTCGAGACTCACCGGGTGATTTTAGAAGGGGCACAGGAAATTGATATGGTGATCAATATCGGGGCGCTGAAGGATGGAAAATTGGAAGACGTGCAGTTTGATATTTTTGAGGTGGTGAAGCAATGCCGGTTGTTAGACGCCCACTGCAAGGTGATTCTGGAAACGGCGCTGTTGAGTGATGAGGAAAAAATTCTGGCCTGCAAGGTGGCCATTGAAGGCGGCGCCCACTTTGTAAAAACCTCCACCGGTTTTGGTCCGGGCGGAGCGACGGTGCATGATGTTCAGCTGCTGAAAGAGGCGGTAAAGGGAAGCCGGCTGGAAGTGAAAGCTGCCGGCGGTATCCGCAGTTTTGCCGATGCGGTGCAGATGATCAAAGCCGGTGCCACCCGGCTGGGCACCAGTGCTACGGTGAAAATCATGCAGGAATTCAGGGAACAGTTGAAACAGTAAGTACAAAATTATTTTCTTGGTGTTGTATGAGAAAGCGAACCATGCTTATGATGGAATATTTTATATTTTTAAGAAAAATCTTTGAGTAGTACGAAAATAGTATAAAATTGTACCGTGAAGAAAATAATTAAAACCCTTTTGAGTGAATGGAATTTTAGGGAAATCCCTAAAATAATACCACGAGATATTGATTTAAACAGTTATCTCAATCTAAAAGTTAATAAAATAGTTGTTTTAAACGGATTCAGGAGAGTCGGAAAGACTTTCATTCTTTACTATCTGAGTAAAATGTTATTCAAAAAATATTCCAGGCAAGAGGTCATACACATAAACTTCGAAGACGAAAGAATACCCTTGCAAACCAGCATTCTCACAGAACTACTGCCTACAATCAAGGAATT
>Ga0299912_10003179_pt1 | contig 13466 bp, 16 predicted proteins | sample RVTome_2_FD_207667 | JGI IMG/M metagenome (GOLD analysis project Ga0299912, IMG submission 207667) | Soil microbial communities from uranium-contaminated site in the Upper Colorado River Basin, Wyoming, United States - RVT95D214 (version 2) ...
CCCCATCGATTACCCATGCAAATCTACACCCTTTCTATGAGCGCGTCAAACATTTTCTCTTTGTTTGTCGTCAAAAAAAAGGGGTCAGTCCTGGAATGTATGAAATTCTTCCCAAATACTTCTCTTATCTTTTGAGGGTGATATCTTAATTTCGATTTACCCCATTAGAAATAATGCCCCGCTCGGTTTCGAGTCGCAACGACTGGAATTTCTAACGGGGCTTGCCTGCGTAACTCTTAATACATCTTCCGTAAAAAAATTCAGCATTCACAGACTGACCCTATTTACTCACATGATCCGTTTTCTTCTCACAGCTGCTGCACTTTGTAAAGTGTAAAGTGTAGCTTTGACCCCGGGTACTCCGGCGATATGTTTCAGAAATGAGGGATGGCTCGAGAAATCTCTGGAGGAAAAAGGGGGAAAAAATAGGGTCAGTTCGGGAATTTAAAAAATTCTTTCCAAACACTTCTTTAATTCTTTCATGGTTAAATTTTAGTTTCGGTTTACCCGTTAAAAATAATGCCCCCTCGGTCTCGATTCGCAACGTCTGGAATTTCTAATCGGTGAACTGACACGTACACTGACACTGATACTTTCGTTATTTAACCCAATGGTTCACACAATCCCGTTTCACCCCCGAAACGCAGTAGCCATACTGGAAGCCCGGCTCTTCTTTACCTATTTTTCTCTTAACCAACCACACCTGTCTGATGGATAACTCACTAAGTTCAGCAGCGAATCGATTACAGATAGACTTTAAGACGGCGCCGGATTTAGCGGAGAGAGTTGGGAACTTATGGGAAGAGCTTCCCTGAATTGCAACAATGGGAGCCCAACCCGAAAGCCCACCTTATAAATTTAAGAAGTCCCATCAAAATTACTTAAATAACTTAAGACCGTCCCCGCGCTCACGTTGTCAAGTCTCATGGAGACTTCCTAATTTCTTGCATTGCCTTGCTGTGTCTTTTCTCCCTTGTTATTTCGTATCTTTTCCATAGGAGGCTATTCAGGTCGAAGAATCCAGCATATGCTAGGATTATGGCAACAATACCAAATACAACCAGGATAAAATCAGCAAACCACTGAACGTGGTTTAGCCAGCCTGAGTTTTTCAAGAAGTCCCACTCTGGAAGACGGTCAACGCCAAATTTTAGGAAGAGCGTCTGAATAATCATCAAGCAGGAATGCAGAAACTTTTCCCCTGCGTATAAGGTAGTCTCTTTTTGTTCTTGTTTATAGAACGGGACTGCTGTATAGCATACTGCTGAGAGGCCTGCAATAGCACCAAAGGTAGTGAGTATAATCCCTGTTACCTCGTCAAGAGGTTTTCTAAGAAGTTGTTGAACATAGGGAAAACCAGCCGCCATGATGATAATGGTGAGAAAAATCTTACTCAGGAATCCAAGGGTTCTTGAAGGAACAAAACTCTTCTCTAACGATTGAGGCAATAATTTAAACATAGAATACACCATACTAAAAAGTCCACGGAAGAACTTGGTTAGCTTGGTTGGCATAATTAAGCCCCCTATAGACGGTTTGGAGATATTATACGCCTCACATTTGAATAGGTAAAGTAATGTATCTTTCGATCAGTAATGATCAACTTCTAAAGTTTAAATAAAAGTAAACATTAGGTAGGTGAAAGTTGCAAGAGGGATTATCTTGACACTGTCCGTCAACTCAAATGCTGGCAGGACAGATGAGCTCAAGATAAGCACCTAACATCTGTTATCCCTTCAGCCGGCTTGCAGGCGGTTCACAACCTACCGCCTTCAGGCGGTAGTAGTTTCTATCTTTATCATTTAGTTATAGGGATATTTTTAACAGCTACTAAATGTTGAGAGGCGCTACGGGATTTCTTGTCAGATTTACTTATGCTTATAACCACTGTGACATGTGTTGCTATAGGGTTAACGTCCTTCGATATGAAATTGACATTAACAGGAGTTTGTGGCAGGATATTTTCCCAGACTGCATAACTATCCTGTCTATTTCCAATTTGGAGAGTTAGAGGATACTGGCTTCCGATATTGTCGGTTATATAAGAACCATCACCACCACGTCTATTGCCTTTTATTTGAACTCTAATTTGTTCATCCCCAATATTTAACAGAGAAATACTGCAGACTAAAATATCCCCTTTTTTCAAGCATTTTACGGGCTTAAACACAAAACCACCGGCCTCAATTGGCTTAGCACTTCCAGGGGCGCTCTGTGGCGTTGATGTTGATTCTCGTGTTGCTGGTGCAGCAGATGAATCGATACCTCTTGAAAGAAGCTCTTCGATCGCCTTTGTCTTAGCAATATCTGTACTCGAAGCGTCAATTATATCTCCGCTAGCAGTATCTAGAACTTTTGCGGCCAGCCTTACGCTATCTCCAAAGGGTGTGATGGTTCCTGTAACAAGAGCATCGGCGCCTGATATCTGGCCCAATTTTTTCGCCGTAGTTGGATCAACTATTCCTGTTATTACTAATTTATGTTCTTTAAGAATCGCTTTCAAATGAACTCTATCAACTAATCTAAATCCCTTTCTTGAACCAGCCAGAGCTACAGAAAGCTCCTCTGCTACAAACCTCCCGAGCTCCGTTATATTTCCTTGAAGATCCACAAAGTCTACCACTGCAATCTTCCTCATACCCGCTTTACTTATGTTTTCTCCCATGGTTGAAGACAGGTTTTTTATCTCCTTCTCATAAGGAAAAGAAGGGATGGAGTTTAGGGCGAAAAAGAAAATCACAGTGATTATTATAAAGAATAACTTACGCATGTTAACTCCTCCCTTCATACCCATTCATTTTTGATCTTTACTTCTAGATTTCATTTTTAAAGACAAATTTTAGATTCCTATTAAAAGTTGGCATATCCAGAGCATCGATCTTTATTTTGCCTTCAGAGCCATTATATCCGTGAATGAAATAATATAACTTGATTCTGATTTATCTTTAGGATTATAAAGTGCATAATTAAAAGACAAGGCAAAAATAGAACCTAATTCTTTGACATCCATACTGTCTTTGGGACCAAAGTGTAGCACCACATCATTATTTGATTTAGCATACAAAGTAAGTCCAGATTCTCCCCATTGCGTTTTACCACGAATAGAGCCAAAAAACCTAACGCTAGTTATCTGACCAATATATTTAAAGATATTCCCTTTTTCATCCACCAATTGTGGCTCCTCTCCTCCTCTTGCTAATCTAAATTCTTTATCCGACTGATTGAAAAAGTCCAGGGCTACCATCAGCTGATTTTTTGCAATCACAATCTTTTTCATGGTTACAACCATATCTCCTACCTTCTTAGATTTTGAGCTGGGGGCGTAAGAAGGTGCAGATGGCTCCTGCCTAAAAGATTGTGATGTCTCTATCCCTCTCGCCAGGAGTTCCTCAATAGCCTTTGTTTTTGCGATATCTCCGCTCGAAGCAGCAATTACTTTTCCACTGGCTGTGTCTAGAACCTTTGCTGCAACCCTAACGGTATCCCCAAATGGCGTAATGGTCCCTGTTATAAGAGCGTCTACGCCAACTATTTGGCCTAATTTCTTCGCCGTTGAAGGGTCAATTATTCCAGTTAAGACTAGCTTATGTTCCTTAAGAATAGCCTTTAGCTGGGTTCTTTCAACCACCTCAAAACCTTTCTCGGTTCCTGAAAGTGCTACCGAAAACTCCTCTGCCAGAAAACGCCCAAGTTCGGTCACATTCCCCTGGAGGTCTATAAAATCTACCACTGCAATAGTCTTCTTCCCTGCCCTGGCTATGTTTTCTGACATTGCAGAGGATAAGCTTTTTATCTCCCTTTCATAAGCTATGGAGAATGAATTTGATAAGAGAAATATTGATGTTGAGATTACAATAAAGAATATTTTCCACATTGCATTCCCCTCCCTAGAATTGTTCTAAAGGCATGATTCATCAACGGGTTAAAGGGATATTGCGGAATTGGACTCTAAAGTCACCTTTGGAATGGCATCCGATATCGAGTAAGGACAACTTATTGAATCTTGGTGAAATCCTTGCGAAACTAATAACCATTTTTGTGGGAACACCAGAAACGAGGAAACTTTTAACATGTTTATCGGCCCGTTTATTTCCAATTTGGAAGTCACTCCACCTATATTCATTTCCAAGGTCATCAATTATCCTTGTATTCATATCATAGCAAGCATCGCACTCGGCGTTAATATGAAGCTCCCTATCATTCCCTTTATTTGTAACCAATAGAGAACAAGTTATAGTCTGACCGAGAAGCTTACAGCTTTGAATTTCAAAAAGGAAAACTTTCTCCTCAACACTCATTAAGGCTTTTGTTGTTGAAAATGATGTTTGCCTCTCGGTTTCTGTCTCTATCCCTTTTCCAAGTAATTCCTCAATTGCCTTAATCTTCGCAATGTCACACGAAGATCCCCCTATCACCTTTGCTGTAGCGGTGTCTAAAATCTTAACTGAAAGCCTTACGCTATCTCCAAATGGCGTAACTGTCCCTGTAAGGAGGGCCTCCACTCCCGTTAGCTGACCCAACTTCCTTGCTGTTTGAGGGTCTATTAGACCCGTCCTAGAAAGTTTATGCTCCGAAAGAATGCTCTTCAAATGGGTCCGATCCACAACCTCGAACCCTTTGCCTGCCCCGGCAAGGGCTACTGAGAATTCCTCAGCTAAGAATCTTCCAAGTTCTGTTACATTGCCTTGAAGATCTACAAAGTCTACAACTGCGACACTCCTTTTGCCGGCCTTGATTATGGTTTCCGACATTACCGAGGAAATAGTCTTTATTTCCCTTTCATAAGAAAGGCAGATTGTATTCGATAAGAAGAAAATTAACATCACAATTATTATATATAACTTTTTGCACATGGAGATTCCCGCTTTATAAAATGGGTTCTAATATCCTATCAGCATATTTTTCGCCAAGCATCTCTAAACCTCTTACTAACGCTTCGTCTTTCGAAAAACCAGGGCCGGTTATGTTTATACTATCGGATTTAATAATATCACCTTTTTTACCAAAGACTTTGTAACTGAAATTGATATCGCAAGAGATTAGATCCTTTTCTGCCGCGCTCCTTTTCGCGGATGAATAATTCAATCTTCCAAGAATCAAATAGTCTATTCTTGATAAAGCCCCTGTTTGGGTTAAGAGATCCCTATTACCGGTGTAAATTTCCTCAAAAAAGCCCTTAGATTTAAAAGGCTCTTCACTAAAAATATTAAGTATGATATTAATTTTCTCTGATCTTAAAAGATTATAAAGTAAATTTTCTGGTGGCATTCCACTTTCAGTTTTCTTAGATTCAATCACCAAAGCGATATTAGGCTTGCCAGGGTGAGTAGTTACGGCTGTACTCATTAATCCCTTAAACTCGTTCAACCTTTTTTCTTTCTCATCTATTTCCCTCGGTTTGATTATTGCGACTTTAGGAGGAATAGCTTCAGGGGAATCGGGTGATTTCTCAATTTTTGGCTGACCAGGAGTCGATGGGGCAGGTCTGGATCTCTCGGCTGACATATCTTTTTCTGGTGTAGGAGGCTTTACAGCCTCAGGAGTTGATTTAGTGGTTATCGGATGTTTTAGATCGGGAAGCAAGTCGGGAACGTTGCGTCCAGTAAGGAACACGAAGATTGTAATTAAAGACGCTGCGACAGTTAGCGCTGTTATGATAAGAACAGTCAATTTGTGGTTCATACAGGAAGCCTTGAGAAGTTATCGACCAAGTTCACGTAGGACCCCCATGTGGAAAGGCTCAGCGCTTTGCGTAGAGCACAGCACCCGGGGCCATCTGTCAGACTCACCTATCAGTCAGATGGCTTTTTCAGAGCGCCTCCCCCCATTTGGCCCCGTCCTCCCATACCTCTTCTCCAATCCGGCGAACCGGCTGGATTTTGACCCGGCATACCCAAAAGAGCCGAAGACTTTTAGAGATTATATCAGAAAGTGGAGAATGGAGAAAGGGATTTGTCAAGCTGATTTGGCGAAGCGGATCGGCGTGAACGAGATGACCATAGTGAACTGGGAGAAAGGTAAAACCAAGCCCGCTCAAAAATACCTTCAAAGACTCAGCGGGTTTTTGGACGGGGTCGCCGCATGGGTTAAGGGGTGACAAATTTCAGCTTTTCTTATGATGAGACGACCCGAGGAGATATATACGCTTAAAATATTATGCGCCTCGCTCGGTCTCGGGCAAACAAACTACTTATCACAAACTGACTTCCAGGGTGGCCCCAATCTTTCCGCCATAACTTCAATACGTTTCGTAAGATCTGCCGCAATGTATGCTCTCCTAGTCCCAGGAGAAGCTGTAGGCTCGATAGCGTGCAAAACCATTTGAAGGTTTTGCCGTGGTATTTCTAACCAGACCCTGTCTCGTTTTTCATTCAAAGCAGATAGGAAGAATTGCCACTGGGATTTTATAAGAAGTTCAATATCGGCATCAGGCAGCTTCGGTGTGTTTTGGGCGTTTGTCATTTTAACAATCTCCCGTTTCTGAACCGAGCCCTGATTTCGGCCTGACCGTGTTTCAATAATGTAATCCTTTTTACAGTAGGCTAGGGAGTAAGGAGAGCGGGAGTCTGGAACCTGTAAAGCATAGAGGCCACCTTTAACTTTATCGCTCGTATCTTCTCGGTTAATCTTTTCCTCTATTACTCGCACCTCGCCAAGAGGGGGGCAAGGCTGCGTTTGGCCGCAGCCAGGTATGTTTTCTTGAACAACCCCCGTAATGGTGTTTTCCGCTGCAAGAGCCGTCAAAAGTGATTCAAAATTCATGATGACTATTGTCATCGTTATGAAAACTACCTTTTGTAATACTTTTTTCCAAACCATTCGGCTACCTCCTGGAAACAGGAAATCTGCGTATATTGCGTCTTAACCAAAGGTCTTTTCCCTTTAAGCGGATAAATAGTCAGCTTGCAGCCATCAGCACTAATGAGGTCAAAGAAACGGATAGTTATGTCATCAAGAGCCTTATCATCTCGATGTCTGGAAAAACTCTTGGGATCACAAGTCCCCGGGTCAAGTTGAACGTCAGACACTTCGGTAAAGGTAACACGAAGCCTTTGTGGTAGTTTCCCAGTTTTGTGCGCAGTTTTCAGTATGTCTCTATAAGGCAACTTAATAGTATATGTGGATAAACCCACTGTAACCTGCAACTCTGTTTCTTTTCCAAGAAGCTCGATTTCTTTGCCATCAGGAAAGTCTACGTAGTGAAGGTTGAATAGAGCTAAGCAAACAAGGCTGAACAAGAAAAATAGCGGAATGAGGAAGGCCCCCCAAACGCAATACTTCATAATCTTCCGTTTAAGTGAGGGTTTGGAAGACTTCATGTAGTGATATACGGAAATAACTATCACCGGTGAAACAAATAGACCTATGGAATTAATCAAGAGTGGCCACGGGAAGAACTTGAAAATATAATCGAGTAAGGTCAAAAGTATTCCTATGACAGAGCTAATTTCTAATATTTTTCGCTTCTTACTCTTCTCGTTGGGTGGCATCTTTAGCATTCTAGGCCTATTAATAAGCACGGATAAGGTTGGAATACGACCCCTATTACCCAAAGAACCCCAAGACTTTTGGAAATTATATCAGAAAATGAATGATGGATAAAGGGGTTTCCCAGGTGGAATTGCCCAAGGCGATTGGCGTAAACGAGATGACCATCGTGAATTGGGAGACAAGGGGGATTGTGCCGCACATCAGGAGCGTGAGGGAGAGGCTCATCCGGGAGGTTGAGGGAGGGTGGAGGTTTCTTTAGGTTCCGGTTATTTCCACCCTTCCTCTTTGTAATATAAGAACCAGGCGATGCTGAGAATCCCGCCTACAATGTATACCATGACAGCCCAATTATCATGCCCGTGCGACCAAAGGTATTGACCCAACAACACAGTGGCGATTGCTGGAAGAAACATGAGAACCAACCCTAAGAGGACCCCGAACAAAAAAATTATCACCACCGCTGCAATTATTATGAGAAGTATATTGAGTACGTCCATAGATTTCGCTGCGCTTAACCCCGAATATCAAAAAGGGGAGTCAAAACTTGAGGAATTATATCAAAACTCCCGAAAAGAGCAAGCATCCGTTAGACATCCGGGAGGTTGATGGGGCGGGGAGGTTTCTTCAGAGAAAATAACTTTGACCTTTTCATAAGAAGGATCTATTGTATGAAAATATCGTGAAAGGAGGACGCCAAAGATGGCAAAGTGTCCAGATTGTTACAGCACATCTGACCTTGTAGGTCTTTTTGGCGACGGAAAGTGTTCAGTTTGTCATGGATCCGGCAAAAATCCGTCCGTCCTTGACGAAATGGCTGAGGGTTTGACGGGTGTTGAAACAGAATGCTACAATTGCGTGGGCTCGGGTGAGTGCCCGACTTGCCGTGGCTCGGGCGAGGTCTGACCCTTGTACCCTGTACATCCCTCCCTTCTGGCGAGGACGTAATGGCCGAACTCGTGCAGGAGAAGCATCGCGGGAATCCAGAGGTATTCGAGACCGAAAATATCACTTCACCCTTTTCCCAAATTCGAGCATTCATATTACCTTGACATTTCATCTTGGAATGATTATTTTATTTGCGGCCGTGTAGCTCAGCTGGATAGAGCACTCCCTTCCAAGGAGAAGGTCGCGGGTTCGAGCCCCGCCACGAAAGGGTATCCATGAGTGGGTATCTTTTCGTGGCTGGATTCGGACATTTTCTCTACTCCATGCTTAAAGACTAATAGAAGGTGTATTCTCTTTTCAACATCTCTTTTAAAGGAGGTGAGATGAAGAGCTGCCATAACTGTGGAAAACCGGCGATGTATATGGTTGGCCCTCCAGGTGAAGAGATTCCTTTATGCCTTGACTGTGACTATAAGCACACCCAGATGCTAGCTATGCAGAATGAGCAACTGGAACGTACCTTGGATTATTTGGCATCTGAAATGGAAATGGTCGTTGGCCTTCCGGGGGTCCTTCCACGGTTTCCCAAAAGGGAGGTGCGAGTCGTCCAGGGAGGAAGCATGACATTGAATAACATAAATATCTCTGGCGGCAACATAGGGGTGTTGAATACGGGGAATCTTAAGATGGTGGATTCCGCCATTACCATTCTCAATCAGGACCCTACTAATCGGGAACTTGGTGCAGCAATCGCAAAACTGACCATTGCCATCGGTGAGTCAGCCGAGCTACCACCTGATAAGAAGAATGAAGCCATCGAGATTCTGGGAGGAGTTGCTACCGCAGCCATTATACCTAAGGAACAAAGGAAGACCGGCATCGTAAAGGCATTATTAGGGGCTATCCCAACGGCAATCCAGACGGCTGCGGGCCTCATGCAAATATGGCAGCAAGTTGAACCGATTATCAAAGGATACTTCCAAATCTAAGAAACCTCCTAGTCCATCCTAAAGATCACGAGCTGGTTGTGCTTCCTGGAATCATCAATGACTGGATTGCTGATAGATAAAAGATGGAGACAAATAATTCCCTTTCTTACGCCATCGCTGCTTTTATAGACATCCTTGGATATGAATCGCTTGTTAGAAGGGGCATAAGCGATGTCAGCGTAATTCAATGGTTGGAAAGTATCCTGGCAGGCTCTTCCGTCAGCCTGATAGAAAAGATCAGGTCAGCCAAACTCATGTCCGATGGCTACGAAAATTATGATGACTATGCCAAAGGAATTTTCAAAACAGTAAACGTAAGATTCATATCTGACACTATCCTTGTTACGCTTCCTCTGTCAGGCGCTGACCAACTCTCTCAGAATTTTAGCCAAAACGATTCGCTCTCCAATCACCTTTACGTGAAAGCGGGACGTTGGTTCAAATGCAACTTAAGCCCTTTCTTGATTTAATCCTCCTTCAACTTCTCTAGAAAAAAAGGGGGCAATCCGGGAGTTTATGAAATTCTTCCCAATCACTTCTCCTATCTTTTTCAACTATTCCTTTACCTCTGCTCGCATCCGGAATATCAATTATTCTATGCAATAAGGTTCCGATCCAAGCTACGGTATTGAATTGCTTCGGAGAGATGGGCGGGTTGGATACTCTTTAATCATCATTTTTATTTATATACATCCCCTCTGGGGCCAATGGTTTCGATAAAAATTTTCTTTAATTCTATATCCACGCTATAGCAGTCCTCCCATTTGGTAACGGAAACTCCCTTCAAGTCCACCTTTTAGACGCTTGATATTCGGCCCAAAGAAAGGTGAGTCTTCGAGATTTTTGAAACAATGATCAAGCAATTTCATGGGAGAGATAAACCTCAAACATTTTTTTTGACCTCTCTCCAAGGAAAAAAATGTGGGGTCAGGCTTGCTATATTGCAATTTGGGAAACTGCATTCATTAGGCACTTCATTAGAGTCAAAAGCAGAGAGTCACGTCTTGCTTTTTGATATTGTGTGAGATTTAGTAGGCTGGTATTAGGTATTTCTTATTCCATGGAGATGTCCTTTCTTATAGAAAGAATCTCCTTTTTTGCCTTATCAATAATCTTTTTGTAAACTTGGTCAGAAATCCCGAACACCCCTTTTATCGAGTCCTTACTCTCCGGCTTTTCAAGTGTGGTAACAAGAATGTCAATATGATTTAGGATCTTTTCCTTATCCACTCTTTTCAGATGGTTCAATACCTTCGTACAGTTGGGACATCCTATATTGTTCCTGTCACGTCCCATATAGGCAGACATTCCCATAGCAATCGCATTTATTCTGGATTTCTCTTTCTTCCATGAGGCTTCTTAGCTAATCAAACCCTCTCTTTAAAGTCTCTTTAACAAAATATTGCTGTTCGTACTCGTTTGAAATTTTTCAATACTTTTGAACTTTTTGTCATTCAATATAATATTTTAACAATTGAGAATAACTTTAAAAAATCAACTACTTGTATATGTGCTGGCTAGTGGTATGGAAAATGCACATTTTCTTGTGTGATCGATGGACTCCGCAAGATATCATTTGTCTTTATTCCCTTTCTTCTCCTCACCATTTTTATACCTATCTCTCATGCCCAGACTTATATTGTTCAGCGCGTCATCGACGGCGATACCCTTCTTTTGAATAATGGTGACAAGGTGAGATTAATTGGAGCGGATACCCCTGAAACAAAACATCCAAAAAAGCCTGTCCAATATTTCGGCATGGAAGCCTATCAATTTACCAAGCAGATGGTTGAGGGAAAAGCTGTTAGACTTGAGTATGACTGGCAAAGACGAGATAGATACCGTCGTCTCTTAGCCTATGTCTATCTCATGGATGGGACATTCTTAAATGCGGAGATTATTAAGCAAGGATATGGATTTGCTTATACCCGATACCCTTTCAAATATATGGAGGAATTCAGGTTGTATGAAAGGGAGGCCAGAGAGAAAAAGAGAGGTATGTGGAAGCAAATTCAGAGTCATCTTTGAGTTATTTTTCTTTCCTGCCTGCCTATCATTGTGATGTCCACATGATTGATCTGCGAAATTCATGCAATCAAGTTTCGATCCAGACTTCTGTATTGAATCGCTCCGGAGAGGTGGGCGGGTTGGATATTTTCCAGGGCTTCGAGGTCAGCAATGGTCCGGGCCACCTTTAGGATGCGTGTATAAGCCCTGGCACTTAATCCAAACTTATCAATGGCCAATTCTAATAATTTCTGGCTCGCCTCATCGATCTGGCAAAACTTCTTGATATGGCGGTTCGTCATCTGGGCATTGCGTGCCATAAAGACCCTCATAGAATTTCTTAAGAAGCTCGTTCTCTGGGTTGAAATCGTCGTGCTTAGGAACTTTAAGTCTTCCCGTGCAGGAGCGGAATGGGATTGACTGGGTTGGTTGACTCGCGATTGGTCGAGATTCAGGGCAAGCGGCTGATGCCTTCAAATTGCTCAAAATGTCTGTCAAAGGCAAAGCCGCTTTTCAGTTTAAGAGACCTCATAACAGAGAAGCTTGTGCAGTCAGTAAAACTGAAATCCTTGTCGGCGTATCGTTTGAAAATGGTGAAAGCCGCGTCCTCAGTAGAAGGCGTCACTGTGACAATTTCAATAAAACCGCTCTTCTTCAGGTTCTCCCAGAAGAGAACAGCGATATGATGGGATATCCTCGCCCTGAGGTAATTCATGGTTTCGCAGACAACGAAGTTTGTGGTGACGAACCATGTCCCCCTTTCCTTTGCACTTCTGTAAAAGGCAGCAGCAGCTTTATGGTTTTCGTCATCTGCATCGGTGAGGGCTATAAATGCCCCCGTGTCTACAAACAACTTCATTGCTTTCTCCTGTAGAGGTAGCGGTCATGTTTTGAAGACGCATCTTTGATGCCCGATTTTGCGATTCCGATCACGTCTTCAAAGGAGTCCTTCTTGCGCTCTTCAGGCTGTGGAACGGCAGCGAGAGACATCTCGATTGCTTCTCGGATAAGCTGGTTCATGCTCTTCTTCTCCTCGATGGCTCTATACCTGAGGGCCTTCAAGAGATCTTCGGGGAGCCGTATATTCGTTGCTGGCATCATTAACCTCCATTCAGTTACTGATAATACCATAGCATCATAGTATCAATATGTCAAGATACTCCAACTGTGAGGACGATCAAAACGAGCACTGACCAGAAAGATACCTTTTTATGTCTCCCCTCCTGTCCTAATTCCAAAGGTTACCGTCTGTAATACGCCTAAAACTGTTGTTTAGTGGGACCTCTGCGTCAGGTAGCATTGCCTGGCCGAAGGATGACAGTGGTTCCACCTACTTGTATGAAAAACAGAAAAGCGGGACGTTGGTTCAAATGCAACTTAAGCCCTTTCTTGATTTAATCCTCCTTCAACTTCTCTAGAAAAAAAGGGGGCAGTCCTGGAATGTATAAAATTCTTCCCAAACACTTCTCTAATCTTTCGACGGTGATATCTTAATTTCGATTTACTCAACTTGCTGCTTGCGAAACCCCTAATACATCTTCTGTAAAAAATTCCTGCATCATGGACTAACCCCGTTTACTCACATGATCCGTTTTCTTCTCACAGCAGCACTTTTTAAAGTGTAAAGTGTAGCTTTGACCCCGGGTGCGTCGGAACTGCTAATCGTCTTCACGTTCATGGTAATGATTTTGTTTTCGGTATTTAAAAATTCCTAGGCTGGCCTGGATGGTGAAATATGCCTTTCATAAACGGTACCGGAATACCGGGTGCCGGTCGTTCGATTTCAAACCGGGGTCGGGGCTGAGGTTCAGGTTTGGTCTTGGCTGATGAGAAGTAAATCTGGAAGAACAGGGTCAGTGCCATGAGTATTAACCCGATGAGGGCAAGAATGTTCTTTGTCACGAACCGGCGGAAAGAAGTCCACCAGGTCTTCTTCAGGCTGGTTTTTTGGGGGAGTTTTCTTTGTCTGATACGCTGACTCATGAGCTGACACCTTGACCGTTAAAACATTTCCCTTAACGGGTTAAGGTCCAGTCCACCTTGTCAGCGTTTAGGCGTGGAAAATGCTACGCTGCTGATAGTGAATTCTGGATG
>Ga0299912_10003180_pt1 | contig 13463 bp, 15 predicted proteins | sample RVTome_2_FD_207667 | JGI IMG/M metagenome (GOLD analysis project Ga0299912, IMG submission 207667) | Soil microbial communities from uranium-contaminated site in the Upper Colorado River Basin, Wyoming, United States - RVT95D214 (version 2) ...
AAAAAATGGTGTAAACTCATCATCGCACTGACCCTTCTCTGCTTTTTAAGCGCCGGTTGCGCTTCAACGTCACAAGAGACTGGGATTCGATGCCCGAAGTGCGCGGACTTCTTTAAATCAAAACAAGGGGCTGAGACCTTTGAGGAGATGAGGCATGGTCGAGGTGAGACAAGAAGGTAGGGCTTTTATTTTGTGCTCTGTTTCTTAAATTCCATCAGGGTCAGGGTTTTATAGCTTCCGGAAGAAATGTATTTAAGGATGATCAGAAATAATTCCGGATTGACATAGCCGGGGATACTTGTGATTCTTTCTCCGTTCGGCTCGAGGAACCACGATACAGGCAGGCTCCTCACATGATAGGTAGAGGCAATCTTCTTTTCCTTATCCACATCGACTCGAATAGAAATGAAGTTCGTGTTTAGGAATTTAACAATTTCGGCCTGGTTGAAGGACTCCGCCTCCATCTTCTTGCAGAACGCTCACCAATCCGCATGAAAATTGAGGAAAATCTTCTTGTTCTCCGCCTTCGCCTTCTTTAACCCGTCCTGATAGGACAGCCACTTGATCGGTTCGGCCTGGACCAAGGCGGGAAACAGTAGAAGAAACATGAGTAGTACAATGGATCTCCTCATTTTTACCTTCCTCTGGAGCCGGCGCGGGGATTTGAACCCCGGACCTACTGATTACGAATCAGTTGCTCTACCACTGAGCTACGCCGGCATTGACCGTAAGGATGAGCAATGGTTTGATTCTTATGTATCATTTTTTAAAACGGCCGTCAATCTCCGTTAAATGAGATTTCTGAAAAAGTCCAGAAATCTCTGATTACACCGATTAGGGGCGGATTACACAGATTAAAAATGCATTGATAAATAAAGACAAATCTGTGGAATCATTTTTTTAAATCTGTTTAATCAGAGAGCGAAAAGTAGTTTTTCAAAGCTCTCATTTTTTACGGTTGACCAGAAATTTAAATAGTGCTAATGTTTGCATCATAAGTTAAAGAGGAGAGGGACGGAATATGGAGCCCATTACAAAAAAAGACCTGACGGATACTCTTATCGAATTTTATGGAGAGGTCATCGAGCCTCGGTTCGATAAAATCGAGCAAAAGCTTGAAGAACATGATAAGAAATTTGCTGACCTTCTCAATCACTTTGACCAAATTTATCACAGATTGGATCGGCTTGAAACGGAATACCACACCATTACTTTTTCCATTCAGAGGATTGAGGAACAACTCGATGGGGTTTTGAAGCGACTCGATAATGTCGAAGTTCGCCTCGATGGGGTTGATAAACGCCTCGACAGAATCGAAGGCAAATTGGACAAAGAAATCGATCTAAAAGAACGCCTGGAAAAAGAGGTGGCGGATTTAAAGCAAAGATCTATCCTCCTTCAAAATCGAATTGAAGAATTAGAAAACCGTATCAAAATCCTATCTTAGCGCGAAGTGATAAGCCACTGCATTGAAAAGATTCATTATCCCCATCTTCATTACCGCCATCCTACTATTCATCCTTTTCACCCAGATCTCAATCAAAGACCTTTATCACCTTCTAATCAATATTGATCCGTACTGGGCTGTTTTGGGATCAACTTCCTATCTTCTCGCCATTTTCCTCCGGGCTTTAAGATTCAGATGGCTGATTCACTCCAGGAAAGTTCTCCTTCCGGAACTTTTTCAAATCACCGTCTTTTATCATTTAGCCCTGATGGTTCTTCCCTCCAAATTGGGGGAACTTTCCTATCCCTATTTCTTAAACAGACGGAGTGGATTGAGCATGACAGAAGGTCTGGCTTCCTTGATCGCATCAAGGGTATATGATTTCTTTATCGTTCTGATCATATTTTTATTTGCCATTATCGCATTCCAGAGCTTCCTGCAAATCAACCTGTCCCTGATGATCCTCTTCTCTATGCTCCTGACTCTCTTCATCCTCCTCTTCTTCTTCTATATGAGCAACTTCTTGGGGTGGAGTTCCTTTCTTATTGGAAAAATAGCGGAGTGGACTGGCTTAAGAAATAGTAAAGCCCTCCATTGGACTCAAAGAAAAATTCACGAGATGGCAGAGGATTTTTATGCGATTAAGGCCAGAAAAACTTATTACTCGGTAAGCCTGGCAAGCCTGGGATCATGGATGACGATCTTCTTTGTTTTTTACGCTTTTATGAGAGGATTCGGGATTGAAATTTCATTTTTAAAGGTCGTGTTCGGATCAACCATTGCGGTCATCGCCAATGCCCTGCCGATCAGCGGGCTTGGAAACTGGGGAACACTCGAGGCAGGATGGGCGGCTGGGTTTCTCATCGTTGGACTTTCCAAAAAAGAGGCCATCACCACCGGTTTCGGGGTTCATATTCTGATCTTTCTGGTCTGCGCCATAACTGCTCTCATCTGCTGGGCCTCCCTTAATCTATCCGGAAAGCGACAGAAAACAATAAAGCCCTCCCCTTGTTAAAAAACAAGCAAGTCGTTTCGACTCGAAACCGAGAGGAGGGCTTCCCGGATAATGACTGCATCAGAGGCTAAATCTCAAACCGGAGGCTCTGGGAAAAAATATTACGCCCTTTTGAACTCACAGATTCTTCTGATTGATGATATCGTATCTGTGTAATCGATTTCCTAATCCCTGTCTGCCGGCAGGCAGGGGTGTAATCAGAGATTTCTGGCCTTTTCAGAAATCTCAAACTCTCTGGCTGACATTTCGTTTTGAGGCCTTCAAAGGATTCAGTTTGAAGGTGTCTTCCTTCACTTCCTTTTTGATGTGGGTGGCGAAATTACAGGTTCCCTTTGTCCATTTCAGGCTGGGTTCGCAATAGGTCTTGCAATAAGAACCTGCCTCATAAGTCACCACTCGATCACATCCTTTGCAGGACTCTACGGTGGGATAACACCTCCCACCGTTGTAGGAACAGCCGTTCTTCTTCATGAAGATACATTCTGTTCCCGTCTTGATGGTTTGACAAACCATGTCGATCTACCCCCTTTCGTTATGGATTGATTTTTTCAAGGTATTGAAAATAAAGAAGATTTTCTAATCCCTCGCAAAACACAAAAAAAAGAGTTACCATTTTGGGTAACTCGTTTTGGTACAAAACCAACCGAGATTAAATCAGTTTAATACAAAAAATTATGTTTGTCAAGGAGGTTTCATGAATTTCTTTAAAAATTCTGATTCTGGAGATTTAAACCGATTGCCCAGAAAATAAAACCCCTTGGTTTGGGGGCTAAGGCTAAGATGCCAGTTTTGTAAAGGGGTTAGGTCATTGGCCTTAAAGATTTCACTTTACCCCTTTACCTTGCCAAAACTGGCTTCCTAACCATAGCCTTAACCTAAAAACAATTTTCATGGTGTGAGGGTGACAACTCTGTCATAAAAGATTACACAGATATGAAATCCAATAAGAGACCAATTTCTACCCCAATCCTTATCCTTCTTTTGGTTGCGATTCTTCTCGGAAGCAGCCTGCAGTCCCATGCCGTTTCAAAGCGAATGGAAGACCCTCTTTTTTGGATCAGTAAAATCAAGGATCCCGGTCGTCTTCTTTTAACTCTTTCTGAGATTCAGAAGATGAATGAAGAGAACCTGAAAAGGCCGGACCTTCTCCTCTGCAAGGTAAAAGATATGAAAGAGGAATGGACCGGAGAAGAAATCCTCGCTTTTTTAAAAGAGGATTGGGAGGGTTTCGGAAAGTCGGAACAAGTCCGCTATGGAAAGCAGGTAATTCCTCTCAATGATTCCTTCTGGAATGCATTAAAAGAGAATATCAATCAGGAAGCATTCAAAGAGAAGAATCGGCTCCTCTTTGGTTTAACGATTAAGAGGGCAGATGTTCGTGTCTTCCCTATCGAAGAACTCTCCATGAATACCCCGACCAATTACGACTTCGATCTGTTCCAGCACTCTGCCATTGCTCCTGGATCACGGGTCGGAATTCATCATTTCAGCCGTGACAATCTCTGGGCCTACGTGCAGACCCCTTTCATCCGTGGATGGATTAGGACAACAGATCTGGCCATCGCAAAAAGTAAAAACGATGCCTTCGGTCAGGGTGAGATAAAAGAGCCGCTTGTCATTACGGGCAACTTTGTCAGGATCTTTGCCGACCCCCTCTTCCAGCGACCGGTCTTCTCCGCTCAGATGGGAAGCACCTTTCACATCCTCCATTTCCCTGACCAGGCAAAAACCTTTAAACCTTACTATACAATCTGGATACCTTTCAGAGAGGCCGATGGCCGGTTGACCATGGGAAAAGGATACATCCCTGCCAATGATTATGTCCATTACGGTTTTCTCCCCTATACTCAGAAAAACCTGGCGCAACAGGCTTTTAAGATGCTTCACCAGCCTTATGGCTGGGGAGAGATGTCCGGAGGCAGGGACTGCTCCCGGTTCATTATGGACCTCTTCAACACCTTCGGCATTCTCATGCCACGAAATTCCAATCTTCAGGCAAAAATGGGAATCCCTCTCGGAGTATTGGAAGGAAAGACGATAGAGGAAAAGAAAAAAAACTTAGATCGAGCCGTTCCGCTTGCCACCCTTCTCCGGATGCCCGGCCATATCATGCTCTATCTGGGCAAACATGAGGGGAAACATTATGCCATCCACAGCATCTGGGGGATTCAAAAGAGGGGACCCTCCGGCATCCAGACCCAGAAAATCGGAAAGGTCGCCGTCACCGACCTGAACCTTGGCAAAGGTGGCCCGAATGGCTCTTTATTCCACCGCCTCACCGAAATCCAACTCATCGGCCCCGATTCCGAAGTTAAAAAATGAGTCAAGACCGGAACAGAATCTGATTTGACAAACCCTGCAGATCAGCTTAAAATCGGTTGAAATTGCCATCGATGAGGGCGGCTCCGGAAAGCCGTCCCTACGAATATATACAGCGATTTTAATCACAACAAAGTGCGTCATTCCCGCCCCGTATCAAGTACGGGGTAAACTCCAGGCGGAATCCAGGAAAACACTGGATTCCGGGTCAAGCCCGGAATGACAAACTGGTTAAGATTTATGCCGTTATGTTTAAAACATAATAGATGTAAGAAAGGAACTCTCATGAAATTTAAATTAATTTCCGTTTTATGTTTACTCTTTCTTCTCACCTCTCCCTCTCCTTCATTTGCCCAGGCAAAAGATCCCGGCAAGGTTTACAAAGTGGCCATTCTTCCATTTATCATCCATAGCCAGGAGAATCTCGATTACCTGAGGGAAGGCATCAATGACATCCTGACCTCCCGGATCACGGTTGAAGGCAGAATCATTGTCATCGAACGGACGGCTGTGGAAAGAATCCTCTATGAGATGAGACCCATGCGTCTCGACGAGACCGTGGCAAAACAGGTCGGAACCAGAGCCGGAGCAGATTATGTAGTCCTCGGAAGCATCACGAAGATCGGAAACTACATCAGCCTGGATGCCAGTCTCATCAGCATCACAGAGGATAAGCCTCCGCTTGGCGCCTATACCCAGCACAAGGGTATTGATGATGTGATGCTCAAGATCGGAGATTTTGCGCAGGATATCGGATTCAGAATCCTGGGGCGCCGTGCCATGACTGCCCGCCCCACCGACCCCAGGCATCCTTCCATCATTCAACCCGGGAGGGAGATCGGAAGGGTTAGTCCAGAAGGGCTGGAATTCAAAAAAAGTCAGACCTTCAACTTTGAAATCAAGGGCCTTGATATCGGCGATGTGGACGGAGACAAAAAGAACGAAATCGTGGTCATGGACAAATATAACCTCTATATCTTTAAATATGATGGAGATAAATTGAGCCTCTTTCGGAAGATTGAGATCGGATACCAGCACAACTTCCTGACCCTCGATGTGGCTGATGTCAATCGAAATGGATATGCCGAAATTATTGTCACTTCAGTGGTTGAAGATAACCTCAATTCCCTGATCATCGAATTCGAACAGGGTGAATTCAGGACCATCACAAAAAAGGCAAACTGGTATTTCCGGGTTCTCGACCACCCCAAAGAAGGGCCTACCCTGATGGGACAACAGATGGGATCGGACGGGCTATTTACAGGGTTCATCTATAAATTCGTCTGGAAAAAGAACTCTTTTGAAAAGGGACCCAAAATGGTCTTCCAAAAGGGGACAAATATCTTCGGTCTCACCATGGCTGATATTCGAGTCCAGGGTGCAACAGACATTATTACGATCAGTGACCGAGGGCATTTGATTGTTGAATCGATAGACGGAAAATTTTCATGGAGGAGCAGGGAGCGATTTGGAGGAACCAATAATTACTATGATACAAAAAAGAAAAAAGACCCTGTATATAAACCTGGGGAATCTCCGGATTGGAGGGTTTATATTCCAGGGCGAATCATTATTAAGGATCTTGACGGAGATGGTTTAAACGAATTGATTATCAATAAGAATTACTCTTCGTCGTCTGGATTGCTTGATAGAGCAAGGGCGTTCGATAGCGCAGAAATTGTCAATTTAATATGGGATGATGGAAGTTTCAAGGTCAACTGGAAGACAAGAGAATTGAACGGTTACATCACCGATTACCAGATAAAAGATGCTGATAATGATGGAAATGAAGATTTAGTAGTTACCGTGGTTGACCTGGAAGGCGTGACCGGAAAAAAAGGCTCGAGCAATATTCTATTCTTCAAGCTCTTCTGAAATGGTGATGGTGATAGTGGTGATGATGGATGGCAAAGGTGGTGTTCTTTAAATTGGAGGAATAACAAGGGTGAAAACCTTTAAAGAAATTAAAGAGATTCTTGAAAACCAAAAACCGTTTTTAAAAGAGAAATACGGTGTAAAGGAGATCGGGATTTTTGGCTCTTATGTAAAGGGGGGGGCAAAAGGATGAAAGTGATCTTGATATATTGATCGAATTCGAAAGATCCGTAGGGTTCTTTGAATTTCTTGAGCTGGAGGAATATCTGGAAGATACCATCGGCATTAAAGTTGAACTCGTAACCCCAAAAGCACTTAAGCCAAAGATAGGGGAACGTATCCTTAGAGAAGTCGTAACTATATGAAATATATGAAAGATCGAGATCTTACAGATTACATAAAGGATATTTTGATTTCCATCCAGGATGTAGAAGAATTTACCTCTGGAATGAGGGCCTGATGATCAAAGAATTAGACACCGTCGTGCTCACTACCGATTTGCAGGAATATGGCCTTGAACGTGGCGACATCGGAACAGTTGTGCTGGTTCACGATAACAGTAACGGATTTGAGGTTGAGTTTGTGACCCTTGACGGTGAAACAATGGGGGTTGTTTCACTCTTTCCGTCACAAGTCCGCCCAATCGGCCGCCGTGAGATCGCCCATGCGCGACCCGTCGAAAGCTCTCAACAACAAAGTTGATGGGATGGCAGAGGTAAAATTGGGGTCACATCTTCACGGGCTGTTGCCCAAACCAACCATTTGCCCTTCGACAGGCCTGTCCTCTCCGAGCCAGAGGCTCTCCCTCCGGGGCAGAAGCCCCTCTGGGGCGGAGCCTGAGCCGAAGGCTGAGCAAACCGTTCATCCCTTCGAGAGCCTCTCTCCGAGCCATGAGGCTCTCTGAGCCGGAGGCAGGGCGAACGGTTTTTTTTCCGAATGTCCTGAGCAAAGTCGAAGGAAGAGCTCACCACGAATGGATTTTAAAGAGATTTCTGACGCACTACCCTATGGAGGCAGGAATCCAGAGCCATTTGTACCCAGTTTATGAGCATAAATTAATTGCGAATCTATGTATTCGCTCCTTAATCCGTGGAATCAGAGATTTCTGGGCTTTTTCAGAAATCTCAAAAAAAACCTCAAAAAAATGCTTGACAACCTTTTTAGAGAATGCTATAGGATTAGAAAATTTTAATCCTTTTGTACGTGTCTTTCACAAACTTCAAAAAGAAAGGGGGTGAACAGGAGATTTTAATACAGACTCAATAATTGGCATGTCATTGTGAGGTTGGTCGCTTTCAATGACAAAGTAAAAGTATTTAATGCGTCTGTATCTGTATTAGTAAAGGAGGTAATGGGTTGTGTTTGTGAATAGTGTTTGCAAAAACCGGTTTTTCATTAGGGATCATCAACACCAATCACCAACACAAAATCAAATCTGAGGAGGAAAAGAGATGAGAAAATTGATTGTTCTAAGTTTAGTAGCATTGCTGGTTCTTGCTTTCGGAACCATGGCATTCGCCCAGGCCAAGAAAGAAGAACCAAAGCTGAATTTCGTTGCATCAGGGTTCATCGATGTCATTTCTGAGTATATGATGAATGTTCCCCAGGCGGGGAATTCAACGAGTGCGGGTGGAGGTACAGGACCTGGAAACACATTTTTTGGTCCACCTGTCGCCTATATGATGCCTGCTGCTAATCAGGCATTCAACAAGAAGATGGGCTATATGGAGACCCGTGGCAGGCTCAAATTCGATGCCATCATGGGCAAAGAGATGATGGGAACCTTCTTCTTTGAAATTGACTCCAACCGATGGGGAGATAGACTTGAAGCTGGTCTTAATGCACAAAGAAATCGGGCCGGCTATTGGGGAGTAGCTGACCGAGCAGCTGTTGAAGTCAAGAATATGTTTCTTACCTTCGGCATGCCCTGGGTTCCAGTCCCTATCACGGTTCAGGGAGGTATCATTCCAGTGGGTATCCGGCCAGGGGCTTTCCTGTCGGTCGATGGGCCGGGAATACAGGCTGCTATAAAGGTCGATCCGGCAACGATCAAGCTGGTATGGATGAAGGCTTTAGAGAACAGAGACTGGGCGGCAGATGATGCGGATCTCTATGCTATTGAAGCCAGCGCCAAAATATCAACCATGACAGTAGGTGGGTATGTTCTTAATTTCAACATGAATTCATACCCAGTAGCCGATGCTGAACCTTCTTATGCATCGAATGTGTGGTGGTACGGGATTTATGCGGCTGGTAAGTTGGGCCCTGTAAATCTCAGCGCTGACCTTGTCTTCAATAATGGTAAAATTACAGATCGGCGAGACCTTGCCGTTCAAGCCCGTGATGTCAAATTAAGCGGATGGGGTGGACTCCTCAATGTGAGCTACCCATGGGAAAAATTCAATTTTGGAGGTGCCTTAATTTATGGGTCAGGTGCTGACCTGAGCAAAACTTCCGCTAATGGCTATCCAGGATCTGCAGTGGCTAGTGGATCAGGCACATCAAGCAAAGTGGGTGCCTTTATCATTCCGGCAGGCACTGAAGGGTCTGTTGGTCATAGCATTATCTTTTGTGGCGCCGGGATAAACCGAATGAACACAGGTTACGAGCAGGCCGGTTCCTCTGCTCATGCTGCGGCCACCTTTGGCGGTCTCTGGATTAACAAACTTTTTGGAAGCTTTCAGGTCACACCAGCCTATAAGGTTACCCTTGAGGGGATGTATATTCTCGACACCTCAAAAAAAGGGAACACTATTGGTAATGCACGGAAGGCACCTTTTGGGGCAACCAACCTGAGGGATGATAAGAACATCGGCTGGGAGTTTGACCTGTTCAACGAAGTCCAGCTCTATAAGAACCTCAAGTTTGCCTTTGGTGGTGGATATCTGTTTGCTGGCGACGCCATGGATTTTTGGGATACTGCACGTTCTAAAAACGTATCACCCAAGAATCCCTGGGTCATTACAAGCAACCTGACCTACAGCTTCTAACCGAAGTTCGTAGCAAAAAGGGCCGTCTTTTCAGGCGGCCCTTTTTTTTACCCTAAAGCCCTCCCCTTTTGTGCCCAAAGGTTTTTGTGTTTGACAGTCAAAACGATGTCTGCTATTTTAATGTTAAAAAGGCTATCTAATGCTGGGAACCAGTCGCCATGAAAAGGGAAAAACTGACTCATATTTTTAAAAAAAATGGGATTCTACTCGCTTACCTCTTCGGTTCGCAGAAGGAGGCCGGAATTGCTTTTTTAGAGGGAGTAGCCACAAAGATTGATGATGAGGTTGATCTCGATATTGGTGTGGTCTTCAAAATATTTCCTGAAGACGCTTTCGAGGCCTATGGAGAGCTCTATGCTAACCTTTCTCTCTTTTTTGAACCCTTTACTGTTGACCTTGTATTCCTTCAGGAGACGGACGCCCTTTTCCAATATGAGGCGATAACAGGGGAACTTGTATTCAGCGATGATGAACTGTATCTCGAGGAATACGAAGAACAGGTGATGAAGAGGGCATCGGATCTTTCATTTAAGAGGAATGAGTTCGAGAAGGACTTTTTAGAGGCGGTGAAAGATGGTTATTTCGAAATTGAACATCGATAAGATAGAAAAGAACCTTTCGTTGATACAGGGATATCTCTCTGAATTGAAAGAACTTTCCAAAATAACAGAAGAGAAATTCCTCGCCGACAGAAGAAACTCTGCCGCAGGGGAGAGCTATTTAAGACGCTCGCTGGAGTCGGTCTTTGATATTGGAAGACATATCCTTGCAAAGAGTTACGGATTTAAAGAACTTGAATATAAAAAGATCGCCCTGGAACTCGAAAAAAAAGGAATTGTGGACAAGGAATACGCAAGTGTTCTTTTAAAGATGGCAGGCTATCGGAACAGGATGGTTCACCTCTATCAGGAAATTACACCTGAAGAGATTTACGGGATATTGAAAAGCCATCTTCCGGACATTGATCGTTTTGTATTAGAGATCTTCCGTTTCTTAGAAGATTACAAAAAGGTGTCGGCAACAAAGGAACAAGAATAAGATCGATGGTCTGTACCCCCTCAGTTACGAATGAAAACCGCTTCTATGAATATGTAACTCAGGGCCCTGCCGCAGGAGCCCTGAGTTATCAGCCCTAAAGGGCTGAGTTACAGGTTAGGGTATACTTAAACAAACCATAACTGAGGGATTACGACGGTTTTTCCACCCGCCTTGACATCTTCTTCAAAATTGGTAATATAATGGCAATATTTCCCCCTCCTCCTGACCTCCTCCCGCCAGAGGAGGAGGGATAAGAGAGAAAAAAGAAGGAGACATTCATGATTCGAAATAGAAGAAAATTGTTTCATCTTTGCATTTTTCTTATCCTATCTGTTTTCATTCTCACCTCCTGTTCCAGCCTTCCTCTGATCGGGAAGAAAGAGGAGAAGAAAACCGAAAAACTCCCGGAAGGGAAGACCGTAAAGGTTGAAGGGATGGAGACGGTCAAGGGTGTCAATCCTGCAAGACCGGATGCCCCTCCTGCTAAAAAACCTGCCCCTGAACCTTCACCAAAGCGGGAACCGGAAACGAGGGTGACCTCCGCTCCTGCCCGGCCATTTGCCAGTGCTCCCCTTCCTTTCCTCCAGATGGGCTTTAAAAAGAAGGTGGCCATTTGGGACTTTGAAAATAAGACGACTTATCAGGAGGAAAAGATCGGAGAGGCAGTGGCAAAAAGGCTTGGCGATAAATTGGAGGCAAGCCAACGGGTGGTCATCATGGATAAGGTCGTCGTTTCAGAAATGCTCAATCGGGAAGGAATCAAATTTGAAAGCTCGGTTTCGAGTCGCAACGACCTGACTGAACTGCCGGTAATGAAAAGGGCTCACCGGTCCCTCGGAATCCAGGCCTTTGCACTGGGCGCGGTCACGGATGTAAGCATCCTCTCCTCCAAAGCCTCGGAGACATCGGATGAAGAGGTCTCCTTTGCCACGGCAAAAGTGGAGATCCGTTTCATCGACGCCTCCACAGGAAATCTGCTCAAAACCTTCATCGGAAGAAGTCCGATTTTCGGCACGAAAGAGACTGGAGAATATAGCCGGAGCAAAGCAGTGCTGAAGGCAATCGATTTCGGCCTGGAGGACATCCTGGAAGGTTTCTTCAGACAGCTTGATTACCTGGACTGGGCGACCACGATTGCAAAGATTGAAGGAGAGAACCTTTTTATCAATGCAGGCAGGCTTTCCGGTCTCAGGATCGGGGATACCCTCGAGATTTATGAGCCCGGAAAAGAGATCATTCATCCCGCTACAAAAATCTCTCTCGGATGGACCACTGGCCAGTTGAAAGGAGTCGTCAGGGTTTCAGAACTTTTTGGCGTGGATGCGGCCATCGGAAAAGTGGTTCAAGGTCAGGGGGTTAGTCCAAATGATGTGGTGAAGTCAACGATGAGGTAATGAGTTAACCCTGTTGTTGATAAAGATGCTATTGAATTAACTGAATATCATTTATAAAAGATTTTTTTGGCATTTTGATCATTTATTTTGAAGATCACTAATTGAGTGATCCAGCTGATGACATTAATTTAAGCGGCATTCCCCAATTAATAAAGGTTAGATGAATCCGAATGCCGAATTTAATGTAACAACAGGGTTCATATCTATCGGTGTAATCGTTTCTTAATCTGTGTAATAAGAGATTTCTGGACTTTTTCAGAAATCTCTTATTTTTTACTTGACGCCAAGAAGAGATTGTGATATTTTGCACTAATTGTTGGGTTTAATCCAAAATATATAAAAATTCCCCTCACTTACCCCCCCCTACTACCTGCAGGCAGGCACTGGGGAAAGGGAGGAATGAGGGGAAAAACATGAAAGGAGGAAGAGCATGGCATTTACAATGTTTGGACGGACCATTCGAAAGGTTGGTATTATTGGATCGGGTAATATTGGCCCGGATATTGCCCTTCATTTCAGTCAAAACCTCTATTCATATGGCGTACCGGTTGTCGTCGTTGATATTCTTCAGGCCGCCCTTGATTCAGGGTCAAAAAAAGCTGAATCAAAGGTAGCAAAGGCAGTAGAGAAAAAAGCATATAAAAAGGAGGAAGGAGATGCTATCTTCCGAAATATTCTTTTCACCACAGACTACGGAAAATTGAGCGATGCCGATTTGGTCATAGAGGCTGCCTTTGAGAGGTCTGATGTTAAGCATAAAATCTTCGCCCAGCTTGAAGAGACCTGTCCGAAAACAGCGATTTTGGCCTCCAACTCGTCCCACATTCCCCCTGAGGAAATCTTTCCCAACGTGAAGGATAAGACCAGATGCCTGGTCCTCCACTACTTCTTCCCAGCAGAGAGAAACATTTTGCTTGAAATCGTTCCTATGAAAGAGACAGATTCTGCCCTGGTTGAATATTCGATGAAACTCTACGAATTCATCGGAAAGGCTCCGATCATGGTCAAGAGTCGCTTTGGCTTTGCTATCAATCCCTTCTTTGAGGGGAATTTCCTTGCGGGTGTTTTGATGGCGGAAAAGGGGCTTGGCACCGTTAAGCAGATCGATACCATCATCCAGAAAACCCTGGGAATGGGTGTAGGTCCTTTCACGGGCCATAACCTTACCGGCGGGAACCCCCTCACGCAGCATGGTCTTTCAATCTATACTTCGATCATTATGCCCTGGTTCCGTTCCCCGAAGTTATTGGACGATTATGTTAAAACCGGAAAATCTTGGGAAACGCCCGCGAGGGGGGAGACGGTTGAGTATAGCCAGGACGTCTATGAAGCTGTTTCATCGAGGGTCATGGGGGCTTTTTTTGGGATCGCCTGTGAAATCGTGG
>Ga0299912_10003181_pt1 | contig 13459 bp, 10 predicted proteins | sample RVTome_2_FD_207667 | JGI IMG/M metagenome (GOLD analysis project Ga0299912, IMG submission 207667) | Soil microbial communities from uranium-contaminated site in the Upper Colorado River Basin, Wyoming, United States - RVT95D214 (version 2) ...
CGCGAAGCCCTTCGATCAGGTGATCCGGCAACTCCATTTCGCGGGCTATGGCGCTGGCGAGATGTTCGACCCGACGTTGATGGCCAGCCGTATACGGGTCCCGCAGTTCCACTATCGCCGCGATGGCCGCGATGGTTTCCAGGAGGTTGTTCTTCAGTCGTACCTCGCTCTCGCGCAGCGACCGTGTACGTTCATCGACCACCTCTTCGAGGTGTTCACGCAGTTGGTGCAGCTCCAGATGCGTGTGCACCCGCGCCAGCAACTCCTCGCGGTGAAATGGCTTGGTGACGTAGTCCACAGCGCCCACGCCAAACCCCTTCAATATTTCCTGGGTCTCCGACAGGGCACTGACGAAGATTACCGGTATGTTGCGCAGTTGCGGCTCTTCCTTCAACAGTCGGCAGACCTCGAATCCGTCCATGTCCGGCATGTTGATGTCGAGCAGAATGAGCCGGGGTGGTTCGAGGCTGGCGGCGCGTAGCGCCAGCGCGCCGCTGATGGCGGAGCGGACCGTATAGCCGGCGCCGTTGAGCAGGTCGGTGAGTAGTCGCAAGGATGCCGGCGTATCGTCGACGGCCAGGATATAGCCTGTGTTTGCAGCGGTCATAAAGGCTCTCTACCACACGTCACGGTGTTTCGAGGGGGCGCGACGTCCCTGCCACAGTCTGAATCACGTCCAGCACATGAGGATAATTGAATTCGTCGACCAGTTGCCAGAGGGTGCCGGCCAGTTCGGGGTCGGTATCGTGGATACGGGCGATTGCGGCGTCGATGCGCACTCGATCCAAAGACTCCAGCGCGACTCCCAAATCCTCGCGCAGCCCCGGCGCCAACGCCGAAAGCTGCTCCGCCGACAGAACCCGCGCCTGGTGTTCGGCTGGGGGCGTCGTATCCGTTTGGTAGACAAACTTCAGCCCCAGTTGGCGGCCGAGGCTGTCGTAGATTTCGTTGAAACGATACGGCTTGCGCACGTACTCGTCGATACCGGCGGCACGCAGTTCCGGTTCCTGCTCCTTGAATACCGAAGCCGTAACCGCGACGATTTTTACCCGGTCGCCGCCGGGCAGACTGCGGATGCGGCGAGTGGCATCCAATCCGTCCATTATCGGCATGCGCCGGTCCATCCAGATCAGGTCCGGCTGCCACGTTTCGAACAGCGCAACACATTCCGCGCCATTGTTGGCGATCTTTGTCTCCAGCCCAAGGCCGGTCATCAGGCGGGCGAGCAGAAGTTGGTTGTCGCGTTGGTCTTCGGCGATGAGAATGCGATAGAGGGGGTGCCCCGGGGCAAGGGCCACCACGTTGCTGTGCACCTCGTCGCGCGAGCGCTTGATGTCGGATTCGAGTCCGATCTCCGGCGGGAAATCGATTAAAAACAGTGAACCCTTGCCGGGTGTGCTGTCCACCGTGATATTGCCGCCCATCAATTGGATGTATTGGCGCACGATGGACAGGCCCAGGCCGGTGCCGCCGTGGGTCATACCCTCGGTGAGTTGGACGAAAGGCTTGAACAGGTGTTGTTGGTCCGACACACTGATCCCTGGACCGGTGTCCTCGACCTCGATCAGCAGGTGTAGCCGCGTATTCTGCCGGACGCCGAGCCGGATGGTGACGCCGCCCTCGGCGGTGAATTTCACGGCATTGCCGACCAGATTGATAAGTATCTGGCGCAGGCGTGCCTCGTCGCCCTTGATGTAGCGCGGAACTTCCGATGACTGATCGAGCTGTAGTTGCAGCCCCTTCTGTCGCGCCCGCTGACGCATCATATCGGTCACGTCCCGCACCAGGCCATGGAGATCAAAGGTGGACGTTTCCAGCTGCAGTTTACCGGCCTCTATCTTGGCAATTTCCAGAACGTCGTTGATCAGCTTGAGCAGGTGCTCGCCGCTGTTATTGATAATGTCGATGTTCTCCCGTTGTGCGGCATTCAAATCCGATTCTTGACGCAGCATCTGGGAGAAACCCAGGATAGCGTTGAGCGGCGTGCGCAGTTCGTGACTCATATTGGCGAGGAATGCGCTCTTTGCCTTGTTGGCGGCTTCGGCCGCATCGCGGGCCAGACGCAACTCCTCGGTGCGTTGCGTGACCTCTTCTTCCAGGTGTTCCTTGTGGCTGCGCAGCGCCTCTTCCGCCTGGGTGCGCTCCGCCAGCAGGAGCATGCGATCAAGAGCGACAGCCATGTGGCTGGCCATCGCCGTCAGATATTCCCGTTCGACAGAAGTTGGATTGCGTATATCCTGATCGCCGATGGTGCCGGTGGCGATGGTGCCCAGATGCCGACCGGAGAGGAAGACCGGCACGTTGATTAGCGTCAGCAGTTTCATCTGCTCGACGATGGTTTTGTTGGTACGGGGGTCGCTACGGGCGTCTTCCACCACCACGATGTCCTGAGCCGTCGCGATCTCTTCCAACATCGGGTCTCCGGCGATGGGCAGGGTGGCGGAGAACTTGTCGATCATGTCGTTCAGCGTTCCTTCCTTGACCAGCACCTTGAAGCAGCTGCGGTCGTCACTCAGCAGATATACCACCAGGTAGTGGTAGTCGAGCATGGCTACCACCTCGTCTTGTGCCGCGATGATCGCGTCGCCCGGTGATTGCGCCTGTTCCAGGCGACGGGAGAGGCGCAGCAAGGACTGGGAGTACTTTTCGCGCAGACGCAACTGCAGTTCGGCTTCCTTGAGCGCCGTTATATCGGTGACCATGGCGAGAGCGCCACGATAGTGTCCCTTCTCGAATATGGGCGTGGCGGAAACCAATGCCCACATGAGCGTCTGGTCGTTTCTGCGCAGGCGGCGTTCGTAGGTCTCGGCGCGGTTCTTCTCGCGGTTGGCCAGCTTCAGCTGGTGATCGTTCAGATCCTCTTCCAGCATGACGTCAGTGACCAGGTGATCCTGCAGCTGCTCGGGTGTATAGCCGAGCATTTCGCCCAGGTGAGCGTTGGCGAAGGTCACCCGGCCATGCTCATCTGCGACCAGGACGCCCTCGCGGGCGGTATCGACGATGCGGCGATATCGCAACTCGCTGGCGCGCAGGTCACGCAGTATGAGCAGGCTGGTCAGCCCATCGGTCAGACGTCGGCCAATCTCTTCGAGCAGGTGCTCTTCATCCGCCGTCCAGTGACGTTCGTATGAACACTGCTGAATGCCGAACTCCCAGGGCTTGGCGATTTTGGGAGTGAGGGCGGTCGACATCAATGATTTGATACCGAAGCGCTCTGCAAGGTCCGTCGGCACGGCGTGATCCATTCCTGCTCCGAACTTGACGGCCCCGGGGGCTTCCAGGAGTAGCCGCATCTTCATTGCTGTTCCGGGGGTCATGGGAATCTCGGCTCCCATGGCCTGAGCCCCTGGATATTCCGGCCGGGTACGCTCCATCGGGACGGTCCATACGGGTGACCCAGGATCGCAAGGGTAGAGCAGGAAGGCGCGATCGCAGTCGAGTATCTCCAGTACTTCGTCGAGCACGTTGGCCATCATGGCATCCAGATCATCAGTGCCCTGAATGGCACGGTTGACGCGGTCCATGTTGGCTAGGAATTGGGCGTGGTGCTGCCGGTCCTGCTCGGCCTGTTTGAGTTCGGTAATGTCGCGCCCGATTGCAAGTACGCCTATTATCCCGCCCTGGTCGTCGTATTCGGCGGAGAAACGGACGAGATGATTGCGTAAGGTGCCGTCGGGATGTGGAACCGTCAGTTCCATATCATCGGCTTCACCGCTTTCCAGCACTCGACGGATATGTCCTTCGTACTCGGCGCTGATCTCACTGCCGCCGTAGCCGAGTTCGGTGGGCGTCCGGCCGAGCATCCTTGCGTGATCGACGGCCAGCGTCTGCGTGACCCTTGGGTTGTAATAGATGACGCGGCACTGCCGATCGTAACGGATGATGTTGTCAGGGGAGTTCTCCGACAGGCTGCGGAATTGCCGTTCACTCGCCGCCAGCGCAGTCGCCGCACGCTTGCGTTCGGTGATGTCGTGTCCTTCGGGAATAAGTTGAATGACCCGGCCGTCGGAGTCGGTGACCGGCTTGAGCGAGAAATCGACATAGCGAATATTGCCGTCGCTATCCGGGTGTGCGGCCTCGAAGTTTACGACGTGACCGGCCGCCGCCTCACGGATGGCCTCGCGCACCCGCTGCTGCAATTCGGCAGAATGGCTCCACCAGGGTGTTTCCCAAAACGGTTTGCCCAGAACAGCGGTTTTGTCGATCCCTGCCATTTTGAGTGAAGCGGAGTTGGCCTCCAGCAGGGTGCCGTCGGCCGACAACAGGCCGATGAGCTCGACGCTCTGATTGAAAATCGCATGAAAGCGCTGCTCGCTGGAACGCAGTGCTTCCTCCATCTGTTTGCGTTCGGTGACATCGCGGCTGATGGCCAGCGCGCCCGTGACTACTCCATGTTCGTCACGCTCGGCGATTATGCGCAAGGCATGTATGCGCGGACTATCGCGTTTGAGCGGCGGGACGAACTCGAATTCCAGGTCTTCGCCGGTTGCAAGAACCTTGTCTATGGCCTGGGCATAGGTTTCGTAGCTGCCGTCGGTGTGAAATTCGCGTACACGTTTGCCGATTCTGTCTCCGGCGGTTACGCCCAACTGCTGTGCGAGTACCGGATTGACGTAGGTGGCGCGCCCGTCCCGGTCGTAGCGGATGATGTTGTCCGGCATGTTCTCCGCCAGACTGCGGAATGGCTCGGCACATTGCTCCTGCCGCCGTTTGGCATCGGCTCGCAGTGCGGCGATAATGCCAACCACCAGCAGGACGGATATGGCCAGGGCGACCAGTTCGACGAGGAGATAGGGCGACGTGACCGGGCCGCTACCGAACAACGGCATCAGATTCATGCCGTGATGCAAGGCCATCAAGGCGAGCGCCGCTGCGATGAAAATCCAGGCCGGCATTCTGCCCGTCACCTTGATCAGGCGCAGGGCGAAGTAAATGGCCAGCAACTGCAACAGGAGAGAGGTGATCAGTACTGAAACACTCAACATTGTTCACGCTCCCCCTGCAGTGCCGCGCTACTCAGGCCACGGATTATGCTGCCATGATAAATGAGTCATGCCCGGGATGGGGAAACGAAATCGTTGTTTAAGGCGGGCCAGTGACCGCCGGCGGGATAAAGCGGCCTGGATCCGGCCGGATTCGTGCCAACAAAAAAAAGGGGCGCCGAGGCGCCCCTTCTTCGTTCCAGCGGCAGTAACGCTTACGCGTCCAGGCTCTGGTAGTACTCCATCAGGATCTTGGCCACTTCCGGACGGGAAAACTCCGCCGGGGGTGCTTCGCCGCGGCCCAGCATCTCGCGTACCTTGGTGCCGGACAGGGTGATGAAGTCTTCCTTGGTGTGGCCCGGGGCCTCGCGCATCATCACCACCTTGTTCAGCTTCTTGGACCAGGCGGTGTTGTCGGCCATGAACATCTCGATTTCCAGGGCGCCCTTCGGCACCTCTTCCTCGAAGATGGTCTGGGCGTCGAACGGGCCGTAGTAGTCGCCCACGCCGGCGTGGTCACGGCCGATGATGAAATGGGTGGCGCCCATGTTCTGGCGGAAGTAGGCGTGCAGTACGGCCTCGCGCGGGCCGGCGTAGAGCATGTCGAAGCCGTAGCCGGTGACCATGGCGCTGTTGGGCTTGAAGTACAGCTCCACCATCTTGCGGATGCAGCCGTCGCGCACCGGGGCGGGGATGTCGCCCTTCTTCAGCTTGCCGAGCAGCATGTGGATCACCAGGCCGTCGACGCCGAGGCGGTCCATGGCCATGTGGCACAGCTCCTCATGGGCGCGGTGCATCGGGTTACGGGTCTGGAAGGCAACGACCTTCTTCCAGCCGCGCTCCTTGATCTCGTTGCGGATTTCCACTGCGGTGCGGAAGGTGTCGGGGAAGTCCTCGGAGAAGTAGGAGAAATTCAGCACCTGGATCGGGCCGGACAGGGCGAAGCGGCCCTGGCCGTTGAAGGCGGCAACGCCGGGGTGCTCCGGGTCGGTGGTGCGGTAGACCTTCTGGGTCATCGCGGCCATCTGGGCGTCGGTAACCTCTTCGATCTTCTCCACGTCCATCACGGCCAGCACCGGGTTGCCCTCGACGTTGGGGTCGCGCAGGGCGATGCGCTTGGCGCCCTTGAGGCCGTCGACCTGATCCTTGGTGGTCAGGTTCATCACCGGCACCGGGAAGAACTTGCCGTTGGTCAGGGTCAGCTTCTCGGCGGCGCCCATGGCATCGGCCACGGTCATGTAGCCGGGCAGCGGGCTGAAGTAGCCGGAACCCATCATCACCGCGTTGGCGGCCGCCTGGGAAGTGAGCAGCATGGAGGGCAGGCTTTCGGCCTCGTGCTTGAGGGCGTCGTGCTTGGACGGGTCGTAGACAAATAGCGGCTTCAGTTCATCGGAACCAACGGGCTTGATCATCGGTGTCACCTCTTTGTGTTTTTGCTCCCGCCTGGGCGGATCAGTGTTGTAAACCGGCGCCACCACTGTAATTTTTGCGTTTTATCAAGGCGCGCGGCGATAGTCCGCCCGGCGCACCGGTGGCGAGGCAAACACCATACACCAGCGCCGGAAAGGGGAAAAATAGGTTGCAGTAATGGGGGTATTAATCGGCTGGCGGGGGTGCGCAGGGGCTGTCCCGGGGGGCACGGCGGCAGGGCGGACACGGGGTGGCCGCCGTGTTAGGTTCTAAATGATGGGTATATATCGGTATGGTTCCACACTTGAACGCCCCGTGCCGCAGGGCGTATAACCCGAAATACAGGCATGGACTGCTCCCCCAAGACGCCGCCCGCCGGCGCAGCCCACAAGGAGGTGAGGTATGCAGATCAAGGCGACCCTCAGGCAGGGACAGAACGGCACCAATCACTATGCCCGTGGTATGGATGATGCGGCCCGCCCTCGGACCGCAAGAGCTTTTGCTCGGACCCAGAATCCCACTATTGAAAAAGGAGGTTCATATGCTGTTCAAACTGCTGGATGACGTGAGCGCCAGGATCGATGGAATCAATGTCGTGGCGGAGGCGCCAAAATTCGCAGCCCAGCTGCGGGAAATGAGGCCAACAATTGAGGCTGAGCTAAAGAGTAATGGTATAGCGCCTGATCAACTCGATAAGACGATCCTGGCACTGAGTCTTACCCAGATGCGGATCATCAAAGATATTCCGGCCATTGCGGCTGAAATGAGGAAGATGCTCCAAGACGGTTCCGGTGAGCCCGCCTTTCGTTGCGTACTCGCCGCCAGCCTGGCGTACCTGGTGCAGCCGCATGATTTGATGCCGGATAACCTGCCGGCAGGCTACGGTTTCGTCGATGATGCGCTGTTGCTGCACGAAGCCTCCGCATTGTCCTGGGAAATTGCGGGGGACATGGCGCGTGCCGAGGAAAAACGAAAGCTATTTCAGTTCATCTTTATTTTCGTGCCGGACACGAACCACGCCGCGTTCAAGAACGCCATAAGCGGATTAGCGATGACGCTGGGTATGATGCGCTCCCTTGATCCTGTCCTGGCTGAGACGACAACGCAGATGCTTATTGCCAATCCCCTTCAGCCGATAATGTCCCAAGGCACGGGCGGCGCACAGTCGGGCGCCTCAACGTTCGGATCGCAATTCAAGAATTACCCAGAAAGTTCCAAGCCACAATACACATGGAAATCCGGCAACTCCATGGGCGTCAACTTTCCGGATGGTGGTGGCGTTGCGTCAGACGGTCGGGATGTGTTCGTATTTTAAGAATAATAAGCAATGCAGATGGGATGGATACCAGCGGCTCGTTATGCCGCCCACAGTAAGGAGGTGCTTGATGTAAATGGACAGGATCGCGTTGTACTTCGAGATGGAGGTTGCCCACTGTCATTCAGGTAAAAGGGTGAATAGTCCAAACCAAATGAAAGCGAGGAAATTATCATGACTAAAAAAACGAAAGATGAAGTGAAGGCTGAACTGGCGAAAGCGCGGGATGAGCTGGACAAGCTGGAAGCTCGTCTGGATGCAAAGATTATCACCAAAGGCGCGGTAGACTGTGGCTGTGACAATCCGGGTTGCAGCGGTGTTGAGGTAGTGACCTACGCGGTTGCTGTCGGCGCATCTTTTGCAGGCGGCGTGTCCGCCTGAAAACGCCCCCCTCCTGTCATTGGCAGGAGGGGGGCCTATATCTAGCAAGGCACCCCATGAATGACGGATTCTTGAAAAACCAGTCTCGCCCCTGTTATACAGGAAAAATTTTCCATGCTGCGGGGCGGCACTATTTTTTCAACACGGTCGCGGGCAGCATTGATGCCCTGAGCGAGAATGCAGCATCTGTGCTTGCTGCATACTGTAATAATCATGGGGGATGCGATGTGCGAAGAGCCGATCCTGCGGCAGAGGATTTGCGCCCATACATCAAGAACCCCTATAGCCATGCCGAAATCGAGGCAACGCTGGACCGCAAACTACGGTTATTGGTGTTGGAGCTGACACGTTCGTGCAATATGGCATGTAGCTATTGCATTGATGGTGATGCGTACGATCAGAAGGATTGCCTCGGTTCTGCCAATATGAGTGAAGATGTCGCTTTGCGCGGCGTTGACTATCTTCTGGAGCATTCCACGGATCAGATGCACCCTCTCGCCATCTCGTTCTACGGCGGCGAACCGCTTCTGCGCTTTGAGCTGCTGAAAAAGGTGGTGGAGTATGCAGAGAAGCGCGCGGATGAGAAAAACAAATGCATTGTGTTTTCTATTACCACCAATGGAACTTTGCTGACTCCATCTGTCGCTGAATTCTTGATCAGTCATTCCGTTCAGATGGTCGTCAGCCTCGACGGGCCCAGGGATATCCATGATCGTTGCCGGCGTTTCAAGGGCGGTGGGGGCACCTTCGAAGTAGTTGCCACAGCGCTTGAAATGGTGCGAAATCTTGATCCTGATTATTTTGACCGGCTCGTGCGTTGTTCGGTGGTTGTGACGCCAGGATCAGACCTTGAGGAATTGCAGGCGTACTTCAGCGACCTTCATGTAAACACCATAGCCAATTTCGTAGACACCTATGGAATCGACGAAACTGAATTTGGTTCAGTGGGAGCCGTCGCCGGGCTGTCCACGCTGAGAACGCAGATGGCGGCGCGTCTTAGGGAAGAAGGAGCGGAGTTTCTGAGCCAAAATAACATGAGCAAGGATTTCGCAGCCGTACTCCTGTCGCCCATGATTAAGCGATTCCTGGAATCTGATGCCTCATCGCCACGCATGAGCCTTGGCCAGTGTGTGCTGGGTGCGAGCCGGCTTTACCTGTCCGCCGATCATGCCTTTTACCCCTGCGAAAAGGTCGCAGGCCATAGCTTTGCGCGTATCGGCAACATTGAAGCGGGCATAGACGCAGATAGGGTTGCTTACCTTATCGAACAATTTTATGAAATGGCTAAAAAACAATGCTCAGGATGCTGGATGAGTTCGCGTTGCTCAGCATGCATTGCCCTCGCCTGTTCTGGCGATCAGTTTGACATGAAGAAATATGGTCATTACTGCCGTGGAACCAAGGCTTGGGGTGAGTCTGCCCTCAAATTGGCGATTTCAGCAAAACTCCACTTATCCGAGCGCCTAAATATATGTTCCGAATGAGTGTCCACCTACATGTTCCGCACGTCATAGAAACCATGAAGAGCCGCCCGGGTTTGCCTCCATATTTCGTGTACGAAACAAGAACAGGATAAATGATGGGTGTCCTTGTTTGTTATTTGCTGGCGAAAGTAAGTTGGCACATGATTCGTCTCGTTGCTCGTAAAGCGCTCTCAGTTTTCGTATGCATGAGCCGCCTTGTTGTCGTTTTTGTGGTATTTATAATCTCTGCCCCAACTCAATCTGCAAGTTTCGATTGCCAGCAGGCCAGCACGTCAGTGGAGAAGCTGATATGCTCTGATCAGGAGCTGTCGCGTAAAGACGAGGAACTCGATTTCTTATACACCATAGTCTATGGACAGGTAGCAGACACCTTTGCGTTAAGAGCGGCACAACGTAAATGGCTGAGTCACCGAAATGCGTGCGCCGACGCCGATTGTATTGCAACGTCCTATCGGACACGTATCTTCGAACTGGAAGAAATTACAGCAAAGCCAGCACCCTGTTTCAGCCTCTTGGAAAGAGACTGGCCTACCGTGAAAAGTGGCCACTATCCGGTCTGCGTCGACTTTCTCGAAAATCTGAACCGATTTTGCGACGAGCCGCCACCGACCTGCGACCGTGAAATCGATCCCGCTATCAAGAGCCTTTCGCTGCCGAAGTGGGAAGAACTGGACCCCAAGGAGCACCTTGAAGTAATTGGCCAGATGCTGACTCCGAATTATCGGCTTACCAAGCAATGGCGATCGCTCCGGGACGACGTGAAGGAGCGCGTCTTGAGAGGTGAGACTAGATTTTGGCATGCGTTGGTAGATTTGGATGGCGATGGAGTTGATGAGCATGTGGTGCGATTTGATTCAGATTGGCACACATCAATTGCTGAAGCGCGCCGCATCAGTCATTTATGCGTTAGCGGTGACCTTGCTGTGGTAGACAAAGAAATTCGTGGCGTGGATGTTAGATACGAATATCTGGGTGTTGGTGCCGTATTTATATATCGGCATAGACCATATCTATTCAAAAGATCGTACCTTGGGAAAGATGTTACGTTTTCGATTTATGAGCCATTCCACGAGCCCGTAACTGGGGCCAGGAATGCGAATCCCGTTTGTGTTTATCGGAGCCGAAAGTGACAGCAGTGATAAATGAGACGCCAGAAAGAGGACACCCATCTTTCAGTTACGCTGGCGGCGCCTGGGGCCGGCTTACCGTCATAAATGGGGACAGATTTATTTACGTCGATCCTTGGTAGGCGCATTGAACACAGAAAGCAGGGCCGACCGAGTGGCAACGCACAATAAATCTGTCCCATTTTCCGGTACCTCCATTTCAGCCGCTTTCTCTGGTTATATCGCCCGAAATCCTGCGTAGCAGCTGCGCGCCCAGCTCGGCGGGATCGGGCTCGCGTATCAGGTCCGTCAGCGTCAGGCCGAAGGCCTGTGCCAGCCGCTCCAGGCTATCCAGGCTGACATTGCGCCGGGCGCGCTCGATGTCGCCGATGTAGGAGCGGTCCAGCTCCGCCGCCTCGGCCAGTGCCTCCTGAGACCAGCCCCGCGTCAACCGCAGAATGCGGACGTTCTGTGCCAACAGCTTCCGTGCCATTCCCCTGGTCATGGCGGCGTTCATCGGTTCGTCCCCGCGCACAAGCTACGGACGCCTGGCCCCTTGGGGCCGGCATGGCATGGCGAAACGTGGGGTAGCGACGTGGGTTTGGGGACGCTAGGCCGCAGGCTGTGGGCCTGGGCAGGCATGTTCCGTTCCCTGGTGTATGCCCTCTCCCTCAGGGAAAGGGAATCAAACATGGTTCCACTACGATCGGCGGTCCCGTTCATAAGCCCTCCTGGCTCATTTAGTGGGGCCGCAAACGAAAACGGCCCCGATTACGGGGCCGCTCGATGAGCCGAGGTCCAGCTGGGGCCGGACCCGGTGATATACTCTCGCGCAGCCCCAAGGTCTGGCACACACAGTCTTGGGGTTAGCCGCCCGGTTGGTGTTAGCGCACCGCCGGGTGGCGTTTTTTCTTAATGCCTAAGGTGTATGAATAGACAGTGGATGTCAAGCATGAATTTACACGCTGTAGATGCAGGTTGGCTTAGCGCCTGACTAAGGCCGTTTTGATTTACCTTGAAATGGAGGTAGATTAGGCCCACACCCCATCCGAAGGAACGGAGCATGGACATCGAAGGACTGACTCTCACCCCCAATTCCGTCGGCTGGCGCCTCGATACCCGCGCCGTCCCTGAGCCGCGTAATTCAATCCTTCTATACAACCCTGATGGTTGGCTTCCAACCGACATCTATCCGCCATGCTGCGTACGGCGGATAAACGCGTATATGTTGAACGCAAATGAATAGCGTGTTTGAGGAGAGCAGCATGTCATCTCTGATTCATGCAGCACGACCGATATCTGCCGCAATTCTTTTGATTCTTCTTTCTGCTTGTTTTGAAAACACGCCTATTGATTCAGGCGTTAAAGCTCCTTTGTTGACCGAATTGCGCGCAATCAATGGCGAGTATCAATGGAATGATGAATTGAAGCGCTTCATTTATTCAGAAAAAAGTCTTATTGAAAAAATACTGGCAACCAGAGAGCCAGAGCTTGCAGTCAGTGCACTCGTCAATTGCCTTGATGATCTAGCATTGACAAGCTCAACCTTGGGAGGGAAAAGGTTGGTTACGGGGGTTGTTTGCTACGAAGCGCTTTCTCAAACCATTTATTATGAACCCACCTCTCAAGAGGGTGACATTGAGAGAAAATGGCCAGGACACATCTTGCCAACTGCAACCCCAGACGAGATAAAGGAAGCAAAACTGGCATGGAAGGAAGTTCTGGATTCAAAGTCATACATGTTTCTATAGTTCTAGAGCGCAGTATCCGTGCCTTCAAGCGGCGGCGCACACCACTTTCCTGACTATTGCGTTAAAAAGCTATGAGTGGAAATAAATCGTACATTGAAAGGCTCAAGAAAATGAAAGAGTCAATTGAGGAGAATAAAGATCTTCTCAAACAAAAATTTCCTGACGATGTAGCCACGACAGGACATCCTGAGCTTGTCCGAGATAAAGATGAATCCGAACCAGGTAATCGTGCGGAGGAAACGGGAAATGAAGCAGCAGGAAGTTAAAAGTCCTAGTGAAGCTAAGAGCTGAATTTAGGCTGTTTAAAGAAATAAAAAAGGTGACTCTCCCTCTCGATATTTAACCCAAGATTAGAGGGAAAAGGAAGTAACAAAAACTGCGCGTGGACACATGTTGCTGGGACAATAAATGTGGGTAGATTTATTTGCATCGATTCTTGGCGGGCGGATTGAACACAGAAGACAGGATCGACCGAATGGCAAAGGAAAATAAATCTGTCCCGTTTTTCGGTCCCGTTTTTCGCAGGGACAGACCGCGGTTTATGCGAGAGCGTTGATGATGATACTTTATAGAACTAGAGTATTCACCATACTGTACATGCTATCGTGTCCGGCATCTGCCGTTGACAGCATTTCCTCCTGCACAGATAAAGATGGCCACAAACTATTTACTGACAACGCCACTGATTGCTCTAGCCCGACAGCACCATATGCGAACATAGACAATGTAACCCCGATCATGAATCGGGAGAACAAATATTACATAGATCAAATCCCAGACCTTCCACAAATTGACGCCGTTGACTATTTCAATAATGGCAAGAGATTTTGTGCCCCGATATCCGTGGCCAATTCGCTATCCTGGCTTGAAGGAAGAACCGATCGAAGCCAACAAATTGCCTTAGTTAAAAAGCTCGCCTCAAAAGACTATATGAACACGGTTGGCAAAAATGGAACTAACGCATTTCGACTCATTTCTGGAATAAAACGACATCTAGCGGACGTCCGAGTGATTGCCAGACGATTGGAGT
>Ga0299912_10003182_pt1 | contig 13457 bp, 14 predicted proteins | sample RVTome_2_FD_207667 | JGI IMG/M metagenome (GOLD analysis project Ga0299912, IMG submission 207667) | Soil microbial communities from uranium-contaminated site in the Upper Colorado River Basin, Wyoming, United States - RVT95D214 (version 2) ...
TCGCCGGAGAGAGGGACAAAAGAAACCGGGCGATCTCGCGCAGCTCCCCTTCCGCATCGTTCAGGGTGGGTATGATCAGGGTGGTGACCTCCACCCAGATCCCCAGGGCATGCATCTTGGTGATGCTCTCCAGCACGGGCTTTAATTTTGCCCCGCATACCTTTTTATAAAACGTCTCTGAGAAGGACTTGAGGTCCACGTTGGCCCCGTCGAGATACAGGGCGATCATATCCAGGGCCTCGGCAGTCATATAGCCGTTGGTGACAAAGTTGTTTTTAAAACCTTTCGCACGGGCGATCTTGGCCGTATCGTAGGCGTACTCAAAAAAAATGGTGGGCTCGGTGTAGGTATAGGAGATGCTGGCACAGTTGTGTTTCAGGGCCAGGGAGCAGATCTCCTCAGCCGAGACCTTCTCGCCCATGATGATCTCTTTATCTCTCGGCAGCTGGGAGAGCTCATGGTTCTGGCAGTGTAGGCAGCGGAAGTTGCATCCCGGGGCGGCAACGGAAAAGGCCTTGCTCCCCGTCAGGAAGTGGAAGAACGGCTTTTTTTCGATGGGGTCCACATTGGCCGAGATGAGTTTTTCATAGACCAGGGAGTAGAGGATCCCTTCTTTGTTCTCGCGCACGCAGCAGACACCTCTCTTCCCGTCGGCGATGAGGCAGCGGTGGCTGCACAGAAAGCAGCGGACCTTGTCACCTGATTGCTTTGCGTAGAGGTATGCCTCTTTCATCGCATTCCACCGTGCGAAGCAATGCTAACACATCCACGGATGATTATCCATAAAAGATTATCCAGATCTACCTTTTCCTATTTTATCTAGAAAAAATTCTTATCCTCTCCCCTTTGTGGGGAGAGGAATCAGGTGAGGGGGGAATTATATTAAAACTGTATCCACCCTCACCTGCCGCCTTGCGGCCCCCTACCGTTCGGATATTTTTATGCCGAAGGTGGCTCTGACCAAAGGGTCACCTTCGGTTTAGCCAGATGGGGTGTCGCAAGGTGACACATCCCGTATTCTCTGATTTATGCAAAGCGGGGCGGGACCTCTCCCGCCAGCGGGAGAGGGGGATATTATAAGATTTCTCCTGTCATTGCGGGGTACCTGTGTAACAACCAGTCAGGGGAAATTGCCTTGCAAATCCGCCTATATTCCCGTACCCTGAGCAAGGAGGAGCACGATGGATCAAAAAGGATTTGCCGATCTCGTGTCGATCATGGCCCGGTTGCGGGGGGAGGATGGATGCCCCTGGGACCGTCGCCAGACCAAGGAGGACCTCAAGCCCTTTCTCATCGAGGAGACGTATGAGGTCCTGGAGGCGCTGGACAGGGCAGATGACCAGGGGCTGCAAGAGGAGTTGGGGGACCTCCTCTTCCACATCATCTTCATGGCCCGCATCGCCGAGGAGGAGGGGGCCTTCGACATCGATGATGTGACTCATGGGATTGCCGAGAAGATGGTCCGCCGGCACCCCCACGTCTTTGGGAGCTCCGAGGTCTCGGGCGCTCACGAGGTCGAGGCCAACTGGGCACGATTGAAGGCCGCGGAGAAACCGAGGGGGGCTTTGATGGAAGGCTTACCCCGACGCCTCCCCGCCCTCATGCGGGCCTATTGCCTGACGCAACGGGCCTCGCACGTGGGGTTTGATTGGGAGCATAAGGATCAGGTCTGGGAGAAGTTGCAGGAAGAGCTCACGGAGTTTCAGGAGGCCTTGCGCGGCGGCAAAGAAGAGGAACTACGGGAAGAACTGGGGGACATCCTCTTTACCCTGGTAAACCTGGCGCGCTTTATCGGCGTCGACCCTGAGGATGCCTTAAGGAGGGTCACGAATAAGTTCGCCGAACGGTTCACCTACATAGAGCAAAGGCTGCGAGAGCAGGGCAAGGCCCCCGACGAGACATCCCTGGCCGAGATGGATGCCCTGTGGGAGGAGAGCAAGAAGAAGGGTAACAATGGGTAAACAAGGAGGGAGGCTCTACCTCGTTGCCACCCCCATCGGCAACCTGGAGGATATCACCCTGCGGGCCATCAAGGTCTTGCGCAACGTGGATCTGATCGCGGCAGAGGATACGCGGAGGGCCCGGCGATTGCTCGCGCGTTATCGGATCAAGGCCCCCCTCACCAGTTTCTTTGAGCACAATGAGCCGTGCAAAAAAGAGGCCCTCATCAAGAGGCTCGTGAAAGGTCAAGACATAGCCTTGATCTCCGATGCCGGCACCCCCGGGGTCTCCGACCCGGGGTTCCGTCTGATCAGGCAGGCCATCGAGGAAGGGGTCGAGGTGATACCTATACCCGGCCCCTCTGCCCATGTTGCGGCACTGGTCGTCTCCGGACTCCCCACCGACTCCTTTCACTTCTTCGGATTCCTCCCCCCCAAAGGGGCCAAGAGGAAAAAGAGGTTGGAAGAAATCAAGGAGCTGCGGGGAACCATCATCCTCTACGAAGCCCCCCACCGCCTCCTGCGCACCCTCCAGGATATAAAGGATTGCTGCGGCGACAGGCAAATCGTCGTGGCCAGGGAGATGACCAAGACCTACGAGGAGGTGATCAGGGGGGAGATCATCGAGGTCTTAGAGGGGCTGGGGGAAAAAAAGATCAGGGGTGAGATCACCCTCGTCGTGGCCGGCAGGGGAAGAGGTGGTTGAGAGCCAAAACCGGTTAAGACCGATCTGCTCCTTTATCCTCATGGGCATGGGGGCCCTCCTGGCCCAGATCATCCTGCTGCGAGAGCTCATGGTTGTCTTCTCCGGCAATGAGCTCACTATTGGTATCATGCTTGCAGCCTGGCTCCTTTGGACGGCCCTGGGCAGCGCCCTATTGGGTGCCCTTGCCGATCGCATCCAAGGCAAACCCTCCTTTTTTGCCTCCATGCAGTTGATCCTCGCCTTGATCCTGCTTGCCAGCTTTCTGCTGGTCCGATACCTGCGCCCCCTGCTGGGGGTCCCTGCTGGGGAGATCGCCTCCTTGCCGCAGATGATAGTCGGTATCTTTGTGCTCCTCATCCCCTTGTGCCTCTGCTCGGGGTTTCTTTTTGCCCTGGGGTGCAGTCTCCTCGGGGAGATCGCCGGCAAAGGGGCGCGTTCCATTGGGCAAGTCTATGCCTACGAGGCTTTGGGCGCGGGGATCGGGGGAATCGCCTTCAGCTATCTCCTTATCCATATCTTCACCCCGTGGCAGTCCGTCCTCATCGCCGCCGCCCTTTTATCCCTTTCCGCGTTCTTGCTCGGCAGAAGGCCGAGGCTTGTAGCCCTTGTTTGGATCGGCCTCCTCATCGGCGTCCTGGTCTTCTTCGGAACGCCGCTTAACCTCATCTCGCAGGGGTGGGGGTGGCAGGGATACCGGGTAATCGCCAGCAAGGACACCATCTACGGCAACATCACCGTCATCGCCGATGGGCCGCAAGTGAGCTTCTTTGAGAACGGGGTATGGACATTTACCCATCCCGATCCGCAGACGGCCGAAGAGGCAATCCACTTCGCCCTGCTGGAGCATCCGAGACCGCAAGAGCTCTTGTTGATCGGGGGAGGAATCGGCGGCCTGATCGGCGAGGCCTTAAAACACCCCTCCCTGCGCCACGCAGACTATGTGGAGTTGGACCCGACCCTGATCTCCATGGGGAGGAAATACCTGCCCCCTGAAGCCACCATATCCTTAAATGACCCCCGCGTTGAAATCATCCCCCTTGACGGGCGCAGGTTTGTCCAGCAGGGAACGAAGCAATACGATGTGATCATCCTCCACCTCCCCGACCCGACCACTGCCCAGCTTAACCGCTGTTATACACAGGAGTTCTTCACCGAGGTGGCCGCGATCCTCCGTGAGGGAGGGGTCTTCTCCCTATCCGTCCATTCCTCGGAGAATGTGATCGGACATACCCTGGCCCAGTTCTTGAGCTCCATCTACTGGACCATGCAGGAAGTATTCCCCGAGGTCGTGGTCCTCCCCGGCGCTCAAGCCCGGTTCCTGGGGGCGAGGACAAGGGGTACCCTGACAACAGATCCGGCCATACTGGTCCGGCAAGCGGCCAAGAGGCAACTGCGCCTCGACTATGTCCGCGAGTACTACCTCTTCTCCAACCTTTCCATGGAGCGGGTCCGCTATCTCCGATCCATCCTCGAGCAGGGCAAGGGTGCCGGTATCAATAGGGACCTGCGGCCTATCTGTTATTTCTACGACATCGTCCTCTGGAGCGCCCAATATACCCCCTTTTTGAAAGACTGGTTCTTGCACTTGCAGGGCTTGCACGTGGGGTGGTTATTCTTTCTCATCGCTGCGATCACCCTCATCCTCCTCTGGAAAGGGAGGAGATCATCCTCTCCCCCCCTATTGTGGGCCGTCGTTGTCACGGGGTTTTCACAGATCGCCCTGGAGATCATCATCATCCTCTGCTTTCAGATCATCTACGGCTACCTCTACTATGCCATCGGGATGATCATCACCGCCTATATGATCGGGCTTGCCCTGGGAGGTTGGATGATCACCGTTGTCATGGGGAGGATCACCAGGCCCTTGCGCCTCCTGCTCATGGTCCAGGCCGGGGTAGCCTTGTATGCCCTCGGCTGCCTCCCCCTTATCCTGGGCCTCCATCAGGGGGCCTTGCCCCCATCCCTTGCCGGCGCCATAGAGAGGATCTTCCCCTTCCTCACGCTGGTGGCCGGATTACTCGGCGGTCTCCACTTCCCCCTGGCCAATAAGGTCTACCTGGGGCAGCAAGAGGCGATCGGAAGGATCGGGGGCCTCATCTATGGCCTCGACCTCGCGGGATCCGCTGCCGGGGCCTTGGTTGTCAGCGTTATACTCTTGCCCATCGTGGGCATAGCCCAGGGTATCTCCCTGATCGTCGCCTTGAACCTCTCCGCCGGCCTTTGCTTAGGGATAAGAGCCTTAGGGGAAGGCAAGGGATGAGGGTGGATTTTGAATGGGAAGGGGGTTATACTTATATAATGGAGTGATCCTTGCGGGTCATGGTGGTGATGGTACAAGGTGAAGGAGAGGAGCCAAAACGAGCTAAGCCGGAGGTAGTGACATGAACATCTCAAAAAATAACGTTCTTCCTTTGTTTCTAGTGATGGCGGCTATTTTACTATTGGTTGGTTGCGCCCACGTGATCTCAAAGCAGGTGTTGAAGGAGGTCGATACGAACACCACCTTTGCACAGGTATCGAAGGCCCCGGATGCCTATAAGGGGAAGACCGTGCTCTTTGGAGGCGATATCATCGAGGCCAAAAACCTACCGGATAAGACCCTGATCACGGTGCTCCAGCGCCCCCTCGGCACGCGGGGCCGGCCCGCTGCAGGGGACGCATCAGAGGGGAGGTTTATCATCCAAACCCCGGGCTTTCTCGATCCGGCCATCTACAGCCCGGGCAGGAAGATAACCGTAGCAGGCAGGGTAGTGGGCAAAGAGAAGCGATTGCTGGGGGAGATACAGTATACCTATCCCGTCATCGAGAAGCGGGAGCTCTATCTCTGGCCGGAGGAGAAGTCCGAGCCCGAAGAGTCCAAGGTGCACTTCGGCGTTGGCATCGGGGTAGGCCTTTAATTAAGGAGCAAATGATGAAGAGGCTGTTTATCCTGGTGATGGTCCTCATCTTTTTATCCGGCTGCGCCCACGCCGTCTCCCGTGGGGTGCTCAAAGAGGTGGATAAGGGGATTACCTTTTCAGCCCTGATCAAGGCGCCCAACGCCTATCAGGGCAAGGTGGTCCTGTTGGGAGGGATTATCGTCACGACACTCAACAAACAGGAGGGAACCCTTCTGGAGGTCTATGAGACCGCGTTGGATCAAGAGGGCAGGCCGAGCAATATCGATGTATCCGAAGGACGCTTTTTAGCCCTCTACCAGGGCTTTCTCGACAGCGAGATCTATAAACAGGGGCGCAAGGTGACTATCGCCGGCATTGTGCAGGGGGAAAAGAGCCAGCGGCTGGGGGAGATCCGATATCGCTATCCCTATCTCATCATCAAGGAGATACACCTGTGGAAGGAACAAGCGCCGGTTGAGTATGATTCATACCCGAGGGGGCCGTGGTATGATCCCTGGTATCCGTGGGAGCCCTTGGGGTGGTATCCGTGGGGGTATCCCCGGTATTATCACCATAGGCACCATAGACACCACTGACGCCCTATTTGAATATTAATTTTCATCATGATTTATTTGAAAAAGCACATTCCTAACGAGGCATTTTTTCAAACACTGCCACGCTCGGCATGATTTTCAAGCTTGGTGTAACAATGACAATACGATTAGTTCCGAGACTCTGGAGAGGCGGGAACATGGCATGTTTAAATCATTCTTCACTGATCGTCTCATAGATTGCAAGCGTGGTTTAACCACTTTGCCGAAAGGTTCGGATATCCTTTTCAGCGTTGTCGTTTTCCTTATTTATATAGCGGCTGCTCTATTTATTGGGTTTAGTTCTGGGTTTTTCAAAATTAAAGTTCTTAAAACAGGCATCTGGGTTATGATCCTTTTGCCGATTTCTCTCTTCTTTGTACCTTCTCTTTTTGAAGAGATGTTTTTTCGTGGCTTCCTGCTTCCTCATAACGAAAGAAAAATATCTACTACGAGCTTGCTGCTCTACTCCGTTTTTAGTATCTTTGTTTTTATAGTGTGGCATCCAATTAATGCCATGACCATGAATCATCCCGCCTACGCAATTTTTACCAGCCCTGTTTTTCTTTGTCTTGCTGCCCTCATGGGCATAGCCTGTACCATAACCTATCTCAAGACAGGTTCATTGTGGGTTCCTGTAGTAATACACTGGCTTACTGTTTTGGCCTGGGTATTTTTCCTCAGTGGCAGGAATTGTGTGCTTGATATTACCCGGTAAAATCAAACCTCTCCCTTGAGATAGCGTTGCCTTTTCGCTTCCGGGAATCTCTCGATGGCATACCGGAGCATAGTCCGCGGCATCTTTTTATAGTGCCCTTTCAAGAATCGCCCTTCAATCTGGATGTGGCGCTTGCCGATCTCGCGGAGCATCCACCCCACTGCCTTGTGGATCAGGTCCTCCTCATCAGAGAGCAGGATTCTTGCGATCTCGAGGGTCTCGTCAAACGCGCCGCGCTTGATAAAGTGAAAGGTCGCCATGATGGCGATGCGCCGCTCCCATAGATCGCTCGATCGGGCAAGAGCATAGAGGGGCTTCTTGCTTCTGCCTATCAAGAAAGCTCCGACGATATGCTCGGCCGATGCATCAACCAGGTCCCAATTATTAACGAATTGACTGTTCTTTAAATAAAGCTCATAGATCGTCTTTTTCGCAGATTCATCCTCCTTTGAATAGGAGCGGACAAGGATTAAGAGCGCCAGCAGGCGCTCCTCATGGATGGTGGACTGAAGTAACTGAATAATCTCCGCAAGCGTTATTGCTTGATATTCTATTGCCAGCTTCCTGAGCGCAGGCACCGTGACCCCCAAAAAGATGTCACCTGCGCCATACTCACCTGGCCCGGTCTTGAAAAAACTCCGGCAGACCTTTGACCTTTTCTTGGTTCCGAGTTTCCGAAGCCTTGCCCTAATCTCCCGCACAACCTTCAAGGCTGTATTTCCTTGATAGCACAATTTCTATCAGCTACATAGATCTTATTCCCTTTTATATGTTTGGCGCGCATTGATAACGCTTCCATCGTGCCGTCTTCTATCGCCAATTCGACATCGGGATGCGCGGCAATGCCTTTTTCTTTCAAATCATCGAGGGTTATGGTCTTGTCGGGATGATCGATAAAGAACGCAGCAGCCGCAGTACAGGCATTTTTTATCTCTGCTTGTGCCAGGGCGTCGCGCGCCTTTGTCTGATAGTTTACAAATGAAGGAATCGCTATGGCTGCCAGTATAGCGATGAGCAGGAAAAGCCCGACAACTATCCCCGCAATCACCAGGATTATAACGGCGGTATTGCTTTTCTTTTCGGTGGGTACTTGCTGAATGATGGTACCACACTTCGTGCATTTGTAAGCATTATCATCGTTCTTCTTTCCGCATTTTGGGCAATACATGGTACGCCTCCTTTTTAAAGTAGTACGATAGCCCTCTTTTTACTCCTCCTTCACATCTAACCTCCTTGTTTTAATTACCTAAAATCAAAATGCCTTTTTTGTCAAGGGTTTTTGTGGACAGCGGGGGCAGTAATCTCCGGGTTAATCGGCACTCTCAAGGCCGTCATGCGGGGCGTAATGGTCACAACCTCCTTATCCTAACCCTCTCCTGTGCTTGCAAAAACAGCCCTGATTGATCCTGATCTCTTTTCATAATCCTTCAGGATGTGCTATGATCCTCGGTGTCGCACGTGCTTATTGAACCGGGGGCTTAGTACAAAAACTATGGGGAATGCCGTGAAGAATGCAAAAGGCTCGTATCCCATTAAGGAATGGCCAAAGGGTGACCGTCCGAGGGAGAAGCTCCTGGAGCAAGGACCGGAATCCCTCACGGACGCGGAGTTGCTGGCCATAGTCCTCAGGACAGGGGACGGGCAGAGCGGCCAGACCGCCCTCGATCATGCCCGTCAGCTCATAAAAAAACATGAGACGTTTCGCAACCTCGCCTCTGTGGCGCCTGCCGAGCTATTGGACCTCAAGGGTATCGGCCCGGCCAAGGCGGCAACCGTTCAGGCGGTGATGGAGATCTGCCGGAGGTATGCCACCGAGAGGTTTCCGCAGGGTAAGGCCTTTTCGCGCAGTGCGGATGTCTTCGCCCATTTCCACCAGCGCCTGAAAGATAGGAAGAAGGAGTGTTTTTTTATCCTGTTATTGGACAGTAAGAACAAGGCCGTCAGGGAGGAGAGGATTTCAGAAGGGACCTTGACCAGTGCTTTGGTTCACCCCCGGGAGGCCTTTGCTCCGGCCATCAAGGCATCCGCTGCCTCGTTGATCTTGGTGCACAACCATCCGAGCGGCGACCCCACACCGAGCCGAGAGGATGAGGAGATCACCCATCGGCTGGTCGAGGGTGGAAAGGTGCTGGGCATCGGTGTCTTGGACCACATCATTATCGGGCAGGGGAGTTACTATAGCTTCGCTGACAGGGGAAGACTTGAAGCGGTTCGTTAAAAATGTATAGCATTCCCGTCACAAGGGGGTTTTTTTCAGAGAAAGATGTACGAGAGGATCGTCACCCATAACGACATGGACGGCGTGGTAAGCGCTGCCATCTGCTCGTATGTCTTCCGGATCGACGATATCCACTTCGCCGGACCCACTGCCATCACCAGAGGGGAAATCCCCACCACGGAAAGGGATATTGTGTGCGACCTGCCCTATCCCCTGCTCTGCGGTCTCTGGTTCGATCACCACGAGGGTAATCTGCTGGACCTGAGGTATAGAACGATCGATGTCGAGGCAATCGCGGGGAGGTTCGCCCTTGAGGCGAGTTGTAGCAGGGTAGTGCACGGCTATTTCTTCGAAAAGGGAATTTCTCTCCCCCCCTATCTGGAAGAAACCGTGGAGGAGACGGACGTCATAGACAGTTTTGACTATCGCAACGTCGAGGAGTGGCGTAGAGAGACCCCGGGCAAGCTTGTAGATTACTTTCTGAAAGCGAGCAGCCCCTCCCTGCGAGACACATATCGCTCTCTGAAGGAGCTGGTCAGGTGGGTGCGGGACCTTCCCCTGCACGAGGTGGCGGCTTTGCCTGAAATCAAAGAGGGGATCGACCGCTACAAGGGTGAGGAGGCGCGGATGCTCAAGCTCCTCCAGGAGGATTCTTATTTTCTCCCGGATGATCGCCAACAGGAGATCATTATCATCGACCTCAGCCGGCATAATCGTCGCCCCCAGATCATCAAGAATCTCGCCTTTCTCCTCTACCCCCAGGCCGCGGCTGTCTTGGAAATCCACCCGCTCTACGACAGGGGGATCAAGACCACTAATCTGGGTGTTGCCATTGCCCTCAGCTTCACCTTGAACAATCAAGAGCACACAAAGGACCTCGGGGAGATCATGCGGGAGCTGAATATGGGGGATGGCCATAGAGGGGCGGCTGGCGGGACGGTTTACGCCGATTCCAAGGCCGAGATGTTGAAAAAAAAGGGGGAAATCCTGCAGGGGATCTATAAGCTCTGGATTGGCCGGGGTTAGGGAGAGACGGGATCGGGAGAGCCATCTATGGAAGACAACCTCGAGCGATTGCATCAATTGGTGCAAAACAAACGCAAGGTGCTGATCGCCACGCACACCAACCCTGATCCCGACTCCATTGCCAGCGCCTATGCCCTGCGGCATCTCTTTGCCTCGTGGAGGATAAACTCGGTGCTCGTCTACGGAGGGATTATCGGTCGCGCGGAGAACAAGGCCATGATCACCAGGCTGCGCATTCCCATGCGCTCCATCCAAACGGTTAACCCCTTTAATTTTACCGTGGTCTCTCTGGTAGACTGCCAGCCCTTCTCGGGGAACGCTCCGCTACCCGTATCGCTCGTGCCCAGCATCGTCGTCGATCATCATCCGGCGAGAAAGATCTCCCTTTTTAAAAAGATTCCATTCGTTGATATCAGACCGGCGTATGGTAGCGCCTCCAGCATACTGACTGAGTATCTCTTGAAGGAAGGGGTTGATATCAATCGAAAATTGGCCACAGCCCTTTACTACGGGATCATGTCGGATACGAGGTATCTCGGCAGAGATGCCCATGAGGAGGATGTAAAGCTGTCAGCTGCACTCTACCCCAAGGTCTTGGTGAAGACCCTCTCGCAGATCGAATACCCTCCCCTCCCCCGTGAGTACTTCCGTATCCTTGGACAGGCCCTCGAGAGGACGGTGTGGTACCCTTCCCAGGGGGTCTTGCTCAGTGAGCTGGGCGAGATGGAGGACCCGGATATGGTGGCCATCATTGCCGATTTTTTGATCCGCATGGATGGGGTGAGATGGCTCATCGTCCTCGGGGAGATGGATCATGAGGTCTTTTTCTCCCTGCGCACAACGGGGTATCACAAGGGCAGCGCCGATAAACTGGCCCGCGACCTGATCAGAGGGATGGAAGGGGCAAGCGCCGGGGGGCATGAATCCACTGCCGGGGGGCGGTGGGAGCTGGTCTCTGTGCAGAACCAGGAGGAGGCCGCGAAGAAGCTGAAAGAACGGTTTCTCAAGAGGTTTGATTGTGATATATCAAAGGGGATTCCTGTTGTTTAACACAAGAGAGGAGGGAGCGTCCTATGGAGATCAAGGCAGTGAGACTCGATATCCCGGAGGGAGGCAACGTTATCCTGGGGCAGAGCCATTTTATCAAGACCGTTGAGGACCTCTACGAAGCGATAGTCGGCGGGGTGCCCGGGGCCAAGTTCGGCATCGCCTTTTGTGAGGCCTCGGGCCATTGCCTCATCAGGACAGAGGGAAATGACGCCGATATGATCAAGGTCGCCCAACAAAATGCCTCAAAAGTGGCCGCCGGCCATTCCTTCGTAATCGTTCTCAAGGATGCCTTTCCCATAAACGTCTTGAACGCCATCAAGATGTGTCAGGAGGTGTGCACCATCTACTGTGCCACAGCCAACCCAATCGAGGTGATCATCGCCGAGACGGATCAGGGAAGGGGCATTATGGGAGTGATCGATGGTGCGCCCCCTCAAGGGATCGAAGACGACGCGGGGGTTCAGTGGAGGAAAAAACTGCTGCGGGATTTCGGTTATAAGTTATGATTTTTTCTGTGTGGCCTTTCCCTTGGCGGGCTTTTTGTCCGCCTTTTCCTTGGCGGGCTTTTTGCCCGCTTTTTCTTTCTCTTCCTTAACCTCCAAGGGGAGCAGTTCAATGATGGCAAGGGCTGCCGCATCGCCCGGACGGTTTCTGGTCTTGAAGATGTGGGTATATCCCCCATTCCTCCCGGCGAAACGGGGGGCGATCTCAGTAAAGAGTTTGTGAGCAACCTTTTTGCTGTTGATGACCCTGAGGGCCTGACGGCGGGCGTGCAAATCGCCCTTCTTCCCCAACGTGATGAGGCGCTCGGCAAGACTGCGCACCTCTTTCGCCTTGGCCTCTGTGGTTTCGATCCGCTCATGCTCGAACAGGGAGGTAACCATATTGCGCAGCATCATGAGGCGATGGCTCGTGGTACGGTTGAGTTTTCTTCCGGCCTGGCGGTGTCGCATGGGGTTCCCTTATTCTTTCTTCTCTTTTTGCTCTTCAGCGGGCGAGAGATCTGCTATGTTCATCCCCAACTGTAATCCCATCCCCTTCAAGACCTCTTTTATCTCGTTGAGTGATTTCCTGCCGAAGTTCTTGGTTTGGAGGATATCCTGCTCCGTCTTTTGCACCAATTCCGAGATATTTTGGATGTTGGCGTTCTTCAGGCAGTTGGCCGATCTGACCGACAGCTCCAGCTCATCCACGCTCTTGGTTAGTTTTTCGCGCAGCTCCTCCAACTTCTTCTTCTTTGTCTCTTCATCGTCCTCACACGGAAGCTCCTCAACGGGCTCCTCGAAGTTGATAAATATGCTCAATTGATCCTTAAGGATCTTGGCTGCCAGGGCCATTGCGTCGTCCGGTTTTATGGTCCCGTTGGTCCAGACCTCGAGGGTAAGCTTGTCATAGTCGGTAATCTGCCCCACGCGCGCATTGGTCACCGTGTAGTTCACCTTCTTGATGGGGGTGAAGATGGCGTCGATGGGGATGGTCCCTATCGGCATGTCCTCCTCCTTGTTCCTCTCGGCGGTGACATACCCTTTGTCCATCTTTACCGTCATCTCCATCTTCAGCTTGGCCCCCTTGCCGAGAATGGCGATGTGCTGCTGCGGATTTATCACCTCGATATCGGCATCGGAGATGATATCCGCTGCAGTAACCTCCTTTTCACCCCCTACCTCTATCCTCACCGTCTTGGGGCCGGGGGCGTGCAGCTTGCAGACCACCTCCTTCAGGTTGAGGATGAGATCGGTGACATCTTCCTTGACCCCGGGCAGCACCGAGAACTCATGCAGGCTCCCCTCTATCCTGACCGCCGTGATGGCCGCCCCCTGAAGGGATGACAGCAGGATCCTTCGCAGGGAGTTTCCCAGGGTCATGCCGAACCCCCTCTCCAGGGGTTCAACGACGAATTTCCCGTAGTAATCGGTTAAGGTCTCCTCATCGACCTCAAGCCTTTTCGGTTTGATCAAGGCCTTCCAATTCTTCTCGTTTATCTCCATAGCCTCTCAATTTCCTCCTGCGCCATACTGCATCGCTATTTGGAGTATAGTTCTACAATGAGTTGCTCTTGAATGGGAGGAGTCGTTAATTCCCCTCGATCAGGCCATCCCTTGACCATTCCCCTGAGTACATCCTTTTCCAGCTCTAGCCATTGAGGTAAGCCCCTCCTCGCCATCCCCTCTACAGCCTCCTTGATCCGACCCATCCCCTTGCTTTTCTCTTTGACCTCGATGACATCTTTGGGTTGCACGAGATACGAGGATATGTTAACCGTGCGCCCGTTCACCAGAAAGTGGCCGTGCCCCACGAGCAGACGTGCCTCCTGGCGGGAGGTGGCTAAA
>Ga0299912_10003184_pt1 | contig 13453 bp, 10 predicted proteins | sample RVTome_2_FD_207667 | JGI IMG/M metagenome (GOLD analysis project Ga0299912, IMG submission 207667) | Soil microbial communities from uranium-contaminated site in the Upper Colorado River Basin, Wyoming, United States - RVT95D214 (version 2) ...
TCGCTTCTCGAGAATTTCCTTGATCACTTCCTTTGGTACAGGTAGTTGGCCTATGCTCTGTTCCAGCCATTTGAAGAAATCCTCCCTGATTTCGTTGGACCACTTGCCGTCGATCTGGCCGGGAGTGTATTTGCCCTCCTTAAGGCGTTGATGGCCGAAGCGGTCCCGCAGCATAATAGCTTCAGCTTGCTTGACGATGTTCTCAGCCAGATGGGCAGGGATAAAGATTACTCCTTCACGCTTGGCCAGCACTACGTCGCCGGGCAGACAGATGGCCCGTCCGATCCGGATCGGCACGTTGATTCCAGTCAGCATCATCTGCTGTATGAAGGATGGGTCCCAGCCGCGCACGAAGGCATTAAATCCTTTAATTTCTTCCAGGCCCTCCAGATCGCGTAGACTGCCGTCGAACACAACTCCGTTGCCGGACTTAGCGAATATAGAATTGCCCAGGTTGTCGCCGATCAGGGTGCCATCAATAATCTTGCCAAAGCCATCAGCCACGTACACGTCGCCTTTTTGCAGCATGTCGATAGGCCAGGAATTCGATGCCCCGATCCGGCCCTCAGCACGGCCTTGGTTATCTATGAGTTTCTTGACGTCCGGCCTGGCGGGCATGTACTGCGCGGTCAGGGCACGTCCGACGATGGGCACATTAGAATGGATCATCTTCCAGTTGCCTTCGAACTGGTTTGCGTACCCCTCGTTTCTTAGTATTGCCCAGGCCTCTTCAATGGAGACGTTTCTCATTCTTGCGAGAATATCGTCTGAAACCTTTGGTCGCCCATCGGGAAGGCGCGGTCCTTCCCACTGGGACGTGTAAAACAAAACTCGGCTCTCGCAGGCAATCTTCGCCGCTGGTTTAGAAGCCCCCTCAACTGCGCTCGGGGCTGGCATCTGCGCGGCCCCTACGGTCAGTGCCAAGATCAGAACCACAATAGCGATGGGCCTAACGACGCTTGTTTGCGTGGGATTCCGCTGAGACGTGTTGCGTTTCATACTAACTCCTTATTTACCGATCCGTTCAAATACAACCTGGCTGCAAGTTTCATCAGTAAACTTTGCAAAGTAAAGTTCAAGGCTGTAACCAAGATGCGAAAGAAAACGATTGAAAATCTGCCCGATCAAGAGCATATCGTCACGTGGCTGTTGAATTAGCAAGTGTGCATGTTGGCCAATAGCGCCGAGTACTCTCTGTTTAAGCGTTTTGTAGTATGCACAGTCCTGGTGATTTATCAAGACAATCCGTTTGATTGAGGGGTAATTTTGGCGAAAGAGCTCAAACCTCTCTTTCATAAATTTGAACTCCTTTGGCAATCTCTCCGGATGCGCAAGCACCCCTGCGCCTCCTCCAACAACAAAAGGAACAAATTCTCCTTTTTTAAGCCCAAGCTCTTCTTCGATAAACCGGTCAAAAGCACTCTGAAATCGGGGATCGCTGCAGTGAACAACAATAACTCGCGGTTCAGCTTCAGGTTCGATCTGGTATGTTTGTGCCACGCCTATTGTTTTTTCTTCTTTGTCTTCCATATATGATTATTCTTCCTTCTCCGCCTCAACAGGGGTCTGGGGCTTTTGTCCAAGCGTCTGGAGAACCTCGTCAATGTCAACGCCGAGTTTAGACAAAAGTGCTTTCACGTCAATGCCTCGGACCTGCAGCCCTGCCAAGAATTTAAAGACAGTGTCCGGCACAATGCTGCTCAGCTGTTGAAGTCCCCGGCCGGTGCCGCCGATGTCGATGATTCGCAGCTCATCAATGTTTCCCAGAGGCGCAGCGACACTGGAGAACACAGCCTCTGCCACCTTGCTCATTGCCTCACCGCCCTTGTCAAACAAGCCAGGCAAACGGTCAAGGACAAGTATTAGCCTTGCATCGGTGGTCATTTTTGCCAGTGCATCAGCAAGTTTCTGTGTGCCTTCTGCTTCCGCTTTCAGAACCAGTCCTTTCTTGGCCGCCTCACCCTCTGCCTGGGCAACAAGAGCCTGTTTGGTTTTTGCCGCCTGGCCTTCCGCCTCGGCAATCATTATTGCCCTGGTCCTAGCCGCTTCACCTTCACCCATTAAGGTGTTTGCCGCTTTTTCACCTTCTGCTTTCTTTCTTGCACTTTCACTTGCTGCCTCAGCCTGGATGATAAGCCTTTTCTTTTCAGCCTCGGCCTGAATGACCGTTTTCCCACGTTCGGCTTCAGCCGGCTTAATTACCGTTGCCACTAATTCTTTCTCTTTTCGCTCAGCTTCTCTTTCTTGGACCTCAACCTGCGCCTCTTTTTCAGCCGCATCTCTTCCGGCCTGCGCTACTCTCAAGATTTTTTCCTGCTGAGCGCTTGCAATATCAAACGCCTTTTCTGCCTTTGCTCTTTCACTATCAGCAGCCGTTTTGAACTGCGCTTTCTTTATGTCTCTCTCTCTTTGAGCGTCTGCGATTTTAACTTCGTTGTCAGCAACCGTTATTTCTGCAGTTCTCTGAGCATCGCTTACTCTCTTCTTGGATTCTGCTTGAGCTTCAGCCGTTTTAATGTCTGCATCGCGGATAGCTTCGGCAACAGTTTTCTTGCCCAGCGCATTGATGTAGCCATACTCGTCAGTTACTTCTGTGATAACCAAAGTGACAATTTGGATGCCGAGCCTGCTAAGCTCGTCGGTAGATTCTTCTACTACTTTTCTATTGAAGGTGTCCCTGTCTCTGAGAATTTCGTTGATGTCTAACTTGCCGATGATGGAACGCAGATGGCCTTGAAGAATGTTCTTGACAATCATCGCTATATCCTGGTCGCTTTTTCCCAAAAATGCCGCAGCAGCATTGTGAAGCGCTTCGGCTGTGGTTTCAATTTTGAAGGTTGCGACACCTTTTGCACTAATCTTGACATTATCTTTATTGGGAATGTCATGCTCATCGATCTCGGCCTGGGTTACCGCTGTTGACATTGTTTGTAGATGTTCAACAATAGGCCAGAGTAAAGAGCCGCCGCCTGCTACAACTCTGAAGCCGCGGTAATGAATTTGCCCTTCAGCATCCTTATACCTGTACTTTCTTCCGTAAAAGATGCCGACTTGATTTGGCGGGATTTTTTTATAGCGTGTCGCCATTACTCTTACCACAACAAGAAAGGCGACGACCAAGAGAAGAATCATGAATGGTACAAAGAACTTGCCAAGCCATTGACCGATGCTGAATGCTAACAGAGATGTTTCCACCGTTTTTATCCTTTCTTTTATTCTTTTGGCCTATTCTTGCTTTTCTTGCTCAACAACAAGTGTTGTGCCAATTACCCTGACAACTTTCACCGTCCTTCCTTTCTGGATTGAGCTTTGGTCGCGGCTGCGGGCTGAATATATTTTGTACTCTCCGCCGACCGAGACGCCAACTTCTCCCAGCTCCGCCTTCTCAATTGGCACAGTGACATTTCCTGCACGACCGACAAGGGATTCGGTAGAAATGACCGAGCTTGCCTGCTGTTTGATGAATATCAGTATGACAAGATACATTAGCGCTGACAGCATAATGCCGGCTCCTACGCCAAGCAGCGAAGAAATAGGATAGCTGGCATGATAGTAGCGCGCTATTGCCCCCGCTGCTCCAAAGCCCATCACAAAAGTAGCCAACACTCTGACAGAAAAGAAGCTGAGTGTGCCGCCAACTTCATAACCGCAGTCGTGGTCCACGTCGTGATCAACGTCGTGGTCATGACCGAATATAAATGCCCCAGCCACGACCAAGAATCCTGCAAATGCGAGTGGTACAAAGATAAGCATGTTTAGTTCCCTTCCTTTTTTGCTTTGATACCGGCAAATCTTGCCGCCGCACAAAGTATATTTGACCTAATAGATGATGTACACTCAAATTTACGCCGGCCGGCGTGAAATGCGTGCCGCTGCTCCTGGCTTGCGCCAGTAAGACCCGGGGGTGGAGAAAAACGGCTTGGCGTAACTGGGCCCAGCCCTCGGCCTAAGATTGGGCCGAAGGCTAATCATAGTGAAAAACCTCTTCCATTTTAGCCCACCATTCGCCCTTTTTGCGGGTTGGAACCGGGACCTGAAGGCGATCGGTATGCTTCCACCACTTCTGAGTTGTTTGGTCAGCAGCCATCTTATTATTTAGGATTGGTGATTGCCAATTGCCAATTGCCAATTGCAAATCGTAAATCGAAAATGAATTGGGTGATTTTAGTGCAAGTGCCCATAGCGATATTCTCCCATAAGCCAATAGCTATTTAGGCGAAGATTGTATAGAGCACAACCATCGTGGCAAACAGTAGTGCCGCGAGGAATCTATAGTTTCCGATGCCCTTCCAAGCCTCGCCGCGAAAGGCGTCCCTCGGATCGCTCCATACTAACCGTTCACTTTCGGCGGTATGTTTGTGGGGTCGAAAGAGCGATACAAGAATTAAGGTTGCCGAACACAGCCTTGTCCCGAGGCTTGCCGAGGGAACTGGCCGCGAAAAGTGCGACAGGTTAAATCTGAAGGTAGACCCCTCGACTTCGCTCGGGGCAGGGCTTGCCATCATAAACGGGACTTTCCATTCGATGTACTCCTAAGCCAATCCTTATCCCTGAACCAGTCGAGCAGAAAGACCGCTAATCCCATAAATGAACCGGTCCAGAAAGTCGCGATCGCCGCTTTATCACTTGCTCGTCGCCAAAACACACCGAAGAGGAAAACGACTGTGATGGGCGGTGCAATGTAACAAATCATCGCATTGATTCCCTGAAAGATGCTTTCGTAATGGCTCACGAAAGACGACCATACAATTGCAGCAATCATCGCTACGAAGGTAACTGCGCGGCCCACAGTCACAAAAGTCCTATCAAAAGCCTGCGGACGCCAGCGCTTGTAAATATCATAGCTGAACAGCGTGGCAATAGAGTTCAGTGCGCCGGAAACAGTGCTCATTAGTGCTGCCAGAAGCGCCGCAGCAACCACTCCTTTGAGTCCGATGGGCAATAGATGACTGATCATAGAGGCATAAGCGACAGGCATCCCGCCCAAGCACCCAGACCACGCCGCTCAAGAAAGAAATAGGTCGCTGTCCTGAATGGTGTTCCGTTAAGGGATTGTAGGAAAGAAAGCTCCCGTATTGACAAGAGGGCCCGTATGAAATTTCCAGATACCGCTCTTGTCGTTAAAGAGGGATAAAACATGTTTAATAGCAATTTCGTCAATCTGAACTTAAAGTCTTCAATAATTATGCAAAAAGATGAATATATGGCTTAACGGAACGCCATTCGCATGGTGTCCCCAGATTTCAGAGTCCGTGTGGAGCGGGTAGTTAGGACCCTTGTGAACCAGGCTCATCATCTTTGCTTTCAGTCATTGGTGCTTTAGCAGGAGATGATTCAAGAACTTTATCCAAACTCGATTTGCGAGCAAGACGTCGCCTTTTGCGAATACGCATTGGACCGATTTTTTCACGGGCTTCTGTACAAAGCATTTCATGGATTGACTTTGCCAAATCTTCTGGGTCGATGAGAAGCCCTGTGTCGCGACGGATTTCTCTACGAATGAGTCTAAGAACGGTTTCGCTGAAAAGAACCTTCCCGACAGAACCTGCGCAGAGTGCAATCGTCTTTTCCCAGAAACTGTCTAGTTCTCCTTTTCGTATTGATTGCTTGTGAAGGAGGCTAAGCTTCTGGGCGGGTTCATCAAGCGAATCTTCATTTTCGAGAGAAATAACAAATGCCCGTTCGTGATCGATGCCTTCCTCAAAAGTGAGATGATATAGATGCCAATCGACCCCGTTAGTCAGAAGAACCCAGCGATAATTATTTTGGGCAGCATATGCTTGGGCTTGCTCGATATGACGCTCACGAAGTTGTTGATCAGCTGCTTTGGCCTCAATGAGTAAACGTATCCGCCCGTCAATCTTTAAGCAAATATCCACATATTTGTGTTTAAGCTGAGTTTCCCGGCTAATATCTTGCATGCCATCGTAGCCAAGAACTTCTTCAAAGAAGCGGCATAACCGAAGAACAGTATCTGCCTCGTTAAGACCATCCTTTCGAGCCTCAATAAAATGAGGAGCAAAACGCTTGAGCCGTTTACGAATATCTATACTCATGATATCACCTCCAATTTCTTTATGCCTCCTAACATTGTTTATATTGATCCGCATAAAAAACCAAACAGTTCCTCGATGGTTCGAAATAAATAAGGGGTCCCCCGAATTCCCCATGCCTATATTATACACGATATAACGCAGCTTCTGCAATCATTTAAACATCTAAGGGAAATCAGCCTTGGCCCCAAGCAGTTCCTGAACGCTTCCCAATAAGCAAGGCGCCCCGGAATTCCTTCCGGTATTTTGAACGATACTGGCCATTCTAGTGAAATCTCACCAAGATCATGATCTCAATTGTTGCCAGCGGACTAGGAAACGTGCGAAATCCCTCAGCAAGCGCAGGTCGGTTGGGTCCATCGGATCGGGATCAAAATGCATCACGTCGTTGCGAACGTCCCGGACTTTCTCCAGCCATCCGGTAAAGATCTTCCGGTCAATCCTTACGTTGAGTTTCGCCCAGTTCTGTTCGTTCTGCAGGAGTCGGACATATTCGCCGAATGTCAAGTCCGATACGTCTTGGATACTTCTATTCTGGTCTTGCGGGTCCTTTGCCTGTTGAAGTTCCGCCACCGTGAAGGCTTTACTGATGAGATGACGGATATGATTCTCTGTGTCCGCGAGAAGAAGAAACGGCTCAGCAATCTGGTGGAACTGGGCTCCGATATCGTATGCTGTGACGATCCCGCAGATCGTTTTATCACTGGCGCGAACCAGAACACAATCGTGCTCAGCAATGATCCTGATGGCTTCGAATAGGGACCCATTTGAAGAAATCTCCTGATGATCATCCATGCTGTCGCGAACATTGGAGCATTGCTTTCCGGATGCAAGTCGTGAGCCGAGAGACTTCCAACTGAACAGGCCTTTTACATCACGATCCGACTGCATTACAGGAAGCTGCGAATAATCATGACCCAGCATCAGAGTAGTAGCCTCTTCTATAGTTGCATCAGGTCGAACGAATACCGGCGGCCTGTTTGCCGATTCGAGTCTGCTGATTCGGTGAGCCGGGTCGGCGAGCCGGACCGGACATAGAACCTCAGCCGTTTGCACCAATTCGACATTCACGGCGTCCTCCAACGATATTCCCTCGCCTGCACTCACCTCTGTTGACACAGGTGCAACTTGTTTCGGCTGAAAAACGATGTCCCCATCGATGTACTGTGCCCTAAAGTCGGGCAATGTTGTCAGACCAGTTTCATCAAGGGCCCTACGGATTCTCATTACATTGCCCCAGCTCCGCCTATGAGCACCGAACCACGAGAGAAGCGTTCGGACCGTGGTTTTTGCCTGTTCCCCAGCCTTGACTTTTGCCGCCATTTCTTTAACTTGATCGGGTATAGCCATTAGTGAATTCCTTTCAGGCTGCTATCGCCTCATTCACCTCTCGCAAAAGTTGCACAAGTTTACCGTCGAAAACTAGGGACAGTCAGGAATGGCGTTCCGTTAAGGCGGTTCTCAGGACAGTGATCCTTGTTTCTGGCCCAGAAGTGAGCATTTCAAACATGCCCGCTCTCTTAACGAACCGCCATTCGGGACAGTCACCGATTTCTGTGCACTGTGCGAAACCCATTATTAAGAAGCATAAATCCAAGATGCGCTCGCTCGCTCGTTAATGAGAGAATCTACGCTACTGGAGCGGGGTTTTCAAGAGAAAAACCATACAGTTTTGAGTTCATACCACAGATTGCACAGATTTTACGGATTTCAAATCTGTGTTCACCTATGAGTTTGTGGCAACCGGCGTCGATCTCTGTTGCCAGTTTTGGTTTTTCAGTTGTCGGGGCGAGATTGCTACGGGCCGATGAGTCGGGCCTCGCAATGATCGTTGTTTCAGTGGATTCCTGCCCATTCGACTCTGCTCAGGGTAGGGTTTCCGCAGGAATGACAACCATCGAGTATCAAGGATCCACCATCGAGCATCGAGCAAGATCCCTTCGGTAAGCTCAGGGCAGGCTCCTCCGCTCGGCTGGGCCTCGGTCGGGACGCCGTCTGTGAAATCCGTGGTTAATTTTCGCCCAAAAGTGCTGCGGGTTGAAAACAAAAATCGAGATTTTCAAAAAATTTTTTACTCCTTTGCAGCCGGACACTTACACGTCTGGCTGTTTCCGTTTTTTAGCGAATTTTCACCTCAAACGCGCAGATCCATCCCATTATGGAAGGCTGCCGTTTTTGGCCTTCGATAAAAAACCGGCAAATCCTAAACTCGAGGAGCGCGGATCATCCGAGTTACCTTTGAAATACCAAGCTGGCTTCTGGCACCTTTCATCTGGCCGCTGCTTCTGTATCGCCGGATTCGCTACGGCTACGCCTTCCGCCGAATTCGGCTGACGCGAGGCAAATATGCCCTCGTCGACCCGGACGATTACCGGCATCTGTCCAAACACAAATGGTACGCCTCCGGAAGAAATGGAAGCTTCTATGCGGTGCGCACAGGCTTCACCAACAAGGGCCAACGATATTTGATTTCAATGCACCGTCAAATACTCAAGGTCCCCGATGACATGTTTGTGGACCATGTTAATCGTAATGGGCTGCACAATCGAAAGGCAAATCTCCGCCCGGCCACACGCGCTGAAAATGGGCGAAATCGAGCCAAGTGCAACAATCGTTCCTACAGTTCAAAATACAAAGGGGTCAGCCAGTACCCCGGTAAGAAGCTCTGGAAAGCACATATCCAGGTCAATCGCAAGTTGCTCTCGCTTGGGTCTTTCTGCGACGAGGTCCAGGCTGCCAAATCCTACGACCGCGCTGCTAAAAAATATCACCGAGATTTCGCCGTTTTGAACTTCCCGGACGCTGGGCCTCGTTCCGGCTGGCGCTGCGCAATTGTTGACGCACTTATGCGGCTTATCTTTTTGGCTTCGCCGCGGCTGATAGAATTACCGGCTGTAGCCTTGACAGCACAGCCCATCATACATAAAGTGGCAACGATGGCGAAAAGACTATTCATAATTGACGGGCACGCACATATTTACGCGGCTTACTTTGCCCCAATGCGTCAGAGGCTAACCAGCGCGACCGGCGAGCCGACCAAGGCTACGTACATCTTTACCACCGCAATTCTCGGCCTTATTCAGCGTCAAAAGCCCGATATGCTCGCGGTGGCAATGGACAGCAAAGCTCCCACTTTTAGAACTGAAATCTACCCGGAATATAAAGCCCAGCGTCCGCCCATGCCGGACGATATGCCCGGGCAGATAAATCGAATTGAGCAAATTATGGACGCGATGCGTATCCCCATATTACGGGTCAATGGCTACGAAGCTGATGACGTGATCGGCACGCTGGCTAAAAAAGCCGCCGCCGATGGATATGACTGCCTCATCTGTTCCGGCGACAAAGACGTTCTTCAATTGCTGGACGACCACATCAGCACTTTTGACATCAAGACCGATACTCGCACCGATGTTGTAACAATGGTTGAACAGATGGGCGTCACCCCCGCCCAATTTCTTGACTGTCTGGCTCTGCAGGGTGATGCGTCGGATAATGTCCCCGGCATACCGGATGTCGGGCCAAAGACCGCGATGGGTTGGATCCGACAATATGGCTCAACCGAGAATCTTTTGCAGCACATCGACGAAATAAAGACCAAACGCGGCGACAAACTCCGGAAATACAAAGACTTGCTGGCTCTGAGCAAGAAGTTAGTGACCATTGACTGCGATGTCCCGCTTACAATAGATTATGGTGATTTGGCCATAAAGGAATTCGACAAAGAAAAGCTGGGCGACATTTTTACTGAGCTTGGCTTTAATCGTCTGCTCACGCAGTTGGGCATGGCGGGTGAGAAACCGGCGGCGAAACCGCCGGCTAAATATCCCTCGACCCGGCTCGGGACAAGTTTAGCGCCGCGTATCACGCGGGGTTCTGACTCGAAAAAGGTCGGTCACGATTATCGGCTGGTTAATACACAGGAAGAATTCGGGCGTTTTTTAACTGAACTCAAGAAGCAAGAACTTTTTGCCATCGACACCGAAACGACCTCTATCCATGCAATGCGAGCCGACCTGGTCGGCATCAGCTTTTCCTGGAAAGAGCAGACCGGCTATTATCTGCCGGTAAGATCGCCGCTTGGTACAAAATACCTTGATATAGCACTCGTCCGGCGGGAGCTGGCGCCGGTACTTGCGGACGAAAATGTCAAAAAGATCGGCCAGAACATAAAATATGATATGCTCGTGCTGCAAAACGCCGGCATGCCGATAAAGGGCATCCACTTTGACACAATGGTTGCTTCCTACTGCCTTGATCCCGAACGCAGCAGTCACTCATTGGACCAGATGGCGCTGGATTTTCTCAATTACGAATCTATTCCCATCTCGGCACTTATCGGTAAAGGCAAAAATCAGCTTACCTTTGATAGGGTGGATACCGCTGCTGCCTGCGAGTATTCTGCCGAAGACGTTGATATTACTTTTCAGCTCTACAATTACTTGAAAAGCCGCCTGGAAAAAGAGCCGATGCTTGAAAAATTGTTTGTGGAGCTTGAAATGCCCTTAGTCTCGGTCTTGGCGGCGATGGAACGTAACGGCGTTTCGCTCGACACCGAGCTGCTCAGAACGATGTCGGGCGTGCTGACCGAGGAATTGAAGCAGGTCACCGACCAAATCTATGGGCACGCGGGCTGCGTATTCAATATTGATTCGCCAAAGCAGCTCTCTGAAATCCTCTTTGACAGACTGGGCCTGAAGTCTGCAAGGATCGGCAAAGCCGGGCGAAGCACGGATGCCGCTGTCCTGGAAGAGCTTCGCGGCGAGCATCCTATCATTGAGCCGATCCTTCAACATCGTATGCTAAGCAAATTACAGAACACTTATGTCAATAAGCTCGGCTCACTGATTAATCCGCGAACAGGCAGGGTACATGCCTCGTTCAATCAGACTGTCACCGCCACCGGGCGATTAAGCTCCAGCGACCCCAATCTGCAGAATATCCCCATACGCACAGAAATCGGCAGCAGGGTTCGCTCGGCATTTGTTCCCAAAGACAGAGAGAATGACTGCATTCTCAGCGGGGACTACTCACAAATCGAGTTACGGTTGTTGGCGCATTTTTCAAAAGACCGGGCGCTGATGGCTGCCTTTGCCGCGGACCAGGATATTCACCGCTTCGTTGCCTCGCAGATTTATAATGTGCCGATCGAAGATGTCACCGGCGAAATGCGCTCCCGCTGCAAGGCGGTCAACTTCGGCATCATTTACGGCCAGGGAGCGTTCGGACTGTCACGCTCTATAGGAATAAGCCACGCCGAGGCAAAAAATTTTATAGACGATTATTTCGCCCGCTATAGCTCGATCCGAAAGTTTATGGACGATTGCATAGCCAGCGCCAAACGCACCGGCTACGCTGAAACTATTTTGCACCGCCGGCGAAAAATCCCAAATTTAAGCAGCCAGAATAGCGGTAAGCGTTCACAGGCTGAACGCCTTGCAATCAATACCGTGATTCAAGGCTCCGCCGCAGACCTAATCAAGATTGCCATGATAGCCATTCAGGACAAAATTGAGAAAGAGCGTTTGCCCGTTAAGATGATTTTGCAAGTCCACGACGAGCTGGTTTTCGAGCTGCCCGCCGCCCAGGCCCAGAAACATGCCGAGTGGATACGAACGGAAATGACCGAGGCAATAAAGCTCGATGTCCCGCTGAAGGTCGATGTCAACTGCGGCCCAAGCTGGCTTAAATGATCATTTTGTGAATCCAATATTTTGCCCTGCAATTCATCGCAGGGTTATAATTGCAGGGCAATTCAGGCAGTTGTACAGAAATGGCATAATCAGAAGTCCAGAGGTATCGAATAACATGACACGACCACAGATTATCGCTGTTCTGCTGCTGGGAGCACTTCTGTCCGGATGCTCAGAAGAATCGAGCGTGATTTGCTTTGCGCCGGTGAAGCTGTTTGAGCCTCAGTCGGGTGCCGAATTGCTTAAAGAGTTCAACTCTCATCTTCCATTCAGAGTAAGTCCCCGGCATTTCGTATGCAAATGCAGAAATGATTCCTTGGTCGGTTGGGCGGTTGTTCGCACAATCGGGCAAAAAGACATCGTCAAGCAGAAGCTCGGTCAATCATCGACCCTGACTTGCCTGCAGGTCGAAGCCTTGACGCCGGAATTCAAGGCTATTGTCGAGAGGCAATGGAGACACTCACAGACAGTGACACCTGCCAAGAAGAAGCTCAGCAGCGACTCGGCGAGTCGGTCGCCTGGTGCAGCCCCATGGTAATCGACACTCAGAAAGAATTGCAAATTGACCTTTGAAAGGCATTTAATTCTTACGTTCCGTATGATATACTCTTGAACGTTAGATATTGTACGTGGGGGCTGCCCCGACAATTGCCGCTCCCGGCAAGTGTAAATAGGAAATCTCAGTTAGGATTATCTGATGCCATTCAAAACATTTGGTCTTTCCGATCCGCTGGTGCAGGGTATTCTTGCTGCCGGCTACGCCGCTCCCACCGAAGTTCAGTTGCAGGTGATTCCAGCCGCAATTGCCGGCAAAGATATTATCGGCTGCGCCCAGACCGGCACGGGCAAAACCGCCGCTTTTGTCCTGCCCATTTTGAACCGCCTCAGCCACGAGCGCCCGGCCAAAAGGAGAGTTATTCGGTCGCTTATTCTTGCGCCGACCCGCGAGCTGGCATTGCAAAGCGAAAAGTTCATACTCCGCTATGGGCGATTCCTGCATTTGCGGACCCTGACCGTTTACGGCGGCGTGAATATCAAGGGGCAGTTGACCGCGCTTCGTAATGGCGTTGACATCGTTGTCGCGACGCCGGGACGACTCCTCGACCATATGCAGCGACGCACCATCGACCTGCGGCACGTTGAGGTGCTCGTTCTCGATGAAGCCGACCGGATGTTCGATATGGGCTTCATCCGGGACGTGCGAAAAATCATCACCGCTTTGCCCACAAATCGCCAGACTATGCTTTTTTCAGCCACAGTAACTCCTGAAATAAGCACGCTGGCCGCAGGCGTGCAGAAGTCGCCTATAATGATACAGATTGGCCGGCCGCGCAACCCCATCGAAACAATCACACAACATATCTATCTGGTCGAGAAGGAGCAGAAAATTGCTCTTCTTCTGCACCTGCTCCGCGGCGCCCACTTGTCCAGTGTGCTGCTCTTTTCCCGCACCAAGCACGGCGCAGACAAGATTCACCGATACCTTGAGCGGGCAGGCGTTCTATCCGTGGCGATACACTCAGGCCGAAACCAGAGCCAGCGCGAGCGTGCAATGGATGGCTTCAAAGGCGGCAGATACCGGGTTATGGTTGCAACCGATATCGCCGCCCGCGGCATCGATGTTACGGGCATCTCGCACGTCATCAATTTCGATGTCCCCGTCAATCCGGAAGATTACATTCATCGCATTGGCCGCACAGGCCGGGC
>Ga0299912_10003185_pt1 | contig 13453 bp, 12 predicted proteins | sample RVTome_2_FD_207667 | JGI IMG/M metagenome (GOLD analysis project Ga0299912, IMG submission 207667) | Soil microbial communities from uranium-contaminated site in the Upper Colorado River Basin, Wyoming, United States - RVT95D214 (version 2) ...
CAAAATTATTACTTGACTTAGGCGGCCGCCAGTAACATTGCTCGCTCGTGGCGGGTTCCCAAAGAATTTTACGCAAGATTGAAATTGGGTGGAAATGATGCGGTTTAGAAAAAGATGAAAAGAGTTAGGTGTGGACAGTCCGTTTTGCTTGCCGCATGAGGTAGAACGTAACGAAACCGGCGGCAATCAGGAGTACGGTAACGGGAAATCCCGGAATCCCCGAAGGTTGGGTCGGGGCAGTTTCGGAGATCATAAACACTTGCACGCGATAATTGTAATCGTCCCCAACATAGACGTGCCCGGTGGTGTTCACCGCGACCGCTGAGGGTAGGTTGAAGTGGGAGCTATCATTCCCTGAAACACCTCTCTCCCCAATAGTGTAATTGTAAGTTCTGGCATTGTCGAACACCTTTATGGTGTGATCGTTAGTGTTCGCAACGTAGATGTTCCCGGTGGCGTCTATCGCGATACTGGAGGGATAAGCGAGGCAGTTATTCTCGCATTCACTCCCTCCAAGGGTGGCCTGGTAAATCCCGGCGTTATCGAACACCTGTACGCGGTTATTGGCAGGGTCGGCAACATATACGCGCCCGATTGAGTCTACTGCAACTCCTGTAGGCCAAGTGAAGTGGTTGTTGTCGGTTCCCGCTACGCCCGTCTCGCCGATGGTGTACTGGTAGTGACCGGAATTGTTGAATACCTGCACGCGGTGGTTGTACTCATCCACAACGTAAACATACCCGGCGGCGCTCACTGCGACTCCGTTGGTTTTATTGAAGTGGGCGCTGTCGGTTCCCCCTACGCCCGTCTCGCCGATGGTGTAGTTCCAGTTCCCGGCATTGTCGAACACTTGTACGCGGTAGTTCCAGTAATCTGCAACGTAGACATATCCGGTGGTGTTCACCGCGACTCCACAGGGACCATGGAAGTGGGTGTTGTCGGACCCGGAACCGCCGCCACCGATGGAGTACTGGTAGGTGCCGGCATTGTCGAACACTTGCACACGGTGGTTGGTGTAATCCGTGATGTAAACGTGTCCGGTGGCGTTCACCGCGATCCCGCACGGGCGCCAGAAGTGAGCGTTATCGGTCCCTGGTCTACCCGTCTCCCCGATAGTGTACTGGTAATAGGGATACGAAGCCGTCCGTGGTAGTGCGCCATAATTCGGGCTTTTAATACCCCCAGATACAGTAAATTGGATCATCGGGTACATAGTAATCGTGAGCACTAGCAGAGTGCCCACGAGAATCAATAGGTTTGAATAATGAATTCGCTTCATAGTTTCGCATCTCCTGAGGTTTCCTGACCTTCCAGAGAAAGATAAATCAATTGTATTTTGCCCAACCAGTATATAATTTTTTTTGATATTTCGATCTCGCGGAAAACAGTGAAATTATTTTGAAGGTAAACCTCATTTGCTGGGTTTCTCGAACTTAATTACGATTTTTACGTGGATTTTAAAAATAAATGAGAAACAAGAAGTGTGTTGGTCTATCCTCGACCAAACGGTTCGGATTTTGAGGGGGACTCAGGCAGGCACACTATTTTCTCCTCGAAGGTGGAAGCTTGTACCACCATGAATGTTTGAAACTTCAAGCAATCCACGTGAGCGTGCGTTAAATCTGCGGCCGCCCGTTCCGTAATCTTAAATAGCAGAATTGGCTTTTTATGAGATAGAATCCCGAAGGTGAACTTTTTGAGCCAAGGCGATGACGTCACAAAATTCTTTGAAGATCTCGATGTGAAATTCCGGAAATTTTTCAGCATTCCTCCTAAAAAACAAGTGGATGTTCCAATACAACCCAAAATTGAGGCTTTACCCTCCACGTCCGAAACTCCCGTACCTGTGCAAAAAGAGACATCTCTTACATTGCCGAAGACTCAGGTAGAAGATTCCCTCACTGATTTCTCGAATCAAGTGCAGACAACTTTCGCGAAATGGCAAGAAGACGCGAAAAAACAGAACGAACAATTCAAACCCAAGTTAAAAGAAGGGCAGGAAAAATTCAAGGCGCAGGCCCAACAGAATAACGAGAAAATCAAGAGCTTTTTCGACAACCTTGGCCAGAAGTGGAATGCCCAGTTCAAGACATGGCAAGATGATATTAAAAAGCAGTCAACAGAAAGCAATGCTGATTGGGAAATGAAGAAACAAAAAATGCGCGAGGACTGGGACAAGTTCGTGGATCGCTCCCGGAAGGACTATGAAAAAGCAGTCAACTTTAATTTCAAAATGTCAATGAAAATTTGGATGAATATTCTGCTGTTTGTGTTGCCAATCATACTTCTGATGTGGGTTCTAACGACTTTTCTCTTCCCGCAGCGATAAGATGTAGTGGGAGATGCGGGCAGTGGCAGATGATACTGACCAAAATTCTACAAAATCAAAACCCACATTCTTAACAACGATAAAGGAACGAGTTAAAGACTCCATTCAAAAAGTCGACCAATTTTTTAAGTTAAAAAAACACGAGCACGAAAATAAAGAGCAATTAGTTGCTTTTCGGCAATTGATTTGTGCCAAAATTCGCCGGGAAAACCGGGACGAGTTCATTTCCGTGCTCCAAGCACTTGGGTTCAAGGACATTACTACCCGCGAGTTCCTAGGCAAGCGCCGGTCGACCTTGATGTTTTCGAAGGTATTGGCAAATGGTTACCGCCTCCACCTCCGCCTGTATGAGGTCGGGCAAGAATATTTCATCCTCGCCCACATAGAACCCCTACCTTCAGCCGACATCAAATTTCACGTGAAAGGGTTTGTGCGCTGGGTCAAGGGCATTCTCAAGCAAAAAAATGAATCACCAACAGACGAATTACCCGATCCCTTTGAAGAACAAGAGGAATTCAGGATGGAGCTCGCCGATTACGAAGCGGGGGGCGACCAGCTGAAGGCTCTCATTACAACCATGGCAAACTTTGAAAAAAAGGTCGACTTTTCGATTACCGAGGAAGATCTGCGCCTTTTTAACGCAATTTATGGCGCTATCGACCACATCCCCACCATCACGTTAATCCTCGAGAATTTTTTGGAGTCTGCAGGGAAAAACTTCGAAGGGGGCGCTAGGTCCTTGCCAAAGATCCTCGAAATCCTCGGATTCCGCGTGTCCCCAGTTCCTGGACAATTTGGGGGTAACCCCGCCTATCTCGCAAAGGCCATCTTCACGGAGGCGAATTACACTCTCCTCGCGAGGGCTGCGATTGGCACCCCCCCGGCAGAGATTGATGCGCTTAGTAATCTTGCCCCAACCCTTCAAGTCGATTTTACCCTCCTGATTCTGCCGAACGAGGACTTCTCTGGGGACATCGAGATGGACGCGAAAAAGTCCCATGTCAACGTGATCAGTGCCAGTAACCTCGGTTTCTTTTTTCTCGACCACGGAGATTATCCTTTCAATCAACTGGAAATAGCATCGCTTTTTTCGCCAGAAGGGGGGATCATTACTCTCTCCCACATCAACGAGCTCATTACTAAAAAGAAGAGTTTCGAGCAGATTTTCATCCAGTCACGGACAATATTGGAAATCCTGCAGCAGGCGGGAAAATGGGTGCCATTAAAAGAGGTCGAAAAAATTGCCGGAGCTCCCGACCTTTTATCGCGAGAAACTATTACTTACATCCTCAATTTTCTCACGAATCCATTGATCGGACTCGTTGCAGAGCAGAAAGGCAAGCAATTCAAGGCAATCTTAAATAAAGAGGAAATCCAGTTGAAGTTGATGAAATTGGAAGAGTTGCTTAGAACCCTTCGCCCTCATAAAACGGTCCTGTAGCCGTAGGTTGATCTCGCATATGAATAATGGAGTCACGTGAGAAACTTTTTATTAAAATGATAATTTATAAGCAAATAGTTAAGTACTTAACTACTGAATGATTTGGTGATCACTAATGAGTCTATCAGAATCACTGATATTAACTGGGGGAATATTATCTATAGTAATGGGGATATTTCACATAACATTTCCCCGATTTTTTAAGTGGGAGGAAGAATTTAATAAAATGAGTAAAGGAAATCGTCTCGTCTTTTATACAATTCATTTAGCATTGATACTTTTTTTGATGGGATTTGGTTTAATTTCTATCATATTTGTCACGGAATTAGCCTTAAAGGAAGGCGTTTCTCTTGGATTTCTCTTAATGGCCTCATTGTTCTGGTTATGGAGAACAATTTGGCAAATTACTTATTTTAGAAAACTTAGAAAACTTGCACTTCACTATTTTTTAAGCATTTATTTCTTAACATTAACCTTTTTATACACGATTTCACTTTTTTTATAACCAATTTCGTGACTTCCAAACCTCCAAACACCATCCTTGTAAATAAGCGGTCCAGCACTCGGAAATTGTAGAAAAGTTCGTAGAATCAACTTGAGGAAGCTAGTATGAATGCGATACAAGTCGAAAATTTAGCGAAGATTTTCGTTGATAAAAAACAGCAAAGAGAAATCCACGCGGTGGATGGCATCACCTTTTCCGTGGCTCCGGGAGAAATTTTCGGGTTTTTGGGCCCGAACGGCGCTGGAAAAACAACCACTATTCGAGTGTTGGCTGGACTCTTAAAACCAAACTCCGGGTGTGCCTGGGTGCTGGGTCACGATGTCGTGGAAGAAGCGGGTGAAGTACGGAAAAATATTGGATTTCTGACGGAGAACCACGGTAATTATGAAAATCTGACATTGGAACAAAATCTCACGTTCTTTGCTAGCTTTTACGGCATTGAGGGCAAAGAATCTCAGGCACACATCACCGAAATCTTAGAAAAGCTCGGCCTGTCGGACCGGCGGCAGCAAAAAGTGGGAAAGTTCTCGAAAGGGTTAAAACAACGAGCAGCCCTTGCCCGGGTCTTAATTCACAACCCGTCCGTGCTCTTTTTCGATGAACCCACCTCTGGCCTCGACCCAGTCGCTGCGGTACAAGTTCGAGAGCTCATCTTGGGGTTGAAAGAGAAGCACCGGACGATTTTCATCAACTCCCACAATCTGGAAGAAGTCCAAAAAGTCTGCGACAGGGTTGCTATCATCGATGCAGGCAAGTTGAAACGCATCGGCACCGCCCAAGACCTGAGCAAACAATTATTTGAAACCCAGGTTGTGGTTTGCCGCTTGAAACAAGTCCCTTCGAGCGCGATTATCGCAGAATTACGCAACCGGCGGGATATTAAAAATATCCGGGAAAATGGGCCCGTTGTCGAATTTTTCGTGGACGACCCCGATGCGGTTACCCCTGAGATCGTGCGGTTGTTAGTTCGGGACGGGGTAGACGTGATCGAGGTCACGCGGCAACAACATACCTTGGAAGATATATACCTAAAGTTAATGCGGACCACAACGGGGGGGAGCGCATGAACGCGAGGAACCTCTTCCGCATTGCGAAGAAGGACTGGATCGAAGTTCGAAATAACAAGGAGCTATTACTCCCCCTGCTCCTTTTGCCAATACTTCTGTCTGTAGTTTTACCCTTAATTTTTGCCCTTGTGTTGCCCCTCGACCCGGGCACACCGGAAGACATCTCTAATTTACGGTTTATATTTGGGATATTGGATGATGTTCCAGATGGCGGCGTGATGATCATCGTTATGACCAATTCCATGCTCAAACCTTACCTCTTGATTATACCCACGATGGTCGCCATGATCATCGCGTCTGATTCCATTGCGGGCGAGAAAGAGCGCAAGACCATCGAATCCTTCCTCGTGCTCCCGCTGAGTGACCGGGAAATTTTCGTGGGCAAAGTCCTCGGCGCCTTAATTCCCAGTCTCGCTATATCCTGGGTTTCCTTTTTCATAATGGGCTTCACCCTCAATATCGCCGGGAGGCCGAATTTAGGCAATCACCTCATCGTATTTGAAGATGCCTCATGGTGGTTGCTGAACAGCGTCCTCGTCACCATCCTCAGCTTCATGAGCACGTTGTTTATGGTGTTAATATCTGCCATAGTCAAAAACGTCAAAGCCGCCCAACAATATTCTGCCCTTGGGGTCATTCCCATTATCGGTCTTGTTATCAGCGGGGTGTCCCAGTTCTTTTTACTCGATGTGGGCGGCATCCTCATAGTGTCGGGCATTCTCGGGGCAGTAGCGATCGCACTCGCCTACCTCTCCACGAAACGCCTCAACCGGGAGAAATTAATTTTAGCCCTCGATTAAACCAAAAAAATCAATTTTATGCTTTTTATTCCACCAAAATGAGTTCTTGGATCGTTAGGGCATTTTTTCCTTTTTACTTCGGAAGTCTATGCAAAACTCACGATCCTCACGTAATATCGTAATTCTTTCCACGCATGTTCACCTATTGTATAGCCTAGATAACTTTTACAATCCTGATTAGGGCAAGCGTCAATGACAAAGTTTTTTTCTTCCCCCTCTACCATGTATAGTACTTCCCGATGGAACCCTTTAGGTTCCGTCTCAAATTGTTTTATAGTAAATTTTGTCCCACTATCGTCCGTGCTGTTTTCCAGGAGTGTATCATTAGTGTCATAGAGTTCATAATAGATGTAGACTGTATCGCCTTCTTGTATCTCCCTGCGACCCAGTTTAGGCCCATATATTATTCCCAAGGTAATGAACGCCCCCACGACAACGCAAAGGATTAAAATTCCGCCTATTTTCTTCCAATTGTAGATGCGTTTGCCTCTTTTAGTTAAACCTTGTTGGCGCTCTATTCTCGCTTGATGCTTGGGATTTTTTTTCGGCACGTGGTTTTTACCCCTTTTATCAGAAAAAAGAAAATGTTTGGTATTTATTTAATGTATCCTTGGGCTTTCAGCAGTTCCGCATTCAAGATGCCCCCGCCCGCCGCGCCGCGGATCGTGTTGTGACTGAGCGCGATGAACTTCCAGTCGAACACGGGGTCTTTCCGGAGGCGTCCCACCGTGACGGCCATGCCCTTGTCGTTCATCCGATCCTTCCTCGGTTGGGGACGATTGTCGTCATCGAGGTAAATGATGGGTTGTTTCGGGGCCATGGGGAGGTCGAGTTCTTGGGGAACTCCTTTAAACTCCTTCCAGATCTTGATGATTTCTTCCTTCGAAGGCACTTTATCTTTAAATTTGACGTTCAAGCACGCCGTGTGGCCGTCTGTCACGGGAACCCTCGTGCAAGTGGCGCTGATCTTGATGGATTCATCGTTGACGATGGTGTCGCCCTGGATTTTCCCGAGGATCTTCAACGGTTCTTTCTCGGTCTTTTCTTCCTCGCCGCTGATGTAAGGCACGATGTTGTCAATGAGATCCAACGAAGGCACACCCGGATAACCTGCGCCAGAGCTTGCTTGGAGCGTGGTAATGATCAGCTTGTCGACCTTAAACCCCGCCTTCTCGAGCGCGAAGACTGCCGTGAGGTAGCTCTGCAGCGAGCAATTCGGTTTCACGGCGATGAATCCCTTCCAGTTGTGCTTTTTCTGTTGGATTGGGATGATTTTAGTGTGGTCAGGGTTGATCTCGGCAATCAGCATGGGCACATCCGGGGTCCACCGGTGCACGGAGTTATTGCTGACAACGGGAATGCCCAATTCCGCATATTTATCCTCCACTGCTTTAATTTCTTCTTTCTTCGGCATTTCCACAGCGGAGAACACGAACCCGAGGTCCTTGGGAAGTTTGGCATAATCCTGCACGTCCCGGACGACCAAGTTCCGGACATTATCGGGGACAAAGATGTCAGCCATCCACTTGTCCTTTACCGCATTGTAGTAGGTCTTGCCCGCAGATTGCGGGGATGCTGCCACGTCAACGACTTCAAACCACGGGTGGTTCGCGAGGAGCCTGATGTATACTTGCCCAACGGCACCTGTAGCGCCCAACACGCCACATTTGATTTTATTAACCACGATATGATTCCCTTTTATATGTGTTAGTTTTTTATTTGGAGAAATTCAATGGAAAGTAAGATTTACAGCGTTTTTAAAATCTTCTCGCATATCCATAATCCATCAGATTCTCACATGGTCTTCAACGGAAGCAGCATTATGAGTGGCGCCCCTAAAAAATATGCCCTAATCCTCGCAAATCTTGACTACACTTTAGTTGACCCGTCTACCCGAAAGATTAAGACTTATGTGGAAATCGGGTGGGGTGAGGCTCAGGCAGTCGCGTTCGTAGCAGATAAGAAGAATTGGGACAACATCGCGTCTTTTAATACAACGAAAGTGACGTTCTCTGCCTCCTCCCGCCGTAACCGCTTTTACGAGGTCTTTTGGCAGGAGAATTTCTTTGCATATGATACCCTGTATCCCCATATCAATGGCATCTTGGCTGAATTGGTCAAGAAATTTCAAGTGGTCGTATTTTCTGATCGTACAGAAGACCAAAAGGAGAAAACCCTCGCCCGTCTAAAACAAATTGGCGTTCCCGTCGACCACATGCAATTTATTTTCAAGGGCGTGCACGAAACGTTAGTTCACTTTAAAACCGAATGTGTTAGAAAAACACATAATAAATACCAATCCGGCTTGGTCGTGTTGCACATTCCTGCAGACCTAGAACTCTATCGCAGGCATAATTTTACTCCAATTGGTTTCACGACAACTTATGATCGGCCGGATTTTTTCGCGGCAGACGCGGTCTGTGATGATTGGAAACAGATTCATGCCGTGCTGAATACCGTACAATAAGGAAGGCGGTAATGCGTGACAAACGGAATTTCCCCAGAGGAAGCGGAGGCAAAAAAACTCGAGGAAAAGGCCCGGCAACATGTACGCTACCGGGAATACGATGCGGCCCTGGCCTTGTATGAGAAAGCTATGGACACGTATGCGCGCATGGGTTGGCAAGGCCAAGTAGGCATCCTCAAGAAAGAAGTCGAGCGTATTCAAGCAATGAGGAAGTTTTTAGCAGAGAGTGCTCCCGTAGCTGCTCCAAAATCAGACCCACAGAAAGCATACGAACTCGAGAAAAGTGCAAATAATCTCTTGAAAAAAGCTCAAGAAGCACGGTCTCAACAACAACTCCAAGAAAGCTTAGATAATTACAAGCAAGCTCTCCAGATATTCGAGGGATTGGCTTTCGACTATCAAGTTCAAAAAATTCGTGGGGAGATCCAAAAATTGGAGCAGCAGATAAAGGGCGGGGGTGTTGCCCAAACTCAATCTTCCATCGCGGAGGAGGGTGTGGAGCGGATCGAGCAAGAAAGGATGCTTCAGGACCAGAAACACAAGATCCAGGAAACAATGCGTGAGCGGGAACGCTTGGAGGAATCAAAGCGGAGAGAACAAGTTATTCCTCAAAAAGAAGCGCCTATCTCCACCCCGGAAAAAGGCGCTCCAGTTTCTGCCTCAAAACCCCCCGTATTCGTCAGCGAACAACGCCGAGCCCAGCTAGAACGAATGAAAGAACTGGATGAGAAGCGAAAACGAGAGAAAGAAATTGAAACTAAGGCCTTTGACCTGATGGATCAAGCGAAAAAACACGCAAGTCAAGGGAAGTTCACGGAAGCACGGAATTTGTATCTCGAGTCGATTAAAATACTAGAACGCGGGAATTGGACAAATCAAATTGACATCGTGAAACGGGAAATTTCTGAGTTGAGGACCCGGGAAGAAGAATTTCGGAAAAAAGAGGAGCATGAAAAACTCCGCAAGACCGCTCAAGAACGGGATTTTCAGACGAAAGTACAGGATCTCCAGCGAAAAACGGAGATGGAAGAGAAGGAACGTGTAGAGGCGCGCCGGAAAAATGAAGAAAAGCGAAAAATGGTTCAAGAAGAAATTTATCGTCAGCGGGAACAGGACATTCGCAAGGAGAAGGAGAAATTCGCAAAGGTAGAGGAGGAGAAACGGAAGGCGAAATCGCCCGAGTACCTGAAAAAAGTCCAGCTTGCCGAAATGACCCTCGCCAAAGCGCAGAAGTTTGAAGGCGCGGGGAAACCAGATTTAGCCCTCGATCGCTACAATTACTTATTAGAGCTCTACAAAGAATTGGAATATTCGCCGGAAATGATCAACCAAATCAATGAAATAATCAAGAAACTCAAACCCAGTTGAATTCTTTTCTTTTTCATACCTGCCGCGTAATCACTTGTATCAATAAATTTAACAAATCGCAATTTTTAAATAACTACATACTTCGTCACGGCGTTTTCTATGATAATTGAAGCACCACTCCCCCCCCTCGAACAGATATGGTGGGACATTCTGCTGCACGGGGATTGTAAAATCTCGCTAAAATCAGAAAAGATAGAGGAAAGCAATCTCTCTCTCGAACTGAAACAATTCTTGGGGGAACTCTTTCAAAAATCTCCCCTGATTCCATTTCAAGAGTTAGAGATCGCGGTTAAAACGAAGTTTCCGGCCACCGCCGCTAACGTGAAAAAGGAATTGTTTACCCACCCCACCATCCTTCAAACAACTTGGCAAGGTACGGAAAAAACACGCAAGAAAGAAAGTGAAAAGCTTTCCCTGCACCTCGAAAAGCTCTTTAATTGGCAAGAGACGAAAAAACTCCCTGATTATGCTGCCGAATTCCTCGAAATAATCTCGGCTATACCTCTTTCTAAAGAGTTCCCGTTTCTATTAGGCCAACTACAACAGCAAATTGAACGATGGGAGGCGAAGGTTCTCGAGATTGAAACAGTCCTCAATTCTTTGAAGGCCTTCTTACCCTCGAAAGAAATTCTCACGCCCTTCTTGGAATGGATAGTCTCGGTGAGTGTGACTCTCAACGATTGTAACAAAAAGCTCAAGGCCTTCAAGAGCGCCCAAAATGAATTTCTTGAAGAGGCTCAAGTCTGGGGGACGATTCGGGAACTTATCGGCGAGCGATTCAAGATTAACAAAATACCTAAGATTCTTGAAAACGAACCGTTAATCTCACAGGTTTACCTTTTTGTTAAAGAATTTGCGACCCCTAAAGGAGGGGAACAAGCGTTCTCTCTTGCGGATTTTGTCCCCCAACTCAAGGCGAAATATAAAGGTCAGGAAAAGTTGATAGGAGAAATTATTTACCTTCTATACCTTATGGGCATTCTGGTACTTGCCGGCGAACAACCCCGTGCTAGTAAATCTCGCCAGCGAGAAGTGAGAGAAGCGTTAGAACAAGCTCTCCTTCCCTCGTACGCGAAACTCGTGGTATTTTTATTTCCGAACCTCGCCTTTCCGACTGCTATAACGGCGGATGACATTAAGAAAAAACTCCCGATTCAAATAAATCTGACTAGGAAAGAACTGGAGATAACGGCCCCAAACCAAACGAACGAGGAAGTAATTAAAGCTTACAACACGGGCGTTGAAAAAATCAGTCGTAAAATGGAAGTTTTGGATGCATTCCTGATCAAGTGCCAAGAATTGGTTGGATCTAAATTCATCATTTTTCATTGGTTAATCCAACTCCACTCATACCTTCGAGATGACCTGACGCGAAAAGAAGGGGAATTTGTCGAATACGTCAAAAATATTGCGAACGAGGCTCAGAAGGGCGAGCTCCAAGAAAAAGTTAACGGAGTCGTCAAGGACTTGGAGTCTTCACTGCAGTCATACGAGGAAAAGACACGCGTTTTACTCACGGAGAAGTTCTCCCAGCTCCAAGAAGTCGAGATGGAACTCAAGAAATTTGAGAAAACCTACCAGGACTCCGTACAAGCAATTTCCCGCCTCATCCAGCAATATGGCGATGAGCAGCACGTGAATGTCTATTCGGTCCTCAAAAATTGGGAGATATATCTTATAGACTTCCAGAAGAAAATGAGATTTTCCGCATCTAACCTCTTTGCATCGCTCGCAGACCGCTTCAAACCAATCCTCGAAGAGGAACGGGAATTGTTGGACAACATTATAACTAACGAAGTAAATTCTACCGGTGGGGAGACCCCTGCTCACTGGTTAGACCCGCCAAATTTAACGATCGTGGAAAATCAGCAGCGTATTCAGTCCTTGGACCAGCGATTGAAGCAACTAGAGGGCCTTCGAGAAAATCTGTTCCAGGAACGCCTCGGTATCGAAAAGTACCTCGCCGGGACCATCCAAAGTAAGGAAAAAATCGAGACTGCTCAATGTATCGTGTGTCACAAGGTTATCAACTTTGCAGAGGATCAGTTCATCAAGTGTCCCGCGTGTAACCGCGCGGCTCACTACTTATGTCTCGCGTGGTGGTTAGACAAGCACAGCAGATGTGTCGTGTGTGGTTCGGAATACCTCATACCAGACAATTACGCATATCCCGAGGACGAAGAACAGTCCTCCGAAGACGACAACCCGACTTCGCCAAAAGAAGAGTGAGGGAATTTCCTCCTCAGAAATAAAACTTCCACCCACACAGTGATCCTTTTTCCTCAAGGTGGGTGGGATCATTTTTTTTTGTTTTTAGGCATAAGTGGGCAGAAGAGACATTCTACTTTTATGGCAGGATTTATCGCCCGGGCAAAACTGGCAAAGAACGTGAGACCGATTTGTTTACAAATTGTAAAAATTTTTTCCTTATTCCGCCCAACCCGTTCCATACCTGCCTTCGTTTTACAATTGGTGACAAGAAACACTAATCCCCCCCATCCTGTAGCAAATCGGTCCTAAATTCTAACGTTTGGTTGAACATCGACATGGGGAGAAGTTCTTGGAGGTCTTTCAACGTGCCCTGTCCAGCGGTCTTCCCTACCGCCTTCATGAGGCGTTCACCCTCTTTACGACTGTAGATCTCCCAGACTGCATTGTCAATTTCCATCGCTTTGTCAAAACCGAAGTTCTTTTCGAGTTCCAGGAACCAGAGGCCATCCAAAATCTGGAACAACAAGGGGCCAATGGATACTAGAATCTCCGTTGCTTTTTTTTGTGTCCTATTTGGCGATGGGCATTCAATGCAAAAAAAATGTCATAATGAACTATGTGCTTTTTTCAGGCGAGCTGTATGTGCCTGAGTGAAAAATAGGCGATGACTTCTAGGGAATGCACCAATAACGAGGAGACACGCCGGGAGGAGGAGAATATCCCCCGAATTTGCTTGCGAAATACTCATCAACGAACTTAAATCTACCTTCATCACAAATGTGTTATAGCTCGACCAGATACTCATGATGAAATACACGGACCGTCCATTATTTTCCACGAGATCTGGGTGTAGAAAACTCCCATAGCGACCCGGGTACTCCTGTGAATCAACGATGCCTACGGGATTACTCCAAGGCCCCCACGGGTGGTCAGCGATGCGGATGACAATCATATTCCAATGACTTTCCGTGTACATGACTATGAATTTTTGAAGGTAGGGGTTCCACATAGCTGAAAGCTCGCCAACGGGACCTGGGATGACCGCGCGTGCGAGCGAAGGGTCACTTCCCCAGACCGGGGTGCCATCACTCGCGTTGTTCGTGAAGCATTGATAAGCCGCCTGATTTAGAATTTGAGATTTTACCACTTTCACGCAATATGCGCTGCCAGATCGTCCCGCGGGGGTAGTGAGGAAATAGAGATCATTTACAGCAAGACCCCCCCCGGTCGTGTTCTGGACCACGCCAAACAAAACATTGTTAATT
>Ga0299912_10003187_pt1 | contig 13444 bp, 11 predicted proteins | sample RVTome_2_FD_207667 | JGI IMG/M metagenome (GOLD analysis project Ga0299912, IMG submission 207667) | Soil microbial communities from uranium-contaminated site in the Upper Colorado River Basin, Wyoming, United States - RVT95D214 (version 2) ...
AGTGTAATTATTCTGGGCTTCATAGATAGTATTGTTGCTATTGCGGCAGCTCGCTTTTGACCTGCCGAGAGATGATGTGGGGCTTTATCCGCCAGACGTACGGCGGATTTATCCGCCATTTCGGCCAGGCCGACTGTCTCTAATGCATCAGCAACCCGGTCTTTTACCTGCTCGGCTGACAGGCCCATATTGAGCGGGCCAAATGCCACATCGTCGAACAGAGTAGGCATAAATAACTGGTCGTCAGGGTTCTCCAGACAACAGCCGATAGTGCTGCGTATCTTTTTCAGATTTTTCCTGTTGATTTCCAAACCATCGATAAGCACTTTCCCATTGCCTTTTGCAAAGCCCGCCATCGCAAGCAGCAGCGTTGATTTACCGGCTCCATTTGGGCCTATCAAGACGACCTTCTGCCCATGTTCAATATTTAGTGTTATTTCGCTAAGGGCGATGGTGCCGTCCAGATATTTGTATGAAAAATTGTTTATTTCGACTGCTTTTGGCATTGAAAGTCTCTATTGTAGAGCTGGTCTTACAAGAATATACAATCCTGACATAAAGGATGCGGCTATAATGGCAAAAAGCAGGTCGGCTCGGCGAATTTGCAGCCTGGAAATGCTGTGCCACGTGCCGTCAAAGCCGCGAGCCTGCATTGCAATATTTATATGCCCGGCAGTGTCAATACTGCGAGTAAGCAAGGAGCCGAGCATAGCCGCTGCGGTTTTGAGTTCTCTTCTAAAGCCGAGGTTTCTCAGCTTTCTTGTTGCTCTCGCTCGCAATATATGATGGGCCCGGTCAATAAGAACGAATATATAGCGGTATAGAAAGCCAAGCTGGATGACCAATACTTTAGGCAGTCCCAGCCATTGTAAACCGGTGAGTAAATCAGCGAAACGCGTGGTAGAAACAAGCGCCATCAGAGCCAGCATCGTAACGGTGAATTTGCCCAGAATGACAAAACATCGCAACCAGCCGAGCGTGCTTTGCCAGACAAATGGCCCAAAAGCAAGAGCAACAGGCGTTTTATCATACAAAGGACAACTCAACGCCAGAACCAAAACAAAAGGACTGACCAGAAGTATCTGTTTGAGAGCAAATCTTAATGGAATTTTGCCTAATACAAGAACTGTAAAAGGACCAACTGCATAACAGGTCAGGATGCTAAGCGAGGTGCGAGGCAAAGAAATAACCATAGCGGTGAAGACAAGCAAAACTATGAACTTTACCCTGCAGTCAAGCCGATGTATCAGTGAATCCTGATAGGCAAATTTGTCTATATGAGCGTGATGCATTTAATTAAACTATCCTGAGATTACAAATCAAAACCCGCCCCGTTAGAAGGAAAGCTCCGTCATTCTCGTCGGGACGAAATCAGACGTAATCCGATGGCCAGGGTTTAAATCCTCAACCGAGCTTTCTAACGGGGCTTTTTTCTCAAAATCCATGCGGTCAGCCAGATGACAGCCATTGTCACCCCTGAGCCGACTACACCTGCAAAGCTGGTCCAGCCCGCCGATATTTTTGTTTCTTGCTGGGCTGCTTCCGCCGATGCCGGGGTTCTAATTGAATAATCAGGCATTAAGGAGTATTTTGACTGGAGATTATCGACGGTGGCGATTCTCGGGTCGTTATTTGATACGGCAGCTTTGAAATTCGGCTGGTCCGGTCTTTCAGCATAGCTCCATTCCAGCCCATCGGGCAGGTCAGAGGCAAGAAGGGAAAGCCCTGCACCGGTAATAATAGTAAAAACTACCAGCGTTATGAGAACTGCTTTTCTGCTTAATCTGACTTTGCCCGGCAGAGAATCAACAACAATATCAGGCCTGACCTGCTGGAGGTATCCTAATACCGCAACTGTAATCAGGCCCTCAACGAATCCAACTAAAAAATGAACACCAACCATTGTTATCAGAAAGGTTGAGAATGGGACTGCTAATACGCCGGACAACGCCGCCTCTATAGGAACAAAAATCGCACCTGCTTCAATCGCAATCACACATGCCAGGACTGCACCGATGTATGCCCGCAAGCTGCTAAACGGCCCTGTTGTTGCGGTCCTGTATAAAAAATAACCAAGATAACTGGGCACAAGAGCCATATTGATAATGTTGCACCCAAGTGCTAACAGGCCGCCATCCTGGAAAATAAGACACTGGATAATCACCACCGAAGATATGACTATTGCCCCAGCGTGCGGCCCCAATATGATTGCCAGCAGCACTGCTCCGACCATATGTCCGCTTGTTCCCGGCATTGCCGGAAGCTGGAAGTTCACCATTTGTGCGGCAAAAACGAAAGCTCCCAGAATACCCATCAGAGCAAGTTTGTCTGCGGTGATAATCTGCCTGACTTTTCTGCAGATGAGGCCCAGACTGCCGGCTGCTATTGCAAGCGTCCCGGCAGCAACCGGAACCGATAGTAATTCATTGGCCATATGCATAATAGAATTCTCCTATATATCTATCTTTAATCAACTTTCTGTTCCAAATTATTTAAGGATGTTCCCTAAAAAATGATTTGAGCTCGAACACCCAGAATAACAGCATCACTGACTGTTTCATCTCCACCAGGGTTGGTGATGTACTGCACGCTTGGACTGATATTTAACCATGGAGTAACTTGAGTATTATAATAAAGTTCAAGAGCACTCTCATAATCGTCTGTATAGGTTGCAGAGGCCTTATCACTAAAGAAACCCTGTGCAAAACCCACGCCGAGAACATCGCTGTCTCGGCCTTCTATAAGTCCCTGATACTGAAATCCGAAGCTCCAGAAATTGGTAATATCATTTCTCTTGCTGTTTGCATAGCCGTATCTGAAAAATGCTCCAAGCCCTTGATTATCTTCAGGGTCGGCATTTTCCTTAATCAACACCTGGTCGCAGCTAAGATAAAAGCCGACATCATCGCGGTAACTCTTACCGGCATCTGCATAGTCCGTATTAGCTTTCGGCTGGGGGTCACTCCACAGGCCTACCCGATAAACACCCTGCAGCGGCCCTTTGGAAGAATTTATTTGCGGTGCTATACCGGTCTCAAATATATAGAAGAAATAGTCCTCACCGCAAAATGTTGTATTAAAACCGGTCTCTCTAAAGTCATTCTGGGCATCTACAACGGCTGCGGAGAGATACCACCGCCCTATAGGGTTATAGAAGGCGGCTATACCAAGGGCGTAGTCCGGAAAAGGGATTGTAGGATTGTTGACCAGGGCACTATTTAAGAACTGAGTGGTTTCGTCATTGGCAAAGAAACTGCTATCAAAAGCCACTGGACAGTCGTGACACTCGAAGCCGCCGGTAATGTCCATCTTGCCAATCCTTAAAATGAACGACCCATCAAGCATAGATTGTTCATACCATAGTTCTGTAACCACGATAGCGTTTCTTGGGTTGGCGTCGCCGTTCACGCCGAATGCGCTGCCAACGGATGGTTCATCAATACCCTGCGATTTTGGCCAGAATCCTTCAGCATGTCCATAGACATTTCCACCTTCAATGCCGAGCAATTTTTGCAAGTCTGCAAAGGCCTCTAAATCATAGCTGCCCGAGAATCGTCCCGCTTTACGATGGGTGCTAAGCCCGCTACGAACATTTTGCTGATAAATGCTTGTTACGCTTAAATCGAACTCTATTCCGCTATTAGAGAGCTTATCATTAAGGCCGAAGAAACCATTTGTCAGCGTCTCCTGCTGACAGATATTGTTCGGCTGTTCCGTATGTTCTAATTTTGTAGTTTCTGCTCGTAGAAGATTTGCCCCGCCTAACAAAGCCAACAGACTAACAACAATCCTTGTCCTGTTCATATTCCTTCATTTTTTTGTAAAAAAAGAATTTTAGTCTGCGCATAAGAATATTTAATTCGTGCTACCAGTCAAGAAAATAGTTGACAAAAAATATAAAATTTTTTAATATGCTTATTTGAAGCTTAATTTTCTGATTTTAAGGAGTTCCTATGGCATCGTCTCAAAAAGTTATTGTCATAGATTTGAATGAAATGGCCGAAAATCAAAGACTTTTAGAAGGCAGGCCACAAACCTGCGGGATGCGCTCAGGAAGAGTTTTTTTGCATCCTGGGCAGAGCTGCGGACAACATAGCACTAAGCAAAATGAGGAAATGCTGATTTTTATCTCCGGTCAGGGTTTACTGCTGATTGGCGAAAAAGACCAGTTTATGGTTGGACAGGGCAAAGTTACTTACATACCCCCCAACACGGTCCACGATGTTAAAAATACCGGTTCCGAGCCGCTTATTTACATTTATTGTGTTGCCCCCGTAAGTGGCAAATTGGGCCAGTGAGAATCAAGGAAGCTGATGAAATGGCCTGCAAGTCGATTTTACCCCATAGAAACCTTATTTTTCTTATTATTCTTAAGAATTAATCTTGTCAACGATATAACTGCTGAAAGCCGTTATTACTGCTCCTGAGGTCCAAAAATAGGGGAAATTAGCAGGGTTTGAACAAAGAATCAGGGAAATTAAAAAATTTTGGGAGAAATTGAAAGATTCCGGAAAAAAATGCTTGCAAAAGTTGTGCAGGGCGTTATAATTATAATTGATAAGAGTGGCTCTTTTCTTCTATATATCTTGGTGAGTGTAAGTCAGTAGTTTATAAGTGTGCAATATTTGTATGCTGGCTTACAGAGACTGGGGTTTTTCATAAACCCCAGTCTTTTTTTATGCGCTTTGCACCTATTCAATTTAACGAGGTGGAAAGTCAGGTAGAGTAAGAGAGACTTGCTCGCCGGCGCTTTCTGTAAGTTATCGGAGATAATCATTTAGAGTTTGCTGAAAAATGTTGCCTTACGTTCGGTAAAACCTGCATAAAAAAACGTTTGTATAACAAATTAGAACCTTATGGTGTTATTGACCAAAAGCTTTTTAATGATACAGCTTGGCGTTTATTAGAGCGGCTAAAAGGATATGTCTTAATCTATCAACGCTAATGTTATTGAGGTAATCTTCGGTAAAATCCAACTTAAACCGGCCTTTGAAATTCTTAATACGTCTCTTAAGCTCGTCCTTTCCCAAAGCTGTAAGTGATGTTGCCGCCTCTTCAAAATACTCTCTCGAAGCCATCTTCTGACCTTTGAAAACCTGTTATCAGTCCGCTGGATTTACAATATCAACATCGTCCGTTACGTTGAGCTACTTATGCAGGAAGTTTTGTGTCCTCCATAGACCATCTAAATTAGTTTATTATCGAGCTAAAATTTTTTTGTCATTTTGTTAGTCGTCTGATAACTTTTTGTTATGAAAACTGAAGAGTTAAATTACTATCTTCCGTCTGAATTGATTGCTCAGCATCCTGCCCCTGTTCGAAGTGACTCGCGACTTTTAGTTTTTAACCGTTCTAACGGCGAGATTATCGACGGCCAGTTTAGCCGGCTTGGTGATTTTTTGTTGCCCGGCGATTGTCTTGTCCTTAATGATACGAAGGTTTTGCCTGCCCGTTTTTTTGCCTGCCGTCGTAGCGGGGCCAAACTTGAAGGGTTGTTTCTGGCTGAAAACACAACCGGCATCTGGGACATAATGTTAAAAGGCAGCCGTAAGGTAAAGCCGGGCGAGAAATTGTATCTGATGGACAAGGATAAGCAGATTTTTAGCACAGTGGTGGTGCTCGAAAGGTTAGATGGGGGCAAATGTCGCCTGAAGGTGGATGCTGATAGCGATGTGGAAACTATCCTTGATATAGTCGGCTACCCGCCTTTGCCGCCGTATATCAAACGAAATGATGACCCTGCAGTTGCTGCTGTGGATAAGCAGCGGTATCAAACTGTCTATGCTCGCAAAGTTGGTGCTGTTGCGGCACCTACAGCGGGTCTGCATTTTACAGACAAGCTTATTGAGCAATTAAAACAGGCCGGTATTCACTTTGCATATATAACGCTGCACATAGGAGAAGGGACATTTAAGCCGGTAACTACTGAAAATCTCGAAGACCACCAAATGCATCAGGAAAGATTCAGCATCAACGAGGAAAACGCCAGGATAATAAATTCAGCTAAAGATAAAGGCAGCCGGATAATTACTGTGGGCACAACCTCAGCGAGAACTCTCGATACGATAGCAACTGGTTCAAAGGTTAAAGCTGCCAAGGGTACAACAGGTTTATTTATCACGCCCGGCTATAAATTCAAGATTATCGACGCAATGATAACTAATTTTCATCTGCCCAAATCGACTCTTTTGGCGCTTGTTGCTGCTTTTGCAGGATTAGAGAACATATTGAATGTTTATCAGCACGCTATTGAGAAGCGATACCGTTTTTACTCTTATGGTGATGCAATGTTGATAACTTAAGGAGGGCCTACTTATACATTTCATCAAAATGGCGATGGGCGCTGACAACAGCACTCCTCATCATGTCTTCGGCCTTGGCAGTTTCTCTTTTGGCAAGCAAGTTCATTAACTTTTTGGTATTCAGTTCCCTTGCTGCTTTTTCACAGGCCTCCCAGCTCAACACGCTTCTCACCACTCTGTCGATGCCCTGCTCGGCGGTATCATAAGCCCGAGTTTGCATATCGTGGCCTTTCCAGCGATTGTATCCTGCCTGCTGGATAAGCCCGGAGATGGCAACGTTCATACCGTTTATTCTGGCCCCGTGGTCGATATCGTATTTCCCCGGCCCACCGAGAATAATGCCGTCATTATAACCCTGGCTGTTTAGATGCATATGAACCATCATATCATTATCCAGCTCTTCAACCGAGTCATATACATGGTCAAGCCCTATCATTTCTGAGTGCCCGAATTCTTTATTTACGCCTTTCTTTTTTCTGGAAACGCCGAACTCTTCCTCAATTCTTCTCCAGAACAGTAACGCACTGGCAACTGTCGGGATTAACATAGCTGGATGTCCTTCATTTGGCTTTGGCTCAAATGCAATATATAAACTGCCGCCTTTCTTCTGCTCGTATTTGCACAAACTCACGACGCTTTCTTTAAGGTTTTGATACATCTGCTTAATCCCAACCGTGGCTATATCGTAGCCGAATGAGCCATTCCAGATAACAAATGCAGGGGCTCTTTCCGGATGCCACGCCTTCTTCAAAGGCCCATAAGCCAAATCGACGGTTCTTGTCCCCAGGCCTTCCGCACTTTTTCTCTCCTGCGGGTCCAGTGATGCTATCCCGCCATAGGCATAGTGGCTGTGTGCACCGGGGGTAATCATCGCCAGATATAATCCGCAATCAACCAGTGCATCAGCTACTTCTGGTGCTGTTTTTTCATCGACTTCAGAATCATAGTGCATCTCAATTCCAAGTTCGATATTACCGGGCAGCCGGGGAGCAATCTTGTCTTTTACCAGCTTAATCATCTCCACCGTGCCGAAGCTCTTACCGCCCCATTGCGGCCTTTGGTCGCCTGGCACAAATCCACCCTTGCCCGGATTAAATGTCCATCTGCATATACTATGTAAAGATTTCTCTGCCATTTTTAACAACTCCTTTTTAATTCATGCCTGAGAATATTTTCCCATCTTTCATACGCTTTTTTGTAAGCTGTCGTTAATTTTCCGTTTGGCTTAATTGTCTTAACGGGCTTCAAGCCCACAAAGGCATCTTCCGGGCCTTTATAAATGCCGGCGCCGATTCCTGCTCCTCTTGCAGCGCCCTGCGAACCATCTGTATTGTACAGTTCCACTATGGATTCTGTAACTGTCGCAAATGCCTCAGCGAACAAGGGGCTGAGGAACATATTTGCATTGCCCGCTCGAACGGTTTTTATTTGGACTCCTGTCTGCCGCATTATTTGCAATCCGTAATTCAACGCAAAGACAATACCCTCTTGTGCCGCTCGTAATAGATGTGCTCTATTGTGGATATTGAAATTCAAGCCGTGGATGGAGGCGCCAAGGTTTTTATTTTCCAGCGTCCTCTCAGCTCCATTTCCATAAGGCAGAATCACAAGTCCGTCGCTACCTACTTCTACGCTGCCGGCTAATTCATTCATCCGGTCATAATCCAGCCCATCAGTTGCATTGTGTTTTAGCCAGCTATTGAGAATTCCTGTCCCATTGAGGCACAATAGCACTCCATAACGTGGTGCTTGTGGGGTGTGATTGACGTGAACAAACGTATTGACTCTTGACTTACTATCGTAGTCGCTTTTTTCAGTGATACCGTAAACTACACCCGATGTGCCGGCAGTAGCTGCTATCTCGCCCGGATTAAGGACGTTAAGAGATAGCGCATTATTAGGCTGGTCTCCTGCTCTGTATGATATTTTTATTCCGGCTTTTAATCCCAGCTCATCGGCTGCTGTTTTGGTCAGCTCACCTTGGACTGAGAAAGTGGGAACGACCTCCGCAATCAAATCTTCGGAAATTCCGTAATAGTCTAATATTAATTTGGCAAGGCCCTGCTGTTGAAAATCCCACATTATCCCTTCAGATAAACCTGAAGGAGTCGTCTTTATCTCGCCTGTCATCTTCATTGCGATATAATCGCCCGGCAGCATTATTTTATTTATCTTGGAAAAAATGTCCGGCTCATTTTCCTTGACCCACTTTAATTTCGAGGCAGTGAAATTACCGGGCAGGTTCAGTAATCTTTTAAGGCACTTATCTTCGCCGATTTCTGCCGCTGCATTTTCCCCGATTTGCACAGCCCTGCTGTCGCACCAGATTATCGACGGTCTTAGCACCTTTTTATTTTTACCCACTACAACTAATCCGTGCATTTGGTAGGAAATCCCAATCGCTTCCACATTTCGAATCTTGCCTGTCGGCAGACAGGTTTCGGATTTCGAATTTCGGATTTTCAAGGCAACCTTCTGGGTTGCCTTGATGACGTGCTTCCACCAGATGTGTGGCTCCTGTTCTGCCCAGCCAAATTTTTCTGCAATAATCTCTAACTCTTTCTCGGGTGAAGTCGCACTTGCCAGCACCTTACCTGTTTCGGCTTCCATCAACGTAGCTTTTATTGATGAGCTTCCGACATCGTATCCTAATAGTAGCGTCATTTACAAATCCCCTTACTTTTGGTCCTTTGTGTGGTTAGTCTCTGTCGCAGGTTCATTAGTCTCGGGACGCAGGACTGTGGTGTTTGTGGCCTTTTATCCACTGCTCAAGTATATTCTTTATCCTGTCTGTGTCAATAACCTCCAATGCCAGAGCTGCACCGAGTGCCACAGCAGAATTCGGGCGTTTTCAATCGATTATTTGGCAATTGGTATAATAAATAATTTGACGAGCAGCACAAAAAAAGAGTATATTGTGGGCAATAGGAGAAATATCGAATAACCATTATAAAGTGATAAACGACAAAGTAAGGGAGTCAAAAAATGAGAAGAAAAGTTTGGGTCAATTTCATTTTAGTAGTAATGGTAATATTTATGTTCGGCTTTGAAGAAAAAACAGTTATTTCAGAGGAGCCGCAAGCTAAACCTGAAGCAAAGGAGGAAAAAGTAATGAGTGTCAAGACAGAAACTTTTGGCCAAACCCCCGACGGCAAACAAGTTGATTTATATACTCTAACTGATCCCAATGGTCTTCGAGTTAGGATTACTAACTACGGGGCGATTTTAGTTTCTATGGAGGTGCCCGACAAAAAGGGCAACCTATCTGATATAACGCTCGGCTTCGATACATTTGACGGATACCTTAAGGAGCATCCTTATTTCGGACCAATCGTCGGCAGATACGCTAATCGTATCGGCAAAGCTAAATTTACCCTCAATGGTGTCGAGCATAAGCTGGCAGCCAACAATGGGGAAAATCATCTGCATGGCGGCATAAAAGGTTTTGATAAGGCGGTATGGAAGCTCGAAGATATAAAAGCAGTAGGTAATAAAGCATACGTTAAGTTGAGCTATCGAAGCTGCGATGGCGAAGAAGGATATCCCGGCAATCTTTCCTGCACCGTTACTTACACACTCACAAACGATAACCAGTTAAAGATTAATTATCAAGCAACTACAGATAAAACCACCATCATTAATCTCACCAATCATGCCTACTGGAATCTGGCTGGCCAGGGCAATGGTGATATCCTTGGCCATGAGGTTATGCTCAATGCCGATAATTACACGCCCGTTGATGAAGGCCTGATACCTACCGGCGAAATCAGGCCAGTCAAAAATTCTCCTATGGACTTTACTATGCCGATGACAATCGGTTCCCGAATTGACCAAGTCTCTGGTGGCTATGACCATAATTACGTGCTCAATAGCGGCGGCTCGCTGGCATTGGCTGCAAAAGTGTATGAGCCAAATAGCGAACGTGTTATGGAAATTTATACAACCGAGCCGGGAATCCAGTTTTATACAGGCAACTTTCTCGATGGTTCCATAACCGGTAAAGACGGCAAGGTTTATAAGAAGCACTATGGTTTCTGTCTGGAGACGCAGCACTTCCCTGATTCACCAAATAAACCTGATTTTCCATCTGTTGTTCTAAATCCGGGCCAGAAGTATTCCACAGAGACTGTTCACAAATTCTATACAAAGTAAGTGTGGAATCGGGGGATAATTTAAGGTTGAGTCGAGATTACTCAGACCAGGTAGAGTTTATCCCTGGGCTTGATTTTAGGTATCTGATTTAGCTTTGCTTTGATATCGCCTTTTTCCAGCGCAAAGCTGGGGGCGATTTCAAGCAGGCAATCAAGTGAACCATCGGATTTTCTGGGGATGCTGACACCCGCTGATTCGAGCCAGTCGGCAGCATGAGAAACTATCATCTGTCTTGTGGTTTCGACACTGTCAACACCGGTAGCGTTTTTGGTCGGTGCGAACTCCTCACTTCGGATGGTCTGCAGTATTATTGACTTCGAAGACAATGGCAGGGCATCAAAAACAAAGGTCTCCAGCTTTATACCATTCGGTTCGGTAGGTTCGACAAGATTTCCTTGCTGGTTGATGTATGGTATTTTTTTAACGGCTCTATGCAGAGGCAGAGGAAAGGCCTTTGCGCTAATTTTTTCAACAAAACTGCGGTTGATAAGGTGGATGGCTATACTGCCAAGCTGGAAGGTCAGTGAACCGTCGGCGTTTCGTTTCTCGGCCAGCTCATCGGGCAAATCGCTATATTCGATGACGGTTACTCTGCCATCAACCAGACAGAAAACGCCGACTTTTTCGTGGGGGTTGGTTTTAACGACAGCTTTTGAGGACATCTCGGCCTCATCGAGGACGTGGAGACCAATAAACAATGGGTCGAAGATGTTTATAAGTGGATTATCGACCTGATAATAGCTTATAAACTCTACGCCGCGTCTTTTCATATCTGCCAGAGCACCGCTTTGATAAAGCGCCTTTAAGCTTCCACCGTGGCCGTCAGGTGAACAGGAAATCCTGTCTTTTTCAGCTAAAAGTATTTTGCCGTCGAAACTAAAGCTGGGCAACGTGCCCTGCTGAAATATAAAGACATTACTTTCTCTCAGGCCGTAGTAATCATTCGAGCGAAAAATTTCTAAGGTTTCAGCGTGGTTCAAAGTGCTGGTCATAATATACCAGGGGCAAACGGCCTGGTATTTTTTCGAAACTGCTGTGATAGATTCGGCAAATATTTGAAACAGTGTTTTGTTTTTGACAGGGCTAATGGGAAAATCACCCTTTGGTCCGTCGAATCCGAGCCGTGTTCCCTGTCCGCCTGCGACAACCAGCGCTGCGACTTTGCTTTCCCCTATCAGTTTTTTGCCTAATTCTATAGCTTGACAGTATTTGCGCTGTTGCTCTGCGTCGGTTGGTTTGGGGCTGTAGGACACAGCAGGAGCAAGATAGGCCCCCGTTTTGGCAGAAGGGGATTTTTTGACAAAATTGGCCACCCAATCATCTATTTTCGTAAAATCTAACTGCTCGATTTGCGTGAGCAAATTCTGCCTTTGGGTTTCGCTCAATAGCTTCCAGAACGCCAAAAGGTGGTTTTGCTCGTGTCTTTTTAGCAGTTTTTTTATTTTTTCAAGATTATTTTTAGTAGTCAAATCTCTGATTCCAAGCTAAAAGTAAGGAATATTAAACAAATATCAAAAATTTTCAATAGTTTTTAACAAAATTGCCGAAGTTTTATTTGACAACAAGTATTACTTTTTGGTAGTATTTATAATAGAGACAGGTAGGTTTGAAAAGTTTTATTATTATAATTTCAAACGTCATTATATTTTGGTCTTAATTTCATATCAAAAACCTTCCTGCCGAACAAAAGAACGTTTTTACAGTTTAGCTTGTCCGAGAAGTCAACAGCAGTGTTAAGCTTAGAAATAATCGAGTGTGTGAATCTTATTGAAGAAACTTGTTTTGGGCCAACCGTTTTTAGCCGTAAAAAGAACAAAATAAGGAGATTCGCAGGCGAAAAAGCGTTTAGTGTTTGATGTTTATGATGCAGTAAGCATTTATTTATCAAAACGTAAACTATAGTGGGCTTTAAAACGGTTGGGCATGCGAATCTCCGTAATAAGAGTAAAGGAGAAAAAAATGAAGAAGAGAAGAAAAAAAGGTTTTACATTAGTTGAGTTGTTGGTCGTAATTGCGATTATAGCTCTGCTGATGGGTATCCTGATGCCCGCTTTGGCAAGAGTAAGGGCAATCGCATTTCGAATGACCTGTGGGACGAATCTGTCCGGCATCGGCAAGGCGATGCTTATCTATGCCAACGATTATGATGACGAACTACCGAGGGCAGGATATGGGTCTACTACCGTGTTGGCAAAGTACCTCCCTGACTGGCTTGGTGGTGCTACCCATGAACGAGCGTTAGCTTACGGTGATCCGCCGGGAAGGGCAACTGTGTCTTCCAGCCTTTATCTGTTGGTCAAGTTTGCCGAGGTAACGACTAAATCGTTTATCTGCAAAAGTGATTCCGGCACATCAGAGTTTACGCTTTCTAAGGTCACAGACCTTGACCCTGAAGTTGAACTTGTTGATGCCTGGGATTTTGGGACAAAATTTCAAATTGATGATGCCGCTGATAGAGGACCGGACATGTATTGTAGCTACTCGTATCAGCACCCTTATTGCTTGTATACATTGACCACATCAAGCGACCCTGGTATGGCAGTGGCGGCTGACCGCAACCCCTGGGTATTGTCTGTTAGCGGTGGCCCCAGACCTGACGATGACTGGAATACGTACAAAGAGGGTGTTACAAATAAGGATTCAAATAAGGAAAAGAAGGGAAATGCAACCGCTCACCAAGAAGATGGACAAAATGTATTGTTCATCGATGGTCACGTGAGTTTTGAAAGGATGCCTTTTTGTGGCGTGGACGAGGATAACATTTATACCCCATTTACAATCGATGCCTATAACGTACCTGAACAAGATATACGGGTAGGTTTGAAACCAACGCCCGATGGTGGTGAGGTGTTTCCTCCCGGTAATAGATATGATTCATATCTGTTAGCTAATGAGCAGGGAAGTGGAGCGGTTCGATAGATTACCTGTTTTTCTCATTGGTCTTGAAGGCGGCCTTGCGCTCGAGAGCCAGGGCCCCGTTTTTATAAACA
>Ga0299912_10003188_pt1 | contig 13441 bp, 11 predicted proteins | sample RVTome_2_FD_207667 | JGI IMG/M metagenome (GOLD analysis project Ga0299912, IMG submission 207667) | Soil microbial communities from uranium-contaminated site in the Upper Colorado River Basin, Wyoming, United States - RVT95D214 (version 2) ...
TTCCCAGGAACTGGCCGTGTGGATTACATAGGCGAAGGAGAAGGGCTCGGTTTCACCTTCAACATGCCATTCCAATCCGGTTGCGGCGACTCCACATTCGACGTCGCAATGGCGGAGGTCATCATCCCTGTCGTGAAGGAGTTCAAACCTGATGCAATCCTTGTGAGCTGGGGTGTGGACACTCACTACAAGGATACTCTGGCTTCATTGACCCTATCCTCCATGGGACATCTCAGGCAAGCTCAAGATCTGTTCAAACTCGCGAGAATCTGTGACAACAGGATCACTTTCATGCTCGAGGGTGGATACCACATCCCCGCCCTGTCCGAGGTCGTTGCGGCTGTAGTGGGAAGCGTCGAGGGCGTGGATGTGCCTCTCGAATTCACTGACATGATCGACAACAGCTGCCTGGGAAGAGGCACCATCCTGCGATGCAAGCAGTTGGCATCGAAGTACTGGAAGCTATAGGGTCGATTTGACTCTGCGCTGATCCAGCATCTTCTCGTGCTCTCTCTTGACGTTCTTCTCCAGCGAATCGAGCATCGTATCCATGGTCCTATAGAGATCCCAATCGGTCGCGTGCGCATAGTACATCTTCTTCGCGGTCGTCAGCCGTCCAATCAGGCTGAACTTGCTGCGCATGCCCTCGTGATGATACGTTGATACATGAATGGTGAACACGCGCGGAGGTTGAATCTTGTCAATCCTCTTCATCGATTTGCCAATGAGATCGTAGAGCACATCATAGACGTCAGGATCCTCCTCGTTAAGGCCAGTTAGCTGAACATAGACTCCCTCGGTCGGCTTCAGGCTGATGATCTGCTCCATCAGGTCCGCCTGCGAGACGACCCCTACAAGCCTTTGGTTCTCGTGGACAAACACGGTCGAAAGACCGTTCTCGATCATGAGAGTGGCAACCTTGCCTGCGGTCTCCTCGGGGCCAACGGCTATTGCTGGTCTGCTCATCATGCTTCCGACAGTCACTTCTGTCTGTTCTCTCCCGCCACGAACCTCGTTCGGAGGCCTGGCAGTCGATTTGAGCGACCATATGACATCCATTACCTCGGGCATTCCAATCGCCCCGACAAGTACACCATTGGCGTTGACGACTGGCAAGGTCTTCTCCATCAGACTCTTCATCAACATCTGGGCCTTTCTGACGGTCTCATTCTCAGTGACCGACTGAGGATTTGAGGTCATCAGGTTCGAGACCTTCTTGTCTTTCAGCTGGACGATCTTCGGGAAGATCCTGATGACGTCTGTCCGGGACACAAATCCGACCATCTTGTTGGCGCGCACGACGGGAGCGCCTCTCACGCCTGCGGACATCATTTCTTCCACAGCAGCAGTCAGGAGCATATCCTCATCCAAGCTTGGGCACGGCAGCATGACCTGTTCGACCTTCGCTGAGAGCGGCAGGCTCCTCCTGTGAAGGAAGGATGAATAGCTGACCAGCCCGACAGGCTTCGCACCATCGAGGACAGGCACTTCCCTCAGATGGCCCTTCTTCATCTGAGCGACAACATCAGAGACGGTGTCTCCCTTGTGCGCTGTCACTGCGGCTGAGCTCATGACGTCCTTGACGAGCAGCTTCTCAAGTTCTATCCCGTTCAAATCAAACACATCCAGTTCGGATTCCTGTGTTACGAAAACTCAGTTGAAATCCATCTCTTCGTTGCTAAGCACGTCCCCCATCTAAATACTTTCGATTAGATTACATGCGTCAGGACTTTATATCGAACGCTCAATCTGGTACACTGAAGGCCTAACGAGTCAGAATGGTCGGCGCTGTCGATAGGGGCGGGGGCGCGTAGGTTGGGAGACGATTCGGACGGTTCTAGCTGTTCTCGGGAGGAGTCATCGACAGGCGAGGAAGTGCCCGACCCGGGAAGCTCTAGGCTCGTGCCCCTCGGATTGAGCGGAGTCGGGTTCCACACGCTGGACGACTTCGACGTCATGGGCAGGAAGGTCCTCCTCCGGATAGACATCAATTCGCCCGTCGACGAGAAGACCCTAAGGCTCGTGGACGGCTCGAAGATCAGATCCTCTGTGACAACCCTCAGGGAGCTCCTTGACAGGAGCGCCAGAGTGGCCATCCTAGCACACCAGGGCAGGCCCGGGGATTATGACTACATCCCGATGAATGAGCATGCGGCATTCCTGACCCAGTACCTCGGAAGAAGAGTCCGGTATGTCGATGATCTGTTAGGCAGCCATGCCCTCAAGGCAATCGATGCTCTCAACGACGGGGAGAGCATTCTACTGAAGAACGTCAGGTTCTTCCCCGAGGAGCAGGCAAAGAAGACGCCCGAGGAACACGCCCAGACCAACCTTGTCAGGATCCTCGCTCCTAAGTTCGACCTGTTCGTGAACGACGCCTTCGCCTCAAGTCACAGGTCGCACGCATCGCTTGTTGGGTTCACCGCTGTGCTTCCGTCGGCAGCTGGTAGGCTCATGGAGAAAGAGGTCACTACGCTCACGCGAGTCTTCCAGAAACCGAACAGGCCCTCGACATTCATATTCGGAGGCACGAAGTTCGTGGATGCGTTGCCAGTACTGGAGAAGTTGGCCGCGAGGGAGACCGTTGACAATATCATGGTAGCTGGCCTTGCAGGATACGCTTTCCTCTGGCTGTTGGGCAGGAATATCGGTTCCAGAACTGAGAGACTTGCCAGCAAAGACGTCACTCAAGAGATACGTGATCGCGCAACGAAGCTGATATCCGAACACGGCACAAAGATCTACATTCCGATTGACGCCGCTGTGGAAGACGAGGGAAGACGTAGGGAGTGTGTGATTGACGAGATTCCTCCGGACGCCGCGATTCTCGACATAGGACAGAAGACGATAGATGAATTCGGCAGGCTCATCAGCTCTTCGAAGACGGTGTTCCTATCTGGCCCTCCTGGAATGTTCGAGAAGGACGAGTTCTCCAAAGGGACTGAAGGCGTGTTCCGGGCAATTACGACGAGCGAGGCCTTCTCTGTGATAGGCGGTGGACATTCGAGCGCCGCTGCCAACAAGTTCGGAGTCTACGACAAGATATCATACGTCAGCACTGGCGGCGGTGCGCTCGAACGGCTCATGCTTGGGAAAGAAATGCCGGTGGTCGAGGCTTTGAAGGCCTCGGCCAAGAGGCTCTAGCCGTACGGGAAACCCTTGCTTCCATCGCCACCGAGGATCGTGCCACCGATGGACCGCGCTCTAATCAGCCCGCGGAGAGGCACTCCATCAACCTCGTTCAGACTGCTCTTGTTGACTATCACGATTACGAGTACGGGCTGACCGCCAGCCTCCTTGATGTCTGTTATCGCGCTTCTTATGGTGGCGCCCGTGCTCAAAACATCATCCACGACGATTATCTTCTTGCCGTTGGCGACAGACGCGAAATTGGAGCTGAAGGCTCCGCCCATCTCGCTCTCCGCATGGGGCCTATACACCCCGAAATCAAGTCCGAGGATCTCCGCCAACATCGTAGCAAAAGGCACTCCATTTATGGAAATCCCCAGAACGACGTCTGCGTCTGAATCGTGCTTGCCAAGCTCCTCGAGGACCATGTCAGCGAGCAATTCTGACATCAGTCCGATCCTGTGGCCCGAGACACCGACTGAGCGCCAGCCAATCTTCACGTCCGATGGCGGCAAACCCTCGGCACCGTATTCGATCAGGTAGTTGACCGTGTCAACGGAAAGATGAAGCTCGTCCGCGATCTCGCGGACGCCAAGGCCTTTCTTCCTGAGCACCTTAGCGTTTGCTGCCAGCTCTCTTACATCCACCATCTTATCACGCTTCTGGGATGCGGCATGTTACGATATTAACCTTTCTCCTTGGCCGAATTGATGCAGGCATTCGACCATGGCAACAAGTGTTTCGTTCAGAGGCACCTGAACGGCTCGTGCTTTGCCGATGGAGCAGAATGCTCCGTTTATTTGCTGTATCTCCGTCCTCTTCCCTTTCTGAACGTCCTGCAGCATGCTGGAGATGTTGTTAGCCGTTTCCATGCAAACCTTGCGCACACGCGTGTACATCTGTGCGTTCGGGAGCGATATGCTTGAGGCTTTGGCGACGGTCTCGCATTCCTTGCAAACACCTCGAATGAAGTGTGTGATCGTTTCGCTTTCCAGCAATCTCCCGTTTCGCACCCTCAGGATGGCTGCGGTCGGGTTTATGCAGGCATTCACTACGGCTTTTCCCCAGATCTCGCCCATCACGTTCCTCTTCGCCTGCACACGAAGGCCGCACGATCGAAATGCCCGTACAATATCCCCAGCCCCCCTGGGGTTTACATCTGAACCGATTGTCGTCCGGCCAAGGCCTGAAACACGCACGATGCCCGGAGATACCATCGCCGCTCCAATAGTCGTCGTCCCTCCAAATGCGTGGTCACCCTTCCATCCTCTCAACAGCTCCAGATTGCCCAGACCGTTCTGGAGAGTAAGCACCGTCGTTTCGTCATCGACCAATCTCTTGCAGGCCAAAATGGCTGACCGAGTATCGTACGCCTTTGTTGAGACTATCAACAATTCGGGCGTACTGACATGCGCAACATCTTCGTAAGCCTTCACACGCACCGAGCTCACGACATCTCCGACGAATTTCAGGCCGTGTCTTCGAACAGCGTCAACGTGGGGCCTTCGGCCCACGAGGGTGATATCGTGGTCCTGTGCCAGAATGCCGCCCAAAGCCGAACCCATCGACCCGGCTCCGAACACGCAGATCTTCATCGTCATCGAGCACCGGATAGCGCCTATTTGTTGTTTGTTCCGCGACGAGCCGCCTCAGCTGCCACATGGGCTTGCCTTGTCGGTTCCGGCACCCTATGCCTCAAGAACCTGAAAGCAATCGCACTGGCCTGAGCCGGGGACACTCTGTGTCCGGATGAAACGTAAACTGGTTTCACGCGAGTGCTAGATGACAACGCGTGGCCGATGACCTTGCCATTCAATCGTATCTCCCGCTTCTTCCCGGAGTATCCGATGATCTCGCCGCACAGAAGTTTCTTGGCGATCCCTACGGTTGGGGTATCGAAGACCACACCCAGCTGACTGGCGATTCCAAAACCCTCTGGATGCAGAACACCATTGCCGTCATACATCAAAACAGTGCCTTCTCGGACATACTCCATTAGGGGCGCAACGACAGGAATCTCCCTGAATGCGAGATATGTAGGTATGTACGGGAATTTCGCGTTTCCTTCGACGATATATCTCTCCACCTCCTCGCTAGACGCGCAATCGAATACAACCATGGCGGCGTACGCGTGGTCTCCTTCGTACGCGACATCGATTCCGGCAACTCTAGAGACCCTGCCCCTGTAACCTCCGACGCTAAGGCGCTTCCTTAGCTGTCTCTGACGATCCCTGAGTTCCTTCAAAGGGAATTCTGTGATAAAATCATTGAAAAGAATCTTGTCGAAATTCAAGATCTTGCCTTTTGAGACGCCAACTCCTTCCCGCCTGAGCAGTCTCGTCTTCTTGGACGGCCCACCGCCTGTGTACCCTCCTATCGAACCATCTGACTGCACCACGCGTCTGCAAGGCACCCGCACGATGTCCTGATTCTGGCTCATAGCGACTCCGACGTACCTGCTCGCGACAATGTCCCCTAGAGCCTTGGCGACCAAGCCATATGTGGTGACCTTTCCTTCAGGCACTTGAGAGACAAGGTCGTATGTTGCCTCCAACATGTTGGGCAAATCGCTTACCGAATCAATCAGCCTCACACGGAAGCGCAGAGCGTGTGAAAGTATTAAATCTGCGCGCGGGCAACTACATGCGACATGTCAGGTAAGGCGCTGGCGACATACTTCGCAATTCTTGACGGGGACCAACGGGCAAACTACCTCAGGGCAAAGCAGCATCTGGTGAAGATCGATATTGGATCAGCGGAATTAGCGCTTTGGAGTGCCCACGACGCAGAGGTGGACCGCCCAGACAATAACCTAGTAAGGACTCCAGAACCTTCTTTGCTCGATTTGAAAGCCGAACTTGCACAGAGGACTCTGAGGGACTGTCATCTGTGCGAAAGAAGATGCGGAATCGATCGAACCTTTGGCGAGACGGGGCACTGTGGAGTGCAGGATGCCCGAATAAGCAGCGAGTTCATTCATATGGGAGAGGAGCCGGACCTTATTCCTTCATATACAGTCTTCTTCTCGGGCTGCACGTTCAACTGCGTGTTTTGCCAGAACTGGGACATAAGCACTAGGCCCGGTTCGGGACGCGCTATCGACCCGGTCGACCTCGCTGAAAGGATCGAGCGCATGGTGGAAACTGAGAGGAATGGCCGGGCATCCACCAAGGTCAAGAACGTCAACTGGGTTGGAGGTGATCCTACACCCAACCTGCCCTTCATCCTCGAGGTCTTGAAGAGATGCCGTGCGAACATACCTCAGATCTGGAACTCAAACATGTATCTCTCCGTCGAGACAATGAAGCTGCTCAATGGCATCGTAGACGTGTACCTGACTGACTGGAAATACGGGAACGACAAATGCGCTTCGAGGTTGTCGAACGCACCCAAATACACGGGAATAATGGAAAGGAACCATCGCTTGGGCAGGGAGCACGCAGAGATGATCATAAGACACCTGGTCCTCCCCGGACACATCGATTGCTGCACACGACCTGCGCTTACCTGGATAGCCGAGAACCTGAAAGACGTTCAAGTGAACGTAATGGCACAGTACAGGCCGGAACATAGAGCGCTGGAATTCGATGACATCGCACACCCGCTGACATTGGCGGAATACAGGGAGGCCATCGAGATTGCGGAGACTCTAGGCCTGGACCTCTGCGACTGACTAGGCCTTCCTGGATGATTCCCTGATCTGGACGACCCTCTGAGGGACTCCGATTTCGATCTTCTCTTCCGAGAATCTCCTGCTGATTTCTCTCCTCAGTTCGTGACCGACGCGCCATTTGATCATGATGTCACCTACCCAGAAGTAGAGCTTGAACTCGAGGGCCGCCTCGCCGAAGCTCGTGATTCTGACTGAGGGTTCCTTATTGGGCTCCTTAAGGACCTCCTTGTGTTTCCTAGCGATGTCAGCCAAGACCTTCTCGACCTTGTCGATGTCCGTCCCGTAGGGGACAGTCAGGGTGATGTCAGAGACCGCCTGTTCACTCGGCTCCGTGAGATTGACGAGTTTGTCGTTCGCCAGCTTGTTGTTTGGCAGGACGATGAGATTGTTCGCGAAAACATCATGCAGTCTCGTGCTGCGAATGCCGATCTTCTCGACCTTGCACATCTCGCCAGATGCCAAGGTGATGTAATCACCTTCCGAGAAAGGCCTGTCCAACAGCAGCGCCATGCCGCTGAAGAAGTTAGAGAGGGCGTCCTGCGCCGCGAAAGCTATGACAAGGCCGAACACTCCCACGCCGGCCAAAAGGAAGGTTATGTCATATCCGAGGTTGTTCACAATGGCAATCGCGCCGAATACCAGGATTATAAGCCCGCCAACCTTGTCAATCACCGGAATAATCACGTCATCGATTTCCGTGTGAGTCCTACCCGCCCACTTCTTTCCCAGGTAGATCAACACTTCCTTGAAGATCTTGTAAACGATGAAAGTCAGGATGGCTATCAGGGCTATGCCGTAAATCTCAAACACCGTGCCCACTTCTCGATCGGCCAAGGGGAGTATCGTCAGCGAACTCACAAGACCAAAGACGATTATGATGACAAATATGGGAATTCTCAAGATCTTGAGAATCCTATCATCTATGTCGGTCTTGGTCCTCTTGGTGACAAGATGCATTGCCGGGTCGACCACATAGGCCACTAGAAGGGCGATGCCGGCCCATATGCACATGTTCGCAGCGAAAGTAACGTAATTGTTATCAAACGGCGCAGGAAGCGGAGTGTCAAACCGGTTGAGGAGTTTGTTCTTCCCAGGGGCAACGACTCCCCAGGCGGGGATGAACTCAGTCTCGGCATATCCGGCCCGCGTGAATGCCCCAGAGGTCCCGTTCAAGTCCGTGAAGGCAAAGGAGACAGACTGATTCACCGTCTTGGAGGAAACATCTCCTTTGGCGTCGACGGTCAGCGTCACCATCTTGCTTTCCCCAGGATCAAGTACGAATACGAGATCGCTGAGTTGCGAACTCCAACCCGACCCAGACGAGACGTTCACGCTCAGTTGGACTAGGTAAGAAGATGTTGAATCATCATACACGAACCACTGATATTCAACGGATTCGGAAGAAGGACATTCCAGCCTGTGCTCACCCACACCCAAGAACACGATTCCCTGCGCTGCAGCGTTCTGAGGGAATGACGCGAAAAGCGTCAAGGTCGCCAGCAGAATGACTCCCAAGGCAAGAGCGCGGGTGTGTGCCATGACTCTCTGGCCTCTGAATTGGAGCTCCGAATTTAACTCTTTCGGACGGTTATTTCATTAAGTCCGTTTCCACAAATCTAGAACGTCTTAAGTATGGACATAGTAATCAGTTCACGTGGACTCTTCCGATCCCGTAACAGCTCTACGTCTCGTCGCTGCCGTCGCTCTGATGTCCTACGCGTCCCTTCTTGATTGGCGGACAAGAAGAATAGACAACGTTTATTGGATAGGTCTGTCGATCCTTGCACTAGCACTCATACCCATCCAACTTTGGATTGACGACCAGCCGATGGAGTACCTTCTCGTGTTGATACCAATCTTCTTGATCCTTGCAGATGTGTATTGGGATGCTGAAGAAGGCACAACCCTTGCCAGGCTCGCTCCGGCAATGAAATACACAGTCGCGATTGTCGCAATCGCATTGCTGGGTTACCTGTGGCTCAATGAAGCCTACTTCCAACATCTCCTGGCCGTTCCCATGATGATGCTGTTCATCGTGCTCATGTACATGCTTGATATCGTCAGGGGAGGGGCTGATGCGAAGGCACTTCTGGCGCTGTCCATACTCTTCCCCTTCTACCCAGCAATCGGTTCGCTTCCCATGTTCGAGGCCGCAAATGATACGACCGAGATACTGTTCCCATTCCCGTTCATTATACTCGTCACGGCTGCAATAATCGTGGCGTTCTTTCCGCTCGGCTTCATGATCAGGAACTTGTCGAATCACGAACTCAGATTCCCGCAAGGACTTCTAGGTTACAAGATGGACGCCGAAGACATCAAAGGCAGACACGTCTGGCTCATGGAGAGAATCGAAGGTGGAAAACACAGGACCTACACTCGTCCTCGGGCAGACGAAGACATCGAGAAGGAGGTGGGGCTTCTGGTGGGAGCGGACTTCAAGAGAATCTGGGTTACGCCCAAGATACCTTTCATCGTTCCAATGCTAGTGGCTCTAGTCTTCTCTTCGGTTGTTGGGAACATGCTGCTGGTCTTCTTCAGAGTCTGAGGCTCTTGGACACTTGCAGTCGAATCAGACCAGAAGGTTGAGCTCGGCTCCACATTTACCGCATCTGTTCCCTTTCAAGGTTGTGGATTTAACCCAGAACCCATCTCGATCGATGACACGAGTGCCACATTTGGGGCAGAATGTATCGTCCTCATCGCCAACTTGGACGTTACCCACGTAGACGAAATCGATGCCGGCTTTCCTGGCGGTCTCGTAAGCCATTGTCAGAATCTTGTTCGAGGTTCTCGGGACTTCGATCAGTTTGTAATCTGGATGAAATGCGGAGAAGTGAATCGGTACTCGACTGTTGAGCGAATCAACGACCCACCTGCAATAGTCCTTGATCTCGCTGACCGAATCGTTATGCCCTGGTATGATGAGATAGGTGAGCTCGACATGAATGCCGAGCTCGACAGCCAGCTCGCATGCTTTGAGGACGGGTGCCAACTTGCCGCCGCATATTTCCCTGTAGAAGCTCTCTGTGAAGGCCTTCACGTCGATGTTCATGGCGTCGATGACGCCTTTGAGCTCACGAAGGGGCTCCTCCTGAATGTACCCGTTTGTAACATAATTCGTCTTCATGCCTGCCGTATGCACAGCCCTCGAAGCAGTCGTCGTGAACTCGTGCCAAATTGTAGGTTCGTTGTATGTCCAGGAGACGGATTTCGCGCCAGCTCTTCTCGCCATCCCGACGACTTCGTCCGGTGTGACCTCCGTGAGATCCATGTCCCCGATGAGCGCTCTTGAGATTGAGAAGTTCTGACAATGCCGACAGAACAAGTTACAGCCGATGCTCCCGAACGAAAGTGATGTTGTTCCCGGGAGGAAGTGGAAGAGCGGCTTCTTCTCAATCGGGTCGGGCTGAATTGAAGAGGCAAGACCGTAGATGAGGGAGTAGAGCTTCCCCTTCCTGTTCTCTCTCACCCCGCACAGCCCGCGCTTGTGATCGGCTATCAGGCAGGAGTGAGGGCAGAGGCTGCATCTTACCTTGTCGCCTTCTGGTGCGTAATACCTCGCCTCATGGCTGCCGAGATCGGAAGTGCTCATATCCGAGGTTCTCCAGCTTCTCCCTCTTGCCGTTGTCTATCAGAATGTTCTCTTCGCCGCTGGTGACCTTCCCGACAACGGTCATCGAACAGCCACATTCCTTTGACACCTTGGCCAGTTCCTCCTCGGAACCCCTCTTTACCGTGAACAGCAGTTCGAAGTCGTCTCCGAAGTTCAGAGTGAGATCCTTCTTCCTCTCTAGATCCTGGAAGGCCATGTCCACCTCTGAGGCCTTCGGGACCTTGGCGTAATCGATCTCGAATGTCATGCCGGAAACCCTGGACAACTCGAAGATGGAGGCGGACAGGCCGTCCGATATATCCATGCAGGATGTGACCACGCCAGAAGCGCCCAGCGCGATCCCCTCTTTGACCCTTGGCCAGGGCCTCTTCAAGGCATCTTCGGCATCCTTGAGCCCGAGGCCGCGCTTCAACGAGTGAAAGCCTGCCCCGGCTCTCCCGAGGGCGCCAGTGACCGCAACCAGGTCGCCCGGCTTCGCACCTTTCCTGAGCAGAATCTTATCCTTGTCCACTTCGCCGAATGCAGTGCCGCAGAGGACGAGGTCGTCGTGCTCCTTCGTGTCGCCTCCTACTACACTAGTGTTGAACCTCCTCGCGCAGTCGTTCATGCCATCTACCATGTGTTCGAGGAACTCGATCGGATGTCCTCTCGTAATTCCTATGGCTGTCACCAGTCCGAGCGGCTTGCCTCCCATGGCGGCTATGTCACTGAGATTGACCGCGATTATGGACCAGCCGATATCGTACGGACCCATGCCCTTCGGAATGTGGGACTTCGTGACCATCATGTCGGTCGTCACCAACAGGTATCTGTTCCCAATGTCGATGGCGGCACAGTCATCGCCGATGCCGACGACCGCGTCGCTCTTGATGAGGTGCCCGATTATCTTGATGGCCTCTCTTTCCCCAAGGCCGCCGAGGGTCTTCATGTTCGATACAGATTCATACAACGTAATTAAGCATTTCCGACTGTCACGTGGGGGTGGTTGGCTAACCGTGACAAAGAATAACGCACTAATACAGGAACCCCTATTCCTGCCCGGTAGTCCGGATGCGTGTGGAGATACCTTACGGCGGGGGGAAGGAAGTAGTCGATATCCCGGACAAGAACCTAGAGGAGATCGTCTACCAGAAGGACGTTAAGACAGACGATAGAATGCAGATCATCCTCGACGCTGTAAAGAATCCGATCGAATCAGTGCCGCTCCCTCAATTCCTCAACGGCGCGATGAGCGTACTGGTGATTGTGAACGACGCAACGAGGCCCACTCCCTCATATAGGATCATCACGGCGATTCTACCCTTCCTGCTCAACAAGAGCATCAAGTTCCTCGTGGCGACTGGAATGCACAGGGAGCCGACTCCGGAGGAATACACGTACATCTTCGGAGACCTGTACCCTGCAATCAAGGACGATGTGTGCAGCCACGACTCGAAGAAGAGCGAGTGCGTCTTTCTGGGCAACTCGAAGAACGGCACGCCTATGAAGGTCAACAAGATGGTGGTCGATGCCGACAGGATCATAGTCATCAGCAGCGTCGAACCTCACTACTTCGCCGGCTACACTGGCGGGAGGAAATCCTTCCTCCCTGGAGTCTCGGCCTACGAGACGATAGAGGCGAACCACAAGCTCGCCCTCAGCATGGACGCTCAGTCCCTCAAGCTCGAGGGGAACCCCGTTGCCGAGGATATGGAAGACGCCATGAAGGTTCTCAGGGACAAGAAAATCTTCGCGATCATGACGGTCCTTGACAAGAACCACAGGACATGCAGCGCGTTCGCCGGTGACCTCAAAGCGTCCTTCCAGAAGGCGAAGGATCTTGCAGATGATGTCTTCGTCATAGACCTGAAGCGCAAGGCAGACATTGTTGTGGCGGTCACCGCTTTCCCCTACGACATAGACTTATACCAGTCTCAGAAAGCCCTGGACAACGCGAAGCACGCGGTGAGGGACGGTGGAATCATCATACTGGTAAGCGCCTGCAGGGACGGCGTCGGCCCGCCCAACTTCCTCGACCTGTTGGGGAGCGCGAGCTCACCAAAAGAGGCCCTCGATAAGATAGCCAAGGGGTACAAGCTCGGCTACCACAAGGCGGCGAAGATGGCTGAGATAGGTCTGAAGTGCAAGATGCTCGCGGTTACTAGACTCGACCCTGATGTTGCGCGCAAGGCCCATCTTGTGCCTGTCAAGAGCGTTCAGGAGGCTGTGGACAGTTCCATCAAGGAGCTAGGGCCGGCTTCGAAGGTCACTTTTATTATGGACGCTGTGATTACTGTGCCGAGAGTCCACCAGTAACCTTTGCTGGCGCACTTTGAAGGACGATTGGGTCGATGGCTAGGCGGAAGTACATCAAAGCAGAGCGGGCGAAGAAGCTCGAGAAGGAGATGCTGACATGCACTTTCTGTGGTTTCTGCAAGAGCGTCTGCCCGTACTTCGAGGACAATCAATGGGATCCATCGGTCGCGAGGGGCAAGGTTATTCTTGCATATGGGCTCGCGCGGAGAGATATCCCGGCTGACGAGTCCGTTGTGGAACGCCTTGCGCAATGCACAACCTGCAAAGACTGCGAGAGGCGCTGTCCATCGAACATCAAGGTAGTCGATATTGTGGAAGCCGCAAGGGCAGACCTTGTCGAGGCGGGCTGCATCCTGCCGGCTCACAAGAAGATTATCGACAACATCAAGGCGACCAAGAATCCGTATGGAGAAACATCTCAACAGGATTTCGGAGTTCCCGTGAAGAAGGCCGAAATCGGATACTTCATGGGATGCACTGGGAGGTACCGACTTCCTGACATACCCAGGCATGCGATTTCGATCCTGAATAAACTGAATGTCGATTTCACTGCGGTTGACGAGGTCTGTTGCGGGAGCACGCTCCAGAGAATCGGCGCCAAGGACAAGGAAGTCATCAGGCTGATGAAGGCCAATGTGGACGCTATCAAGAAGTTGGGAATCAAGAAACTGCTCTTCACATGCGCAGGATGCCTGAGGATGTTTAGGGAACAGTATCCCAAATATGTT
>Ga0299912_10003189_pt1 | contig 13439 bp, 11 predicted proteins | sample RVTome_2_FD_207667 | JGI IMG/M metagenome (GOLD analysis project Ga0299912, IMG submission 207667) | Soil microbial communities from uranium-contaminated site in the Upper Colorado River Basin, Wyoming, United States - RVT95D214 (version 2) ...
TACAAAATTTATCACGCCAGCCATTATTAAATCCGGTTGGGACAGTAACAGACAACTGCTGGAAGAGGTATCATTCACGGATGGTAAAATCTATGTTCGGGGAAAATTAACTGCCAGAGGGGCAAGAAAAAGGGCAGATTATATCCTATATTACAAAGCCAACATACCTATCGCTATTATCGAAGCAAAGGACAATAATCATTCGGTGAGAGCAGGCATTCAACAAGCACTCGACTATGCAAGAACCTTAGATATACCATGTGTTTTTAGCAGCAATGGTGATGGCTTTTTGTTTCACGACAGAACAGCAAAAGACGCTAATATCGAAACCGAACTTGGTCTTGATGAATTCCCATCGCCTCAACAATTGTGGGAAAAATACAAGATATATAAGGGCATAACATCCACGGAAACCGAGAAAATAGCTTCACAGGATTATTATTTTGACGGGTCCGGCAGAAGGCCACGGTATTATCAACAAATTGCCATTAATCGAACCATAGAAGCCATCGCTAATGGTCAGAACCGGATATTACTGGTTATGGCAACTGGCACAGGCAAGACCTACACGGCATTTCAGATTGCTTATAGGCTTTGGAAAGCAGGTGTTAAAAAGCGCATTCTTTTTCTTGCCGATCGAAATGCATTGATTGACCAAGCCAACAGAAGTGATTTCAAGCATTTCAGGGATAAAATGACGATGGTAAAGAACCGAAAGGTTGACAAATCGTATGAGGTTTACCTGTCATTATATCAGGGCATAACAGGAAATGAAGAAGAAAAAAACATTTACAAGCAATTCAGCCGTGAATTTTTTGACTTGATTATCATTGATGAGTGCCACAGGGGTTCTGCAAGAGATGACAGTGCATGGCACGAGATACTTGATTATTTCATCAAAGCAACGCATATCGGCCTAACCGCAACACCAAAAGAAACAACTGAAGTTAGTAATATCGAATATTTTGGCGACCCGATTTACACATACTCACTAAAACAAGGGATTGACGATGGATTCCTTGCCCCATATCGGGTTGTCAGGGTCGGGATTAATGTTGATTTGGAAGGTTGGCGACCAGATAAAGGTAAAACGGATAAAGATGGTAATTTGATTGATGACAGGATTTACAACAAGAAAGATTATGATCGTAATCTTGTTATTGATGAACGAACAGAAACGGTTGCCCGAAAATTATCAGAATTTCTCAGGGGTTATGACCGTTTTGCCAAAACTATTGTCTTTTGTGTGGATGTTGACCATGCTGAACGAATGCGATCAGCATTAACACGAGAAAATGCGGACTTGGTAACTGAGAACTACAAGTATATCATGCAGATTACGGGTGATAACGATGAAGGGAAACGGGAACTCGATAATTTCACAGACCCGGAACAACGATATCCGGTTATTGCCACTACATCGGAATTAATGACTACTGGAATTGATGCCATTACCTGTAAAGTGATCGTATTAGATGCCAATATCACGTCCATGACTAAATTCAAACAGATTATTGGTCGTGGCACGAGAATCGATGAGGAATACGGTAAGATGTATTTTACAATTCTGGACTTCAGAAATGCGACAGACCTGTTTGCAGACCCGGAATTTGATGGTGAGCCAATACGAATAAAAACAATTACAGAAGGAGAAGATATTGGTGATATAATTGATGAAGAAACTACAGGTGATGGGACTGATGATATCGACATTATTGAAGAACCACCTCAACCCCCAATAAGAACTCCGGGAGACCCACCTCAACCACCCAGAGAACCTCGTCTAAAAGTTTATGTCAACGGTGTTGATGTATCCATACTTGTCAGCCGTGAAATGTATTTTGACCAGCACGGCAAACCCATAACCACGAGTCTGAAAGACCATACCAGAGAAATTATTAAAGGTCAGTATGCTTCACTTGATGATTTTCTGAACAAGTGGAATTCATCTGATAAAAAAACTGTTCTGATTGAAGAACTTCAGCAGCAAGGCGTTCTCGTAGAAGCATTATATAATGCGGTGAACAAAGAGGTTGATTTATTTGACCTGATTTGTCATGTGGCTTATGATCAACCACCATTGACCAGAAAAGACCGTGCCAATAGCGTAAAAAAGCGCAATTACTTTACCAAGTATGGTGAACAGACAAGGAAAGTGCTGGAAAACCTGCTGGACAAATATGCTGATGAGGGGATTACCAATATTGAATCCATGGAGGTCTTAAAAGTGCAGCCGTTCACTGAATTTGGGTCACCAATGGAAATTGTTGGTTCTTTTGGCAGTAAGAAAGCATATTTACAGGCGATTCATGAGTTGGAAATAGAATTATACAAAACAATTGCTTAAAATGCCTGGAACATTCTCTCAGATATATATTCAAGTAGTGTTTGCCGTTAAGGGAAGGGATAATTTAATTAAACCAATATGGGAAGAGGAATTATATAAATATATAACCGGAATCGTTCAGAATAAAGGGCAAAAGATGCTTGCAATAAATGGTATGCCTGATCATATTCACTTCTTAATTGGGATGAAACCCTCATGCTGTTTGTCTGATTTAATAAGAGAAATCAAGAAATCATCAAATTCATTTATTAAAGAGAAGAAGTATTCAAATTATAAGTTTGAATGGCAGGAAGGATATGGTGCTTTTTCTTATAATCATTCTATGTTAGATAATGTAATAAATTACATAATGAATCAAACTGAACATCATAAAAAGAAGACATTCAGGGAGGAATATGAAGAATTTCTGAAAATATTTGAAATCGAATACAAAGATGAATATCTATTTGAATGGATAAATTGATTTTGCGAATCCGAAGGATTCTTATGTTTATAGAACCGGTCATGTAAAGAAAATTCGACCCCACCGGGGTCGCACCTTTTGAAAAATACATATCTATAAACATTCAATCCCTTCGGGATTAAGTAATTTGAAAAAGGGTTTAAGACATGTCAAACATTTCAGGAGTAATAAAAAGTATCCGGGACATCATGTGGCAGGACACCGGACTAAATGGTGATGCCCAGCGTATCGAACAATTGGCGTGGATGCTGTTTCTGAAGATTTTTTCGGATAAAGACCGGGAACTCGAATTATTAAATGATCATTACAAATCACCAGTACCGGTTGAATTTCACTGGATTAAAGAAAAAGGAAATTGGGCAGGGGATGACGAAGGTATGACAAGTGATGAATTACAGTCATTTGTAGACCAGAAATTATTTCCAGCACTACGAAATATTGATTTAAGTATTGGCAATGGCAGGGCGCTGATTGTACGTGAAGTTTTCATGGGGAACAACAACTACATGAAAAGCGGGATCAACATCCGTAAGGTGCTGAATAAACTCAACGAACTGGATTTCAACGTAGCAAAAGAGCGGCATGCTTTTGGAGAACTTTATGAAGGCATATTGAAAGACCTTCAGAGTGCCGGTAAAAGTGGAGAATTCTATACCCCAAGAGCTATTACCAATTTTATCACGGACATGATTAGTCCTAAACTTGGTGAACGTATACTTGACCCAAGTTGCGGTACTGGTGGTTACCTGACCTCAGCCATTGAACATCTGAAGAAACAAGCAAATAGTGTTGAAGAACGACAGAGCATACAGGAAAATGTTATGGGTTGGGAATATAAACCATTGCCATACCTGCTTGCAACCACCAACCTGATATTACATGATATCGAACTACCAAAAATCACTTTCCGGGATTCACTTGACCAGCCATTATCCACTTACAAAGAACGTGACCGTATAGATGTAATATTGGCAAATCCGCCATTTGGCGGCATTGTGGCAAACAATAATGAGAAGAATTTTCCGCAAAATTTCCGTACCAAAGAAAGTGCCGATCTGTTCTTGGTATTAATGATACACTTACTTAAACAAGGTGGCAGGGCAGGGATTGTATTACCAGATGGTTCGCTAACTGGTGAAGGTGTTAAACAACGGGTCAGGTAGAAACTGTTGGAAGAATGTAATCTGCATACCATTATTCGACTCCCAAACTCTGTTTTTCAACCCTATGCAACTGTTGCAACCAATTTATTGTTCTTTGAGAAAGGTAAACCCACAAAAGAGGTCTGGTATTATGAACACCATTTGTCCGAAGGGCAGAAATCTTATAGTAAAACAAAAACCATTCGACTCGAAGAATTAAATCCTATCAAAGAATGGTGGAATAACCGTCAAGAAAATGATGTGTCATGGAAAATAGACATTAAGACAATTATTGAATCTGGATACGACCTTGATATCAAGAATCCCAACAAACAGGAAGAAATTCATGAATACACCAGTGCTGAATTGATTGACCTACTTGGCAAATCGATGGATAAGAGCAATGAATTGCTGAATCAACTAAAATCGGGACTATAATGGTTTGGGGTAAGGTTACATTAGGTGAGGTTTGCCGTATAGAAAAAGGCAATATTGGAATTCTGAAGGCAACTCAGGGAGATTACCCTTTGGTTGTTTTGGGTGAAGAAAGAAGGACACATAATGAATATCAATTTGATGGGGAGGCAGTTGTAATACCACTCGTTTCATCTACAGGTCATGGAGACCGTAGCATGAAAAGAATACATTTTCAAAGTGGAAAGTTTTCGGTCGGGTCAATTCTTTGTGCTGTAATGCCGAAGGATAGTTCAACTTTATCTGCGGAATTTCTTTACAGATATCTTGACTTAAATAAAGAAAGGGAACTTGTTTCACGTATGAAAGGCATGGCAAATGTTAGCCTATCGATTAAATCAATTGCTGAAGTTGAAATACCATTGCCACCTATTAATAAACAAAAAGAGATAGTTGACTCCTTCAAATATATAGAAACTCAGACCAATACTCTCTCTTCCGAGTTTTTCCACCAACTCGACTTTCTCAAAAAACTCCGCCAGCAGATATTGCAGGATGCTGTGCAGGGTAAATTAGTTCCGCAAGACCCCAAAGATGAAGATGCCAGTAAGTTGTTGGAAAGAATTGGTAGAATTAAGAAACAATTAATAAATGACAAAAAACTCAAATTTGGTAAATCAACTGACAAGCCTTTGTCTTTGATAGATAAAATTGTAATGCCAGAAACATGGAAATGGTGCAAAAGTGATGATATTTTCTTTGTGACTAAACTTGCGGGTTTCGAATATACTGACCATGTTGTTCTAAAACCCTCTGGTGAAATACCAGTTATCCGAGCACAAAATGTGAGACGAGTCAAAATTGATAAATCAAATCTGGTTTATATCGATATAGATACTTCATATTTGCTGAACAGATGTGCATTAACAAAAACATGTTTGTTAGTTACATTCATTGGCGCAGGAATTGGTGATGTTGCAACTTTTAATGAGAAGGAAAGATGGCATCTCGCTCCAAATGTGGCTAAAGTTGAGCCATTTGAAGGTTGTGAGGATATGATTGATGTTTTTTATATGAATTATTTTTTGTTATCATCTATTGGACAACGAGAAATATTCAAGCATATAAAAGCAACTGCACAACCAAGTTTATCAATGAGTACTATAAGAGATGTTGATATTCCAGTTCCACCTTTATCAGAACAACACCGTATCGTTGCCAAAATTGAACAACTAATGAACCACTGCGATGAACTGGAACAAACCATTCAGCAAAGCCAAAAATACACAAAGGAATTGTTGCATGTGGCATTGAAAGAAGCGTTAGAACCACGAAAAGTTATGCTAAAGTGAGTTAGTAAAAGTATTCCTTTACTAATTTTATAATAATGGCAATGATTTAGGTGTCTGCAGATCAAGGAAAAGATGTGAGCTATACCCGGCAAAACCAACAGTTATAAGGTTCTTAAGAATTGTTTCAATGTTCTTGCCTTGTACAATATTATAAACAACAATTACTGATAAAATCCATAAGCTATAACTATGAAAAAATCCTCTGTGGCCTGGATTTGATGAGGGTTCTAATTTATCAGCTGTGATACCGGCAATTGCTCCTATTGCACAACCTGCAAGACTTGTTTGAATGAATTTGCTCCAATTAAATTTATAATTAGGGTCCTTGCTTTTTTACTGATGGTATTTTAATAGAAACAATACAGCCGCAGTTATTGAACCTGTAACCGCACCAACTTCTAAATGCTTTTTAAAATTTGCCATAAACAATAGTTATTTCAGTTTATTAATTCGTTTTTCAATCTCATCTCTTGGTAACCAGCCATTTGTTATCAGTAACTGTTCCAGAAGTTTTATGGCCTTATTAGCTGAAATTAGATTTTTACTGGTGAGTTCATCAATAATCCATATACTACCATGAACTTCAAGCCCTATTTTTTCAGCGACCTCTCTCATTTTTTTATCACCCGTAAGCATCGGACACTGTAACTGCAAGGATTTCCATATCACCGATTTGTCGGTGAATCTTTTTAAATCCTTTCCAGTATTGAAACCAGTAACTTCTTCAACATCATCTTCAGAAAACTCGAAAACAGTTAATTTCTTTGCCCTGATAAACGTTTCTACCTGTTCCCTTTGGTTTGTTGGCTTAATCTCTTCTATCACAAACACGGTTGTACAAATGTCAAAATCGAGGCTGAAAAATTCAGGTAATGCACCAATTTTGATGACATCGAACAATACGTTAGTGTCTGTGATTATTAGCCTCATACCAGTTGATGTAATTGTTCCCTGAATTCCCAGACGCTTTTACCTGAATAAAAAGCGGCATCATTCACGGATATAAGTTCCTTACCCAAAGCAAAATAGATTAGCCGTTCAAACCGTACAGGTTTCTCTTTACTTAAAAACGTTCCGGGTTCATTTAAATGCAATCTGCGGGAACGATAATCTATATTTAGGTTTTTATAAACAAAATCATTTATTATTCCTAATCTTGATGCTCTGTTAAATATTGCCGGAAAAGAAATACCCCAACGCTCCTTGACCATTTCAAGTTCCTTCTGGTAAAAATGGAATCTGTCATGGTGTAACTCTTTTAGTGCCATTTCTTCGGGATAAAGAACTGCTGAAGCAAAGACATGGCATAATTTCTCTTTGTCTTTTTCAGACAATTCATTTTGAAATACCAGGGAATGATGTGCCAGTTCATGCAATGCGGTAAAACGTTTACGAACCACATCTCCATTGTTATCTTGTCTAAGCACTATAACTTTCTTATCGCCAATCTCAGCTTTCATTCCATCAAAGTCTTTGGAGGCTTCGACTTCAATGACCATATAACCTTTATCTTCAAGCATTTTTGCCACATCGGGTATTGGGTCATAGCCGAGATCCCACTGTTTGCGAAGTTTTTTTGCTGCATTTTGTGCATTCTCTCCGGTTGAGATAGTTTCATGGAATTCAAAATATTCAAAGGTTTCCTGAATGTTGACAATATTTTCTATCTCTATATATCTTTCAAGAATATCTTTTGATTTTTCAATCACAGCTTCTTCTTCTGATTTACGAAGTTTTGAAGAGTATTTTCGAAAATCGACATTCGCCAGATTTATATCAACTTCAGGACTGGCAAAAAAATAGTCCACTGAAACATTCAATATGTTGGCAAGCCGTATAATCAGATTACTGTCAGGTTTCATTTTCCCCTGCTCATATTTATTCAGTGACTGTTTGGTGACGATATTATCTAATCTGTCAGCCAAACTTTGCAGCGACAATCCAGCCATTTTACGGGCAGCAATTAATCGGTACGCAAAAATGTTTTTCATAGCGATATTAGGTTATGTTGACAAATATACTATATTTATACGAATTGTCAACCTAAAATGATATATGTTTTTTACTTCGCATGTTGAACTTAGCATTTAATATGAGTCTGGGAAAGGTTCTTCCTGTTTTCAGGAAGAAAAGATTTTAATTAAAAACTTTTATAGGAAATTCTATTCTTCGCGTCCACTCAGTTTGAGTGTCAGCCCGCCTTCGATTCTCTTCGGCGGGTAAAAGTGAGAACAGAGAAAAACAGAGTAAGAGTTCGCACTCCGCGCTCACTCGGTGTGAGAGTGAGCTTGAGACCAGAGAAAAACAGAGTAAGAGTTCGCACTCCGCGCTCACTCCGTGTGAGAGTGAGATTAAGACCAGAGAAAAACAGTGTAAGAGTTCGCACTCCGCGCTTACTCGGTGTGAGAGTGAGATTGAGACCAGAGAAAAACAGAGTAAGAGTTCGCACTCCGCGCTCACTCTCACTCTGTTTTTAAGTAGCCCCACCAGGAATCGAACCTGGATTTAAGGTTTAGGAAACCTCCGTTCTATCCATTGAACTATAGGGCCAAAATATTTTTTATCTCATACAGGAAACCTCCGTTCCCTGCCTGCCGGTTTACCTGCCGCAGACATGGCAGGCAGGTATCCATTGAACCCTGTCCGCCTCAGGCGGGTGTAGGGCCCTACCTCGCCAAGGCTTCGCAGGGCAATACCCTCTATTGCATAACGCTTTGGTGAGCGATGCTCTTTTTTATATGAAGCTTCTGCGCAAGCTGCTCACCATCGCATAAACCTGCCTGGCAGCAGACAGGGCTCCGATGAGCAACGCAAAAGTATCTAAAAACAATGAATGTATCAAAACTAATCTTAAGATCTCATTTCTCATATCTCATTTCTCATATCTCATTTCTCTTATCTCATTTCTCTTATCTTAATAAATATTTATGGCTCGTTTTATCAGATTGATTACTTTTATTAAAATTTTAATGAATGTTTTTCGATATTGTATTTGTTCTAATCTTTCTCTGGGCTGCTTATAAGGGTTTCTCAAAAGGTTTTATCCTTCAGGCAGCTTCACTTGCCGCGCTTATTCTGGGTATTTATGGTTCCATAAAACTTTCGGGTTTTGTTGCTGCAATTATCATGGAAAAGATGGGGCGTCATGGTGAATATATTCCCCTGATTTCATTTGCCATCACGTTTATCGGTATTGTAATCGTGATCCATTTTCTTGCCCGACTGGCAGAGAAATTGCTTGAAATGATCGCTCTAAGTTTTGTTAACCGGATTTTTGGCGTATTCTTCAACCTGATCAAATATGCGTTCATAATCAGCACAGTCCTCGTCGTTATAAACGAAATCGACCGTAAAATGCAATTCCTCCCCAGAGAAAAGGTAAATGAATCGCGTTTGTACAAACCTCTTTCATCGCTTGCTCCCATGATATTTCCATACCTGCATTTCGATTTTACGCATCCACTCGATATCCCTGATGAATATCAGGAAGAAATTCTTGTATAAATCCTTTAATATCATCGATGTTTTCCTGCAAATGTTATCTTTGCAAAAATTTTTCATTGATGAATTTCGTTGAAGAATTGAAATGGAGAGGCATGCTTCACGATATTATGCCGGGTACCGAAGAAGAGCTGAAAAAAGGAGTACTCACAGCTTATATTGGTTTCGACCCTACATCTGATTCGTTGCATATTGGCAGTTTTGCACAAATTATGCTGCTTAAACACTTTCAAATGTCCGGCCACAAACCCATCGTCCTTATAGGAGGTGCTACCGGGATGATTGGAGATCCTTCGGGTAAATCGCAGGAAAGAAACCTGTTGAATGAAGAAACCCTCCAAAGAAATCTGGCTGGTATCGAAAAGCAGCTTCGCAAATTTCTCGTCTTTGATTCCTCATCCTCCAACTCTGCCGAATTAGTAAACAATTATGACTGGATGAAGGATATCAGTTTCCTGGATTTTATTCGTGATATAGGCAAGCATATGACCGTGAATTATATGATGGCTAAGGATAGCGTAAAGAAACGTATCGGAGAGGAATCTAAGCAAGGTTTATCTTTTACTGAATTTTCCTATCAGCTCGTACAGGGATATGATTTTCTCTGGCTCTATCAGAATAAGAACTGCAAACTACAGATGGGTGGATCTGATCAGTGGGGTAATATCACAACAGGAACCGAACTTATACGAAGGAAAACCGGCGGAGAAGCATTTGCATTAACCATCCCGTTGGTAATAAAAGCCGACGGTGGAAAATTTGGCAAAACCGAATCGGGTAATATCTGGCTCGATCCGGATAAAACTTCACCTTATGAATTCTATCAATTCTGGCTGAACACATCGGATGCCGATGCGGAATGTTACATTAAAACGTTTACCCTGCTGGATAAAAATGAGATCGAAGGACTTGTTTCGGAACACAATCAAGCTCCTCACCTGAGAATTTTACAAAAACGCCTTGCTGAAGAGACCACAGCATTAGTCCACTCACATCAGGAATATGAAAACGCAGTGGGAGCATCCCAGATCCTGTTTGGAAAAGGTACTACCGAAAGCCTGATGCGATTAGATGAACGTACGTTCTTATCAGTCTTTGAAGGGGTACCGCAATTCCCGGTTGAACGTACCACAATAGAATCCGGAATTGCACTTCCAGAGCTACTCGCAGAAAAAACTCAAATTTTCCCTTCAAAGGGAGAATTGCGCCGGACCATCCAGGGAGGGGGTCTGAGTTTGAATAAATCGAAAGTGGAAAATGCGGAACGTACGGTAAATTCCAGTGATCTGCTTAACCAAAAATATCTATTGATCCAAAAAGGAAAGAAAAATTATTACCTTATTACTGTTAAATAAATTATCAAAATGGCAAAAGATAAAAAAAATAACGGTTTTGTTTATGATGCATTCGACCTGATCAAATTCACATGGGACAAGAAATGGATCCTAATGGCAGTATCATTTATTGCCTTTGTTGCAGCAATTTTTATTTCTCTATCCATTACCCCCAAGTTTAAATCGAGAGTGATCATGTTCCCTGCAGCATCCGTGTCGGTCTCAAAAAACCTGGTAGAAACATCGGTTGTAACCTCCGATACAAAGGATATTCTTACTTTTGGTGAAGACGAGGAAGCCGAACGATTGTTACAGATTCTTTATTCCGATAAGGTACGTGATCACATTACACAGAAATTTCATTTGATGGAACATTACGAAATCGATACAAATACTACTAAATATCCCTATACTTTGCTGGTGAATAAGTATAAAAGTAATGTGAAATTCCGGCGTACCGAGTTTATGTCGATCGAAATAGAAGTACTCGACACAGACCCGCAAATGGCCGCCGATATTGCAAATGATATTGCATCTTATGTCGATTCGGTTTATTATCAGATTAAAATGGCACGTGCCCAGGATGCATACTCAATTGTCGAAAAAGAATTTAACGATTCAAAGGGAATCATCGAACAATTAACCGATTCATTAAACACCATACGTTCTCTTGGCGTTCTCGATTATGAATCGCAATCGGAAGCATTGAATAGTTCATATGCCGAGGCACTGGGAGCAGGAAAAAATGAGGTCGCAAGTATCATCAAGAAACAACTTGATATCCTGGCAAAGTACGGCGGAATTTATGTTGAACTTGACTATAAACTGGAGTGGGAGGTTGAACGTCATAGTCTGCTGAAAGCAAAGCTTGCCGCAGCAAGAGTAAATCTCGAATCGACCATGAGCAATGTTTTTATTGTCGACCGGGCGAATAAATCGGAACGAAAAGCTGTTCCTAAACGATCCATGATCGTTATCGTATCAACACTTTCAACTTTTGCTTTAGCCTTATTGTTGCTCCTGATCATCGATAATATAAAAGTCCGCTCCTAAGGCATGTACCTGCTGAAACCGTTACAAAAATATATCTGGATTTTTGCTATCGTATTGGTATACATCGCAGCCGATATGTTTTTGACGTTCAGGGAAATTTATTACCTGAATCTGTTGCCTGCAATTTTAATTGTGATACTCCTTGCTCTGATCAGACTGGATATTCTCTATTTTGTTATCATCGTATGCACCCCACTTTCAATTCCTTTAATTGAATATGTACGTTCATCGCCGTTGGATTTCTATATACCCACTGAACCCATGCTGTTTGGAGTAATGTTAGTGGTTATTTATAAAATGATAAGGGAAGGAAACATAGACCGCAAAGTACTAAATCATCCTGTTACTTATGCAGTCCTTTTTAATATATTCTGGATATTTATTACATCAATAACCAGCTCTATGCCTCTGGTTTCCTTTAAATTTTTACTGGCAAGAGTATGGTTCCTAACAACTTTCTATTTTCTCGCTATTTATATTTTCCGGAATACAAATAACCTGTCGATATTCGTTTGGTGCTATACCATTCCTCTACTGGTGGTTATAACCTATGCTATCTCACGCCATCTCAATTTTGGTTTGTACGATAAACAGGCTGCCCATATTGTAATGAATCCTTTCTTTCGAGATCATACGTCATATGGAGCAATTCTTGCAATGATTTTCTTTTCGCTCGGTGGTGTCATATTGCGACATGGGACTAATATTGTTACACGCCTTTTTTACTGGTTCTCACTGACATATGTCAGTGCAGGATTAATGCTTTCCTATTCCCGAGCAGCCTGGATAAGTGTTATTTTCTCCTTTGGAATACTTTTAGTGACACTTTTACGAATAAGATTTCGTTACATCTTTCTTATAGGATTTCTTGCATTTCTTTATATTTTCAGCCAGCGGATCGAACTGTTACAACGACTTGAAAAAAACCGGCAGGAATCATCAGCAGACCTTACCGAACATGTTAAATCCATTTCGAATATTACAACGGACGACTCCAATCTCGAACGGTTGAACCGGTGGACTGCTGCCATCAGAATGTTCAGGGAGCGTCCGGTTTTCGGATGGGGGCCGGGCACTTATATGTTTAAGTATGCACCCTTTCAGTTAGCTTCGAAAAAAACCCTGATAAGCACTGATTTTGGTGATTTGGGTAATGCACACAGTGAATATATCGGGCCTTTATGTGAATCTGGAGTGTTTGGATCCATTTCATTTGTTATCATCGTAGTTTTTGCTTTGTTCACAGGTTTTAAAGTGTACATCCGGTTGGAAGATAAACGACTTAAACAAATTGTACTGGCATTTATCCTGGCCTTGATAACCTATCTTATTCACGGTTCGCTCAATAATTTTCTCGATACCGATAAGGCCTCAGCATTGTTCTGGGGTTTTATTGCAGCTTTCGTTTCGATCGACCTGTATCATCTTCCGAAACAGAAAGAGCAAGAAAAAACTGCTAATAAATAATGCCAAATTTTGAAAGATGTTATTATTGGAATCTTAAAAAAATACTTAACTCCCGGGAATTAAAATAACTCAACCCCCAGAATGGAGATATCATCAAAAATAGCAGTTGAATCTTCAAGGATTTTCTGCTTTTTGATGATTTTTTTTATATTCTCATCGATGGAATTGTTGTTCATGATTCCTTCCTCTATTTCGACTGTTTCAGCCGAAACTCCCCGACCGTCCATCAATTCGACCAAACCATCGGTATAGCATAATATCTTTGCAGGTCCGTTAACGTTCACAACTCCTTTTTTAATCAGGGGAATTTCATCGAGCATCCCAATTCCTACACATCCTTTATCGAGCAAGACCAGCTCTTTCTGC
>Ga0299912_10003191_pt1 | contig 13438 bp, 10 predicted proteins | sample RVTome_2_FD_207667 | JGI IMG/M metagenome (GOLD analysis project Ga0299912, IMG submission 207667) | Soil microbial communities from uranium-contaminated site in the Upper Colorado River Basin, Wyoming, United States - RVT95D214 (version 2) ...
GACCCGCGGGGCCACACGATCACGACCGTCTATATAGCCCGAGCCCAAGGCCGGCCCAGGGCCAGGGATGACGCCAGGAATATCGGGATATTCGGGCCCGAAGAGATGCCCGCCCGCCTGGCATTCGACCATGCCGGGATCATCGAGGACTACTACCGCGAAAAAAGAGGCGCCTCCCATGGTTCAAGACAACGGAAAAAGCGGGCCTGACTCAGACTCGGAGCTAAGAGAGCTGCGCAAGGTTTACGGACCGGTCGAAGCCGACGTCCTAAAGAGTTTCCTGGAGAGCCAGGGCATAAGCTGTATCCTGCGGGGGCGGATGCTCCAATCCGTGATGCCTTACACCGTCAACGGATTGGCCGAGATCAAGGTCCTGGTGGCGGAAAAGGATTTCGAGACCGCCGAAAGGCTCCTCGAAAGTGCGAAGAAATTTCAGGAAGACGAGGAAGAAACATAGGCGTCGGCGAACGGGTCAAAAAGGAAAGACGTTTTTCACCACGATGTAGAATTTCCACTGACTCCGGTCACTCTCCGTCGCGTTCCGGGCCAGGCCCAGTCCGACCATGGGACCCAGGATGCTCTTGATTTGGATTTCCATCCCCAAGGAGGCCAAGCTCTTTCCCTTTGCCCATCCGGCCGAACCGCCCTCCCAGATCCTGGCCGCATCCAGGAAAGCGACCAGATTGGCGACGTTTTCAGGCAGCGGACAATGGATTTCCAGGTTGCCCGTTAGAAGGCGGTTCCCCGGATAATAGCGTTCCCCTCCCCGAATATAGATCTGATCCGAATACGAGGAGATCCCGTCGGAGGCGTAATACTTGGCCATGCCCAATCGTTTTTGGGGAGGGACCGTCCCTTGAAGGACCCTTAGGTCGGCGCCCAAATAGAGTTTGACGAAGTCTCCCAACACCGGCTGGATCTTGAAGGCGCTCAGATGGAAATAGTGAGACGAGAATTGTTTTCCCGACAGGGAATGATCATACCGGTAAGCGGCGGCCGCGCCGACCGCTCGACCGGGAAAGCCTTTATAGGGATGGATGTCCTTGACGTTGTAGGAAAAGGAAAAACCGGCGACCCGGTAAGCGAGCGGCGGCTCCTCGACGGCGCCCGTTCCGGATTCATCCGGATTTTCCGGAAACGAATTCTCAAGAAGGACGCTCTTTTCATATCCGAAGCCGAACGACAAGCGATGGGTCGTATAAGAGGCGTCATGCGCGAACGGCAGCGCGAGTCGAAGTCCGGCCGAGGTGATGCCTTCGTAGAGGCTTTCCCGATTCTGGAAGCGATAGGTGGTGACGTCCCCGTATCCGAAGCCGACCGTGATGTCTAACAGGGTGGACCTGTTGAGCCAGCTCAGGACGTAGTTCGTGTTCGACAGCTTCCGAAAATCGAAAGCCAGGGAGGCCGTCAGAAAATTTTCTCCCGGCATATCCGCTCCGACTCCCGTCAAACCGAGAGTCAATCTGTCCTTTAGGAAAGCCGGCACCGGCAAGACGAGCAGAGGGCGAAAGGTGGATAAGGAATGAAACCGTCCCTTGAATCGTCCCGGAACGTCCTTGGCTTCGACCGCCATCGGGACGGCCGGCTGCGTTTCCCTCCATTTCAGGTAGTAATCCTGCAGCGTGCCGGAAAACGCTTGAGGCTTGCGGCCGGGATCCAGGACGAAGACTTCATTGGTCTGCCGTTCGGTTTGCCTGGTCCCCAGCGCTCGTGACGGCGCCGTCCAGTCGGTGATCAGAAGATAATTCGACTGGCGGGTCACCGCTTCTTTCGAGCCCGAATCGAGCCGCAGGCGCTCGACATTGGGCACCTCGCCCTCCTGGGAGGTATAAAGGATCTCCGCCGCGTCCTCCGGAGAAAACAGGGGAAACCGGCACAGGGCGGGCAGGGGCCTTTCATCCAGGGTTTTCGTTTCCACGTCCAAAACGGCGATGCCGTATCTTTTGCGGCCGGGATCGAGGAAAGAGGCGACGACCTTGGTCCCGTCGGGGGAAACGGACAGATCGGAAAAATATCGTTCGTCCCTGAAATCGGTCAACGGTTCCAAGCGGGAGCCGTCCGTCGGGCAAAGATAGAAATTGGCGCTCAATCCCTCCTGCCGCACGAACACGATCCGGTCCGGATCGATGAAAACCGGCTCTTGAGCCCGGGCGTTCCGGGTGACGGCTTTTTCCCTCCCGGTCCGGACATCCACCAGATAGATATCCGAGATCAGGGAGCCGTTACGTCCGTAGTGCATCCGGCTGAAAACGATCCGCCGGCCTTCCCGGTCGAACGAAAAATTGGGCTTGAGGCCTTTCCGGGCCAGGACGCGCAGCCTTTGTGTTCCTTCGTCCCAAAGACACAGCTCAAGGCCCGGAGATTGAAGCGACCTGATGCCGGTAAAGGCATAAGCTCGGCCGGCCGGAGACGCCTTGACCACCTCAAAATAGCGGGCGGGGATTTTGTCCAATGGGGGGCCCACCATGTCCGTTCGCTCCGAAACCGCCTCGCGCCAGTTGAAGTAGACGCTGATCGCTTTTTTCCATTCCTTTTCGAAGTCCGAAAAGGAGCGTCCGGTCACCTTCTTGAAGGACCGGTTGAAATTGAACACCATCCCGCCGTTTTCCCGGGAGAAGATCCGACCCAATTGCCGGTCGCTGATGCTCTGCCGGAGCCATTTGACCTTGGCGAAACCCTTGGCGTATTTCAATCCCCCGTAATCGGAGTCCCAGGGCGTCGGCGCCAACGAGTTGTTGCGGATTCCCAAGTTCAGATAGCGGTCTCCCCGTTCGACCCCCCATGTCTCGCCCGCGTAAAATTGGGCCATGCCCTCATGAATCTCCAGACCGGTTGCCAGGGCCGACACGGGCAATAGGGCATCCAGCCATCCTTTGGCGTTATCATAGATCAAGGCGTGCACCATCTCGTGGGCGGTCACTTTCTGAAGCCAGCCGTCCGTGCCCGTGAACGTCCCCAGGAAATCGGCCGGTTCCACCCAAAAAAACGAGTAGCCGAAGGGCGTGGCCTCGCCGTTGGTTATGCCGTCCATATCGGAAATGAAAACGGTGTGCCTCTTCTTGAAAGACAGGCCGAGATTCTTCTGGTGGACGGCATAGATCTGTTCGGCCGCGCTTCCCGCTTTCCGGGCCGTCTCATCCAGGCCGGTACTGAACACGATTCTAAAGTGATCGGTTTCATAGACATACCAGGAAAGCTCGGGATGATTGCGGCCGTTGAGTTGATAGAAAGCGCCCTGGCCGCAAACAAGCAGCGGCCACAGAGCCATGATCAAAACGACGCCCGCTTTTTTCATGTTCATTTGACCCGGTCCTCCGTACTCTTGTTCCCGCGAGTTCTCGCCATGTTTCTTAACGGTCTTGAGTTATCGTTTCGAAATCATACAGGATTTCGCCTCGAGAACACAATGATCGGCGATTCGGCGGAAACATCATCCGATCCTCTCTTCGAAAGCGCCAGGAATTTTCCGGATGACGAAGAAGAAAACGAAAAAACGATTTTTCCACAGCCCCGGCGGCCCCGAATTCCTCCGGTCCGGCCTTGCCTTAAAGAGGGCGAGAACGGTTTTTTGACCGGGCGAACAACCCCTAGTTGAGCTCCCTTTCCACACTACTATATATAGAAAAACGCCTGTTTTCCGGCCTAAATATCTTGCTTTTTTTGCTTGACTTTTGTTTTTTTACCCTCTATATTGATTGCAAATGGGATAAAACGGGACATTTTGGGACGACAATGAAGCTTCTCATAGGCAGCTATCCGGCGAAACTCGACGCGAGCGGTCGCGTCAAGATCCCGGAAAAATTCCGCGAAGTCATCGAAGAGACTTACGGCAAGGACGTCGTGGTGACCTCGCTCGCCAACGAAGCCGTCCAGGTCTATCCGCTGCCGGTTTGGGAGCGAATGACGGGGGCGAATCCCGAGATGACCCTGTCCCTTCAACCCACCATTCGCAAGTTCCTGGCCCAGGTCAATTTTCAAGGAAACCACCAACAGCTGGACCCCAAGGGCCGCGTCCTGATCAAACAGACCTTGCGGGATAAGGCCCAGCTCCCCGATGAAGTCGAGGTCGTTGGGATGACCAGCCATCTCGAAATCTGGAATAAGCGCAACCTCGAGCGCATGCTCGAGGAAAAACCCCTCACGGACGAGGATTTCGAGACGATCGCCAAGCTCCTTACGCCGCGGGGAAAATCCGAATGAGCGACGAGGCCCACATCCCCGTTCTCCTGGAAGAGGCCTTGGAGTTCTTGGACATCGAGAGGCCCGGCCTCTATCTCGACTGCACGTTCGGCCTGGGGGGACACAGCCTCGAGATCCTCAAACGGAACCCGCGCGCCGAAGTCATCGGATTCGACATCGACGAGAGCGCCCTTCTGGAGGCGGAATCGCGGCTCCGCCCCTTCGCCGGCCGGATCCGGCTTTTTCATTCCGATTTCCGTTACATCCCCGACTTAAAAATCGACCTGTCCGCGCTCAAGGGGGTCCTGCTCGACCTGGGAATGTCCTCCTTCCAGCTCGATAATCCCCAACGGGGTTTCAGCTTCCAGAAGGAAGGCCCCTTGGACATGAGGATGGACCTCCGCAACAAGATCACGGCCGAGAGGATCATTGAAAAGCATTCGGAGCCGAAGCTGGCCGAGCTGTTCCGTGAGCTCGGCGAGCTCAAGCAGGCGACCCGGCTGGCCCGCCGCATCGCGACCCTTCGCAAAGCGGCCCCGATCGCTACCACAACCGCCCTGTGCCGGATCGTCGAAGAGGTCTGCGCCTGGAGACCCCAGAAGGGCAAGATCCATCCGGCGGCCAAGGTCTTCCAGGCCCTGCGGATCGAGGTCAACCAGGAGCTGGCCGGGCTTCCCGAGTTCCTGGAACGGCTGGCCGCTTCGGCTCCGCCCGGGACGAGGTTCGTCGCCATTTCTTTCCATTCGCTCGAGGACAGGGCCGTCAAGAGGACGTTCCTCGGCCTGGCCGCCCAGGACAACGGAGGGCCGTCTTTCCGGATCCTGACCCGGAAGCCGGTCAGGGCCTCGGAGAGCGAACTCCTCCGCAACTCGAGGGCCCGCTCGGCCAAGCTCCGGGCCGGGGAAAGGACCTGACGGATGCGCGGCCGGCTCGGACGCAAAGACATCCTTCTCCTCGGGGCGGCCGCTCTCTGCGCCGTATCCATCCTGACCTTCTACCTCTGGCAGCAAACGGAATCGATCCGGATAGGCTACGAAACCGGGATCCTCGAAAAAAAAATGACCGACCTGGTCGAGGAAATCAAAACGCTCGAGACGCGGCGGGCGGCCCTGCTCTCCCAGGACCGGGTCGAGCGGACGGCCCGGCGGGAGCTCGGTCTCACCGACATCCGGGACGATCAGATCATCTACCATGATTTCGTGTTCAGCCGCGAGGGGCGGTGACGTGAAAACCCGCCACTCCGAGCGATCGCTGCGCCGCCTGAAGGTTCTGGGCCCGGCGCTCCTGGCTTGGGCGGTTATCCTGGCCGGACGGCTGGTCCAGCTCCAGGTCCTCGGCCACGACCGATTCAGGGCCGAGGTCATCGAGCAAAACCAGAACATCAGAATGGTTCCGCCGCTCCGGGGGACGATCTACGACCGCCGGGGAGAGATCCTGGCCCGGAGTCTTCCCGTCCAGTCCGTGTTTCTCTCGCGCTCGGACAAGGAGACTCCCGAGGTTCAACGCCTGGCCCTCGAAAAACTGTCCGGAATCCTGGCCCTGTCCCGGGAGGAGAAAAACAGGATCGAAGCCCGGATCCGGAAGGGGGAGAGGTTCATCTATGTCAAACGGAAAATCGACGGCGCCGCCGCCGAGGCCGTCGAAGCCCTCCATCTTCCCGGCGTCTTTTTACAGGAGGAAACCAAGCGTTTTTACACCCAAGGCCGGCTGGCCGCCCACGTCCTGGGCTTCGTGGACGTCGATGAGAAGGGCCGTCACGGAGTCGAAAAGGTCTTCAACGAAGCCCTCTCCGGCGTCTCGGGTCAATCGCTGATCCTGAGGGACGCCCACCGGCGGGCCTATCATCTCGAGGTCCTCAAGCGGGCCGTTACGGGCCGGGATCTCGAGCTCACGATCGACCAAAACATCCAGTATGCCGCCCAGAAGATTCTGGCCCGGGCCGTCGAATCCCACCGGGCCGCCTGGGGGACGGTCGTGGTCTCCCATCCCGGGACGGGAGAGATCCTGGCTTTGGCCTCCACCCCGGATTTCGACCCCAACCAGGCCGCGGCCCCGAGCGAAGCCGAACCGAACCGGGCTGTCTCGGTCATCTTCGAACCGGGTTCAACCTTCAAGATCGTCACGGCCGCCACGGCCTTGGACAACGGCGCCGTCAAGGTCGAGGACCGCTTCGACTGCAGCGAGGGCGCGGTCGACCTGTCCGGAAATTTCGTCCGCGACCATAAGCCGTTCGGAATCCTCAGTTTCCCCGAGGTCCTCTCCCAGTCCTCCAACGTGGGTATGATCCAGGTCGGACGGCGGCTCGACCGCTGGAATTTTTACGCGGCCATGAAGGCCTTCGGATTCGGCGAGACGAGCGGGATCAGCCTCCCCGGCGAGGTCCGCGGAATCATCCATCCCCCGGCCGAATGGGGGACGAACGGACAGGCCTATCAATCCATCGGCTACGGCGTGTCGGTGACGGCCGTCCAGGTCCTCCAGGCCATCAACGTCATCGCCAACGACGGCGTTCTCATTCCGCCCCGGATCGTCAAGGGCGCGTCGGGAACGCCGGCCGCGGGCGGAAAACCCGTGGTGTCGGTCCCGATCGCCCGCGAGATCAAGGCCATCCTGCGCGGAGTGGTCGAGGAAGGGACGGGGATGACGGCCCGGATTCACGGCTACCCGATCGCCGGAAAAACCGGGACCACCCAAAAATGGGACGCAGCGCTGCGGCGATATTCCTCCGCCCGGCACCTGGCCTCTTTCGCGGGATTCGTGGATACTCAACCGGCGGCCTTCTCGATGGTCGTCGTCATCGACGATCCCCAGGGCGACGACCAATACGGCGGCCTGGTCGCGGCCCCCGTCTTCAGGGAGATCGCGCGCTGGCTCCTCCTCTACCGCCGGATCCCGCCCGTTCCGATCGCCAGCCGGGTTCTGACGGCCGACCTCGGCAGCGGGGGACGCCGGTGAGCCGCCTGACGCTCAAGGACCTCTTCGCCGAGATCCCCGTCCTGTTCCTGAGCGGAAACGACCGGGCGGAAATCCAAGGCCTCGCTTATGCCTCGAAGGACGTCCGGCCGGGATTCCTGTTCGCCGCGCTCAAGGGAGAAAGGGCGGACGGAAACGAATTCGTCGCCGAGGCCCTGGCCCGAGGGGCCGCGGCCGTCCTGTCCGAACGCCCCCGCCCGCCCCAACTCGACACGAATTGGGTCCACGTCTACGACGCCCGGGAGTGCCTGGCCCTGTGCGCGGCCAACTACTACGGCCATCCCTCGGACCGCCTCAAGGTCGTCGGCGTCACGGGGACGAAGGGAAAAACGACGGTGACCTATATCATGGAGTCGATCGTCCAGAAGGCGGGCGGCGTTCCCGCCGTCATGGGCACGATCTCCTACCGGGGCCCGGGGATATCGGCCGAAGCCGGCCGGACGACACCCGAGGCTCCCGACCTGCAGCGCTGCCTCCGGACATTCCTCGACCGGGGCGCCACTCACGGCCTGCTCGAAGTGTCCTCCCACGCCCTGGAGCTGAAAAGAGTTTGGGGCATCGGCTTCGACGTGGCCGTCTTCACGAACCTGAGCGGCGAACACATGGACTACCATCACTCCATGGAGGATTATTTCGAGGCCAAAAAAAAGCTCTTCTTCCTCGACCACGAGAAAAACACGGCCGTCGTCAACATGGACGACGCTTGGGGCCAGAAGCTCCTGGCCGAACTCCCGATGCGGACGGTATCGTTCGGATTCGAGCCGGCCGCCATCGTCAGGGCCGCCAAGGCCGTCTTCCGCGAGGACGGCATCCGGGCCGTCATCGAGTACCCGGGCGGCAAGATCCAGGTCGAATCCAAGCTGGTCGGCCGACACAACCTCTACAACATCCTGGCCTCGGCCGCGGCCGCCCTGTCCCTCAACATCCCCGTCAAGGCCGTCGAGGAGGGAATCGCCGGCCTCGCCGGCGTGCCGGGCCGGTTCGAGCCGGTCCCCAACGCCCTCGGCCTTCAGATCATCGTCGACTACGCCCACACCGACAACGCGCTCAAGAATCTCCTCGAATGCGTCCGGGACATGAAGCCGCGGCGGATCATTCTCGTCTTCGGCTGCGGCGGCAACCGCGACACGACCAAGCGGGAGAGAATGGGCGAGGTCGCCGGACGGCTGGCCGATTGGACCGTCATCACCTCCGACAATCCGCGGCAGGAGGATCCGCTGGCCATCATCGCCGCCATCGAACCGGGGTTCGCCAAAGCGGGATCGAAGGCCTACGCCGTCCAGCCCGACCGCCGGGCCGCCATCCGCGAAGCCCTGGCCCAAGCCCGGAAGGGAGACTATGTCCTGATCGCAGGGAAGGGACACGAGGCCTATCAGATCTTCAAGGACGGACCGCCGGTTCCCTTCGACGACGTCGCGGTCGTCCGCGAGATCCTCGGGGAAAAAGGGGCGTCCTAGGATGGCCGAGCTCCGCCTCGCCCAAGCCGCCGCCATGATGGACGGGAGGCTCATCCAAGGCCGTCCCGATTTCGCCGTCCGGAGGTACAACATCGACTCCCGCCTGACAGAGCCGGGCGAGTTGTTCTTCGCCGTCGTGGCCGAGCGCGACGGCCACGACTTCATTCCCCAAGCGGCCCGGGCGGGCGCGGCCGGGGCCGTCGTCTCCCGAGAGATCGCCCTTCCCGGGGCCGATTTCGGGCTGATTCGGGTCGAAGACACCGTCCGCGCCCTCCAGCGGCTGGCGGGCCGCGTTTTGGCCGGGCGGCCCATCCGAGTCGTCGCCATCACCGGAAGCGCCGGGAAAACGACGACCAAGGAAATCGCGGCCGCCCTGATCGCGACCCACCACAGCGTCCTTAAATCGGAGGGCAACCTCAACAATCACCTCGGGCTCGCCCTGTCCCTTCTCAGGCTCGAGCCCGGCCACGACACGGCCGTCCTGGAAATGGCCATGAACCATCCGGGCGAGATCCTGGCCTTGACCCGGATCGCACCCCCCGACGTCGCCGTCGTCATCAACGTCCTCCCCGTCCATCTCGAATTTTTCGGGTCCGTGGATAACGTCGCCCGGGCCAAACGGGAAATCCTGGACGGGGCCAAGCCCGGAGCGACGGCCGTCCTCAACGGCGACGACCCGCTCGTCCGAAAAATGGCCGAAGGCTGGCGGGGCCCGGTCGTCGCCTTCGGATTCACGGATTCCTGCCGGATCCGGGCTTCCCGCGTCGAGACAAAAGGCGCTGACGGGATGGATTTCGAGCTCGTCTACGGCGAAGATCGCGTCCGACTCCGAACCCCGTTCCTCTACGACAGTTTTCTCGTCGACATCCTGGCTGCCTGCGGCGCGGCCTACGCCTGCGGCGTCCCGGCCGAAAACCTCGCCGGCCCGATCGGCCGATTCCGGGCCTGCGCGAAACGCGGCTCGATCCTCCGGCTCGGCCGGGAGGTGGCGCTCGTCGACGAATCCTATAACTCCAACCCGCGGGCGCTCGAAGCGGCGCTCAAGGGTTTGGCCGGCCTTCCGGCGCGGAGGAAGGTGGCCGTCCTGGGCGATATGCTGGAGTTGGGACCCGAGGCCCCGGCTTTTCACGCCGAGGCCGGCAGGCAGGCGGCGCGGTTGGGATGGACGCTTCTTGTAACGATCGGTCCTCTCAGCCGCGGGGCTGCCGAGGCGGCTCGGGAAGAAAACGGGGCGGCAGCCGACATCGCGTCCTTCGACACGGCCGACCAGGCCGCCGCGGCGATCCCGGATCTCGTCCGGCCCGGGGATCTCGTCCTCGTCAAAGGATCGCGGGGGATGAAACTCGAGAAGGTCGTCGAAAGCCTGACGGCCCATTTCAGGGAGGGATGACGTGCTCTACTGGCTGCTCGTTCCGCTGAGACAATCCCTGTTCTTCTTCAACGTCTTCCGGTACATCACGGTCCGAACGGCCCTGGCCGGCATCACGGCCCTTCTCATCAGCTTCCTCCTCGGCCCCTGGCTCATCCGGACGCTGAAAAAAAAGCAAATCGGCCAGGAGATCCGCCTCGAGGGTCCGCAATCCCACTTGAGCAAGAAGGGAACGCCCTCCATGGGAGGACTCCTCATCATCGCTTCGACCGTCGTCCCGACACTCCTTTGGGGAAACCTCGGAAACACTTATGTCTGGGTGGCCATGCTGACCATGGTGTCCTTCGGTCTGATCGGATTCTGGGACGATTACGTCAAGTTCCGCCGGAAGCGATCGCTGGGCCTCCGGACCTGGCCCAAGCTCGGCCTCCAGGCCACCCTCGCCGTCGGGATCGGACTCATTCTCATCTCGTTCGGGATGGAAGGAACCTTCAGCCTCCGGTTGAGTTTTCCTTTCCTCAAGGAATGGGTTCCCTACCTCGGCTGGCTCTACCTGCCCTGGATCGTCTTCATCCTGGTCGGCTCCTCGAACGCCGTCAATATGGCCGACGGTCTGGACGGGTTGGCCATCGGATTGACGCTGATCAGCTCGGCCGCCCTGGCGGCGCTGACCTATATCGCGGGCCACGCCATTTTCTCCCAATACCTGGCCATCGCCCGCGTTCCCCGCGCCGCCGAATTGACCGTCTTCGCCGGGGCCCTGACGGGCGCCTGCCTCGGGTTTCTCTGGTTCAACTCCCATCCGGCCCAAATCTTCATGGGCGACGTGGGCGCTTTATCCTTGGGCGCGACCCTGTCCGTCATCGCCATTCTCATCAAGCAGGAATTCCTGCTCTTCTCGGTCGCCGGAGTCTTCATCCTGGAGGCGCTCTCGGTCCTCGCCCAGGTCTCTTATTTCAAGCTCTCCAAGGGCAAGCGGATCTTCCGGATGGCGCCCCTCCACCATCACTTCGAGCTGGCCGGCTGGCGGGAGGAAAAGATCGTCGTCCGCTTCTGGATCCTGGCCATCATCTTCGCCCTGTTCAGCCTGGCGACGCTGAAGTTGAGATAAGCGGATGGAATTCAAGAATAAGAAGGTCCTGATCGTCGGGTTCGCCAAGACGGGCGAGGCGGCCGCCCGCTTCTTCCTCGACCGGGGCGCCCAAGTCACGGTCAGCGACAAGAAGCGGGAAGATGAGCTGGGCCGGGCGGCCGCCGAGCTGAGGGCGCGGGGAGCCGGATTCGAAACGGGCGGCCACCTGGCGGGCACCTTTCTCGGAGCGGACCTGATCGTCCCCAGCCCGGGCGTACCCGACATTCCCGAGATCAAGGCCGCGATGGACAAAGGCGTTCCGATCCTGTCCGAGATCGAGATCGCCTTCCGGTTTCTGAAGGGGACGATCATCGGGATCACGGGATCGAACGGCAAGTCGACGACGACGACCCTGGCCCATCGGATCCTTAAGGACGCGGGTTTCAAGGCTCGCCTGGCGGGCAATATCGGGACGCCCCTGATCGGCTTCGTCGAAAGGAGCCGGCCCGCGGACATCTACGTGACGGAGATCTCGAGCTTCCAGCTTGAGCACGCGGCCTCCTTCCGGGCCCGGGTGGCGGCCTTCCTCAACATCTCCCTCAATCATCTCGACCGGCACGCCTCGTTCGAGGACTATTACGAGGCCAAGCGGAAGCTCTTCGCGACCCAGACGTCCGATGACACGGCCGTCCTGAACCGGGAAGACGCTCTGACCTGGGCCCTGGCCAAAAACCTTCCCTCCAGGGTCTTGTGCTTCAGCCGGCGCCGCCGGGTCCGGGCCGGATGCTTCCTCGATCGCGGCTGGCTCGTGCTCCGGGACGGGACGGAGCGCCGGCTCATCAGGACCGCCGAGATCCCGATCCCGGGAGGCCACAATCAAGAGAACGTCATGGCGGCCGCCCTGATCGGCCATGTCTTGGGCGTCCCGGCCGAGGCGATGCGTGCGACCATCCGCGCCTTCCGGGGCCTCGAGCACCGCCTCGAGCCCGTCTTGACCGCGCGCGGGGTCCGCTTCGTCAACGACTCCAAGGCCACCACGGTCGACGCGACGCTCAAGGCCCTGCAATCCTTTCCCGGAAGGATCGTCCTGATCATCGGCGGAAAGGACAAGGGCGGCGACTTCAGGGCGCTTCGCCGAGAGATCCGGGCCCGGGTCCGGTCCTTGATCCTGATCGGCGATTCCAAGGACAAGATCCGGAAAGGGATCGAGGGCGCGGCCCCGATCGTCGAGGCCGGATCGATGAAGGAGGCCGTCGCCCGCGGCTTCGCTGCCGCCCGGCCCGGCGACGTCGTCCTTCTCGCGCCCGCCTGCGCCAGCTTCGACTGGTTCCTGAACTACGAGCGGCGCGGCCGCGTCTTCAAGAGCGCGGTCCGGTCCCTGGAGAGACGCTTGCGAAAGGAGCGTCCTTAGGCCATGGAAACCTTCCGGCCCGGCGGTTTCGATAAAACGCTCTTCATCATCGTCCTGCTTCTCGTCGCCGGGGGAATCGTAATGGTCTTCAGCTCGTCGGGCGTCCTGGCCGGCGAGAAATACCGCCAGCCGTTCTACTTCCTGGCTCAGCAAGCCTTGGGCGCCGCCGTCGGGATCGGTTTGCTGGTAGCCCTGCTCCGGGTCCGCGGCCCTTTCTTCCGGAATCCGGTCGTCGTCTATGGGCTGTTGATCCTGGCCGGCGGGCTTCTGCTCCTCTGTTTTCTCATGCCCAGCGTAGCCGGCACCCACCGCTGGATCTTCCTCCGCGGGATCCGTTTCCAGCCCTCCGAGCTCGCCAAGATCAGCCTTGTCCTCTTCCTGGCCTTCACGCTGGAGAAGAAAAAAGAGGCCCTCCACGAAGCCCGCACCCTCGTCCTTCCCGTAGCCGTGATCGCCGTCTTCACAATGCTGATCCTGCTCGAACCCGACTATGGGACGGGACTGCTCGTCTTCCTGAATTGCATCATGATCCTTTTCGTGAGCGGCGTCGGCCTCAAGCGCCTCGGCCTGCTCGGGGCCGCTTCGGCCGTGCTGTTCGGGCTTTACCTCATCCAAGCCCCCTATCGGGTCGAACGGATTCTGACCTTTCTCTTTCCCAATCGGGACCCGCTCGGCGCCGGCTTCCAGATCATTCAATCCAAGCTGGCCGTCGGCTCGGGAGGCCTTGTCGGCGTCAGCATAGGCGAGAGCACCCAAAAACTGTTCTTCCTGCCCTGTGCTCACACGGACTTTATTTACGCCATCCTGGGCGAGGAGACGGGGCTCATCGGGACGCTGACCGTCTTGGCCTTGTTCGGCCTCCTCATCTGGCGCGGTATCGTCATTTTCTCGCGGGCCCCCGGACTGGCCGCCCAGCTGACCGTTCTCGGACTCATCCTCATGATCGGAACGCAAGCCCTCCTCAACATCACGATCGT
>Ga0299912_10003192_pt1 | contig 13437 bp, 14 predicted proteins | sample RVTome_2_FD_207667 | JGI IMG/M metagenome (GOLD analysis project Ga0299912, IMG submission 207667) | Soil microbial communities from uranium-contaminated site in the Upper Colorado River Basin, Wyoming, United States - RVT95D214 (version 2) ...
CCTTCGCCCAATTTTTCGATGATGGAGTAATGGGCGAGTGAGCGGCCGATCATTGGATGTGAGACCTCGCGTAGATATTAGGTCTCCGCGGCACAGAGTGTCAAGGCGCATCCAGTGATTCAGGCGAGACGTCAAGATCATCTGGATGACCCGGCGCAAGCGATTCCTCGACCCGAGCAGGTAGGCATAGCCGTCCTTCCCGTCTATCTATCGTGAGTCTCTCTTTGCCAGGGCGGGAAAACTCGGGCGATTTCCGGCGCTTGATATTTCCCCGCTGTATGAATTACGATTTCCTGGCCATGAAAATTCCGGCGGGACCGGCGCTAAAAACATTCGCGATCTTGAGCCTTACTTTTCTGATGCTAGTGATGTGCCGGCCGGCGAAGCGGGGACCCGGGGCGAAGCAAGTTGAGGCCCTCTTTTCCGGCCTGATATCGGACCGCGAGCCCGGGGCGGCGGTGCTCGTCGTGAACGACGGGGGCGTCGTCCTCGAACGCGGATACGGAGTCACGGACCTGCGGACCAGGCACCGCATCGACGCCTGGACGAACTTCCGCCTGGCGTCGGTCACGAAACAGTTCACGGCCGTGGCCGTCATGCTGGTCGTTCGCGACGGGAAGCTCCGTTATGAGGACAGCCTGACCGACATCTTTCCCGAATTCCCTGAATACGGCCGCGCTATCACCATCCGTCATCTCCTCAACCACACTTCTGGCCTCCCCGACTATGAGGACCTCATGCCCCCGGCCGACCCCACCCTTCCCATGGAACAAGTTCAGATCAAGGATGCCGGGGTTCTCGAGCTCTTAAAAAAACAAGAATCCGGAAAGTTCAGGCCGGGCACGAGATGGGCCTACAGCAATTCCGGCTATGTACTTCTGGGCCTCGTCGTCCAGCGAGTCTCGGGCCGGCCTTTCGCCGAATTTCTCCGCGGCCGCATTTTTATTCCTCTTAAAATGACTGACACTGTGGCCTACGAATACGGCAAGAACGACGTGCCGAACCGCGCTTTCGGCCACAGCAGGGAAGGCGTCCGTTGGCGCGAGACGGACCAGAGCCCGACATCGGCGACCCTCGGTGACGGTGGCGTCTATTCTTCGCTGTCGGATCTCCTGAAGTGGGACGAAGCCTTGCGCCGGCGCACCCTCCTGAATGAATTGGAGATGCGAGCTGCGCTGACTCCCGTGCGCGTTCCGGAGGGGCCCCCGACGGAGCCGGACGGAGCGCCGGCGGGCTACGGTTTTGGCTGGTTCCTGAACCCCTGGAAGGGCCACGCCCGGATGTGGCATTACGGCGAGACATCCGGTTTCCGGACGGCGATCCAGCGTTTCACCGACGATGGGGTTACCGTGATCATCCTCTGCAACCGCGCCGACCTCGACGCCCGGGCGCTGGCTTTGAAGGCGGCGGGATTATGCTTGGAGGCCCGCCGGGAAACCCCTTAGGTAGCAAAACTCATGAAACTCATGATCTTTGAGGTAATAGGAGGAAATACATGCGATGGCAAGGAAGACGGAAGAGCGATAACGTCGAGGACCGGCGGGGCATCGGCGGAAGAGGGCTAGCGGTGGGAGGGGGCCTGGGCGGCCTGGTGATCGTTGCCCTGATTTTGCTTCTCGGTGGCAATCCGGACGAGGTCATGCAGAATCTCCAGACGGACGGGACGTCTTCGTCCGCGGCGGCCGGCCAGCCGCTCAGCGAGAAGGACAAGGAAATGGGCGATTTCGTTTCCGTCGTCCTGGCCGACACAGAGGATGTCTGGCGGACCGTATTCGGTGAGAGCGGACAGCAGTACCGGGAGCCTCAGCTCGTCCTGTTCACGGACAAGGTAGAATCTGCCTGCGGCTTTGCCGGCGCGGCAACGGGCCCGTTCTATTGCCCCGGGGACGAAAAGGTCTATCTCGACCTCAGCTTCTTCGATGAGATGCAGCTTAAGCTCGGGGCCCCAGGCGATTTCGCCCTGGCCTATGTCATCGCCCATGAGATCGGCCACCACGTCCAGAACCTGCTTGGCATCATGGATCAGGTCATGGCCCAGCGGGGCCGGGTGAGCGAACGGGAATTCAACCAGCTCCAGGTCCGTTTGGAACTGCAGGCCGATTTCCTGGCCGGCGTCTGGGCCCATTACGCCCAGCGGGCAGCCGGCTACCTGGAACAGGGGGATATCGAGGAAGGGCTCAACGCCGCCAGCGCGGTTGGTGACGACCGGATCCAGCGCCAGACACAGGGCTACGTCGTCCCGGACGCGTTCACCCATGGCACGTCCGAACAGCGCGTCCGGTGGTTCAAGAAGGGGTTAGAAACCGGAGATATCCGCCAGGGCGATACCTTCAAAGCGAATATCCTCTAGCCCCCCCGACGTCTGCTTTTTGAGCTGCGGCCTTCTCCTTGACATTGATTCTCGACCGGCGATATCATCATTCCTTGATGTGAGGAGGGAGCCCGGAGCCTGACGGCGAGATAAAGTCGCCACCCAATAAAAACTTCATATCCCAAAAAGGAGGAATAACGAAACTAAAATCAGTCTGTTCGGGACGGCCCAAGGGGCCGGATTGCTTCGCTCCGTTAGGTCGCTCGCAATAACACGTATCACAAATAATTGCGTTCATTATAAATACTCAATCAACGGAGGATAACAATGCCGATTAAGAGAACAACCCATCGAAGTTCCAAGGGCACCAAGCTTTATGCCGTGCGCGACAGCAAGGGGCGATTCAAGGACATCCAGACCTACAAGCGCGCCCATGCTATGGACATGAAGCGCTCGAGCAAGAGTGAAGCGGTGGCCAAGCTAAAGAAAGCAAAGAAAAGCAAATAAAGCAATAAGAATTCCTTCAGCTCAATCCCTATTCAGGACGTCGTACATAATCTGCTGAAGGTGCTGGACGAACCGGACCTTGTCCTCCTTGCTCGAATCAACATAGGGAAAGGTCACCGGCGGCAGGAACTCGACGGTCAGGCGGGGCCGCTCGTATCGCTTGACCTTCAGGCTGTGCAGCAGAAGGCGGCACAGCCGGTAAGGGAGAATCCTGTCGGCGATATATCTCTTGTATGTCCCGTGGCCGACCTGGGGTCTTTCCTTGACTACGCTCGGAACGATCTTCAGAGTTTTCCCTTGCTTCTGAAGCAGCTCGGCCAGAGAGGGCAGGGTGGTCGGGACGACGTTCTTCGTCGCCTCTTGATGGGTGTATCCACCGCTCGGTGCGATGGCCACCGGAACATGGCTCTCCAGGGACCTAATGCAGTCTTGGAAAGCTTCCCGGTTGATGCGCCGCCTTCTGGCCTCTTCCTCCGGCGAGCGAGGCTCATGAACGAAAACGGGAATAAAATTGTACCCGCTAATGTTGGCGATAAGAAACCGCGTCAGCAATCGGCTGGCCCTCTCCAGGATTTTTCGCCTCAAGGCATGATGGCCCCATTTCTCCTGGAGGCTTGGCGAGAAGACGGAGTCCTTGACGTCGGCTTCGGTTATAGCGAAGATCTCCGGCCGGGTGACCTTGATGTCGGCGAAGAACCGGATCGGGGGGTCGGGGGGAGCGGCCAGCGCCAGGAAAAGCGGCTCCACGCGCTTGGTGATATGATTATACACATAGATCGTAGGTCCGTCCTTGGGGATGTTGGACAGTCCGATTGCCTTGGGCTTGGGGCAGATCGGAAGATATTTCATTATGCGGATGCTGTTTCTGTAGGAAAAAGTGAGCATCGGCCCTCTACACCGCGGAGAAAAAGGTCATACGGACACCCTTATATATATAGTGCGCCCCGGAGACAACAGTCAAGACAAGGGTTGCGATGTAGAAAGCACCCAGGACGGACGGAGAAGTGATCGCTGCCAGGAAGGAAGTTTGGGCCAGAGCCGAAACCCGGACATAGTTGGAGAAGATGACCCAGAAGACCGTGGCCACCTGCAAGACCGTGCTCGCCTTTCCGAAGACCGTGGGGGGGAACTCCCGGCGGCCCCGGATCAGGAAGATAACGACCCCGCCTGCGAGGATGATGAAATCGCGGGCGATGACGACCGCCATCAGCCACAGCGGGATGACGTAGGCAAAACCCAGGCTCCGGACGGCCAGCAAGATGAAGGCCGTAGAAAGGAGGATCTTATCGGCCAGGGGGTCGATGAGCGTCCCGACTTTCGTCCGCTGGTGCCATCGCCGGGCCGCGAATCCGTCCAAGATGTCGCTCAGCCCGGCCAGGAAAATGATGAGCAGCGCGCCGAACGCCTGTTTCTGGAACAGCATCAGGACGAAAACGGGGACCAGGGCGATCCTGGTCAAAGTGATCAGGTTGGGCACATTCCAGAATTTTTCTTCGGCTCTGCTTTCCATCGCGTCCTTGCGGTCTCTTTCCCCCGCTGCCTTATCAGCTCACCAGCGCCAGCAGAATATCGATGGTCTTGACGGCCTCGGGCCCGGGGACGGGCTGGTCGGGCCGGAAGGTCTTATCCGGATAGAGCTCCATGACTTGGTAGGAGAGGATCTGGCTGATCGGTTGGTAATAAAAATGGTCCGGGGTGACGTCCTGGACCCGAATCCTGTTCGGCGGGATCTGATGGATGAACCTGTGGCCTTTGCCATCGAGATATTGGATGACCCGGAAGAGCGTCTCGGCGAGCTCCGCCCTGGTGACGGTCCGCTTCGGCTGAAAGGCGTGGTTGGAATGGACCTCGAGAAGGCCCAGCGATGTCACTTTGAGGATGAATTTGGAGGCCCAGGAAGCGGAAATATCGATGATAATGGGCGGCTGGGCTGCGGTCTCCTCCAGGACGTCCTTGAGCTTGACAGCCAGTAGGGCGGCGATGTCTTCTCGGGTCACGGCCGCGGCGATAGGGATCTCGTTATACCGGCTGGGAAGCTCGATGATGCCGAGCTTGTTCTTCAAGACCTCGACCTGCTGCCGGGCCTCCTGATTCCCGCTGTCGAGCTCCAGAACTCTCTGGTAGACATCCAGGCTCCGATCGTACTGCTTGGCCTCGGCCAGGGTCGCGGCATACATCTGCAGGGCCTCGATATTGTCTGGGGCGCCGGCGGCCGCCGCCTTCAAATGGACGAGAGCGCTCGGAATTTTGTTCTCGCTCCTGTAAAGACCGGCCAGGGCCAGATGGATCTCGACCGACTCCGGCGAGTAATGAAGGGCCTTGAGATAGGATTCCTTGGCCGTCTCGATATCCCCTTTAGCGGTTGCTTCCCGGGCCGAAGCCACGGCCTGTTCCGTCTTTTGCGCCTTGAGGCTCTCGTATTCTTCCTTCGCCCAAGAATTTAGGGGCTCGATTTTCAGGACCTCCCGAAGCGCGTTGAATGCCTTGTCCTCTTCGCCCGTCTCTTGGTAGAGCTGGACGAGCCCCAGGTGAGCGAGCAGAGAGTCGGAGGTCTCCTTCACCGCCAGCTTGAAGTACTCTTCGGCGGCCGGAAAGTTATCCTGGAGAAGAGATACATACCCCAGTCCGACGGCATACAGCGGGCTCGAGGGCCCCAGGCGGAGGAAGGCTTTTTCGGCTCTGTCCAGCCGGCCCTGCCTCAGGGTGTCCCAAGCCGCTTCCATCTGGATGCGCTCCTCGAGTGTCAATGGAGTGACCAGAGATTGGGGCAGGTTTTCGATGTACAGGTTCGGCGGAGGAGGTGCGACGGTGACGCAGGAGACGAGGAGGATGGAAAGAGCCCCGAGCCGACAGGCTTTTTTCACCAATTCTCTTCTCCTTGGACGAGATAGGGAAGATAGTTTACCATGAATTTGGGGTTGGCCATAATCTTGATCTCGGAGTAATCTGCGTCCTCCCGCTTCTTCAGGACGAGCGACCACCGGTCGAAAGAGGGGATCAACTCTTTGCGGTCCTTGGGGATGCGCAGGTAATAGAGGCGAAAGTCCCTGAACACGATGCGCCGGATCTTGTCTTTGAGACTCGATATTCCTTCCCCTGTCTTGGCGGAGATGAACACGGTCCGCTCTCCGGCCGATTCGTTCCGGGCCAGGAGCGCCTCCTTCGAAGGGAGAAGGTCGACCTTGTTGAAGACCTTGATGACGGGGACATCCCCGGTCCCGATTTCGGCGAGGATGTTCTCGACGGCCCGGGCCCGCTCGTCTGCGGCCGGCGAAGTAAGGTCGATAACGTGACACAGACAGTCGGCCTCCCGGATCTCCTCCAGAGTGGCCCGGAAGGAAGAGACCAGCTCGACGGGAAGTTTCCTGATGAACCCGACGGTATCGCTCAGAAAGAAAAAGACACCGTCTGCATATTCCACCCGGCGCAAGACCGGGTCCAACGTAGCGAAAAGGGCCGACGAGGTGAAGACTGTCTCGCGGCAGAGCGTGTTGAAGAGGGTCGACTTGCCGGAGCTGGTGTAGCCGACGAGAGAGACGGTCGGCACGGGGCTTTTTCTCCGGCTCTCCCTCTGGTTTTCCCGCCTCCTCTGGATGCCCAAAATCTCATTCTTGATCCGGGAAATCCGGTCGGTGATCCTCCGCCTGTCTTCCTCCAGCTTCATCTCGCCAGGGCCTCGGGTGCGGATCCCGGCCCCCAGCCGGGAGAGGGAGGTCCCTTTTCCGCTCAGGCGTGGCAAGAGGTAGGTCAGCCGGGCCAGCTCGACCTGGAGCTTGCCTTCGTTGCTTCGGGCCCGCCGGGCGAAGATGTCGAGGATGAGCTGCGTCCGGTCGACGACCTTGGATTCGATTCTGTCCTCCAGACTCCTCTGCTGGATGGGGTTGAGGTTGTGATCAAAGATGACGAGGTCGGCCTGACGTTCCTCTTTGAGGCGGGCCAGCTCTTCGGCCTTTCCCTCCCCAATGAAGTATTTCGGACTGATCCGCGGCCGGTACTGGAAGACCTTGTCCACGACCCGGGCGCCCGCCGCCGCCGCCAGGCGGGCCAGTTCCTCGATCGATTCTTCGGCTTCCGCCTTTTCTTTCCGGTTAGTCGCCAGGTGGACCAGGATCGCTTTTTCCATGGCTAAGCCGCGAATTGAGCCTCCAGGAATGCGGCTAGAGAGGCGTGATCACCGGTCGGGAGCCAGCTCACTCCCGCCATCTTTCGGAACCAGGAGATCTGTCTTTTGGCATAATGACGGGTATCCTGTTTGGTCAGCCGCCCGGCCTCGTCGAGAGAGATCGCCGCTTTCAGATGGGCGAGGACATGCTTGTACCCCAGGGCCCGGAATGGAGGCGCGCTCTCCTCCACGCCCGCGGCCAGAAGGCTGCGGACTTCCCCGACGATCCCGCCCTGGAACATCCTGTCCACGCGCTCCTCGATCCTCCGGTAGAGCTCTTTCCTCTCTAATTGTAACCCAATTTTGAAGAGATGGAAATCGGCTACCTCAGATCGAGTGTCCTCGAAATGTTCCGAGATGGGTTTCCGGGTGAGATAAAAAACCTCCAGGGCCCTGATAATCCGGACCTTGTCCTTTTCCCCGATAAGTCGGGCATACCCGGGATCGACTTCCTCGAGCTTCCGGCGTAGACTTTGCAGGCCCGTCTCGCCGGCCTCCTTCTCGAGCTTCCGGCGTAGCTCGGTATCCCGGCCCGGACCGGGGAACAGCCCGTCGAGGAGGGCTTTGAGGTAGAGCCCAGTGCCGCCGACGACGAAGGGCAGACGGTCGCGCTCCTCGATCAGCCGCACCGCGGCGAGCGCCTGCCGGACAAAGTCCGCGGCCGTGAACTGATCCGATGCCTCCGCGATATCGAGAAGATGGTGAGGCACCAGCTTCCGCATTTCGGGTGTTGGTTTGTCGGTGCCGATGTCGAAGCCGCGGTAGACCTGCATCGAGTCGCAGTTGATGATCTCCCCCCCGAATCTCCGGGCCAGATAAACCCCCGCCGCGCTCTTACCCACGCCCGTGGGTCCCAGGATGATAACCAGGCGCCGCTTATTAGGTTGCAATTTTGATCAGGAGCCAGACAGCGATCAGGGTCAGGAGAAGGAGGATGGCCAGCGTCTGTTTCCGCGTCAACTCGACTCTCCGATTCTCTCCAGGCTCTTGACGACCCCGGCTTCGTGGGCATTGCCCAGGGTCTTCTTGACGGCCAGGACTTCCGCCGTCAGGATCTCGTTGAGCACGCGGATGAAGTGTTTCCTGGTCTCCTCCGTGAATAGGGGCAGGCTCATCAGGGGAAAAGGGCTGAATTCGACCCGGCCGTCGGCCCGCAGTTCGAGCCCCTGGAAGGGAGGAGCTAGACGCGTCCGGATATCCTCCAGCGATTTTTCCAGGACGCTCAAACCCACCGGGCCGATCTCCTTGGATATGTATCTATAAATATAAGAGCACTTGTCGTTGAAGTCGGTCCAGATCTTTTCCAGGCCGGCCGATGATATTTCCGGCGACGGTTTGGCCAGGTTGGCTGTCGGGAAGAGCCCGGCCAACCCCAAGGTAAGGAAGGCGAAGACGGCTTTTTGAGTTTCCCACTTTCCGGCCTGACTCTGAGCATAGAGGTCGCTCAGCCGAGGAGCCACCCGGAGGATGCCCAGCACGTGTTTTTCGTGGGGCGCGAGATGGAGATGGTCGGCGTGCGCGGGCGAAAGGAGTTGAACGGCCTCGGTCTCCGCCGGAAGGAAGGCCCCGATTAAGTCGATATTCTTCATCCGGCGGATCCCCCTGAGGACGATGGCGGGGGTGGGGACCAACGCATAGACCTGGGCGTCAGAGACGGTCGAGCTGAGGTCGAAGGTGAGGTCCGCCCGAGTCCAGTCGAAAACGGCGAAAAGCTCCTCCATCCAGAACTCGGCCAAAGATTCCCAGACTCGGGACGGGGCAATGATCCCCCGCTCGATGAGCGCCCGCGGATAGGAGACATTGTTCTCGCGGGCAAAACCGGCGCACTCTTCGGCCTGGAGGGCGGACAGGGCATGGATGGACAGCAGCCTTCTCAAAAATCCTTCGCCGGAGAAGGAACCTTCGGCTAGGGCCAGGTCCCCGTTGATGAAATAGAGCGACCTTTCGGCTACTTCGCTCTGGACCATCAGCCGGCCGGAGTCACGTTTCTCCCAAATCCGGAAAATGACCCGGGGGAAAGAAGTCTTGGTCAGGTTGCCGCGCCAGATCTCTTCAGCCATGTGAACAATCTATTTGGGAATCGGCGATCTGTCAAATCGGAAGCTTTTTTCCCGTTTACTGCATCATGCGGGTGCGGAGCATGAGGAGGGCCGCGGTAAGCCCGCTCTTGAGGAGCCAGAACGCGAAGGAGATGACAACGCCCTTCTTCAGGCTGATTTTGAAGGCCGCGGCCAGGCCGATTCCGAACAAGCAGAACGTCCAGAGCTGGAACAAGTCCACCTGGGCCAGCAGCGCATAGGCGGTGGACATGACGTCCAGCTTGGGGAAGAGGACGGGAAGGCCGGTCGAAGTCTCGAGCACCGACTTCCGGCCGGAGATGAGGAACAGCCGCAGGCCGTTGCCCAGGAGCTTGTCCACGAGATTGGCGTGGAGGAGTGAGGAGAAGACCTGAAGATAATTGCCCTGGGTTGAAACCAAGCGTCCCATCCCCAGGACGATGAGCGCCGAAAAAAGGAAACCGACAAGATGGGTCAGGGGCGTGACCAGAAACGTAGTCAGGGAGCGGTCCTGGCCCTTCATCCTCTCGAGGTAACTCGCATATCGAGACTCCCCCCACTTGGCCTTGAGTTTTGCCGCATTGTCCTCCAATGACCGGAGGCTGTCCTTTTGCCCGAACGGGAAAATGAGGTAGGTATAGAGCGAGATCAGGATGAGGAGGACGATGAGGACGTCCACCCAGAGGGGACGCTCTGAGATGGCCCTGAAGGTCCGGCCGGGGTCGAAATACGTCCCGATCAGGCGGCCGCTGAAGCTCATACTTCTCTTTCTTGCCGTCTGTCCCACTCGATCTTTCCGTCGCGCAAGAAAATGACCCGTTGCGTCTGGTCGGCGATCTCCTTGTCGTGGCTGACGATGATGATGGTGTTCCCCTGGTCGTGCAGCTTCCGGAACAGGTTGAGGATTTCAGACCCCGTCCTGGAGTCGAGGTTGCCGGTCGGCTCGTCGGCTAGGATGATCGCAGGCTCGTTGACCAAGGCCCGGGCGATGGCCACCCGCTGCCTCTCTCCCCCGGAGAGTTCGGGGGGACGGTGGCTCATTCGGGCCGACATCTCGACCATCTCCAAGGCCCGCCTGACCCTAGCTTCCCGGTCGCCTTTCTTGGTCCCTTTGTAGATGAGCGGCAATTCGACGTTGCGAAAAGCGGTGGCCCGGGGGAGAAGGTTGAATACCTGGAAGACAAATCCGATCTCCCGGTTTCGGATATGGGCCAGCTCGTTCTCGGTCAAGGCGCTGACCAGCCGGCCGTTGAGGTGATATTTCCCGTCCGTGGGCGTGTCCAGGCAACCGAGGATATTCATCAGCGTGGACTTGCCGCTTCCGGAAGGTCCCATGATGGCCATGAATTCGTTGGGCATAACGGCGAAGGAAACACCCTGGAGGGCCCTGACTTCCTGTTTTTCGAGCTCGTAGACTTTCCAGAGGTTTTCCGCCCTGATCAGGCTGCCGTCTTGGAGGTTCATTCTGATTCTGTCGTCTTCACCCCGGTCTTGATGAGGACGCCGTCCTTGAGCTCACGGAGGGAATTGTAGGGGCCGACGATGACTTCCTGGCCCTCGTTGAGGCCAGTGGAAATCTCGATCAGGAGCCCGCCCATGATCCCCTTGCTGACGGGATGGAACTTGGCGCGTCCGCTCTCGACGACATAGACCCCTTCTTCTTCTTCGACCTTCTCTTTCTTCGACGGGCCATCGCTTGCTTTTTCCCTAATGACCAGGGCGGAGATCGGGACGGCCAGCACACTTTTCTTCTCTGCCGTGATGATGTCGGCGGACGCGGAGAGGCCCGGCTTGAGCGTGTTGGGAGGATCGCTCAAGGTAATGGTGACCTGGAAATCCCGGGATTCCTGCTGGGAAGTGGTCAGCTTGGCGATGGCCGAGCTTCCGATCTCGGTGACCGTTCCCTTGAGGACCTGGTTGGGGAGGGCATCGACCTTCACATCCGCCGATTGGCCGAGCTTGACTCCGACCACGTCGGTCTCGTCCACCTCGACCTCCACCTCCATCTCGGAAAGGTCGGCGATGGTCATGAGAACGGTCCCGGGGTTGTTCATCGTGCCGATGACGGCCACCTCTCCCTCTTCCACTCGGAGGCTGGTGATGATCCCGTCGATCGGGGAGTTATAAACGGTCTTGCTCAGGCTGTCGAGAGTGCTCTTGAGTGAGGCCGCGGCCTGCTCGATCTGATGCCTGTAGGCCTGGGCCTCGGCCCGGGCGATGTCGAACTGGATCTTCGCCGTCTCCAGCTGCTCTTGGGAAATGAGCTGGCTGTCGTAAAGCTGCTTTTGCCGGTCGTAGTTGTTCTGCTCCCTTTTCATCCGCGCTTCGGACTGGATGAGCTGGGACCTGAAGGATTGGATGAGCGCCTTGTCCCTCTCGGCGTTGGCCTCGTACTGGGTGGGGTCGAGCTTAAGGAGAAAATCGCCGGCCTTGACCATCTGGCCCTCGAGGACGCCGATCTTGATGATCCGCCCGGGGACATTAGCGCTGATGTTGATGCTCTTTTTCGGCTTGACTTCTCCCGAGGCGGAGATGAGCGCTGTCAAGTCATGGAGGGAGGCCTTCTCGAGCGTGACCTTGACCGATTTCTCCCTCTGGGACCTGAGGTTGGCAATGACGATGACGGCGATCAGGAGGCAGACCGCCGAGATGATGATGAATTTCTTCCGTCTGCGCTTGGGGCGGGGCGCCACAGCGGTTTCGGTTTCCAGATTGCCTTTTTTCCTACGCCAGATGATGCGGTATTTCATGATCGCTCACTCAATATCATAGTATAATACGCATCAAAATCCAAAGAGTTTGGCCCTCCCTCGGGATGGCGTTCATTGCCAACCGGATATGGTCCTGCTAATATAGATGAACTATGGCGAAATGGAGTGAATTTCTGGAGGCGGCGCAGGGGGCGGCGCTCGAGGCCGGCCAAATGCTCCGGTCGGGCATGGATGAAGGACGGGAAATCTCTTACAAGGGCGTCCTGGACCTGGTGACGAACTTCGACCACCAAGCTCAGGAGCTGATCTTCGACCGGCTGGCGGCGGCTTTCCCAGGCCATGGGTTCCTGGCGGAGGAAGGCCTGAGCCGCGAGGAACAGGGGGAGTTTCGCTGGATTTTCGATCCGCTCGACGGGACCACCAATTTCGCTCACCGCTTTCCTGTGTTCACTGTCTCCATCGCCCTGGAACATCAGGGTCGAGTCATCCTCGGCGTCGTTTATGACCCCATGCGGAACGAGATTTTCCAGGCCGTGGAGAGAGAAGGGGCGTTTCTCAACGGCCGGAGGGTCAGGGTCTCGGCCGTCGATGACCTAGACAAGAGCCTGCTGGCCACGGGGTTCCCATATGACCTCCGGGAAAGTCCGGTCAACAACATCGCCCATTTCAATCATTTCCTAACCCGAGCCCAGGCCATCCGCCGCTGCGGCTCGGCGGCCATGGACCTCTGTTGCGTAGCCTGCGGCCGGTTCGATGGTTTCTGGGAACTGAAACTCAAGCCCTGGGATCACGCTGCCGGCGCCCTGATCGTCCGGGAGGCCGGCGGCCGGGTGTCCGATTTCGAAGGCGGTGAGTTCGGGATTTCCTCCCAAGAATCCCTGGCTTCGAACGGCCTGATCCATCAGGCGATGATCGGCGTTCTCGGCTTGGGCAAGAAGCGGGAGAGCGGGGGAGAGAAAGAATGAAGGGCGGCCGCCGGTTCACCCTGGTTTGCCTGCTGGTCTCTGGGCTATTCGCGGCCGCAGACGAAATTCGCACCGTCGTTGTCCCTGGAAATGCCGCCTGGACGGACACGGGAATCGAAGTCATCCAAGGCCAAGGGATAGAGTTTACGGCCGTTGGGACGCTGTCTCTCCAGAAGGGCAATCCCCAGGCCGATTGCGGGCCCGACGGCTATGACTTCCGGACCCTCCAGCAGCCGCTGACGGATCGAAACCTGGGCGCCCTGATCGGGAAAGTAGTCATCGGTGTCACCGTAATCAAGGACGCGAAAACCGGCCAGGAGAAAACGGAAGAGGCCGCCGAATTCTTTTATGTCGGCGCCAGGAGCCGAGTGGAGATGCCGGCCAAGGGGCGTCTCTTCCTGGGGATCAACGAGATTGTCATCGGGGATAACGCCGGCGAATTCACCGTCACGGTTGTGACCGGCCGCGAGCAGGGACACCCTCACTTCTGATTGTTGTGGTTGTTCTTCTGCTGGAACCTCTCCATGAACTGCGTATTGTAGCGGCCCTCGGCGAAATCGGTGTCGGCCAGAATGGCGAGATGGAGAGGGAGGTTGGTCTTAATCCCGACTATCGTGGTCATCTCCAGGGCAGCCTGCATCTTCTTGATAGCCTCGGGCCTGGTCGGGGCCAGGGCGATGATTTTCGCGAACAGTGAATCATAATCGGGCGGGATCTGCCAACC
>Ga0299912_10003193_pt1 | contig 13435 bp, 13 predicted proteins | sample RVTome_2_FD_207667 | JGI IMG/M metagenome (GOLD analysis project Ga0299912, IMG submission 207667) | Soil microbial communities from uranium-contaminated site in the Upper Colorado River Basin, Wyoming, United States - RVT95D214 (version 2) ...
ATGGCCCATGGCGATGATTCGGGCCTGCGCTTCCCGCCCCATGTGGCGCCGACGCAGGTCGTCGTCGTCCCCATCTCGGTCGGGGACTGGAGGGAGACCGTCCTGCCGGTGGCCCGGGCCGCCGCCGAAATGCTCAGAAAGGCCGGCCTCAGGGTCGAGGTCGACGCTCGCGAAGAATATACCCCCGGCTGGAAGTTCGCGGAACACGAGATGCGGGGCGTCCCGCTGCGGGTCGAGATCGGCCCCCGCGACGTCAAGGCGGGCCAGGCCGTACTCGTCCGCCGCGACCTCAGGACGAAGGAGATCGCGGCCCTTCCCGACCTGCCCGCTCGAGTCCCCGCCCTGCTCGAGGAGATCCAGGCCTGCCTCTTCGGCGAGGCGAAAAGATTCCTCGACGAGCACGTCCGCGACGTCCGGACCTTCGAGCAGTTCAAGGACATCCTGGAAAATAAGCGCGGCTTCGTCCGGGCCCTGTGGTGCGGAAGCGAAGTCTGCGAAGAACGGATCAAGAACGAGACGATGGCCACGATCCGCGTCTTACCTTTCGAGGACGACGGCAAGCCCATCGACGGAGGCTGCGTCTGCTGCGGCGGGCCGGCGCTGACTCTCGCCCACTTTGCCCGCGCGTATTGACGGCATGTCCGAAGATTACGAGGCCCTCCGGGAGAGAATGGTCGCCTCCCAGATCGAGGGACGAGGCATCAGGGACCCCCGCGTCCTCGGGGCGATGAGGAAGGTGCCACGCCACGCCTTCGTCCCGAACGAGATGAAGCCCTACGCGTATGCCGACGAGCCCCAGCCCATCGGTCAGGGACAAACCATCTCCCAACCTTACATCGTCGCCTACATGACGGAGGTCCTTGAGCTCTCGGGCGGAGAAAAGGTCCTTGAGGTGGGAACGGGGTCCGGCTATCAAACGGCCGTCCTCGCGGAGCTGGTGGCAGAGGTCTGGACGGTGGAGATTTTCGAAGCGCTGTCCCTCGGGGCGAGGGCCAGGCTCGAAGAACTCGGCTACGCGAACATCCGGTTTAGGGTGGGGGACGGGTCCCGGGGTTGGCCCGAGGCTGGGCCCTTCGATGCCATCATGGTCACGGCCGCTCCGGGCGCCGTGCCCGCCGCGCTGGAGACCCAGCTGGCCGTATCGGGCAGGATGATCATCCCCGTGGGCGTCAACTCCCAAGAACTCATCCTGGTCCAAAGAGAGAAGACGTCTTTTCGAAGGGATAACCTGATCGGGGTCAGGTTCGTGCCCTTGATCTCAAAGCGCTCGGACCGCGATAACGGCTGAATGATCGAGATATGAAGGGAGCCGGAACATGATAAGACCGGACGGATTCAGGACTGCCCTGGGCCTCGGTGCGTTTTTACTTTTCTCGATCGTCGCCGGCCACGCGGATTGCCGGGTCCCCGGAAGAGACCGGTTCATCAAGGTCTTCTTTCCCGACGGCCGATCCGTGACCGCGGAGCTGGCCGTCACCGACGAAGAACGGTCCAGGGGGCTGATGTTCCGGGACAATGTCCTTCCCGGGCAGGGGATGCTCTTCGTGTTCGAGGAAGAAGACCTGCATTCGTTCTGGATGAAGAACACACTGGTCTCCCTGGACATGCTCTGGCTTGGGCGCGACAGGCGGATCATCCACATCGCCAGGAACGTCCCGCCCTGCGCCGCGGAGCCCTGCCCAACTTACGGCCCGGAAAGCCCGGCCCTTTTCGTCCTCGAGCTCAAGGCCGGACAGGCGGACGTCCTCGGACTCAAGCTCCAGGACAGGTTGGAGTTCGTGCTGCCGTCCTGGGTCCATTGAGGGGGGCGAGGGGAACATGGACCTCCGGTCCGTGTTCCCATTCCGTTCCCTGATCAAACGATCGCAAAACCCTTATTAACCGTAGCGGTTTTTGCGGAGTTGACGTCTTTGACCGAAAGGACGATCTTGTACTTTCCTGCCTGCAACCCCGAGAACGTGAAGTTGAAGGTCAGAGCGATCTCGGTGTTGAAGTTCCAGGATGTGAAGCTGGGATTGACGAAGCCCTTCTGTCCTCCGAGGACCTTACCGGTCTCATCCTCCAGAGCGAAATCTGCCGTGAAGCCGAAATCGTATTGGCCCTGTTCGTTTTTCTTCAGGGTCTGGCCGACGGGCTCCAGGTAGAGGTAGATGACCTCGCCCGGCGCGAATTCCTCTGTCGCCTTGGGCGTATAGATCCCGTAGCTGGCGGATTCGCTCATCACGAACTTGACATTGTTGAGGAGGAGCGGAGTTTTTTCCCAGAACATTTCGAACGTCGAATGCAAAGCGGCAAGGGCTCCGGTGTCATCGTTCTTTCCCATCGCCTCCTTGAATTGGGCCAGGCTCGAGTCTAAGAGGGAAGGGGGCGTTGTCTCAGCGCCCGCCGCAGGTCCTTCCTTTTTCGTGCAGGCCGCGGAAAGGAGGAGGACCACCGTCAGTCCGATCAGAAAAGGTTTTTTCATGGATGCCTCCCTGAATTGAGAAAGCGTTTGCTGTTTGACGGCCAAAGCTTATGCGGTTTATAATCTGATGTCAATAATGCTCAATATCGCCAAGAGGATGTGAGTCGGAATTCCGGGGATCGCAAGAAGTCGGCGTTATCGCTCAAGAAGAAAGATCCTCTCCGAGATCTTGGGGGATGTCGCTGAAGGCTGATAGGAGGACGGCAGGCATGAAAGCTTTTCTGGACCATCTCTCGCGCCGGGTTCTGCTCTGCGACGGCGGTATGGGGACCATGCTTTACGCCAAAGGGATCTATATCAACACCTGTTTCGACGAACTGAACCTGACCGGCGCCGGGCTCGTCCGAGAGGTCCATGCCGAATACGTCAAGGCCGGTGTCGACATCATCGAGACGAACACCTTCGGAGCGAACCGGTTCAAGTTGAAAAAGTACGGCCTGGATGACAAAGTCGCCGCGATCAACGGGGCGGGCGTTAGTATCGCCCGGGAAGCCGCCGGCGTGGACGTCCTCGTCGCCGGTTCCATGGGCCCGCTGGGCGTGAGCGTCGAGCCCTGGGGCCCGACGTCGGCCGTGGACGCAGAAGCGGCGTTCGCCGAACAGGCGGAGTCCCTGGGGGACGCGGGAGTCGACCTCTTCATCCTGGAGACTTTCTCGGACCTGAACGAGATTCGGCTGGCCCTGCGAGCCGTCCAGCGGGCCGGAAAGGGACTTCCCGTCCTGGCCCAGATGACCATCGAAGAGGACGGCAACAGCCTTTACGGGACGACACCGGAGGTCTTCACCCGGAGGCTCGAGGAGTGGAGGGCGGACGTCGTGGGCGTCAACTGCAGCGTCGGGCCGGCTGCCACTCTTGGGTGCGTTGAGAAGATGGCGGCGGTGACCTCGCTGCCGCTTTCCGCGATGCCGAACGCCGGCCTGCCCAGGCAGGTCGACGGAAGGAACATCTATCTCTGCTCTCCTGACTACATGGCCGAGTACGCGAAGAGGTTCATCCTCGCGGGCGTGAAGGTCGTGGGCGGCTGCTGCGGGACGACGCCGGCCCACATCAAGGCCATGCGGGGGGCCATCCGCGCCCTCCAGCCGCCGCGAAGATCGGTCGCGGCTATCCCGTCTCAGGAAAAGCCGGGGGTCCTGTTCCGTGTGGTTCCCAGGCGGGACCGCTCGGGGCTGGGGAGGAAACTCGAAGACGGTGAATTCGTCACCAGCATCGAGATCGTCCCCCCCAGGGGCTTCGATGCTTCGAAGGCCCTGGCCGCGGTCCGGGAGCTCGGAGAACGGGGGGTCGACGGCGTCAACATTCCGGATGGGCCAAGGGCGAGCGCCCGCATGAGCTCGATGGCCTTGGCGTTCCTTTTGGCCGGGAAATCCCGGATAGAGCCCATCCTCCATTATACCTGCAGGGACCGGAACCTGCTGGGCATGCAGTCCGACCTTCTGGGCATCTACGCCCATGGGATTCGGAACCTCCTCATCATTACGGGCGACCCTCCGAAAATGGGCGATTGCCCGGACGCGACGGCGGTCTTCGACGTCGACTCGATCGGCCTGACGCATGTCGTAAACGCCCTCAATAGGGGAGTGGACATCGGCGGGAAGGAGATGGAAGGTCCCACCGGGTTCCTCATCGGGGTTGGGGCTAATCCCTGTGCCGTTAACCCGGACTTGGAGATCACGCGCTTTGAGGCTAAGGTCCGGGCGGGGGCGGATTTCGCCATCACCCAACCCGTCTTCGATGTCGGGAAGCTCGAGGATTTTCTTTCGTGTATCGCCGGGTTTCGCATCCCCGTCATCGCCGGCATCTGGCCCTTCTCAAGCCTCAGGAACGCGGAGTTCATGCGCAACGAAGTCCCCGGAGTCCACGTCCCCGACGAGGTTTTGGAGAGAATGCGGCAAGCCCAGGAGAAGGGACCGGAAGCCGCCAGGGAAGAGGGCGTCCGCATAGCCCGGGAGATCCTGACGGCCGTCAGAGGACTTGTCCAGGGCGTCCAGATCAGCCCCCCTCTCGGACGCTACGATCTCGCCCTGCGCGTCATCGGATGAACTTTTGGAGCTCAAGGGCCGCGTTCTCAGAGGCCCGGCCATCTCCCAGGCCTTTCCTGATCTTCACGAATTCGGCCTTCATTTCAGCCCGGATCTCATCCGACCCGAGGACCTTGATCGTTTCCCGGGCGAGGTTTCCGGCCGTGAACTCTCCCTGGATCAATTCAGGGATGACCGGTTTGCCGGCGAGGATGTTGACGATGCTATAGTGCCGGATCCTGACGAACTGTTTCCCTGCGTAGTACGTGAGGGGCGAGACCCTGTAAAAAGCCACCACGGGAGTGCCCAGCAAGGCGGCCTCGAGGGTCGCTGTGCCGCAGGCCGAAAGGACGATGTCCGCCGCGGCCATGGCGCTGTAACCGTCGCTGTCGATGACCCTCAGTCGCCGGATGCCGCCGGGAAAGGCTTTATCCAGCTCGGCCCTTCCGAGACTCTCAGCCAGGACGAGAACGAACTCGGCCGGAACGGAACCGCGGATCCGTTCCACGGCCTCCGCGAGGACGGGCGCGTGGGACCTCAATTCGCTCTTCCGGCTTCCGGGGAGGAGAACGACCAGCTTCTTCCCGGGATCGAGCCCGTACCCGGCGAAGAATTCCTCTCGGGCAAGATCCGCCTTGACCCTTTCGAGGAGGGGGTGCCCGATGTACGCGGCCGGGATGTCCTCGGCCTTGTAGATCTCTTCCTCGAAGGGGAAGATCAGCATCATCCGGGCCACGTGCTTCCGGACGGCCTTCAGCCGACCGCGTCTCCAAGCCCAGACCGTGGGGCTGATATAGTAGAGGACCGGGATCCCCGCCTTCTTCAGTTTCCTGGCCAGACGGAGGTTGAAGTCAGGGGAATCGATGAGGACGGCCGCGGCGGGCCGACGCGAAACCGCTTCCCGGACGATATGCCGGAAGATCCGGCGGATACGGGGGATTTGCGAGATCACCTCGAAGATGCCCATCACGGCCAAGTGCTCCATCGGGAATAAAACCTCGACACCCTCCGCGGACATCTGCTTGCCGCCGATGCCGAAGAAACGGGCCTCCGGATGGAGCTTCCTGAACTCACGGACCAATCCCGCGCCGTATTTTTCCCCGGAGCTTTCGCCGGCCACGATCAAGATCGGGTCCATCTATTCCTCTTCCTTCTCTTCCCGGCCGTAATAGACGATCTTGGGAGGTTTCTCCGGGTCCTGACCATAGTAAAAAAGCCACTTGTCGTAGCTGTCCTGATCGTAATAGAGCTTGATGGATTTTTGGGTCGAAGGGCTCACGACCCCTAGGACCACGGGGTTCTGAATCGAGGGGAGCGCGCTCTCCGGAGCGACCAGGACCTCCTGGGCGTTCTCGCTCCCGGCCTGGCCCGGTTCTCCCAAAGGAAGGACCACGTTCCACTCGCCGCTGTCCGTCATCGGGTCCTTGTAGAGCCTCCGGATGAGCTTCTTCTCTTCGAGTTCCCTCAATGAGGACGGGAACCTCCCCGGGGTCTTCATCTGGAAAAGACGCACGGCCTCCACATACTGCCTGCCCCGGAAGATGAGCTCCGCCTCTTTTTCCCGTTTCATCTCGGTTTGCAAAACAGGGACGGCCACCGTCAAGCCGATGACGAGGACGAGAACGACCATCATCAGGATGATGAGGACATAACCATGATCCGTGCGCACGGACTTCACCAGGTGTTGTAGAGTGTTTTGTCGAGGGCTTTCATCTCCGAGCCCGACTTGACGTCGACGACGCCGAACGTCTCCGGCGGCGTGAGCTCGTCGGGAGAGGGTGTCTCTCGGACCTCGATCCAGGTGGTTGCGGAATTGGTGATGGGGTCCACGGGGATGGCCCGGAGGTACTTCTCATCGACGAGGGTTTGGAGGGATGCCGGATATGTCCGCTTGTCCTGGTAATACTGGTCGATCAGCTTCCTGAACTGAAAGAGGTCCTCCTTGAGGACGGCCTCACGGGCCCGTTTAGCCGCGGTTTGATATTGCGGTAAACCCAAGCCCACCAGGATGCCGATGAGGGTGAAAACGATGATCATCTCGATAAGGGTGAATCCGGGCCGCCGGCCGTTTTGTCCTTTCATGACTTCCCTCACCAGTCCCTGTACCGTGAGCCGTCCAGGGCCTTGGCCCCGCTCTTGGTATGGATGTCGTAGACGTTCTCTTCCCCCCAAACGTCGGAATCGGGGTCGTCCTGGTAGGAGCGAAGTCCCCACTCGACGGTCCCGGTCATGGGGTCTTTGGGGATCCGCCTCAGGAAGCGGATGGTCTTTTTGGACGCTTTCCCGCCCTCTTCTCCGCCCTCCTGGCTCTCGACGCCCTTGACGAGCGTCTCCAAGTCGGGGGGATAGCCCTCGCTGTCCTCCTCGACCTCGATCTTCTTTTCATCGGCCAGCTTCTTGTAGGCGTCCAAGGCCTCGCGGATCTCGCGAAGGGCCCGGCGGAGTTCAAGCTCTTTGTCCCTCTGGATGGCGGTCTTGGCGATGGGCATGGCCGCCGCGGCCAGGATGGCCAGGACCGTCAGGGTCACGATCATTTCGATCAGGGTGAATCCCCGGCGGGCAGGAAGAGCGGACCTCGTCCCGGCGGACATGTTTTTTCAGTACCGGTTTCTGCGGCCTCTGTCTTGGGAATGTTCTCTATAGGGTCTCCGGCCCCCGTCATTGTGGGCCTGGCCCCCTTCGTTGGCAGCCGTCGGGGAGTCGGGGGCCTCCAGGGCCTTCCGGCTCACCCGGACCTTGTTGTCTTCGTCGATGCTGATGCACTTGACGGTCAGCTCCTGTCCCATTTTGATGAGGTCGTGGATGCTCTTGATCCTGTAGGGTGCGACTTCGGAGATGTGGAGCAGGCCGACGACGTTGGGCAGGATCTCAACGAACGCTCCGTATTCTTCCAAGCGGATGACCCGGCCGGTATAGGTCTTGCCGATCTCGGCCTCGGCCGTGATGTCCCGGATCATCTGCATGGCCCTCTCGGCGGCGGTCACGTCCGCGGAGGCGACGGTGATCTTTCCGTCGTCCTCGATGTCGATCTTGGCCCCGGTCATGGCGACGATCTTCTTGATGACCTTGCCCGCCGGCCCGATGACCTCGCTCACCTTTTCGGGGTTGACGTAAAGGGTGAAGATGCGCGGCGCGTAAGGCGAGATCTCCGGCCGCGGTGCGGGCAGGGCTTCTTTCATCTTGGCCAGGACCTGGAGGCGGGCCTGCTTGGACTGGGCGAAGGCTTCTCTCAGGAACTGCGGCGTCACGGACGGGATCTTCAGGTCCATCTGGACGGCGGTCACGCCTTTTTCGCTTCCCACGACCTTGAAGTCCATGTCCCCGAAGTGGTCCTCGAGGCCGGCGATGTCGGTGAGGATGGCGTAACGATCGCCGTCCTTTACGAGGCCCATGGCGATACCCCCCACGACCATCTTTAAGGGGGCGCCGGCGTCCATCAGGGCCAGGACACCACCGCAGACTGTGGCCATGGAAGAGGAGCCGTTGGACTCCAGGATGTCGGAGACGATGCGCACGGTATAGGGGAAAGTCTCATCGTTGGGAATGGAGGGAAGGATGCCCTTTTCCGCCAGGGCGCCGTGTCCGATCTCCCGACGGCCGGGCCCCCTAAGAAAGGACACCTCGCCGACTGAGAAGGGCGGAAAATTGTAATGGAGCATGAACCGCTTCTTGGCCTCCTCGCCGAGTGTGTCCAGTCTCTGGGCGTCCTCGACGGTGCCGAGGGTCACGGTGGCCAGGCACTGGGTCTCACCTCTGGTAAAGAGGGCCGAGCCGTGGGTCCTGGGCAGGAGACCGACTTCGATCGTGATGGGGCGGATCTCGTCGAACCGGCGTCCGTCGGCCCGCTTCCCCTGGTTGAGGACGAGGTCTCGAACGAGCTTTTTCTCGAGGTCATAGAAGACCTCCCTGACCTCGGCGGCTTCGTCTATGTTCTCTTCGGGGACCTTCTCCAGGAGTGTTTCGAGGATCCGCTTGGAGGCCGCCTCGCTCTTTTTCTTGTCCTTGATCTGGATGGCTTCGAGGAGCGTCGCCGAGATCTCGGTCTCGACCCTGGCCGCCACCTCCGCGTTGCGCGTCTTGGGCGTCAGCTCGCGCTTCTTGATGTTGAGTGTCGCGTATAGGTCCTTCTGGGCCTGTATGATCTTCTTGATCGTCTCGTGGGCCAGCATGATGCCCTCGATGATCCTCTCCTCCTCCACTTCCTTGGCTCCCGCCTCGATCATGACGATCCCGTCCTCCGTGCCGACGATGGTCATCCCCAGGGGGCTCTGCCCGAGCTCCTTGGCGGTCGGGTTGATGATGAACTCGTTGTTGACAAGGGCGACCTTGACCGCGCCAAGGGGGGTTGTGAAGGGGATGTCCGAGAAATAGAGGGCGGCCGAGGCGCCGATGATGCCCAGCATGTCGGGCTCGTTCTCCAAGTCGGCCGAAAGGAGGAGGCCGACGATCTGGGTGTCGAAGAAATAGCCGTCGGGAAACAGGGACCGGATAGGCCGGTCGATCATCCGGGCGGTCAGGATCTCGCGCTCGGACGGTCTTCCTTCGCGTTTGAAGAAGCCGCCGGGGATCTTGCCCGCGGCATATGTGTTCTCCCTGTAGTCGACGATCAGGGGGAGGAAGGGTTTCGGCTCCTTCACGTCCTTTTTGGACGTAGCCGTGACCAGCATGATGGTTTCGCCGTAGCGCACCAGGGCGGAGCCGTCGGCCTGTTTCGCGACCTTGCCTATTTCTATAGACAGGGTCCTTTTGTTGATTTCAAGACTTATGGTGTGAGACATTTTGATTCCCTATGCGGCCGGAAGCCTACTTCCTGAGCCCCAGCCTCCGAATGAGCTTTTCGTAGCGGCTGAATTCCTTTTTCTTAAGGTATTCCAGGAGTCTCTTCCTCTGGCCGACCAGCTTCATCAACCCCGAACGGGAGGAATGGTCCTGTTTATGGGTGGCGAAATGCTTGATGAGGACATTAATCCTCTCGGTGATAAGGGCGATCTGGATCTCTGGCGAGCCCGAATCCTGGGCGTGCGCCTGGTTGTCCTTGACGATCTTTGTTTTCACTTCTTTGCTGAGCACGCGTATTTTCTCCTTTTTTTTCGCCTTATATGATAACAGAATGGGAGAGAAATGTAAATTTCTATTTTTAGCGCCCGGCAAGGGTCGCAGGGGCTTTCCGCCGGATCGAGAGGGAACCGAAACTCAGGCGGACAGGGCTTTTTTCCTGAGGAGGAGCTGCTTGGCGTACTTGGATGTCAGGCCTCCCTGTTTTTCCTTAACTTCGGCCAGCTTGGCCTCTATCTCTTTGAGAGTCATTCCGTTGATCTTCTTCGTCTTGGGAGAGGAATCCCCGGCGGCCTGCGCCTGGCCCTCAGCCGCTTGTCCGGTTTTCTTGTCTTCAGCCATAATTCGATCCTTTCAAATTCACCCCAATTTAGCAGAAAAGCCCGTCCGTGGCAAGCCGGGTCGGCAATTTTGGCTTTCCCGGGAACGCCTTGCGCAGACGGGGAGAATCCAGTATAGTCAAGCCCCGTGTACGCAATCTACTCTTTGCTCCTTTTCTTGGCCCTTTTTTTCTACCTGCCCATCTATGCCTTCCGGATGAAAGTCCTCAGGAAGGACCGGATCTACCTACGGGAGCGGCTGGCCCGCGGACTCCTCCCCAGGGCTCCCGGCCGGAAAGCCGTCTGGATCCATGCCGTCTCGGTCGGCGAGGTCCTGTCACTCCAAAATCTTGTCCATGAACTCAAGGTCCGTCACCCCGAATGGGACATCTGTTTCTCTACCCTCACCAACACGGGAATCAGCGTCGCCAGGGAGAAGCTCAAGGACGCGGACGCGGTGTTCTTCGTTCCCCTCGATTTCCGGAGCGCCGTGCGCAGGGTCCTCAAAGCTTTCCGGCCGGACATTCTCGTCCTGGCGGAGTCCGAGTTCTGGCCGAACCTCCTCAGGGAGGTCAAGCGGCAGGGCAAGAGGATCCTCCTCATCAACGGCCGGATCTCCGAGGGATCGTTTAAAAAATATGGCGACCTGGGCCCTCTCTCGCGGAAGATCTTCCGGAACGTGGACCTGTTTCTGGTCCAGACCGGGCAGGACAAAGAAAAGCTGGAGCAACTGGGGATCGAAGCGGGGCGGCTCCAGGTTGCGGGCAATCTCAAGTCTGAGATCCGTCTCCCGGATTTCACGGCGGACGAACTGGAGGCCTTCAGACACAGCCTCGGGATGGACGGTCGGGAGAAGGTCGTCGTCGCCGGGAGCACCAGAAAGGGGGAGGAGGAACGGCTCCTCAAGGCCTTTGCCTCGGCCCGGGAAAAAAGGGACGGCCTGCGATTCATCCTCGCCCCCAGGCGCGTAGAAAGGGCCGGGGAGATCGAGAAGGCGGCCCTGGCGATGGGGTTCAGAACGATGCGGAGGACCCAGGGCGGCCCGGGCGGCGACTGGGACGTCCTCATCATGGATACCATGGGAGAGCTGGCCCGTTTTTATGCCCTCTCCGACGCATCGTTCGTCGGCGGGAGCCTCGTCAATTGGGGCGGCCATAACATCCTCGAACCGGCCTATTATGGGAAACCCGTCTTCTTCGGCCCGCATATGCGGAACTTCGCCTTCCTGGCCGAGTCCTTCATCCGGACGGGAGGGGCGCGGATCGTCCGGACGGACGAAGATTTGGAGGAGATGTTCCTGTTGAGAGACGAGATCGGGCTCCGCGAGATGGGGGGCAAGGCCAAAGCGCACCTGGCCTCGCTCGGCGGGGCGACGGACCGGACGATCCTGGCAATCGAGCGGTTCATGGAAAAAAGGCTTCAAAATGCGGGGTCATAGACCAGGACGAAGGATTATAGCCCTATTTCTGGCCGGATTGTTGTCGACGTGGGCGATTGGGGCTCCTTGCCGGGAGTCGTGGTCGGAAGATGAAGCCCCCGGGGGCTCCAAGATCTCTCTTGCCAAGGCGGGAAAGGACGTCAAGGACGTCCTCGTATCGCCCCTTTATTGGAAGAAGAACGATTTCCTCAAGCTCTCGGCCGTTCTGGGGACCGGGCTTCTCTTCGGTTTGGCGGACGAGAACCTCCGGACTTGGGCCCAGGAGCGGCGCACCTCCGGATCGGACGACTTTTTCGGCTTTGTCACGAATTTCGGCGATGGCGGCTACCTCTGCGGTTTCATGGCCGGCCTGTTCGCGGCGGGAGAGGTGGCGGGGAGCGACGGCCTCCGGAAGACCGCCCTCCTGGGCTTCGAAAGCTTCCTCGTTTCGAGCGCTTTCACGGCCGTCCTCAAGTTCATCCCCGGCCGGGCGCGTCCCTACGCCGGAGAGGGGAGCCACAGCTTTCATCCCTTCTCCGGCCGTTCGGCCTACACGGCGCTGCCTTCCGGGCACTCCTCGGCGGTCTGGTCCGTAGCCACGGTCATCGCCGACCGGACGGATAGCGTCTTCATCGACGCGGCCTGCTACGGCCTTGCGGCGCTGACTTCTCTATCCCGGATCCATGAGGACAAGCACTGGGCTTCGGACGTCCTTGTCGGCGCGGCCATCGGTTATTTCACGGCCAAGAAGATTTGCGGCTTGAACCGCGATCCGGAATCGCCGAGGCTCTCCGCTTCCTTTGATCTTTCCGGCAAACGGCAGGCGATCACGCTTTCGCTGTCATTCTGACCAAACGGTCGCGACGGCCCTCAGAAGATTTAAGTAGGGACGGGTGAACTAATACGAACGCAATAAAAAAGGTCACAATGTATGAACGGCACTGAATGCCGTCCTCAAGCCCCCGTAGCGGAGGGGGGACCCGTCGGCTTTTTCGACGGGGGGAACCGACGGGACTGGTTCCCCGGGGCCGGGGGAGTGAGGGCGGCTTCAGGCCGCTTAACGTCAAATGTCAAGCTATTTAATGCGTTTGTATTAGAATTCCAACCGCAGCCCTATCTGCGCCCGTCTCGGAAAGAATATTTCATCAGCTCTGCGGTAGGCATCGGACCAAACGCTGTACCCGGGATTATGGGGATAATCGGAAGGATAACCGATGACGGTGTTCGAATTGAAGAGATTAAAAACATCGACCGTGGCGCTGAGTTTCACTGTTCTGTAAATCTGAAACGTTTTCTGCAGCCTGAAATCCAGGACACTCCAGGCTGGGAATCTCTCCCGGTCTCTCGGTTCGGCCAGGATCGTCCTTTCTCCTTGATCCGGGAAAACCCTGACAAATGTGGGAATGGGCCTCCCTGTCTGGTAGAGGTAATTAACACCGGCCAAGATATCCCAGGGGAGGGCGTAACTGGCTGAGAGCTTGAAGACCCAAGCGCGGTCATGGTTCAAATAGCCCCTGGCATTGATCAAGTCGTTGGGATCTTGTCCGTAGTACTCCGTGTACCATATCATCGCTTGTTGTGACATCGAATGGGCGGTGTTGTTGAGGCCCTTCATCCGCGACCAGGTAAGGGAGGAGCTCAGCTGCCAATTGTCGGAAAACCTCTTTGTCAGCGAAAATATGAGGGCTTGATAGGTCTGGTCGAATTTTTCTCCAAAACGAGACGGCTGCGTAATCCAGTAGTCATTTGTTTCCGAACCGCTGGTTTGGTTCCAGACGGGGTAAGTCTTGCCATCGTCGGGAGACACCATGTTGACCTGCTCATACTCTGCGCCTCGATCTTCCCAGCCGATAAGGTTCTTCTCATGCTTGTAAATGTAGGTGGCTCCGACGGCGAAATTGGCCAAGAGCTCTCTTTCAAGCCCGATTGAAAATTGATCCGCGTAGGGATTCTTGAGCTTCGGATCAACCGTATAATTCATGGCGCCCGGAATGGTGTCAAAGAGGGCCCATGCATTGAGGTCCCAGTCCCAGGAATAGATGGTATAGTCGGTGACGTTAGGACCCGGCCAATTCCAATTGGACATGAGAAGGGCGTCGTAATAACGGCCATAGGATGCCTTCAGGAGGGTCTTTTTATCCGAAGTGAGCTGAAAGGC
>Ga0299912_10003194_pt1 | contig 13435 bp, 13 predicted proteins | sample RVTome_2_FD_207667 | JGI IMG/M metagenome (GOLD analysis project Ga0299912, IMG submission 207667) | Soil microbial communities from uranium-contaminated site in the Upper Colorado River Basin, Wyoming, United States - RVT95D214 (version 2) ...
TCGCGACCTGATCGATCAGCACCTCACCGGGCTCCGTGCGCGGATGCTCGGCGCCGAGGAAGGCTGGGTCGACGATCCCCGCGACGCGTGGCGCCACCAGTCGAGCCTGCAGGCGCACACGGGCTCGTTCCTGACGCAGATGCACGACCTCCACCGCCTGCGCTGGATGCTCCTCGATCCGCGCGACGCGAAGGTCACCGACGAGGCGATCAAGTACCTGACCGCGCTCGTCGACGCGCAGCAGCTGCCGCGCGCGCAGCTACTCGAGCTCTCGCAGGCGCTCGCGAAGCTCGGTGATGCGAAGGCGATCCGCCCGAAGACCGCCGCGCTCGCCCGCTGGTATGACAGCGCCGGCAAGCTCTCGGCCGCGGCCAGGCCGCTCGCGATCGCCGCCGGGAAGGACCTCGCCGCGCTCGTCACGGATCTGCCCGATGGCTCGCTCGCCGCCGACTGGAAGTATCTGTGTCGCCAGATGGCGCACGATCTGAAGTCCGGCGCCCCCGCCGCGCTCGCGAGGCTCGAAGGGCTGCGCGCGCAGATCATCCAGGCGCCGAGGACGCGGCTCGTCGAGGTTGGCTCGTCCGCTACCCAGGCCGCGATCGCCGCCGAGCTCGACCAGCTCGCGCGGGACATCCCGACCCCGCAGCGCGGGAATGCCTACGGTGCCACGCTCGAGCAGCCGTTCCGCGATCGGCTCCGCGAGCGCGATCCGAGCGCGACCAAGCCCTTGTTCGTCGGGCTCGTCGCGCCGGGGACCTCGAGTGGGGTGTTCCTCAACCTCGCGCCCGCCACCTGGTACGGCGACACGAAGGACGACGCCGTCCTCGACTACCTCGCCTCGAACCTCTACACCGGTCACGGCGGCCACAGCATGTTCATGAAGACGTGGGCCGCGGGGCTCGCGTACTCCAACGGGCTGCGGATCGTCATCAGCAAGGGCGTCCTCCTCTACTACGCGGAGCGCACGCCGCTGTTGCCGACCACGCTGCGCTTCGTGATCGATCAGCTCAAGCGTGCGAAGCCCGATGCGAGCATCGCGCGCTACGCGATCGCCAGCTCGTTCGATTCGCGGGTCGCGAACGGCTACGAGGTCCGCGCGAGCGCGATGGCGGCCGACCTCGTCGACGGGCTCACGCCCGACATCGTGAAGGCGTTCCGCGCGCGCGTGCTCGAGCTCGCGAAGCGCCCCGACCTGGCGAGCGTGCTGTTCGGGCGGATGGAGTCGGTCTACGGCCAGGTCCTGCCCGGCTACGGCAAGCTCGATCCCGCCGGCACCTACTTCGTGATCGGCCCCGAGAAGCAATTCGCCGCCTACGAGGACTACCTGCGCGCGACGCTCGGCAAGGACACCAGGCTGCACCGGCTCTACCCGCGCGACTTCTGGATTCCCGCGAAGCTCTGAGTCCTGATATTCACGACCCATGTACCAGCAGCAGCCACGTCCGCCGGGGTCGATCAAGGTGCTCGGGATCCTGAACCTCGTGTTCGCCGGGCTCGGAGTGATCGGCCTGCTGTTCACCTATGCGATGTACTTCGGGGGCCTCCGGCTCGGAGGTCGCAACCCGGTCGTCGAGATCGCGCACTCGAGCGCGACGTACATGACGTTCCTCAAGGTCACGCTCGGGCTGGGCGTCCCGGCGCTGATCGCCTTCGCGACGAGCGGCATCGGGTTGATCGGCATGAAGCCGTGGGGCCGCAAGCTGGCGATCGGCTACGCGATCTACGCGATCGCGGGCGCCATCACCGGGCTGATCGTCACCTATGTCTACGTGCTGGCTCCGCTGTCCGGACAACCGGGCTCGGGCGCCGGGATGTTCGGCGGGCTGTGGGGCGGCATCCTGGGATGCGCGTATCCGATCATCCTGCTCATCTTCATGATGCGGCGGAATGTCGTCGGCGCGTTCGCGCGGATCGCGTCGCTCCCCGAAGCCCGCGTGATCCAGCGCCCGCCGTCGTGATCGACCGATCGGCTGGCCTGCCACCTGCACCCGTGGTCACCGTGCAGTCCTCCACCTATTCCGAGTCGAACCTGCGGTCGATGCTGATCCTGGCAGCGCTGATCGCAGCGTGTCAGCTCGCCGGCGGGTCCGGGGCGCTCGTCACCGATCCGAGCTTCTACGGCGAGCTCGCTCGTCCGTCGTGGGCGCCGCCCGGGTGGTTGTTCGCACCCGTGTGGATCACGCTGTACACGTTGATGGGGGTCGCCGCGTGGCTGGTCTGGCGCACCGGGCCCGGCCGCCGTCCCGCGCTGATCTGGTTCGCGATCCAGCTCGTGCTCAACGCCGCCTGGACACCCGTGTTCTTCGGCCTCCGATCGATCGGGGGCGGCCTGATCATGATCGTGCTGCTGGAGCTCGCGATCGTCGCGACGATCATCGCATTCGCACGCCGATCTCGGATCGCCGCGGTGTTGCTGGTGCCCTACGCGGTCTGGGTCGGCTTCGCGACGGTGCTGAACGCGGCCCTGTGGTCGGCGAACCGCTGAGCGAGCCTTGCGATCGCTGCGCGCCGATCAGTGGTCATGCCCTGCTCCGGTTCGAGCATCGACGACGGCATCCTCACGACCTGCGCGCCGGCTGGGCCGATTGACCCGGCGCCGCCGAGCAGCCTCGCGACGGGTCCGCGGCTTGCACCCTGTTCCTTGGATGCCGTCCCAAATCCCGGTCGACGAAGCCCGCCGCGTCCTGCGTGACGCGGTCGCCGCCGCTGTCATGGCGCCGAGCTCGCACAACACGCAACCATGGCGCTTCCGGATCGTCGGCTCGACGCTCGAGATCCTCGCCGACTCCAGGCGTCATCTCCCGGTGATCGACCGCGAGCGGCGGCAGCTCGTGCAGAGCTGCGGGTGCGCGCTGTTCAATGCCCGCGTGGCGGTGCGCGCGATGGGCTACTCCGACGAGGTGAGCGTGATGTTGACCGATGGCACGCAGCCCGATCTGCTCGCCACGCTCCACCTCGGGCCACACATCATCTCGTCCGAATCCGAGCTCGCGCTGATGCGCGCGCTCCCGCTTCGCCGGACCAATCGCCGGCGGTTCCTGCCGCGACCGGTTTCGGCCACCGACACGGCCACCCTCGTCGAGACCGCGGCGTTCCAGGGCGCGTGGATGGTGCGACTGCTCCCCGCACAGAAGACCGAGATCGCACAGCTCATCGACCAGGCGGACCAGCTGCAGTACGGCGACCCCGCGTTTCGCCACGAGATCGCGAACTGGCTCACTCCCTTTGCGAGTCGCCGGCGCGATGGCATCCCGTTCGTCGAGAAGGAGTACGGCTCGGCGATCCCGTTCACGATCATGCGCGCGCTTCGATCGCCCGGGCTGGGTGACGAGTTCGGAAAGCTCGAGGAGGAGCTGGTCATCGGCGCACCGGTGGTGGTCGTGCTCGGAACCGACAGCGATGATCCGGTCGACTGGCTCGCGTGCGGCCAGGCGCTCGAGGCGGTGCTCCTGCACGCCACGCACCTCGGGCTCTCGGCCGCCTTCCTCAACCAGGTGCTCGAGCTCCCGGAGCTGCGAGGCCGCGTGGCGACGCTCCTCGAGCGGCCCGGATATCCGCAGATGGTGCTGCGCCTGGGCTATCCCGAGGAGCCGATCCATCACCCGGCACCCCGTCGCGAGGTCGACGACGTGCTCCTCGTCGTCGACTGACGGGCCGGCGCTATTGCCGCGCGACGACCCGCGCGAAGTCGAGGCCGCCGAGGATTCCCACCATGCGGGTGGCCTCGATCACGATCACGCGGCGGGAATTGAGCTGCGCCGCCTGCGCCGCCGCGCGGAACATGCGAAGGCTCGACGGCAGGCAGATCATCGCGGTGTCCGCGACCTGCTCGACCAGCGTCTCGCGCGGGCTCGAGCGCGCCGCGAGCGCCTCGACCTGACTGAAGATGCCCACCGGCCATTCACCCTCGACCACGACGACCGCGGTCAGGTGGTGCTGGTTGAGCAGGTCGACGGCCGCCGAGACATGGTCGCTCGTGTTGACGGTGACGACCGGCGAGGTCATCCACTCCGACAGCGGCGCCTCGATCCGCGCGTCTGCCACCGCACGTGTGAGATCGAGCGTGCTGATCACGCCCACCAGCTTTGGACCCTCGGTGACGAACAGGCGGTGGATCGAGTGCTGCACCATCTCGCGTGCGGCGTCGCGCAGCGATCCGGTGGGCGCGATGGTCCGCGACAATGTGGTCATGAGGTCGGCTGCGGTGCGATTGGGGATCGGTAGCGTCGGGCTCACGCCCCGCAGCCCGACGTAGAACAACCCGAAGCGGATCAGATCGGTCCGCGATACCAGCCCGACCAACGATCCGTCGTTGTCGACGATCGGGATCGAGGAGATCCGCCGATCTTGCAGCGTGGTCGTGATGGTCGCGAGCTCGGTCGTCGGATGCGCCGTCTCGACCGTACGGGTCATGTAGTCGCTCAGCGGCCGATCGAATACCGGGAGCATGGTCGGGACCTCCTCGCTTGATCGTGAGCAACCGCCGGGCCACGTTGCAGCGTCACGATCTGCCACGAGATCGCGAAAGCGTTGCGACACCGGGCCCGGATCGCGCAGATTCCGCGTCCGACCGGCCGGCTCCCTACCTCGACCGCTTGATCGGAGCGATCCGCGCCGGGATGTGCTCGCGCTTCGTCAGCTTGTCGAGTCGCCGGACATCGTCCTGGCTCAGGTGATCGACGGTGATGGTGCCGCCGAGGGTCTCGATCACCGCGAGGTTCGCGCCGAGCGAGATCTTCAGTCGAGTGCGCGGTCCGGTGTGGTTGTGGCCTCGGCCGCGCAGGGTGATCTCGTCCTTGCCGAGGACGAGGACGAGCGGCGCGTTCACCGCCCGGTAGACCAGGATCCAGGCCGCGGCAGCTCCGACCACAATCGATGTCACCACGATCGTCGCGATCGCCCCCGCCAGCCCGAGCCCGAACGGGAGCAACGTGGCCGGCAGGATCAGCGCGAACGCCGAGAGTCGAATCGGAAATCGTCGGCGCGCGAACCGCACGACGTGGATCTCGCCGACGTTCCACTCGGACATGAAGTCGCCCGGCTCCGGCGGCGCGATCAGCGGCGTCTTCGCCCACACCGCAAGATCGTGCGGCTCCCCATCGACGGTCATCCGGCCAACGGTAGCGCGGTCCGGCGGAAGCGGAAACTTCCCGGCCGCCGGGGCGATCACCCCCCAGCGGAGCGACGCGCCTGTTGCGACCATGATCCTGCGTTCGGCGGTCGCAGAACCCGCGTATCGGGACGGTGCGGTCGTCCTACACGGTGAGCTCGAACACATGCGTCACGGATGCCAGCGCGGCCGAGACGAGCGACGTCACGAGCAGGCCGACGCCGACCGCGCGAAGCCTGCCCGCCGAGGGCGGATGGATGACGAGCACGGTGGAGGCGAGCACGAGCGGTCCGGCGACGAGCGCCGACGCGTGCCACGTCGCGGCGAGCAAGCTCGCGGCGAGCACGACGAGGAGACCGACGATGATGGCGACATCGCGCGGCGACGCGGGTCGCCGATGTCGATCGATCACGCGATGCACGGCGATGACGGTCGATGCGTAGCCGATCGACCAGGCGAGCCAGGTCACGAGGGAGTCGTGGATCGACCAGCCCGCGGCGACGGCCACCGGGGCGGCCGTACCCGCGAGCGCGAGCGCCGCGACCAGCTCCCCTGCAAGCGTACGTTCGGCACGCGCGACGGCGAACCCGACGAGCGCGAGCGCCGGCACACACGTGATCGCGGCGATCCGCAGCGTCGCGGGCGTTGCCATCGCGAGGCCGCCGATTCCCGCGCCCGCCGCGAGCGCGACGAGGACGATCAACCGTCGTCGTGCGCTCGATCGGTGGCTCGCCTGCACGCGTTGCCCGCGATGTCCGAGCAGGACGAGCAGCGGCTCGTTCGCGAAAAACGCGCAGCAGGCGGCGATCGCGAGCAGCACGGCGGCCTCCGTGACGCCGGTGGCAAGCGCCGCGACGAGGGGAGCGCCAAGCTGGACGTACGCGCCGTGCTCGCGAGGCCACAGGCTACGTGCCATCACGCGGCTCGTTGGTTTGAGCAGATCACGGATCGATCGAGAGCAAGGCCCGCACCACGCCGGGCCCGCGTACGCGATCACGAACGCGCATCATTTGTCCGGATTCTCGCTCGCTCGGCCAGACGGCCTCGCGAGACTTTGGTCAATTGCACGAACGTGCCGCCGAGCGCGCAGATCCCTCACGTTCCCGTCATGACCGGATCCGTATCGACGCCAAGCCCGCGGCTCGGCTCGAGCGCGGCCGAATGCGCCATCGCCTCGAGCCCGCCGTGCCCGCCCTCGTCGCCGTGATATCCGGCCTCCCCGTGATCCACATCGTCGAGGCCCGCCTCCTCCGCCTCGGCGCTCGGCCGCAACCCGAGGACCGCCTTGATCCCGTAGGCGATCACCGCGGTGCCACCGATCGACAGCGCCATCGTCACGCCGACCGCCTTGAGTTGCTCGATCCACAGGCCGTCGCCGACCAGCGAGCCGAGGTTGGTCTTGAGGTTCGCGTTGACATCGGGGTTCGCGAACACGCCGGCCAGCACGGCGCCGAGCGTGCCGCCGACCCCGTGGACGCCGAACGTATCGAGCGCGTCGTCGTACTTGAACACGGCCTTGAGCTTGGTGCAGGCCAGGAACGGCACCACGCCCGCGAGCACGCCGATCAAGACCGCGCTGGTCGCCGTGACGAAGCCGGCCGCCGGCGTGATCACGACGAGGCCCGCGACCGCACCCGAGCAGAAGCCGAGCACCGTCGGCTTGCCGCGCGTGGCCCACTCGAGCGCGGGCCAGACCGCCGCCCCGATCGCGGCGGCGAGCGTGGTGGCGACAAACGCGTTGGCGGCGATCCCATCGGCGGCGACCGCGCTGCCGGCATTGAACCCGTACCACCCCACCCACAACATGCCGGTCCCGACCACGGTCAGCACCAGGCTGTGCGGCATGAACGCGCGCTTGCCGAAGCCGGTCCGCTTGCCGAGGATGAGGCACAGCACGAGCGCCGACCACCCCGAGGACATGTGCACGACGGTGCCGCCGGCGAAGTCGATCGCCTGGATCGACGCGGCCGGGTTCCAGACGCCGTTCATCAGCCCGTCGATCCCCCACACCATGTGCGCGAGCGGGAGGTACACGACGAACAACCACAGCGCGATGAACGCGATCACCGCCGAGTACTTCATGCGCTCGGCGATCGCGCCGACGATCAGCGCCGGCGTGATGATCGCGAACATCATCTGGTACATCGCGAACACGTTCTGGGACACCCAGGCCGAGTAGTCGCCGTTGGGTGCCGCGGTGACGCCCTCGAACATCGCGAAGTCGAGGCCACCGAAGACCGAGTTGCCCTTCGCGAACACCAGGCTGTAGCCAACCGACCACCACACGATCGTGACGAGCCCCGCGCAGCCGAAACACTGCGCGAGCACGGAGAGCACGTTCTTGCGCCGCACCAGCCCCCCGTAGAACAACGCCAGGCCCGGGAGCGTCATGAACAGCACGAGGGCCGTCGACATCATCATCCAGCCGTTGTGGCCGGGACCCGACGTCGCCGCGAGCGCACCTCCGGTGGCATCGGGTACGCCGTTCGTGACGTAGGCCTCGAGGTTGGCCAGCCGCTGTTCGACGGTGGGTGCCGCGACGGCGGTGGGGTCGGCGCTCGCCGATCGAGGTAGCGCCGCCAGCGTGATGGCCAAGATCACGCCGACGATTCCCGCGCCGATAATTCTGGTGGCTCGCATGGTTCTCCTATCGCGATCGGGCGCGACGAACGAACGCTACCGCCGTCACGTTTCCGGCTCGTATCGCGCGCGCAAACAAACACGCATTGCGGTCAGACAAGCTCCGAGTCGATCTCGCATGTTGCGAAGTGCAACATGCGAAGTCGGCTCAGTACGTGACCACGAGGTTGACCGCGGCGGTGAGCTGCGTGCGCTCGAGGTCCGCCATGTCCTCGGTCGCGAACACCCGCTCGCTCGAGTGGTCGACGCGAACGTCGCCGCGAACCACCAGCGCGGGCGCCACCCTCCATGCCGGAGTCAGCGTCACGCCGACGAGCTTCTGATCCGCGCCGGTGCGCGCGCCATCGAGATCGGCGAAGTACTCCCCGCGCAGTGTGAGCGAGAGCGCGGCGGATGGTTGCAGCTTCACGTAGGCGGCGGCACCGAGCCAGGTCGCCGAGGCGTCCGCGATCATGTCGCCGTCGGAGTCGACCACGTCGGTCTCGTGACCGGCGACCGCGTCGAGCGCCAGCGACAGCTCGTCGGCCAGCTTCCACGTACCGACGACGTTGCCGACGTGGCGAAGCGCGTCGTTGGTGGCACCCTCCGGTCCCCCGATGTAGTTGAGCCACAGCGACAGCGCCGGCGCCGGCGTGAGGGCGACCTGGAGGCCGAGCGATGGACGCTCGTTGTTGTCCTTCACGTTGTCCCAGCCGTTGACCAGCAGCAGCGTGCCGCTGACCTTGGAGTTGAACGCCTTCGTGACGCGGATGCCGGTGTGCGTGAACGGGATCGCGTAGCCGAACAGGATCGAGCGGCTGAAGTTGTCGTTGTACCCGTCGTAGCCCTCGATGACCTCGTAGCCCATGTGGGTGACGAACTTGCCCGCGTCGATCCGCAGGCCGTTGCCGAGCTTGGCGACATAGGACGCGAAGGCTTGCTGGACGTCGAAGTCCTGCGCGACGCCCATCTCATCGCGGAACAGCCCCGCAGATGCCGCGACGTGAGGCACCGACGAGCCCGCGGTGACGTCGAGTCGAAACCCCACGCTCCCCGGCTCGGACGCGGGATGCTGCAGCACGAGCTCGACGACATCGATCCGGGCCGTGTTGTCGTCGGTGTCGAACACGCGCAACCCGTTCTGCTCGGTGCTCGGCCGGTTGAAGTTGAAGCTGAAGCTCGACGAGGCAAACAGGTTGATCTGGAACGGCGACACCTCGGTGGGTGCCTTCGCCGTGACCTCGAGTGCGGGGACCGGCGCGAGCGGACCGGGTTGCGTGGACTGGCCTGCGACCGGTGGTGTCGCGAGGGTGGGAGGCGCTTCGACCGACTCCGAGGTGACGACGACCGGTGGCGATTCGTCTCCGGCGAACGCCGGTGAGGCCGGTACGAGTAGGCCGATGACGATGGCGATAGCGATGATCCTGTGCACGATCTCTCCTTGGAAGAGGCGGCGTGACTTGATCGCATCGCATCGCCCCGCCGGCACCGTGCTGCGGCGCTGTCGTCGGAGTCGTATCCGTTACGTGTCCAGCATGTAACTTGAGGTCACGTGGCCATGACCATTGGGGATTTGCGCGCGTGCGAATTCCTCGACGACGATTCATCGCTGAAATGAATACGGGAACCGAATATTCACCGTGCTGCTCGTTCGGCGAGTCTCCTACTCGGATGAATGAGGGGTACACCCGAACCGCGCCGAGCCTTCATGCCGCGCGGCTCCTGATGAACCGTTCGCGCGCCCACGCGGCCGTCGTCGCGATCTGATCATCCATCGCCGTCGGCACGCTCCCGAAGCGCGTGCGGAACTTCGTATCGTCGAGGACGAACGGCGCTTGCCACTGATAGGCCATCTCCGGCAGCTCGCGCATGAACGGCGCGAACACGCCAATCGCACGGAGCAGCAGCGGTGACATCGTCGTCATCCTCACGGCAACACCGAGCGCGGCACCGATGCGTTCGGCGAGTGCGCGGGTCGGCTCGGCCGGCAGGGTCGGAACGTGCCAGACGCCGGTGGCCTCCGCGGCATCGCCGAGCGTGACGAGCGCCGTCGCGACGTCATCGGCGTAGGTGTACGAGTGCGGCAGGTCGGGATCGCCGAGGCACTCCGCCGGTTTGCCGGCGAGGATCCGGTTGAAGAACCGATCGCTGAACCAGGAGGCGGGTAGGCCCGCGCCGAAGAAGTCGCTCGCACGCGCGATCGCGACCTGCGCCTCGCCGCGGCGAAGCGCGGACAGCCGCAGCTCGGCGAGCTCGGCACGGAGCACGCCCTTCTTCGAATTCGGCTGGATCGGCGAGTCCTCGGTCATCGGTCCGGCCGGTGCTCCGTACATGTACAGGCAGTCGAGCGCGACGAGCTTCGCCCCGGCCTTCGTCGCGGCATGCAGCGCACCGGCGGCGGTCGGCAGCAGCTGGTGTTTCCACTGGTGATAGAGCGGGTTCATCGTGTCGTAGACGACGGTGGCGCCACGTGCAGCGGACTCGGCGAACGCGAGGTCACGGGCGTCGCCGGCGGCGTGCTCGGTGCCGGCAACGCGGGAGCTGCGCGCGACCACGCGGACGCGCTCGCCACGTGCGAGCAGGATGGTGGCGACGCGCGTGCCGATCTGACCGGCGCCGAAGATGACGTGAAGCGGCTTGTCCATGCCCCAACGATGGCGATTGCACGAATGCAAGGCAACGGTCATCCTTGCAACCTGTGAAGGCAAAACTGCAAGCCGAAGATGTGCGCTGGGATGACGTCCGCGTCTTGCTCGCGGTCCATCGGCACAAGACGCTGGCGGCCGCGGCCGCCCGGCTCGGCCTCGATACGTCGACGGCGAGTCGCCGGCTTGCAGCCCTCGAGGCAGCGCTCGGAGTCCAGCTGTTCGAGCGCACGCGAACCGGGCTCGTGCCCGCACGTGCCGCGGAACGCGTGCTCGCCGCAGCGGAAGCGATGGAGGCCGCACACGGGCGGTTGACGCGCGATGCGTCGGAGCTCGAGGCGACCGCCGAGGGAGTCGTGCGGCTCAGCACCGCGCCTGGCATGGCGAGCGTGTTCATCGCCCCGATGCTGACGAGGCTACGCAAGCGGCATCCGCGGATCTTGATCGAGCTCGACGCGTCGGTGACCGCGCGCGATCTCACGCGGCACGAGGCGGATCTCGCGCTGCGCACCGTGCGCTCGCAGGGTGCCGATCTGGTGACGACGCGGCTCCTGACGGCGCGCTGGGTCGCGGCCACGTCGAGCCGACTCGCGCACAAGCTCGGAACGCTCGGCTCGTGGTCGGACGCACCGTGGATCTCGTGGGACCGCGATCTCGCGAGCTACGCGCCGACGAGATGGATCGCGACGCATGCGGCAGACGCCGACATCGCGCTCCGCACGAGCGACTTCGCGTCGCAGCTGGTGGCCGCGGCGACCGGGCTCGGGCTCGTGCTCGCGCCGATCCCGTACCTCGACCGGTCCTCGCTCGTGCCGGTGCGGTTCGCAGACGCGCTCGCGAAGTCGGCCGAAGGTTGGCCGTCCGACGATCTCTGGCTCGTCGGTCATCGCGCGCTTCGCGACGTGCCGCGGGTGTCGGCCGTGTGGACATTTCTCGCCGAAGAGCTGCGGCAACCTGCATGAGGTTGCAGCTCTGCTCGGACGAACCAGCGCAGGAGCGAGGGAGATGTGAGATGGCCACGGTCGCCATCGCCGATCCACGCTGTGAGAGCCGCGCACAATGCGCAAGCACTGCACATCACCCCGCGGTGCGTTTCGCTGACTTGGCGGCGGCGCGTCGCGTGCACTTGCCCCTCCGCAATGCGATCCAACCTGGCCTTGACGTGCCTGCTCCTGGCGCCGTTCACCGCGTGCGCCACCACCAACGATGTCGCGATCGAGCTCGCGCCCGATCTGATCTCGTCGATCGACGGGACCCTGACGGTGCACGCCCTCGCGCTGTCGGATCGAGATCCCGTCGGGGGGGAGAAGATCGATCTCTCGATCGACTACACGGACCGCAACGGGACGCCCCACGCGATCGAGCCGATCACCGGCACCACCGACGACAGCGGTGCGTTCGAGGGGGTGTTCGGCGGTCTGACGTTTGATGGGACCGGTACCGTGACGGCCGTCGTGCACGGTGGCGATGGGGAGGTCACCGGCAGCGCGACGTTCGCGGTCCTCGATCGGACGCCACCCGCCCTGACGATCACCCCACCGGCCCAGATCCGGATCGGCCAGGATACGTCGGTCTCGGTGCACATCACCGACGAGATCGGCATCAGCCAGGTGCTGTTCGAGGCCACGTTCAGCGACAACGGCAACAACAACCGCGATCGATCGACGATCGTCACCAGCGGGTCGCTCGACGCGACGATCACGTTCGAGGTCCGCCCCAACGACACGCAGGTCGGCGCGACGGTGACGCTGCACGCGCTCGGCGAGGATCTCTCGGGGAACCTGGCCGCCGCGGCGTCGGTCACGCTCACCGTGATGCCGTGAAGCGCGCCGCGATCGCAGCCCTGCTGGCCGCGGCACCGGTTGCCGCCGACCCCACCACGCCGAGCAGCCTCGCGGGCGCCGCAGCGGGCGCCAGCGCAGCGCCGGCTCCGGCCACGACGGTGACCGCACGTGCGGCACCCGCCGAGGCGCCGCAGCGGGGGCTCGCGCTCGGGATCGAGCTCGGCGAGCCGACGTCGGCCACGGCGGGGTGGTTCGCCGGGAAGCTCGCGGTGCTCGGCGCCGTCGGGACCGGCACGCTCGAGGGGATGGGGCTCCAGCTCCACGCCGACGTCCAGCTCGAGATCCTGCGGCTGGCGCCGAACCTGCCGCTCCGCGTCGGTGGGGGGGTGCGCGTCTACCACCACGGCTACCACCCCGCATCGATCGACGAGGTTCCGGACACGCACCTCGGGCTCCGCGGGTCCGCGGCGCTCGCGCTCGAGCGCGGTCCGCTCCAGCTCTACGCCGAGCTCGCGCCGGGTGTCGATGTGCTGCGCAGCTCGAGCTGCTCGCTCGCGAGCGGCGCCCGCAGCGTGTGTCCGCATGCGCAGGAGCTGCCGGTGTTCGTCCAGTTCACCGTCGGCGCCCGCTGGTTTCTCTCGCGCTGAGAGCTCAGCGGGCGCGCCCCGGGACTACTGATCCGCGGTGCGCACCGAGAAGTCACCGGCCTGGTAGCCGTGGACGCCGATGAACAGCTTGCCGTTGCTCGTCGGGGTGAACGAGATCGTCTCGTTGCCCGACGACGTGAACGCGCGCATTAGATACGCGGCGGTGGTCGGCGCGGCGCCCATCTGGATGTAGAGATCGACATCCTTGGCCGAGGTCGTGCGCACCACGATGCGCTTGTTCGCGACCACGTCGAGCGAGAACATCTTGAGCTCGCCCTGCGCGGCCGTGCCGGTCGTGTCGAGGTGCGTGACGGTGACCGGAGGAGGAGGAGGAGGCGTCGTGCCGCTGCCCTCGGTGTACGTGATCTTGATCGAGAAGTTGCTCGTCGTCGCGTAGCCGTTGACCGCGACGAAGATCTTGCCGGGGCCGACCACGGTGCACGACTCGGCCGAGCCATCGCGATACGGACGGCAGTCGTAGGCCGAGGAGGTCGGCGCTGCTTCCTTGCGGACGTAGAGGTCGGCGTCGCCGTCACCGGTGAGCTCGGCCGTCAGGTTCTTGCCAGGTGCGACGTCGAACGGGCCGTAGACCTTCCACGCGGCCTTCGCGAGCGCCGCCGCATCGTTGAC
>Ga0299912_10003195_pt1 | contig 13434 bp, 14 predicted proteins | sample RVTome_2_FD_207667 | JGI IMG/M metagenome (GOLD analysis project Ga0299912, IMG submission 207667) | Soil microbial communities from uranium-contaminated site in the Upper Colorado River Basin, Wyoming, United States - RVT95D214 (version 2) ...
CCCCCTGGTGGCAGACGAGGATCTTGCCGTTACGCAGCTCCTCTGGCCAAAGGGCCACCTCCGGTAATGACATAATCCCCCCTTTTTTTGCAACTGCCTTATTTCGTTGAGAAAAGTATAGGATAGTCTTGGGAGGTATGTCAATCTGTCGCTTTGCGACATCCCGCCATTCAGATTTTTATACAAAGTAGGGCGGGACTTGTTTAAAAGCCGGAGGCGTGCTCGTCTCGAGCCTCTCACATATGCAGCTCGATGATATCGCCGTCTCGGAGGATATAGTCCCGCTGCACGCGCTGGCCGTCAAACCTTCCCGAACCCCAGAGCCTGGCGTACTGGAGCTTCGCGACGAAGTCCTTATGGATCTCCTTGGCAAGGTCGAGGACCGTGCTGCCGTGCTTGAGGATGATCGGGGCGCCCGGGTCTGCCTCGCGGCCAGGGCGTTTGGAGTAGACGCGCAGGATGTCAAGGAGCGAGAAGAGTTGCTGCCGTAGCCTTTCCACCTCTGTGCCCTCTTTCGCGGATACCGTGACGATAGGAAATCGTTCGCCGTAGCATTCTTTAAAGATCACGGCGTTTTCCCCTGCCGCCGGCAGATCCCCTTTATTTCCCACGAGCAGATAGCGCTTGATGAAGGAGCCGGGCTCGGCATCCCGTTCCGTATCCCCTTGGAGGATGATGCGCTGCCCTCGCAGCACCTGGCGGATGGTCTCCAGCTCCGACACAGGATCCTGGCTGAGGTCGAGGAGCACGAGGAGGCAGTCGGCGTTGCGCATGATGTTGAAGGCCCAGGGCTCGGTGTGATCAGCGGTGAGGGGAGGAAGATCCACCAGCTGGATCTGGATATTCTCAAAGGGCATCATACCGGCTTGAGGCACCTGAGTGGTGAAGGGGTAGTCGGCAATCTCGGGCTCGGCATGGGTGAGGGCAGCCAAGAGCTGGGATTTGCCGGCGTTCGGTGCCCCCACCACGGCCACCTGGCCGGCCCCTTCGCGCTTGACGCTGAAGAGGTCGCCCCTGCTTCCCCCTTTTTTGCGCTCCTGCTCATCCTTGAGCTTGGAGAGCCGCCTGCGCAGATCGGCCCGCAGCTTATCGGTGCCCTTGTGGTGGGGCATGATGGCGAGCATGGCCTCGAGGGCAGCGGCCTTTTCCGCCGGTGTCTTGGCCTCTCGAAACCTCTTTTCTGCGTCAAAATATTGGGGTGGCAGGTTGGCTGGCATATGATCTCCTTAAAGCCCCTGAGCGCTCTTCCTATCAGACCTAACACCTAAAAATACCGTTTTCCCAGGCGGGATTCAATCCCGCATCTCCGGCTGCTTTCCTTAGACTCAAAAATTTAGGGGCAGGAGCAGGGGGCCGCAAGCGGCAGGACTCAAGATGCTACGGCAATCCCTCTATCGGATGCAGCAGGGAGCAGCTAAGCTGCTATGTGTACTATAAAGAAGCCTTTCTGTACATTGTTTTTTTATAAAAATCTCCACAATGAATGTGGAAAACCTGTGGATTTTACCCCCTTTTCCTGCCAATCGCGTGTCTATTTCCGATGTCATCACCACATTGCCTAATCATTAGGCAGGGTAGCAGGATAGGCCCCGCACGGCAAAACATTATTAATATCCTTTAAAAACAATAAGTTATAAATTGCGAGTAATGGTGCTGTTTCCCAGGCACACCTATTGGATGGCGCAGAGGTCTCTCAGGGGGGGTCTTGCACCGAAACCCGGGCGATGTTGATCAAATTCCACCTGATTAATGCAGGTTCCTATTCTTGACTCCCCCCATAAAATTTGTTATTTTGTTTAATAGTTTAGCACAGGAGGGACAGGCATGGGCAAGGCGAACGATAAGACCAAGGCGTTAGAAGACAAAGTCAAACTCACGGGGAAATTGGTATGGGACAGATATGATGCGGCTCAGGTCAAAGAGGCCTTTGCCTTTGCCGAGGGATATAAAAGGTTTCTCAATGAGGCCAAGACCGAGCGGGAGGCGGTGGAAGCGATCGTTAAGTCCGCCGCGGGTACGGGTTTTTGTGTGCTCTCGCAGAAGGGGCGGGAGAAGAGGTTCTACCGTCTCAATAAGGACAAGAGCATCGGCCTCGCCACCGTGGGCACGAGGCCCGTGGAACAAGGGCTGCGCATCATCGTCGCCCACATCGATTGCCCGAGACTCGATTTGAAACAAAACCCCCTGTACGAAGAGCTCGATATGGCCTTGCTCAGGACCCACTATTACGGCGGCATCAAGAAATATCAGTGGGTGGCCCAGCCCCTGGCCATCCACGGGATCATCGTCAAGACCGATGGGAAAAAGGTTAAGGTTACGGTGGGGGAGGCAGAGGGGGATCCGGTATTCACCATCTGCGACTTGTTGCCTCACCTCTCCCGAAAGGCCCAGGAGGAAAAGAAGCTGAAGGAGGCCATTGAGGCGGAAAAGCTTACCATCCTGGCTGGTCATCTTCCCTTTGCCGACCAGGAGGCCAAGGAGCGGGTGAAACTCAGGATTCTGGAGCTCCTCAACGAGCAGTACGGCATTGTGGAGGAGGACTTTTTGAGCGCCGAACTCGAACTGGTGCCTGCCAGCAAGGCGCGGGACGTGGGATTCGATCGCGCCTTCGTGGCCTCCTACGGTCAGGACGACCGGGTCTGCTCCTATGCCGTACTCAAGGCAATGGAGGTGGTTGCCGATCCCTCCTTTACCACCATGGCCCTCTTTCTCGACAAAGAGGAGGTCGGCAGCGAGGGGAACACGAGCGCCAAGTCGCGCTTCCTGGAGCTTTTTACCGCCGATATCGTGCGTGCCGCGGGCAAGGAGCCGAACGACATGCTGATTAAGGGAATCCTTTATAATGCCAAGGCCATCTCCGCCGACGGCACGGCAGGGATTGATCCCAATTACAAGGATGTCCATGAGGCCCAGAACAACGCCAAGATCGGCTACGGGGTATGCCTGAGCAAATTCACCGGCGCCGGGGGAAAATATTTTTCCAGCGACGCCAGCGCCGAATATGTAGGGGAGATCAGGGAGCTGCTCAACCGGAAAGGGGTTACCTGGCAGATGGGGGAGCTCGGCAAGGTCGATGAAGGAGGCGGCGGTACCGTCGCCAAATACCTTGCCCTCTATGGCATGGACATCATTGACTGCGGCACCCCCATGCTGAGCATGCACTCCCCCTTTGAGGTGGCCAGCAAGGGGGACATCTATGAGACCTTTCGGGCATACCGGGCCTTCCTCGAGGAGGGATAGATGCGGTCATCCCGGGAAAAGATCAAGGAGCGGGAGGAGCTGCGGCAGATCGTCGAGGGGTTGAAGAAGCAGGGGAAGCGTATCGTCTTTACCAATGGCTGCTTTGACATCCTGCACCAGGGCCATGTGCTCTATCTCGAAGAGGCGCGCCGCAAGGGAGATTGCTTGATCGTGGGGGTGAATACCGACTCATCAGTGAAGGAGATCAAGGGGGAGCGGCGGCCCCTTATCCCGCAAGAAGGGAGGATGATGGTCCTTGCCGCCCTGGAGGCCGTGGACTATGTGGTACCTTTTGGCGAGCCGGATCCCTTCGCCGTTATCTCGTACCTGCGCCCCCATATCTTGGTAAAAGGGGGGGATTGGGATCAAGAAGAGGTGGTGGGCAGGGAATTGGTGGAAGAGACAATCGTCGTGCCCTATATCAAGGGGATGTCGACCTCCGGTATCATCGAGGCCATCATCCAACGATATTCCTAGCAGGGTCTTATTGCCCCATGCTTCGACAGGGGGATGCCCCATCAGGGAGAGGCAGTTGATCTACAAGGTTGTGGAGACGAGCGTGGTAACCGATGAGGTCTTAGAGAGGATCCTCAACCAATGGGTGCAGCAGGGGTGGGCATTCGACAGTATCCACTTTGTGACGAGAGAGGCATCCAAGAGGCCCTCGATGGCCTTTCTTTTTTTCGTCCGAGAAGCGGATCTGCCCTGCCCAATGATCGAGGAGTAGCAGAGGCGTTTACGCCAAGGCACTCTGACCCCCCCCATTCTTTGCCTTGACCTCCTCATACCATGCCCGTAAGTGGTGTCTCTCCAAGAGCAGATAGAAGGGGGAATTCTTCCTGACTATCTCGTAGACCGCCGTTGCCTGATGGATCTCAAATCCCCTGAATACCAATTCTCCGACGTGGCGGAAGAGATCAAAGTGCAACTGATCATTGCGCCGTTCAACGCAGACGCAGAATTTCAGTTCGGGTGAGGGGAAAAAGAAATGTTGTTGGATCTCGGCATGAAGGTCGTTGGCTAGCACTGTTTTATAAAAATTGTACTTATGAGAGCTTGTCTCTCGCAGATAAGCCTGCAGGGCCTCCCCGCTCAGTGCCTCTCCGAGGTTATAGATGTCGTTGAAATAGGTTAAGGTTTCCCACCCATCATCATCGCCGGAGTTTTTCATCCCCCTTTCGATATCTCTCATGAAGAGTGCGGAAGCGGTTTTTACCACATGCTGTGCGGTTTCATCGTCCCTCCTCTGCAGGATCCTTTCTACCATGGCGCTCAAATCCGACCTCAGGGACAACGCATAGCTCTTGTCGATGAATACGGAGAACGGATAGGTCAGGGTGGGATTTCCCCTGGCCTGCCGAGCATTTCTGAGGAGCAGATCCAATTTTTTTCTGATCTCAGGATTTCTCCCCGTCCCCCTCGCGGCCTCGTTGAGCTTCTCGGCAATGGCAACGTTCATCTTTCCCCAAAAGGGGTCATCGAAGGTGACGGTCTCGGCAGCATCGCCGTATGATATAAAGAGGCCGTATTCGACGCCGGCGTCTTTACCGACAGCCATCTCCATCTCATAGGCCCTGTTCAACTCAGCTTCCTTGTCGTGTGATTCTCTCAGGAGTAGTCTCAATCTCTGCAGTTCTTCCCGTTCCTCCGCGCAGACCCGACGAAATATATCGTCGAGATCGTCATGCCCTATGGAGCCGATGCTTTCCGCCAGCTCCTTTTTTTGCTGACCGATTCCTTCCATCAGAATCAACAAATTCTCTTGCAGGGCGATGAGGCTCTTCTTTTTCTCAGGGTTTTCCTCGCATTCAATCTGAAGAGGCAGATTGTCAAGCTGCTGTTGGTAATGAGTACACTGGGCGTTGAAGTCTTCTTCTTGGGCCTTGATCATTTGGACGGGGTTGAGAAATTCCTTGAGCATCAGTTCACGCTCTATCCCCTCGATGCTTTTCTCGACGTCCTTGCGTTCAGCGAAAATGGTATTACGCTCTGCCCGATAGCGTTCCCCGACGAGCCGCCCTTCATCTCCCTTGCTGAAGAGTCCTTCTCGCTCGTGCATTTGCTCGGTGTATGTATCGAAGATCTCCCTCAATTCCTGGGAGAGGGCGACGAGCGAATGTATTCTTCCGGAGAAGGAGAGGGCATCCCCCACGAGGTTGTTCAACCTTGCTCCTTCATCGGTGTAATATTTCTTGGCGACCTCAAGGACGGGGAGAAAAAACCCCTTGAGCATAAAATCGGCCGTGGTGATCTCCTTGGATACGCACATCCTGTGGGTGAACCCACGAAGATCCATAAAGAGATGACCTTCCTTCTTTATCGTGAGATCCCGCAGGATGGGGCGCATGTCTGTGGCGAGGCGGTAGATGCGTCCACCCTCGTATTCGTCCTCAAGCTCATCGCGTTTCTTCAAGGCCTGCCGGTCATCCAGGAACCGCAGGGATTCGTCCAGCCCCGCATTCCATAGCTCATCAAGCCGGTAGAGAAAGAATCCCTCGATGACTTCCCTCAGTTGTTCTTCCTCCCTCGAACTGAAAAAGAGCCTTTTCAGTACTCTTCCCTTTTTTTGCGACTTAAAGGCGTTTTCGATACCGACCACCCTCTGCGCCTTTTCTTTGTCCACGGAGTGCGAGGTTTCGGCGATGAGTTTGTTCAAATCTTCTTCAAACTTCTTTCCTGCTTCCTCATGGGTGAGGATACCCAGGATTACTTTATTACTTTGAACGAGATGGTAGAGCCAGAGATCTTTGCCTCCGCTGTAGTCTTCATAATCTTTCAGGTAGTTGAAAGCTGCGTTACGAATCCTCTTGATCGACCAGAGTTCGATCAGTTTTTCTCTCAACCTCTTATGCCTCTTGGCGTGGTGGACGAGGGCCTTAAGGCTCTCCTCGATATTTTGGAAGTTGATGTCAATGGTGCGCATGAACGTTTGCATAAGGTCAAACCCATCCTCATCGAGGTGATAGGGGTTGAGGTCATTTTTGAAGAGGCTGGGTCTTATGGCGACAAAGGTCAGGGGGTTGGTGCTTCCTCGAACGAGATGTTCCAATCTCGAGATATCTATGGCGAGGTCCTTGTAGCGAATCTCATTGAAGACTTCCGCTTGGATCTCCTTCAAGGAGGAATAGAGCATCTGCCCGACCGCCTGTTCCAATCTCTCATAAGAAAATCGTTTGATATTTACCTTCTTGAGGGTTTCCTTGACCTTTCTCAGGTGGGCTACCAGAGAGAGATGTGTCAAGTACGCGATGTCGGGCCGTTTGTCATCTTTTATCTCTTCTTCTATCGCCTTCAGATAGAGCCTCTTTATCGCCCACAGCATCCGGCCGGGATCTTTATACTGTAGAAACCATCCCTCTACTACCCCGGCATCGAGATAAGGATTGTGGTAGATCGCGTCTTCCGCAATCTTTTTTGCTAAAGGCCGTGCACTCAGATCCCGCGTGCACAGGTACCGTTCCATGACATCTTTGGGGCGCTTGGGAACGGATGCAGGCATAAAGGCGTGCAGGGGTGTCCTTGCCTCCCGTTCATTCCTCTTCTTGAGCAAATCGACCAACTGCTGCACGGAGGCGGAGATGGTGTCGGCTACCTCTCGATCGACGAGAAAGGGGACCTTCTCCCTTCCCTCGCCGAGCTTGAAAGGCAATCGTTCTGTCCTGAGTCGCAGATATATCTGGGGATCGATCTTCTTTTGCTGGCAGAACTGTGTGATCTCAGTGATGATTTTTAATCGAGAGGTTATGGACTTCATATGCCTTGTGCTAGTGTCCGCTTCCTCTTTAAATTTTTATTGCTCATAGTTATAGCATAGTATGCTCAACTGTGCAATTGATTTGTTCGTTCTGCTTGACTTCTCAATGACGGGAAGCATAGAATGTGCATGCCCGACCCAAGGAGAGCAATGGACCAGAAGCGGTTGGAAAAATTGTTGCATTCTATTCAGAAGGGTGAGCTCACTGTCCAGGAGGGCATGCAAAGGCTCAGGACCCTCCCCTTCGAAGATATCGGGGAGGCCATGATAGACCACCACCGCCCTCTGCGTAAGGGTTTTCCCGAGGTGATCTTCGGTCAAGGGAAAGACGCTGAGCAGGTGATCAAGATCATGGAGAGGATGGTAGAGGCGCACGAGGACATCCTGGTGACGAGGATAGAGGAGGAGAAGGCAAAGGCCGTTTTACAACGGTTCCCTCAGGCCGGCTATAACCAGCGGGCACGGACCATTACCCTCCGGCTCAGTGAGGCGGTGGTAACACAGGAGGGGATGATACTGGTTATTGCGGCGGGGACCTCTGACATCCCCGTCGCCGAAGAGGCGGCTGTAACCGCTTGTATCATGGGCAATAGGGTGGAGACCCTCTACGATGTGGGGGTGTCGGGGGTGCACCGTCTCCTGAACCATCAAAAGCTATTGATGGAGGCCCATGTCTTGATCGTCGTGGCCGGCATGGAAGGGGCCTTGCCGAGCGTGGTGGGGGGGTTGGTGGCGAGACCGGTGATAGCGGTGCCTACGAGTGTGGGTTACGGGACCTCATTCGGCGGGCTGGCGCCCCTCCTGGCTATGCTCAACTCCTGTGCCTCCAATGTTGCCGTGGTGAACATCGATAATGGATTTGGCGCAGGCTATGTCGCGAGCCTGATAAACCGGTAGGCGAGTGCGGTCGATGGATCGATGCATACAGATTCATGTCGACGATGTTACTCTTCAGGGCGAATTGAATGAGAGTCCCACAGCCTCCATCATCTGGGAGGCCTTGCCCATAGAGGGCACGGGGAACCGGTGGGGCGCGGAGATCTATTTTGCCATACCGGTGAAAGCCGAGCTTGATGATACGGCACGTGCCGTGGTCGAGCGGGGGGATCTGGGTTATTGGCCTCAGGGGCACGCCCTGTGTATCTTTTTTGGGCCTACGCCAATGAGCCGGGGAGATGAGATACGCCCGGCCAGCCCCGTGAATATCGTGGGCAAGATCAGGGGTGATCTCCGGGCCCTCAAAGAGGTGGCAGAGGGGACTATCGTGCGTTTGGACAAGGAGGAATAGGTGGCATCATGAATGGTGATACTTTTTATGAGATGGTCGCGGATCTTCTGGGCCCTATTGCACCTTTTTTAAAGGGTATGAGACCCTTTGACACCTTGATCTCCCTAGGCATCTTGGGTCTGCTCGCCTATATCCTCATCAGGGGGCAGCGGAGGTACGAATTGTTACGCCTGGAGGCAGAGGCCCTGGTCCGGCGGTATATGATCTTTCGGGGAAGGAGATATGGCGCCCCCGGCCAGATCCAAGCCCGGAAGGGGACGAGCAAAAAGGTACTGAAGACCATCTCCCGGAGCTGGAACAAGTTCAAGGAATACCACGTCGAGCGGAGAGTCTTGCTCGCGAGGAACTACCAGGGGATGAAGAAGGGCTTTATCCTGGGATGCATCCTCTTGGCCCTCAACACCCTCAGGGAGGGGATTGCCGGGCTGCTGATCGCTGAGCGCTCCTCGGGTTTTTTCATCGGCCTCTACCACTATCTGCCCCACTTCCTCCTCGTGGTGGTGGGCGTTGCCCTGCTGCATACCCAGCACGAGGAGGTGTGCAGCACTCCCCCCCACCAAATGGATCCCGCCTTGGAGGCCATCTTCGCCGCATTCGACCGGGAAGATTCCCGCCTTTCCGAGGAGTTCGATCCTCTGGAGGGGGGGGAGGAGAGGGACTAGGCCTTATATCTCGAGGGGGGTTACCTTTTTCCGCCATCTCTTTATCTGCGCCCGATGGCGCTTGGCTTCCAATATATGTTCCTTATACGAGGAGGGGATCAAGGTAGGGATACGCGGCCTCCTCTTTCTGCCGAGGGCGTGCACCTTCAGCTCGAGGCGCCGCAGGGCCAATGCCTTGTTTCTGGCCTGAGATCTATGTTCTGTGGCGAGGGCGGTGATTCCCGAGGGGAGATGACGGATCCGCACTGCCGTCTCCCGCTTATTTTTATGCTGTCCCCCCGGGCCTGAAGATTTAAAGGTCTCCACCCTGATCTCTTCCGGGGAAAAAGATGGCCTTTTGCATCTCCCAGGCATGATACCCTTCCCTTAACTATTATTATAGGCTTCTTGGCCTGCTGAGGCCAGCGGTACGAAGAAGGCAGGGAGGAAAATTGACAGGAGATGAATATCTTGTAGAATGAGATGCATGTTTCCTGCCGGTGAAGGCTCAGGGTGATGTCCAAGGATCTTTTATCAACCCTCGTCGATCGGTTTAAGGGAGCGGCCCTGGGGACCTTTGTCGGGGACGCCATGGGCAGGGAGGTCGAGGGGTGGTCCTGGGGACAGATCAAGGCCCGTTACGGCATCCTGAGCAGGATAGGGCAGGGGATCTACAGCGATGACACGGAGATGATGATCGGGATCATGGAGGCCTTAGCAGAAGACCCTGATTTTGATCCCGCCCTTACTGCCCGGCGGTTTCTGGCGAACTTTCACCCCGTGCGCAATTACGGCGCTCGGATCTACGGGATTATGGATCAGTTGCGCAAGGGAACCCCCTGGGATCAGGTGGGAACCGATAGCTGGGGGAATGGGGGTGCCATGCGCATCGCCCCTATCGGTTTCTTCTTTTTTGACGAGGGGGCCTTGTTGCGGGACAATGCCCTGCTCTGCACCCGGATCACCCACAAACATCCTCAGGCCCTGGCCGGTGCCTTGGCGCAAGCCATGGCCATGGGGATGGCCACGGAGAAGGGGATTGCGGGAGAGGCCATAGAGCGCCGCGCCTTTCTGGAGGAGATCGTTGCTGGGGTGGAGGGGGTGGACAGCGCCATGGCAGCGGAGATCGAGCGAATCGAAGACCTCGATAGGGGCGGCGATCTTGAGGCACGGATCAAACGGATTGCCTCTGCCTTCCCCAGGGACGTGAGCGCCCTCGGGGCGGTGCCGCCTGCCCTCGCCTCTTTTCTTATGAGCGATGATTTTGAGGCCGTGGTGATGACGGCAGTGAACGCTGGCGGCGATACCGATACCATCGGTGCCATGGCCGGGGCTCTTGCCGGTGCCTATTATGGGTATTCATCTATCCCTGCGGCTTGGCTCGATCCCTTGGAAAACGGCGCCAAAGGGAGGGATTACGTGGCAGCGCTGGCTGAGGAACTGGCCCGCATCAAGGCGAGGTACAAGGGATGAATCTCAAGAGAGGCGTCTTTCTCGATCGGGATGGCACCATCATCCAAGAGCGGGGTTATCTGAGCGATCCAGCGGCGATAGAGCTCATCCCCGGTGCGGCCCGGGCCATCCGCTTGATCAATCGCCTCGGCCTGCCGGCGGTGGTGGTGAGCAATCAGTCGGGGGTGGGCAGGGGCTACTTTCCTGCTTCGACTGTGGAGGAGATCGACCGAAGGCTGCGCCTGCTCTTAGAGCAGGAAAGGGCCTTTCTCGACGGGATCTACTTTTGCCCCCATCTGCCGGATGCGGGTTGCCCCTGTCGCAAACCAGAGCCGGGTATGTTACAGAGGGCTGCCGAGGAGCTGCGGATAGACCTCCCCAGCTCCTATCTGACAGGGGATAAGGCGGCAGATATCGAGGCGATCCACCGGGTGGGGGGCATGGGGATACTGGTCTTGACAGGCTATGGCAAAAAAGAGGAGCTGGGATGGTGCACAGGCGATGCCCCAAATTTTGTCGCCCAGGACCTGTTGGAGGCGGCCTATTGGATCTTGTTACAAGAAGGTGCAAAAAGGAGGAACGAGATGGCCATTAAAAAAGAGTTGCTGGATATCTTGGCATGTCCCAAATGCAAGGGTGCAATCGTCCTGACGAAGAAGGGTGATGGGCTTATCTGTAAGTCCTGCAAGCTCGTCTACCCGATCAAGGAGGACATCCCGGTGATGCTGATCGATGAGGCCCTCCCTTATAAGGGGAAAGATTGACGGAGCAGAGGGTATCTCTCCCCACGCGGGACGGCCTGCAGCTGGAGGGGCGCTTCTCTCGGGGAGAGAAGGGGCGTGGTTCGATCATCCTCTGCCACCCCCATCCCCTGTACGGCGGCGATATGGACAACAATGTAGTCGTGGCCTTGGAGGCAGCCCTTGCCCAGAAGGGGTTCTCCGCCCTCCGCTTTAATTTCCGCGCAGTAGGGGGGAGTGAGGGGGGTTATGGAGATGGTGTCGCAGAGGTAGAGGATGTGCAGGCAGCCGTGGCCTTTGTTGCCGGGGAGGATGCCGGCCCCCTCTATCTGGCGGGTTACTCCTTCGGGGCGTATGCAGGGGCAAAGGGTGTGGCGCAGGACGACCGGGTTAAGGCCCTCTGCTGTATCTCGCCGCCGGTGGCCATATATGATTTTGCCTCGCTCAGAGAGGAGCAGCGGCCGAAGCTCATCGTCACCGGGAAGCGGGATCTCATCTGCCCTGCCCATCTCGTGGAGGAGCTTTTCCTCTCTCTTTCCGAACCCAAGGTGCTCCAGATCGTCGCTGGAGCCGATCACTTCTGGTGGGGGATGGAAGGGCAGGCGGCAGGTTACGTCGTCGATTTTCTCCAGGGTCTGTGACGGGGATAGAAGATTTTAGCAATCCACCACCCTCCTCGATAGAGGAGGGTATGCCACCGATATCGCGCAGCAAAGCGCTTCAGATAAGGACGGATTACTTGATCACCGCGGGCATAGGCATGACAGAAGTGCTTTTTATCTGTCTCGGTCAGAGAAAGCCCCAGCCTCTTGAGCTTTTCCGCCGACCTGTCCAGCCTCCTCAGGTTTTTCATCCTGCGCGAGGGTGCTAGACCGGCAGAGATCCTCGATTTGTCAAAATCTATGAGAAAGACCTTTGCCTGCTTTCTATCCTCCACCAGGAAATTCTTCAGGTGGAGGTCGGCGTGATATATCCCCCGCTGGTGTATTGTGCGTACTGCCTCTGCGGCCTGCTCGATGACCTTCTGCCTCTCTGCCCCTGAGGGCTGCCGGTCGAGGTAGTCGATCAGATCTAGGGTTGTGGGAAGGTATTCGGTGATGAGGTACCCCCGATACCACCCTCCCCATTCCCTCTGCTTGATGGCTGCCAGGGTCTTCACGGTGGGCACTCCAGCGGACTTCGCCTGCTCGGTGACGACGAGCTCCTGAAAAGGGCGGTTTCCGCGGAAGAAGAGGTCGCCGGTAAAGCGACGCAGCAGACCCCCGTGCCGATATCTTCTGATGGCCACGGCACCGCGGGGTCCCCTACTGACGAGCACCTCACCCCTGCCGCTGAGATGGTTTTGTTGGGAAGTCCTTTTCCAGAGGCCACCGGGGTTAAGCAGCCCCTGGCGGTGCAGGCGGGCTGCTGACCCCTTGCTGATCACCATCTCTCTGTTTTCTTCGCGCTGGAAGTGATAGCCTGCTGGAGGAATGATCCTTTTCTTTACCATAGCGATTCGTCTTGATCCCAAGGTAGCTTATGTAAGTCCTTCTCTCCGCCGGTCTCCTTTTTCTCTCCTGCCCTTGCCCCGTCTTTTCGGCCTGGTGTAGATCACCTGGTACCTATCCTCGACCCCTTGGTAACAGATCATACACCCTTCACACTCATCACGATACTGATCCGGTGCTTCCACGGCGGCAAGAGGTTCAAGATGTACCTCGAAGCCGGTCTGCTCATAGAGAGCAGCCATCTCGCTCAATCGGGGCTCTGCCGCGCAAAAACGCCTTTGCCAGCCCTGTTGCACGAGTTCCGCTTCTTTCTTAGTCATGTCATTTCTTCACTACCCTCATACCCGCAGAGGGTTACATCGAAGGATGACGATATCGTCTACCCCCTCTCACGCTGGCGGGAGAGGGTTGGGGTGAGGCCGAAGGTGGCCCTTTGGCCAGTGGATATGATTATAACTTTCCCCTCACTGTGTCACTATGTGATACATCCCGTATTCTCTGATTTATGCAAAGCGTCCCACCCTGCTTTTATAAAAATCTTAATGATGGGATGTCGCTGCGCGACAGAGCGGGACTTAGTCCTCTCCCCACCTTGGCTCTCTGCCATAGTTCGGGACGGAAGTGGGGAGAGGAAATTGTAAGGATTATGTTCCATATAAAACAGGATCTTCTTCAAAAATTTTATGCGTCATGTTTTTACCGCGATATATCGCTCGGCAGCGGCAGCAGCCAGGGCACCGTCGCCGACGGCGGTCGTGATCTGCCGCAATCCCTTCCGCCGGCAATCGCCGGCGGCGAAGATACCGGCTACTGAAGTCGCGCAGTCCTG
>Ga0299912_10003197_pt1 | contig 13429 bp, 10 predicted proteins | sample RVTome_2_FD_207667 | JGI IMG/M metagenome (GOLD analysis project Ga0299912, IMG submission 207667) | Soil microbial communities from uranium-contaminated site in the Upper Colorado River Basin, Wyoming, United States - RVT95D214 (version 2) ...
ATCTTCAGAATGGGCTTGAGGCGTGTGTGCGCGGATCCTTCCGCCAAAGCGGTGACGACGCCCATGACCTTGCGATGGCCGAACGGCACCTGGACGCGCGTGCCAACGTCCACCTGCTCCGCCAGTTCCGGCGGGATGAGGTAATCGAACTCCTTCCGGAGGGCGATTTCCAATGTGACACGCGCGATCATCTGCCCTAGTCTAAACACGAAATGACCCGCCACAACAACGGCGAATCTCCCGGGTCCTGCCGGCCAGAAATGCGGCGGCCTTGAGGCTCGGGCAACAGCAGATCATGGGAAACGCCAAGACCCATGCCCAAAGACTGCTGGGACTGCTCGTGCTTCTATTGCTCATCGCCGGGATAATGCTCTACGCCCGGTGGCGGACCTGGCGCGAGAACAGCCAGGACGCCGTCATTCTCGCTGCGGCGGCGCGCTACGGCGTGGACCCGGCCCTGGTGAAGGCCGTCGTCTGGCGGGAAAGCCGGTTCGACCCATGGGCCAGAGGCAAAGCCGGCGAGATCGGGCTGATGCAGGTGGGCGGATTGGCGGCCCGGGAATGGGCGGACGCAGAGCACATTCTCTTTTTCACTCACAGCCAGTTGTTTGATCCGGCTCAGAACACGCAGGCGGGAACGTGGTATTTGAGCAAGCTCCTGCAACGTTACGCCGCGACCGACGACCCCCTGCCCTATGCCTTGGCAGCATATAACGCCGGGCGGGCGAACGTCCTCAAATGGGCGCAGGGCGCCGCCGCGACCAACAGCGCGTTATTCAGCGAGCGGATCGGTTTCCCGAGCACGAAGAATTATGTGAAGACAGTCATGGCCCGGGCCGAGCATTACCGACCGAGGTTCTCGCTGCTCAAGCGGGCTAAGCCACAAACGCAGACAAATCACATCAGCCAATAAGCCCCTCAAAATTCCCTGCGACTGACTGTCGTCTCTCCCAATGATCTTGCTTTCTCACAGGAAAGGTGCAGTGTCGAGCGTTGAAATTGTCCGTTGGACCAAACGGCTGCCTTGAACCCGATGTCACGAGAGAAGTATATGCAAACCGTCTTCCGATTCAGGTTCCGCCGGAATCACAGCCGTGACCAAGTAAGACCTCAGCCGTTCTGGGCAATTGGAGCGCGGTGTGTCCTGCCGCTAATAACCCTGCTTGCCTTGGCCTGGTTTCTCATCCGCGTCATCCCCAAACCGATCCGCGCCACGTATCCATGCCAGCGCGCCGCTTTCCCGCTGGTGTCCGGCTTCGTGATTTGGCTGCTCGGATTGAAAGGCTGCCTGCTGGCAGCGCGCGAACTCAAAGTCCAGTTAAAGAAACTTCGCCCCCGGCTTATTGTGGCGGGCGTGGTGTTCGCCTCGGGTCTGGTGGCGTGGGGAGTGGTGAGGCTATCGAAAAACGCTGCTGACGCTTGGGCGCCAAGCGATCTACCCAACTCGCCCTCCGGCGAGGCGAAAGGCATTTACCCGGGGCGCGTCACTTGGCTGCGCAACACCAACGCCACGCCGTGGAACGGCACCACTGGCCATTGGTGGGATGACACCAACGGCACCAGCCAAGCCGTTGTGGACCGGATGATGTCGCGCTCCCTGCGAACGCTGACCGGCACCACGAACGACACGGAGGCATGGGACAGAATTTTCAGGTTCTACAACAACAGCCACGACCGCGGCAACGTGGGCTATCAATCCGGTGAAAAGATCGCGATCAAGATCAACCTCAATAACACCGCCAGTTACGCGGACGTGGACAACCAGGCGGATGCCTCACCCCAGTCCGTTCTCGCCATCCTGCGTCAGTTGGTCAACAAAGCCGGCGTCCCGGAGGCCATGATCACCGTCTATGAAGCGCCCAACACTGCACCCAGCCGGGTCATCCCCAACCGAATCTTCGACAAGTGCCACGCGGAGTTTCCCAATGTCATCATCGCGGACTGCACGGGCACCAGTGGACACACATTGATCCAATGGCAGGCCAACGTCATCAATTACTCCGTTGCCAACGCGTGTGGCCGCAACATCCCGACGTGCGTGTATCAGGCCACCTATGTCATCAACATGTCACTGCTGAAAGGCCACTCCACCGCCGGCGTCACCCTCACTGCCAAGAACCATTACGGCAGCATCAATGCCCGCGAGCACACGTTCATTGATTGTGACGCCAGACCGATGGGCACTTACAGCCCGTTTGTGGACCTGATCGGCCAGCCGCACCTTGGCGGCAAGACGATCTTGTTCATGATTGACGGCCTCTACGGTGTCCGCAGCGTCGGCGACACCGTCAATGCCCAATACGGCCGGTGGACGAACCTTTTCGGCGGCCAGTGGTCGGCCAGTTACTTCATGTCGTTGGATCCCGTGGCAATTGACTCGGTCGGCGTGGACTTCCTGCGGTCGGAGTTCACCAACAGCCTCGGCGGCGGGGCCAACACCAGCAGCAACTGCGACAACTATCTCCATGAGGCGGCCCTGGCCAACAGTCCGCCATCGGGAACTTTCTACACCAACCAAGGCACCGGCCTGCGCCAAAACAGCCTCGGCACACACGAGCACTGGAACAACTCGACCAACAAACAATACAGCCGCAACCTTTCCACCAACGGCACGGGCATCGAATTGGTCGCGATTCACTCCGCGCCGGGAATCAGCGTTGCCATCACCGACCCGGCCACTGGCACATGGTTCAGCCCGGGCACAAACATTACGCTGCAAGCCACAGCCAGCGCCAGCTACAGCGTGCTTAGTAAAGTGGACTTCTACCGAAGCGGCTTGCTGATCGGTACGCGCACCAACAACCCGTTCAGCCTGTTGTGGAGCAATCCGCCCGCCGGCTCTTGGGCGCTTAGCGCCGTTGCAACCGATTCGGATTTCTTTGCCGCGACCTCAGCAGTCGTGAACGTCAGCATCCAGACGAATTCGCCTCCGGTGCTCGCCCCAATTGCCGACCGCGCTGTCAGCGCTGGAATAACGCTCACGGTGACGAACTCCGTGACCGACCCGGACGTGCCACCCCAATCGCTGGCTTACAGTCTGCCGACGGCGCCTGCGGGCGCTGTCATCGGCACCAACACGGGCCTGATCACATGGCGACCGGCAGCAGCACAGGCCGACACGACCAACCTCCTCACCGTGCGCGTGGCCGATGACGGCTCGCCCAGCCTGAGTGCGACGCAGAGTTTTGGGGTGACGGTCAATAAGCTTGCCCTCCCCATCCTGAGCGCAGCAGTGCAAAGCAACGGCCAATTCTGTCTCCAAATCGTTGGAGACTTCGGCCTGGATTACCTGATTCAAACTTCAACCAATCTCAGCAGCCCGACCAACTGGATCACGGTCTTCGCGACGAACTCGCCACCGCTGCCGTTCTACTGGATTGACACAAGTCCCCCTCAGTCCCCGTTGCGGTTTTACCGCATTCGATTGGAACCATGACAAAACGGCGGCGCAAATTGCGTCGCTCTGGAGTGTTGCCAACTCTAGCGGGCTACGCTGGCCCTTGACTCGGCCCCGATCTTTTTCAGGAACGGGTTGATTGAGCTGGGCCGCCCCAAGAACTTTTCGATGGAGACGTTCGCGTCGCGTGAGTCGCCGACGGCATAGATTTCGTCGCGCAGTTTCCGACCAACGCCGGCGTCGAAATACCGGTTGGGCGCTTTCTCGAACACGGTGGCCATGTCGGCGGCAACAGCATCCGCCCAGGCGTAGCCGTAGTAGCCGGCATCGTAGCCAGTGAAGTGACCGAAATAGGCCATGAACGCCGTGTCCGGCGGTACGGACAGGAAAACGTCGCTGAGGATTTCGTTCGACAGCGGCAGCGCGTCCTGCGCGTTGCCTTCGTGGATGCGGGTGTGAAGCGCCAGATCGGTCAGACCGAAGGAGAGCTGGCGGCGGTACCAGCAGCCGTAGATCGCATATTTCGCCGCCTTGAGTTGGCTGAGAATTTCCGGCGGGATTTTCTTCGACGGATCGCGGTAATCCGCGGCAAAGCTGTCGAGCACCTTCTTGTCCCAAATCCAGGCCTCGAGCATCTGCGACGGCGACTCCACGAAGTCGCGCGGCACGTTCGAGCCGGAGAAGCGGCCAAACTTGGCGCGGGTCAGCAAGTTGTGCATCACGTGGCCGAACTCATGGAAAATCGTCTCCACATCCGTATGTTTCAGCAACGACGGCTTGCCGGGCTGCGGCGGCGGGAAGTTGCACACCATGGCCACCACCGGACGCTGGTATTTGCCGTCCGGCAGCACTTTGCCCCCGATGATCTCGAACACGGCGAAGTGGTTGTATTTGCCCTCGCGCGGGAAGAGGTCGAGGTAGAACGCGCCCAGCGGCTCGCCCGTTTGCGCGTCGGAGACGGCCCAGAGTTGCAGATCGCCAACCCACTTGTACGGCGGCGCGACGCGCTCGAACTTCACGCCGAAGATGCGCTGATAGATGTCGAACATGGCGTCCAGCGTGGGTTGCATCGAGAAAAAGACACGTAGTTGCTCGGCGTCCACGTTGTATTTCGCCTTCTTCAACTGCTCGGCGTAATAGCGCCAGTCCCACCGGTGGATTTGGGCGTTGGCATCGCCGGTTTCAGCGACCTTGAGCTTGCGAAACTCCGCCAACTCGGCATGGAACTTCGACTGCAAGCCCTTTTCGAGGCGCTGCTCGAAATCAATCGCGGTCTGCGCATTCTTGGCCATGCGCACCTCAATCTGGTAATCCGCCCAGCTCTGGTAACCGAGCTTCTTCGCGATGTTGTCGCGGAGCACGAGGATTTTGCCCAAAAGCGGAACATTCTGTTCGCGGGCGAGGTTGAACCGCTCAAACTCGAGGCGTTTGCGCGTCGCCTCGCTCTTGGTGTTCTCCATGACGCTGAGGTAGTGCCAGGTGATGTTGGCCATGACGGTGTATTCGTTGTCGCCGGTCTTGATGCCGTTCTGGCTGAGGAAACTCTCCGGCACACCGTCGAGTTCGGCTTCGGTGAACTTGAGCGCCTTCTGTGCCTTGGTGATGTTGCTGTCGAAATCGGTCGCCAGATTCGCCAGTTCCTTGCGCAGCCGCTCGACCTCGTCGCGCGCAGCCTTGGGCAAGGCCAGGCCCGCGCGCCGGTAGTCGCGCATGGTTTCCTCCAGCAATTTGGCGTCTTCTCCGGTCAAGTCCGGTCTGGTGTCGGCGTATGCCTTGATGGCGTGGTAAACATCCTCGCGATAGTCCAGGCCCACGGCCCAATCCTGATAAACCTTGGTGGCGGCGGTGGCGGCGTCGCGCACGGCGGCATCGGTGCTGGTTTCCTTGATCAACGCCACGCAGTTGGCCGTCATGTTTGCGCGGCAGCCGATGTCGTCCAGGGCGCGAACCGTGTTGGCGAACGTGACTTCGCCGGGCGCGAGTCTGCCCATGGCGTCGAGCGCCGCGTCCGCCGTCTTGATGGCGTTGGTGAGAGCAGCCATCACGCCCCCGGGCGTCGTCGCAAATTCCGGCAGCGCGAGCACGTTGTTGAAGCGCGCCGCCTCCCGCTGTAAATCCGAGAGCGACTTCTCCGCCGGCGCTTTCTTGCCCGGGAGGGCTGAACAGGCTGTCAACAGGCAAACCAAGGCTAAAAACAGGAGCAATTTCACATGCATGGTGTCTGAACCATGCGCGGGAAACAACCGGCGCGCAAGCCGATTTACCACCGGAACGTGGGCGGTTCCGGCTTTTCTCACCCGCCACGATGGTTAAACTTATCTGCGACATGCCGCTGCTCGAAATCAACAACCTTCGCCTCGACTTCCTCGCCGGCAACGAAAGCCTGCGGGCCGTTGACGGAGCATCGCTGAGCATCGAGGCGGGCGAGACAGTGTGCCTTGTGGGCGAAAGCGGCTGTGGCAAGAGCGTCACCGCGCTGTCCATCGCACGGCTCGTGCCCACGCCCCCGGCGCGATACTCCGGCGGAGAAATTCTGCTGAATGGACGCGATGTGTTGAAGATGTCGCAAACGGAGCTTTGCGACATCCGCGGCCGCGTAGTGAGCTACGTGTTTCAGGAGCCGGGCGCGTCGCTCAATCCCGTGTTCCGCGTCGGCGCACAAATCAAGGAATCGCTCAAGTTGCACCGACGCGATTTAAGTGGTAGGGCGGGCAGTCCTCTGCACGCCGCCCGTTCGCAAACTAGCCGTAGCGCGCATCTTGCAACTACGGGACGCCCTACCTCGAATGAGTTCAATGCCGAAGTCATCCGCCTGCTGAAACTCGTCGGCATTCCCGCGCCGGAATCACGCATCAAGGATTACCCATTCCAGATGTCCGGCGGGATGCAACAGCGCGTGATGATTGCGATGGCGCTGGCCAGCGAACCGAAATTGCTCGTGGCCGATGAGCCGACCACCGCGCTCGACGTGACGATCCAGGCGCAGATTCTCGATTTGCTCCACGACCTCAAGCAGCGGCTCGGCATGGCGATCCTGCTCATCACGCACAACCTCGGCATCGTGGGCGACATGGCCGACCGCGTGGCGGTGATGTATGCCGGGCAGATCGTCGAGCTGTCGCCAGCGCGCGAACTGCTGCGCCGCCCGCTGCATCCCTACACCCGTGCGCTGATGGCCAGTGTGCCGAAACTCTCCGGTGGCGCGGCCCGGCTCACCGCGATTCCCGGCAACGTCCCGCACATTGGCAATTTCCCGCCCGGCTGCCGCTTCGCCCCGCGCTGTCCGATGGCCAAGCCGGAATGTTCCAACGCAATTCCCGAACTGGTCGAAGTTGAGCCGCAGCGCTGGGTGCGGTGTCCATTTTGGAATGGCCAAAAAGTGTAATTACAGCAAGCTACATCTCATGAGCAGTAAACCCAAGGACAAGGCCAAATTCTCGTTTGACGAGATCGCCCGAACGCTTGAATCAATAAAGCGTGTACAACCCGGTGGCGGAGTCAGTTTTGGTGGTTCCAAATTCCATGAACTGAAAACTGTAATACTAACATCAATCAAATGGGATGAATCGCTTTCTGATTATGAACGAGAGCGGATTGCGTTCAAGATGCCATTCGAGGCGAGCGCGAGCGGCAAAATAACCAAGGACTCATTGCTTAATGCTTTACGCCAACTTGAGTCAGAGAAGTTCTCCGGCGCAGTAGGAAACTACGCTGTGATTTCAAGTTTATCATTCAGTCACTCTAAGCTTCTAACAAACCTGGTTGTGGGAAATGTACGATTTTCTTTTCATTCAAAAATGCCAAAAGGCTTTGACCGGACGGCGATCAAAGCTCTCTTGGCTGGACATGTCGACGACTGTCCGAATGGCTATGTAATCGTTCGCGGTGACGTATCAGAAAAGTCTATTCACGGAGCAGTTTCAGAAACACTCTCAGCATTGGATTTATTGCGGGGCGTTTGGAATTACATCATCAACCAAAGAACAGACTCAATAATAAGGTTTGGGGGCGGTTATCGTAAAACAAAAGCCCTGAATAAAATCCGTTTGGGGCCAGTTCACACAGTCCATTTGCCCCAAGGTCCTCTGGCAGTAAAGCAGTGTTGGTCCGAGCCGTTTTTTGAAGCTGGTGATCCTGAATTTTTGGACGGAGAATGGCCAAAGATTCAAAAGGCGGCCTCTTGGTGTCTTCGTCGCTATCATTCCATTCCATATTTCAAAGATGCGACTACGATGTGGATTCGCTACGCATACGCTCTTGACCGAGCAGACATGGAAGCAAGCTTTCTCAAGCTTTGGGGTTTGCTTGAGTTTCTTACGGGGACGACTGGCGAGAGATACGATGAAACAATTCGTAGAACCTTATTTCTATGCGACGATCGCGAATTCCATCGATTGATTTTAGAACATTTGAGGGATCGAAGGAATGCGTTGGTCCACCATGACGACGGCAGTTCTGAAGCGGAACAACATGTTTTTCAACTAAAGCGATACGTTGAAGAACTCATGCGTTTGCACCTCGTCATGGGCAAGCGGTTTAAGAGCATGGCTGAGTTTGGAGAGTTTTTGTCTCTTCCCCCTGAGCCTGCCGTTCTCAAAGAAAAGTTGAGGCAGTATCGGCAGGCCCTTGGTTTCCGCGAGAGAACTATACGTGCCGCTACAGTTCAAGCTTTGCCAAAAAGTCCGGTGGTGGCGGCAAAGACCTGAATGAGCACGCTCCTCGAAGTCCAAAACCTGAAAGTCCATTCCCCGGTGAAGCACGGAGTATTCAGCCGCGTCCGCCGTTTTGCCGAATTGACGTGACTTCACATTACGCTTAATTTTCCACCATGAGCACGGTTGCTGAAATCAAGGCTGCAATTGACCAGCTCTCGCTGGAGGAGCGTTGCGAGTTGGAAGCATTGCTGCATCCTTTCGAGGATGATGATTGGGATAAGCAGATGAAACGCGATGCCGCCGCCGGCAAATTTGATGCGCTCCATCGCGAGGCGGAGGCCGAACATGCTGCCGGCAAAACGATTCCGCTCACTGACATCCTGCGCGAATTGTGACCATCCCCAGCCGAGGAACATCCGAATTCTGGCGGCTGTATCGCGCCCTGCCTGCCGAGGTGCGGCTATTGGCGCAAAAGAATTATCGCCTCTGGTCGGCGAACGCTTTTCATCCTTCGCTTCATTTCAAATCCATCGGCAAACTGAATTGGTCGGTGCGCGTGGGCGGTCATTATCGCGCTGTCGGCAAATTTTCTGGGAGCATTTTTCTTTGGGAGTGGATTGGAACGCACGAGGAATACAACAAGTGTTTTTGATTCGGTTTAATGCCCGCCATGTCGCTCCTCGAAGTCCAAAACCTGAAAGCCCATTCCCGGCGAAGCACGGAGTGTTCGGTCGCGTGCGTGCATTCGTAAAGGCCGCGGACGTTGCCACAGCGCCTTTGGCGCGACAGACAATGGCCCACCGTTTCGACGGCGGGTTGGCTGGACCACGAACCTGCCGAGTTCTGCGGGGACGGCGGGAGGCCCGGTCAACCTCCCTCATTTCGCCTCGCAGCATTTCTTGAATTTCCGGCCGCTGCCGCAGGGACAAGGATCGTTGCGTCCAGGCGAAGCTGTGCGGCGGGGCGATTCCTGCTGCGCCAGGATTTCCATGATCGCAGCGGCGGGATGTCCGCTGCCGACCAATTGTGCCATCGTGCGCATGCAGGGATCAATGTGGGTGAAGAACCGCTTGTATGCGGGACAGAGATAATTCAAGCCGGGTTCGCCATCAGGAGTCTTGTTGAAGCGATGCTTGGGACATTCGCCGTTGCAGGCAAAGCGGACTGCGCATTTCAGGCAATACCGCGGCAGCGTGTCGAGCTTGTTGTTGCCGAACTTGATTTGCCGGTTTGACCGAACCATGCGGCGCAAGCTCTGATTCATGATGTTGCCAAGGCGGTATTTCGGATAGACGTAATGATCGCAACTGTAGAGATCGCCATTGTGCTCGATGGCCGGCGTCATGCCGCACTTTTCTGCGAACACGCACATGGATGATTCCAAACCCATCCAGTTTCCAAGCGCCACGTCAAATAATTGCACGAAGACCCGGCCGACGTCTTTGCGCACCCATTCGTCGAAAATCGTGCAGAGGAAGTTCCCGTATTGTCTTGGCTCGACGCTCCAATCGGTCACGGAAGATGAGGAATCGTCCGCCCGACCCGGCTCCGGAGGTTCGGCAAAGTCGAGGCCGAGCGCCTTCACATTGGCGGACGCCTCCCGTTCGACGAGTGGGATGAACTGAAGAAACTCACTGCCGATTTCCTTGAGAAACCGGTACACCTCCATTGGCTGTTGTGCGTTGGCGTGATTCACCACTGTCAGGGTGTTGAAATCAACATTGTGCTTCTTCAGCAGTTCGAGTCCTCGCAAGACCGCTTCGAACGTTGGTTTCCGCCGTTTGTCCACCCGGAACTGGTCGTGCAGCTCGCGCGGTCCGTCCACCGACAGGCCGACGAGGAATTTGTGCGCGGCCAGAAAATCGCACCATTCATCATCAAGCAGGGTGCCGTTGGTTTGCAGAGCGTTGCAGATCGTCCTGCCGTTGGCGTGCCTCCGCTGCAACTCGACGACCTTGCGGAAAAATCCGACGCCCAATAACGTAGGCTCGCCGCCCTGCCAGGCGAAGTTGATCTCCGGCACAGGCTGGTCCTGGATATACTGGCGAATATATTCCTCGAGCACCTCATCGCTCATCCGCCACCGGCGTTCGTCCTGATAGAGCTTCTCCTTTTCCAAGTAAAAGCAGTACCGGCAATCCAGATTGCAGATTGGGCCGACCGGCTTGGTCAGGACATGAAAGCCGCGATCTGCATCGCCAAGGCCGGCACTGTTCATCATGACGAGAAACATACTCCGGTCGAATCCGGCTTGCCCGTTTTTCCTTTTCCCCTCCCGCTGTCCGCTTGCTAGGATGTTCCCTGCAAAGCAACAGACCATGAGCCGGGTCACACGTCGGAAATTCCTGGGCCAAGTCGCCGGCACGGCGCTCGCCGCATCGCTGCCACAGGCGGTGTTGGCAGAAACCACTCAATCGCCCCGCCACAAACTCAACGTATTGTTCATCATTGCAGATGACCTGCGAGCGGAGCTGGGCTGTTACGGCAGCGCGCTGGCCAAGACGCCGAACCTCGACAAGTTGGCCGCCGCCGGAGTGCGCTTCGATCGGGCTTACTGCCAGTTCCCGCTCTGCAACCCGTCACGCACGTCCATGCTCACCGGGCGGCATCCGACCACCACGGGTGTCCTCGGCAACCGCACCTATTTCCGCGACGCGCACCCGGACTACGTCACGCTGCCGCAGCTCTTCAAAGCCAACGGCTATGTCTCGTTGCGCGCGGGGAAGATTTTTCATGGCGGCATTGATGATGCCGAGTCCTGGACTGAGGGCGCGGAGCGACGCAGTTCCGGCGGCGGGCCAACCCAAAGCACCGCGCCGCAAGATGAGGAAAGTCCGGCGGCGCAGGGTGGGACTCCGCAGGGCAGCCAGCCCACCAATGCGGCCCCGCTTTCACGAAACCAATACTCGGATCGCTGGGTGGTGCTGGACGGCGATGGCGAGTCGCATGGCGACTACAAGGTGGCCGACCGCGCCATGAAGTTGCTGCGTGATTGCAGGGACAAGCCGTTTTTCCTGGGCGTCGGCTTTGTGAAACCGCATAGCCCGCCGACCGCACCGCAGAAGTTCTTCGACCTTTACGATGGGGACAAGATTCCTTTGCCGCCTGATTTTGCGCCGCGACCGACGGTGCCGGAAGGATTCCCCAGCGCGGCCATCCGCAAACGCAACGCCGACCTGTTCATCGGTCGCGACGCGACGCCGGAAGCGGCAAGGGAAATGATCCGCGCCCACCTGGCTTCGGTTTCCTGGATGGACTGGAACGTAGGCCGCGTCATTGCCGAACTGGACAGACTCGGGTTGCGCGAAAAGACCGTCATCGTTTTCTGGGGCGACAATGGCTATCAACTTGGCGAGAAGGGGAAGTGGTCGAAGGCCGGATCGTTGTTCGAACAGGGCGCCCGCATCCCGTTCATCCTCGCCGCGCCGAACGCAAAGGCCAACGGCAAAGCCTGTTCCCGCGTGGTCCAGTCGGTGGATTTTTACCCGACACTCGCGGCGTTGTGTCCCGAGCTTTCGGGACTGCCCAAGGGATTGGAAGGCCACAGCCTCGTTCCACTGCTCAAGAATCCGCAGGCCAAGTGGGATCACCCGGCCTACACCGTTTGGAGCGAGGACGGACGCAGTTTCCACGGCGTGGCCGTGCGCACCGAGAAATGGCGCTATGCCGAGTTCGGCCCCGAAGGAAAAGACGGCGCGATGTTGTTCGATGAAAAAGCCGATCCGCTCGAGATGAAGAATCTGGCCGACGATCCGAAGCACGCGCAGGTCCGTGCGGAGCTATCGTCGTTGACAAGGAGATATGCCGCGAATCTCGGGAAGACGCAGGCCTGACAACCGGGTTCGTCCGCGGAGCCATTGAACGCGTTACTCGAAGTCCAAGACGTCAAAGTCCATTTCCCTGTCCGGCACGGCGTGCTCAACCGTGGACGCGAGTGCGTGAGGGCGGTGGACGACGTGAGCTTCAGCATCGCGCCGGGCGAGACGCTGGGGCTGGTGGGCGAGAGCGGTTGCGGCAAGACCACGCTGGGCCGCGCCATCGTGCGGCTCGTCGAGCCGACGGCAGGGAACATTTTGTTCGAGGGGGAGGACATCGCCCGGATGAACGGGGCGGCATTGCGCCAGCGGCGGCGCAAGTTTCAGATCATATTCCAGGAGCCGTACAGTTCGCTGAATCCGCGCATGACCGTTGAGGACGCCATCGGCGAGGCGCTGGACATTCACGGGCTGGCGGAGAGCAAGCCGGCGCGAGCGCAGCGCGTGGTGGGGTTGCTGACAGCGGTGGGGTTGGACGCGGCATCTGCGCAGCGGTATCCGCACGAGTTCAGCGGCGGGCAACGGCAGCGCATCGGCATCGCGCGGGCACTGGCGGTCGAGCCGAAGCTCATCGTATGCGACGAGCCGGTGAGCGCATTAGACGTTTCCGTGCAGGCGCAGATCATCAACCTGCTTCAGGATTTGCGGCAGCAACGTGGCATCGCGTACCTGTTCATCGCGCATGACCTCGCGGTGGTCGAGCACATCAGCCGTCGCGTGATGGTGATGTATCTGGGCAAGGTGGTGGAACTGGCCGAATCCAAGGCTGTGATCCGCGAACCGAAGCATCCTTACACTCAGGCATTGATCTCCGCGGTGCCGGAAGTTGATTCCGAGACGAAGCGAAAGCGCATCGTGCTGCCGGGCGACGTGCCGTCACCGATTCATCCGCCGTCGGGCTGTCCGTTCCATCCGCGGTGTCCTCTGGCGGAGGCTGGGCGTTGTGACAAGGAGGTTCCCTCGTTGCGCGAAGTAACATCGGGCCATTCAGCAGCGTGTCATTTCGCGAAATAGAACGTCATTGCCCGCCATTTCGCTCGCGGCAACAACAGGATTGCATCCCGGCTCCAATTGCAGTTTCGTTCATGGCGTGAAACTCCGGTTTTGGCAGGCTGAACTGCGGCTGGCGCATCCGTGGGCCGTCGCGCATGGAAGAGGCGCGGACCTTCACCGTGTCGTCATGGTCGAGTTGACCGACTCGCAAGGTGCAGTTGGTTTGGGGGAGGCCGCGCCGTCCGACCGCCGGGGCGAATCCGTGGGCTCCGTCATGGTGTTCTGTCGGAAGGTGAATGCCGCCAAGCTCTCCTTCGCGGATGTGCCCGGCAGCATGGCTTATCTTGACACCGTTGCGCCCGGCCACACCTCCGCCAAATGCACTTTCAATGTCGCGTTGCTCGACGGCGTGGCCAGACTCGCGAAGAAGCCGCTCTGTGATTTTCTCGGCCTCAGCTTTCGCGAGCGCCATCACATCACTTCCTTCAGCATCGGTATTGATGAACCGGCGGTAATCCGGCGGAAAGTCCACGCTGCGGACCAGTATCCTGTGTTGAAACTCAAGGTCG
>Ga0299912_10003199_pt1 | contig 13424 bp, 12 predicted proteins | sample RVTome_2_FD_207667 | JGI IMG/M metagenome (GOLD analysis project Ga0299912, IMG submission 207667) | Soil microbial communities from uranium-contaminated site in the Upper Colorado River Basin, Wyoming, United States - RVT95D214 (version 2) ...
CTCCACTCGGATTTTGTGCTGCATCGCGTAATGCATCCGCCGCTTGAAGTTGGGTATAGGTCGCCATATCCAACATACCCATGGCACGCAGCTCCTCAGCAGACTTGCTGGAGGGCTTCAAGTTTTCAATATAAAAAGTTTTTAGGAATAGGCCGATTGCTTCAAAATCTTCAGCCGCCTTTGCCCGCACACCGGCACCCAATTCTTCAGTCAATCCAATCATCTGGGGAATGTCATTTTTGACAGCAGTTTCCCCCAGCAAATCCTGTAGCTTGGAAAGCATCATAGCGCGCAAGCGTGCTTCGATTTCATCGGTCCGGTATGTTCCCTGAGTGCCAACGATTTGTGTAACGAATTGCTGTGAATCCTTCACCTGGAAGCTATAGCTTCCAAATCCTTGCAACAAAGCAACACCCAATCCCATCCCAGGATTGCGAACAATAATGGGTTGAGGTGTTCCCCACTTCTGATCAGCAAATTCTCGCATTGAGACAAAGTAAACTTCAGCCGGGAACGGGGTGGCAGTATTAAAGAGAGCAGGACCAATTCTTTCGATTAAAAGTGGGATATTGTATGTAGTAATCGTATGTCTTCCTGGTCCAAAAGTATCCAGTGCATTACCATCTCTGAAGAACACAGCTTCCTGCGCTTCACGTACGATCACTTGGCTGCCAATCCTGAAATCACCAGGACCAGTCTCTGGGAAACGGTGCACAATCTCATCCCGCATCTCATTCGGATATTCGACTACATCAAAAATTCTAGCCATGTCATGACCTCCAAAGGAATAATATCGATTTACTTATCGGATTTACTGAGAGCAACAACTTCCTGGCGCCGCTCGTATGCCTTTACACAATCCTTGGATAGCGTTTGAAGGTTCCGTATTGCCGCAGGTAAGCCATCCGTTCCAACGGATGCCTGAATGTTGTCAATTGCTCGACCGACCTCTTCACTTTTATCCAATAGGGTTGCGTCGTATTCATACAATCTGGCTAAATCTTCCGCATTGATCTTGACTGCTTCGAACAAGCTGGAATAGCCACGTGGTGCTGTCCGCACCCGATCTGCAAATGTGCGTAATCGGAGGGCTGCTTTTTCCAGATCATCGGTGTATTTGATCTCACCTTGATTGATAAACTCAACCTGCAGGTCAGATATTCGACCTTCATGCTCCCGAAATCGGCGATAGATGGTATCTCGAATAAGTTTATCCGAATCCCTGCGGTTTTGTTGTTCGACATATCCTTTAAATCCTGGGATCTTACTACCGATCTTTTTGAAAATATCCATGCTGCCAGTTACATTTTGATATACCTGATCTTTGATATCACTCATTTTATCCTCCACATAAACTTGCCTTATATTCGAATATATTGTTTTAAATTATAGCTTTGGTTGTTATTAATTACAACAGATTATATAAGCAATTACGTATGATTTGATGGTTGGTTGCGTGTTTTAAATATTAAAAATCCCGGTTATAATCACCGCCATGATCCACATTAAACAGATCTATCTCGATTATGCTGCCACCACTCCAGTTGATCCGCGTGTGATGCAAGTGATGTTGCCATATTTCAGCGAAACATTTGGCAATCCTTCTTCATATCATACATATGGACAGTACGCAGAAACAGCATTGGAAAACGCCCGTGAAACAGTAGCACAATATTTGCATTGCATTCCTTCAGAAGTGATCTTTACCTCCTGCGGAACTGAAAGTGATAACCTTGCACTTCGGGGATCAGCGATTTATGCAAAGAAAGAGCGCGGTGCAAAACATATATTGATAAGTCCGGTGGAACATCACGCCGTCACCCACACCGCTCAGCAACTATCAAACTTCTATGGATTTGATCTTGAATATTTACCCGTGGACGGATTTGGTCAGACTCATGTGGAGGATGTTGTTAAGCGTATTCGCCAGGATACCGCCATTGTTTCAGTTATTTATGCAAATAATGAAATTGGTACGATCAACCCGATCTCAGAGATTGGTGAGTTGTGTCGTTCCAAAGGAGTGATTTTTCATACCGATGCTGTGCAGGCTGCAGGATACCTGTCATTGGATGTGAATTCGCTCCATACCGACTTGATCTCCATCGGAGCTCACAAGTTTTATGGTCCTAAAGGCATTGGCGCATTATACATCCGCAAGGGTTTATCCATCCTTCCAGCTCAAACGGGTGGTGGTCAGGAATTTGGTTTTCGTGCAGGGACGCAAAATATCCCCTATATAGTCGGTTTGGCTGAAGCCTTGCGGATCGCTCAAACTGAGAAGGTAGATCGCGTTATCTCAATAAAACCTTTACGCGACCATTTAATCGGCACCATTCTCGAGGAAATATCGGATGTCCAATTAACCGGGCATCCTGATGATAGACTCCCAAATCATGCAAGTTTTGTATTTATGGGAGTGGATGGAAATGCCCTGTTAATGATGCTGGATGTTGAAGGGTTCGCCTGTTCTTCAGGTTCTGCCTGTAAGACTGGAAATCCTGAACCATCTGATGTATTAACTAGCCTGGGTTTCACCCATGATTGGTCTCTCGGCTCATTGCGTGTCACTCTCGGAAACTATACAACCTCATCTGAAATTGAAAATTTTTTATCTGTCTTACCTAATATCATTTCAAAACTACGCAAAATCAGGTAAGCACGAAAATGAGCACAAAACCTGTCGTTGCCGTTGCCATGAGTGGTGGAGTAGATAGCTCCGTTGCTGCTGCCGTGTTGGTGGAAGGTGGCTATTCCGTAATTGGCATGATGCTTAGTCTTTGGAGCGAGCAAGATTCTGAAAGCACAAATCGCTGCTGCACACCCGATTCGATGGCGCTGGCGCGTCGGGTTGCCTCGATACTATCCATCCCTTTTTATGTACTGGATGCCAGGCAGATTTTCTTTGATACAGTCGTCAAGTCATTTATTGATGGCTATACGCACAATCGTACACCCAATCCATGTATTACCTGCAATAAACTTGTTCGCTGGGATTTTCTGCTAAATCACGCCCTAGCTGCTGGTGCGGATTATCTCGCAACTGGTCATTATGCTTCTGTCTCTCAAAAATCTAAACACACATTCCAATTATCCCGCGGCTTGGATCCCACCAAAGACCAGTCATATGTCTTACATATATTATCGCAACCTATCCTTAAACATGCTCTCTTCCCATTGGGTAGATTCACAAAACATGAAGTGCGCGAGATGGCTCATAAGTTTTCCTTACCTGTCGCTGATCGACCCGATAGTCAGGATCTGTGTTTTATCGGTTCCGATGGAGATTATCGTCATTTCCTGACCCGATATGCACCACAAACACAAAATCCCGGTCTCATTATGGACCAACATGGGCAAATACTTGGAACCCACCAGGGATTGCCTTTCTATACCATAGGTCAGCGTAAAGGGCTTTATATCTCATCCACTGTTCCTCTATATGTTCTTGCTAAAGACATTCTCAGAAATGTATTAATTGTAGGCACAAGGGATGAATCAGGGTGTGATCACCTTGTAACTGATCACGTTAATTGGATTGAAGGTTTTCCACCAGCCTCTAAATTTAATGCGTCTGTTAAAATCCGCTATAACGCTCACGATGTCCCTGGTGTTGTGAGCGTTATTGGTAAAAACTCATTTCGCGTTGAGTTTGAAAATCTGGTATCTGATATTACACCCGGTCAGGCTGCAGTGTTATATAATAGTGATATCTGCCTTGGTGGTGGAATTATTTCCAGTAACGATCAATGAGGGTCTTTTATCGAGATAATTTATGTCCATACCAACCCTGTTCCTTGGTCTTATCCTTTCTACACTGTATGGCGCATTATTTCATCTTTGGCGGGGAGGGAATGCCGGTCGCTTGTTGTTGTACCTTATCCTCGCATGGATCGGGTTTTGGTTGGGTCAATTTGTCGGAACCTTATTCAACTTTACCTTCGACACCTTCGGACAGTTACATATTGTTTTTGCAACCCTGGGGAGTTTGATCTTACTTGTCATTGGTTATTGGCTAAGTCTGGTTCAGGTCGAAAAGAAAACTAATTAATAAAAAAATCCCCTCACCAATGTGAGGGGTATGCAATTTTTAGGAGAGTAATTATTCTACTAATTTAATGACGTTTGCCGCCTGCAGACCTTTTGGGCCTTGCTCAATAGTGAACTCTACTTTTTGTCCTTCATTGAGGGTTTTAAAGCCCTCAGATTCTATTGCCGAGAAATGTACGAATACATCTGGGCCATCCTGCCGTTCAATGAAGCCATAGCCTTTGCTTGCATTGAACCATTTGACAGTACCTGTCACCCGCTCACTCATCTTTTTCTACTCCTTACTTTGTTAATGATTGTTTTCGTGGTATTCATGTGTATTCATCAAGTTCAAATCAGGCTAATTAATAAAAACATCCGATCCGAACTGCACTTCTTGTTCAGACCGGTTCCTCATGAACTCCAGAAAGAACACACGTGCCACATCTATTGATGGGCAGTTTATCAGTCAAATTTATTTTCGTCAAGGCTTTAAGCTATTACTCATCTTTCAACCAAAATCAACTACTTATGGTAAATTCCAGAATTTTTAAAGGTACAATTGGTTTCTAAAACAACACATAATTAGGAAGGGAGATTTATATGGCTCGAATAGAATCTTTTCTTTCAGCACGATTGTTTCTTTCACCTCAATTGGTGGAAGACCGGATCTACTTTATCAGCAACCTGAGTGGTCGCTTGAGCTTATATGTCATGGATTATGGTGGAAGTGTTCCTGAGCCTTTATTACCACCTGACATTTCCTTACAAAACCCTCACCTCATTGGAGGAAAATCGTACTTCGTATTTCCGAATATCGACAAAATCCTGGTCATGCTGGATAAAGACGGGGATGAAAATTATCAACCAATGCTGGTTCCCATTTCTGGTGGTTACCCTGAATCATCATTTAACAATTTCTTCCTAAATTACCGGGTCCATCTAGGTACTTGTGATCCAAACGAGCAAATATGCTATCTGTCAGCCGAGTCTCGAACAGAGCCAATGAATGAGTCATTCCAGGTAAACCTGGAGTCAGGTAAAGTTGTTAAGCTTGCTGAGAGCCGCTGGGGAGCATATGTCGATTCTCATAATAAGAATCACTCCAAAGTTACCATCATTGATGGATATACAGTTGGGGATAATGTGCTCTATTTATGGGAGAAAAAGAGAAAAAAAAATAGGTTGGTATATGGCACCCCGATGGAAGAACGCAAACCAGATCAAGATGTATCTCTAAACTCGATTAATGCCACCCATTTTACTCCAGGTAATCGCGGATTGTTATTGATAACTTCCTTATTTGAGGACGAATTGGGATTGGGTTATATCGATTTTGATATCCCAGCAAAAGTAAAACCTGTTTCAATCATTGGGATTCAACATGTTGGTAAAGGAGAATTGGTTAATTGCCTCTCAGTTAGAAAAAATAGATATTTGCTGGAATATAACATCGATGGGTGCACCTGGCTATATGAAGGGGTTTTCAACGAGAAAAAACTAAAATTCAATATAATAGACACCATCATCGGAAAAGGAAAAATATCCAATGGTGTGTTGGCATCTGTCGATTATGAGAAAGAATCCGATAAGTACATCTTAAGTCATTCCACTGCCACATCCCCCACCCAATTATTTACCATTGAAGGAAAGAAGCGGAATAAGGTCGTTACCCATACTCATGAACGCGTGCTAGGCATTCCTGATTCACTTCTCTCTGAAGGCGAAGATGCCTCATTCACATCTTATGATGGTTTGCGGATATCTGCCCGGTTATATTTACCCTCAGCAGAAACTGAGTATCGAACCCCTTATCCGCTGGTTTACTATATTCATGGAGGACCACAAAGTCAAGAACGTCCTGATTTCGCTTGGTTTTCAATGCCGTTAATTCAATTTCTGACCCTTAGTGGTTTTGCAGTTTTCGTTCCCAACGTCCGTGGAAGTTCTGGGTATGGGTTAACTTATATAAAATACGTGGATCGTGATTGGGGTGGAAATGATCGTCTGGATCATGTACATGCCATGGAAAACCTGAAAAATGATTCAAGGGTTGATACAACCAGGGCAGGCGTAGTCGGTCGCTCATATGGTGGATATATGACCTTAACCATGGCTTCACGTCATCCCGAATTATGGTCAGCAGCAGTGGATATGTTTGGACCTTACGACCTGCTCACATTCAGCGATCGCCTGCCCGAAACATGGAAACCTTATTTTCAGATTTCCTTGGGTGATCCGGTAAAAGACCGTGATTTCTTGGTGGAACGCTCACCACGAACTTATATAGATCATATCCAATGCCCATTACTCGTAATCCAGGGGAAGAATGACCCCCGAGTGATCGAGCAGGAATCACGTGACCTTGTGGAACATCTACGAGTGAACGGTAAAGAGGTGGAGTATTTGATGTTTGAGAATGAAGGACACGATGTGCTCAAACTTGAAAACCGGATCACGTGTTACAACGCCATCACCGAATTCTTCAGGAAGTATCTAAACAAATAATGGAAACCAACACTAATGACAACGCACAGATTGGTGACATTGCTCAATTGATTAGTGCCCAAAATAAAAGGTTTATCTTCCGCCTAGTTTTGGATGGGAAATTTGAGACTCACCGCGGTTACCTCTGCCATAATGATTTAATCGGAATACCCTGGGGCAGCCGGGTTTTCTCCCATATGGGCAGTCCATTTGTGCTTCTCCAACCATCTTTAGCTGATATCCTGGTCGAGACTCGCCGCAATACCCAGATCATGTATCCGAAGGATATTGGTTTTATCCTGTTAACGATGGACATCGGTCCAGGTAAGCATGTTCTTGAAGCTGGCACAGGTTCAGGATCATTTACCACCGCCTTGGCTTTTTCAGTTGGGACACAGGGGAAAGTCACGACATACGAATCCAGACCCGAGTTCCAACATCTCGCCCACAAGAATTTGGATCGTCTTGGGTTGGCTGATCGGGTGGAATTTAAATTACGGGATATTTCTGAAGGCTTTGATGAAAGAAATGTGGATGCAGTCTTCCTGGATTTACCAAATCCTCATGATTATATCCTTCAGGCTAAAGCGGCATTAAAACCAGGCGGTTACCTGGGAAGCATATTACCCACTACCAACCAGGTTTCAACATTATTAATTGCCCTTCGCCGTTCAAATTTCGCTTTTATCGAAGTCTGCGAAATCCTGTTACGTTATTACAAAGCAGTCGCCGATCGGTTGCGTCCCACAGATAGGATGATCGCACATACCGGCTATCTGATCTTCTCAAGATCGGTTGTGCCAGATTTATCTAATCTTGATGTCTCAGATTATCCCGCAGAATCTAACGATCAGTCGGAACATTCATAAAAACCGGTACGACACATAATGCCAATCCAAGTATTTTCTGAAGCCTATATCACCCAACGTTTAGGTGAATCTACGCAATCCCAAAAGAAACCATCGAAATTATGGGCGTCAATAACCGATTCCCCACGCCCCGCTGCAGTTTTGATCCCTCTTTTTCTATCAAAATCTCCTGGAGAAGAAAATGAAGGTTGGCGGGTCTTACTCACACGCAGGACAAATTCTGTCGCTGAGCATCAAGGTCAGGTGGCATTCCCTGGAGGTCGCTCAGATCCAACGGACACAACCCCGGAAATGACCGCCCTTCGCGAGGCTCACGAAGAGATTGGATTAGACCGAAGGCAGGTAAAGATCTTAGGCAGGATGAATAACCTGCAGACGATAACCAATTATATTGTCACCCCAATCGTCGGGGTGATTCCATGGCCTTTTCCGATACAGCTGGAAGAGACTGAGGTCAGCCGGGTATTTTCTATTCCTCTGGATTGGCTGGCTGATCCCAATCACCATGAGGTTCGGTATCGACCCATTCCCAACACATTCGCACAAATCCTTCATAAAGTGAGTCATCCCGTGATCTATTTTGAACCCTATCAGGATGAATTTCTTTGGGGGGTAAGCGCAGAAATCACATTGCAGCTAATAGATATTCTATATAATAAAAAACAAGCGGGCGATTGATCGCCCGCCTGAAATTATTCTGTCTCTTCTTCCTCTTTCTTGCCATGCTCGATGATCTCTGGTTCAGTGGTTAGCACCTCTTCCACCACCGGAGCAACCTCTACTTCCTCAGCTGCTTGAGCAGTGATTAATGCTACCATTGTATCAGGGTCTTCCAGGATTTTTACTCCATCAGGGACTGCCAAGTCTCGAACATAAATCCCATCACCAATTTTTAGTAAGCCAGAAATATCCACCACAATCCGTTCGGGTAAATCTTGGGGGAGACATTCTACCCCCACTTCATCGTTTCCGGTTACAAGAATGCCATCGAAATCTTTAATCGCTGGAGCTACGCCAACAATTTCCATATAAACCTGTGAACGTAATTTTTCCTTCATGGATACTGCCAGGAAATCGACGTGAAGGAGTATTCCCGTGATCTTATTCCGTTGTTTTTCTCGGACGAGTACTTTATGCGGTGTGCCATCTACCTCTAAGGATACCAAAGCAGATGGTGCAAGCCCTGTTAAGCTTTTTGAAGCATCACGTAAGTCTAGCTCAATTGATAGCGGATCGATATAGTGACCATAGATCACCGCAGGGAGTCTACCTTCCCTCCTGATCGCCTTAACCTGCTTGCCCAAAACAATCCGACGATTTGCTTTAAGTATTACTTCTTCCATTATTCCCTTCCTCGAGCGCCTCTCACCACTCAATGATATCTGAGGGTTACCCTCGCTCTGATTATGTATTCCGGTGTCCACCGGTTGGATATGAGCCAATTGGCTTTCTTCTGAGAAAAGAATTTTGCTCTTGCAAACCTTTTGGCAAAAAAATCGCCTCCGATTGGGAGACGGGCTTTAACAGGTTGAATTTTAGCCGCAATATACACTTTCGTCAACCCCAGGCGAAAGATATAATAAATGGATGCGTGCTACTAAATTTTTGCCTGATAATTTCTATCACCACAAAACCTTGAACCTGTCCAGTTCTCGTTCGGTCATTTGGATGAATCTGGCTGCAATTCCCCTATTATTCTTGTATGGCTGGATGTTTTCACACCTGATCAACATTTTTCGCCCATTCAATCCATCTCAAAACGGATTGCTTGGGTTTTTCACTGAATTTTCAGTTTTGGAGTTGGTATTTCTACTACTTTCAATCATTCTCATGCTTATTCTTCATGAGCTGGTTCATGGAATATTTTTTTGGTTGTTTACCCGGGAGGGACCCAGGTTTGCCCTTAAAGCTGGTTATGCTTTCGCAGCTGCACCCAAATGGTATTTACCATGGATGCAATATATCATCGTTGGTTTATCTCCATTTGTGATTATTTCTGTCATATCGATTTTTCTTACCTGGTTTGTAGTCTCATCCTTTATACCATATTTGTTACTGATCGCAACCTTCAATGCTGCCGGTTCATTAGGGGATTTGATTGTTGTTGGTTGGGTTCTCAATCAACCAAAAACCATCCTGGTAAAAGACGAAGGAGACATTTTTTCATCATATGCACCTGACATTTCATTACATATAAGATGAACAGAAAAACATCCCAACCTTATGAGCAAGTAAAACAATTTTCGGTAAAACTATGCAACGAGATTGTAGAGGTTGTCTCCAAACCCGGATTACCTGATTGGGATCAGCTTCTACCTTCGACAGAACTGCTGTCAGAGTGCCTAAGATTGCTTCCCACAGATCGTGTTCTATTGTTTGGTAGCCATCACGGAGCTTTGAGTGTGTTTATCGCTCGCCATCTGCCATTCGGTAAGTTATCCGTCACTGATAACAACTTTACTGCACTTGAAATGATCCGGAGAACCCTGGCAGTCAATAGTATTTCATCTGTGAACCTGATCACGGATATTAACCTTCCCAAGGTTGGATGTCAAAGTAATGATGCCGTCATTATTCAAATACCAAAAGGAAGAAAGCTCGCCCGCAGATGGTTGCTCCAGGCTCACCAAGCATTGAAACTTGGTGGCAGTTTATTTATTGCGGGCTCGAATAAAGCCGGAATTCAATCTTGCATTAAAGACGCGTTGGAAATATTTGGGAATGGGCGGATCCTTGCATATAAAAAGGGGTATCGTATCAGCCAACAAGTAAAAGAATCCAAGGATTCACCTTTACCCGACTGGGCATATACTCCCGGAATTGCCCAAGGAACTTGGGTTGAGTATTCGATTACTTTATCCGATCACATCTATCAAATCCGTAGCTTACCTGGCGTGTTTTCATTTGACCATCTAGATGATGGAACTAAAATGCTGTTAACCGTCACCAATATCGATCCAGGAAGCAAACTATTGGATGTGGGTTGTGGGTATGGGATGATCGGACTATTCGCCGCAACACATGGGGCAGGATGGGTCGATCTCGTCGATAATGATTTGCTGGCTATTGCCTCATGCAAAGAAACGCTCATTTTGAACGGGGTTAGTAACACGACTATCTTCACAGGCGATTTGCTGGATCCGGTTAGCCTAAATAAGTATGATCTTATCCTCTCCAATCCCCCCTTCCATGCAGGACACTCTGTAGATTTTCAAATTGCAGAAGCAATGATCAGACAATCCTATCAAGCACTAAATCATGATGGGCAAATAACAATTGTGGCGAACAGGTTCATCCCTTATGACCATTTGATTAAAGAAATATTCGGTAATGTTTCCTGCCTGATTGAATCAGGCAGGTTTCATCTTCTTTCTGGTATAAAATCCGGGTAGAAATTCTGTAGTTCTTATGGAGGCTGGATGAATGAACCCTTAATTCACACAATTGATCTAAATTTTCGCGGCAGAAGTGGGACCATTGGTACCTATTTGGTTCCACATTCAAACGGATGCATCCTGATTGAAACCGGGCCCGGTTCCACCATTAATAATTTGGTTGATGGATTGGAGAATCTTGGGTGTAAGATCCAAGATGTTACTGATGTATTTCTAACCCATATCCATCTCGACCACGCTGGAGCTGCAGGATGGTGGGCAAAACAAGGAGCTCGGATCCATGTTCACGAGAATGGTGCCCCACATCTGCTCCATCCAGAGAAATTATTAGCCAGCGCAAGTCGGCTTTACGACGATATGATGGACGCTCTGTGGGGAGAATTTTTGCCTGTGAATGAAGATCATATTTCGATCATGCGCAACCAAGACGTCTTTCAAATTGGAAACCTTTCCATTCTCGGGTTAGATGTACCTGGGCATGCCAACCACCACCTGGTATATCTCATCGGGGATGCCTGTTTCTGCGGTGATATCGGAGGCATCCGACTTAGCCCACGTCAATATATCAGTCTCCCAATGCCACCTCCCGATTTTCACCTTGAACAATGGCGCTCAAGTATCCAGCGAATTCAACAGGTTAAACCAGAACGGATCATACCCACCCATTTCGGTATATACACAGACGCTGAATGGCATCTTCAAGCTGTCCTCAATGAACTGGATGAAGTGGAAGCCTGGATGGAAGCGAAATTACCGTTAAATCCCTCCCTTGAGGACTTGCGCCATCAATTTATTGAGTTTGAACAAATTCGTGCTGATAAATACGGTATTGACAGGGCAATTGTGACAACTCAGCAAATTGCAAATCCATCTTTCATGTCGGCTGATGGTATCCTGAGATACTGGAATAAGTACCGCAAACCGGTATAGAGCCATCAACGATGCAACAATTCTAAATATCTATCGACCCAGGAATTCCAAAGCAAGGTGTTTGACAGGCCTTTGAATTGACCTTAGAATAACATTACAATTTCTTATGGTATCGGAGGGAACTTTGAACTTTAACCACTACTTTACAAATGATGAGCTTTTTAAACTTCTTGATGAATGGGTGGCAACTTATCCTGATCTCATCCAGAAAGTATCTATTGGGAATAGTCATGAAGGGCGATCCATCTGGTTACTCACATTGACGAATCGTGCCACCGGGACTGATCTGGATAAGCCTGCCGTCTGGATTGATGCCAATATCCACGCCACGGAGATTACCGGAACCACATCAGCCCTTTATATTGCGTACCATCTATTGAACGGTTATGGGAACGATGAAAAGATTACCCGCCAGCTCGACCAAAGTGTCTATTACATTGTCCCCCGCGTGAATCCTGATGGTGCTGAGTGGGCAATGGCCGCCACTCCTCGCTATGTTCGCTCGGGGGTTCGCCCATACCCATGGGAGGAAAAAGAAGAAGGATTACTCTCCCAGGATATCAATGGCGATGGGAAAATCCTGCAGATGCGTTTCCAGGATCCCAATGGAGATTGGAAGGTCAGTTCCCTTGATCCTCGCATGATGGAAAAACGGACTTTGGATGAGATGAATGGGACATATTACCGTCTGCTTTCTGAAGGGCTCCTGGAGGATTACGATGGCTATCTCGTCAAAATAGCCCGACCACTAGAAGGGTTGGATTTCAACCGTAATTTCCCATTTCAATGGCGTACCGAAGGGGAACAACAAGGAGCTGGTCCTTACCCTACTTCCGAGACAGAGGTCCGCGCTCTAGTGAATTTTATTATCGAACACCCAAATATCAATATTGCAATTACTTTCCATACATTCAGCCGTGTAATTCTACGACCTTATAGCACCAAATCAGACGATGATATGAACACGGATGATTTGTGGGTGTTTAAGAAAATCGGAGAGTTGGGTACAAAAATAACTGGTTATCGTTGTGTATCCACCTTCCATGATTTTAAATACCACCCAAAGGAAGTCACCACGGGTGCATTTGATGATTGGATGTACGACCACATGGGTATTTTTACCTATACCATTGAGTTATGGGACTTACCCACCGAGGCTGGGATAAAGGATCGCAAATGGATCGAGTGGTGGCGTGACCATCCCCATGATGAAGACTTTCAAATCCTGAAATGGGCTGATGAACATGCTGCACCTGACGCTTACATGGAGTGGAAACCTTACAACCATCCCCAATTGGGTAAAGTTGAACTGGGTGGTTGGAATAATATGTATACCTGGCGTAACCCTCCATTGGATTTTGTTGAATCGGAGGTAAAAAAACATTACCCGTTCATGCTATCTCTGGGAGAAATGCTCCCTCATCTTGCAATACATACACTGGAGATTAACAAAATCAGTCATAATAAGTTCCACCTCAATCTGGTGGTGGAAAATAGCGGTTTTCTGCCAAGTTATACCAGCCAACAGAGCAAAACCCGCCAGGCATCCCGTCCAGTTAGAGTCGAGCTGGATGTACCTGAAGGAGCCAAACTAACCAGCGGTAAACACCGCGAAGAATTGGGTCACCTCGAAGGCAGGAGCAATAAATTGGATGTTGCCGCCAATTATGGTGAAAGCCCAACCGATAATCGTGCCCGGCTCGAATGGGTGATA
>Ga0299912_10003200_pt1 | contig 13417 bp, 9 predicted proteins | sample RVTome_2_FD_207667 | JGI IMG/M metagenome (GOLD analysis project Ga0299912, IMG submission 207667) | Soil microbial communities from uranium-contaminated site in the Upper Colorado River Basin, Wyoming, United States - RVT95D214 (version 2) ...
CGTAACCTTCACCGAGAAGGCCGCCAATGAGATGGAGGAGCGCGTCGACCGGCTCATACCCTACAGTTATTCGTTTGTCGAGATCAGCACCTTCAACTCCTTCGGGGAGAAGGTGTTGCGCAACTACGCTTTGGACCTGGGCTATCCCCCGGATTTCCAGCTGCTCGACGATGTCGAACAGGCCATCTTTTTCCGGGAGAACCTCTTCCGTCTGCCTCTCGATTACTACCGGCCGCTCGGCTCTCCCACCCGGCACATCCAGGAGATGCTGGACACGGTCAAGAAGCTGAAGCAGGAGGACATCAGCCCGCAGGAGTATCTGGCTTATGCCCGGAAGAAAGAGAAGTGCGCCGTCGATGATGCGGCCAAAGAGACGGCCAGCAAACACCTGGAGATGTCTCAGGTCTATGCAGCGTATGAGACGCTCCTCAAGAAGGACGGGAAGATAGACTTTGAAGACCAGGTCCGGCTGGTTGTGGGGCTATTCCGAAAAAGGCCCTCCGTCCTGGGCGAGTTTCAGGAAAAATATAAATATATTCTGGTGGATGAGTTCCAGGACACCAACTACATCCAGTTCGAGCTGCTGAAGTTGCTGGCCGCCCGGCACCAGAACCTCACCGTCGTGGGGGACGACGACCAGAGCATCTTCCGTTTCCGGGGTGCCTCGCTCAGCAATATTCTCAATTTTCAGGCTGTCTATCCGGGGGCCCGGAAGATTGTGCTGACGAGGAACTATCGGTCCGTTCAGCCTATTCTTGATTCGGCCTACAGCCTCATTCAGCAGAACAACCCCAACCGCCTGGAATTCCGGGCCAAGGTGGACAAGAAGCTTGTCTCCTCTATCGTCGAGGCTGGAAAGAGCATCCATCTTCTCCAGTTTGACACCGTTTCCCACGAAGCGGACCGGGTGGCCGAGATCATCCAGGAGCGATGGAAAAACGGCGCCGTGCTGGGAGAGATGGCCATCCTGGTCCGGCGCAACGCCGATGCCGACCCGTTCCTCCGGGCCCTCAACATGAGGCAGGTCCCCTTCCGGTTTTCCGGCAGCCGCGGCCTCTACGCCCAACAAGAAGTCAAGAACATCGTTTCCTTCATTAAAGCCCTGACGGATTTCGAGGACGGCCGGAGTCTTTTTTTCCTGGCTCATTCCGAGATCTACGGGCTGGAGCTCTATGACCTGACGGTCATCTCGAACTATGCTCAAAGGAGGAACCTCTCCCTGCACGGCGTCTTTCGATCGCTGTCCGAGGGGACGCTCAGCCTCGAGATCTCGTCCCAGACCGCAGAACGCATCAAAAGGATTTATGAGGACCTTGTCCATGCCGTCACCCTCTCCAACACCCAAAACGCCGGCCAAGTGGTCTATGCCTATCTGGAGAGGACGGGGTATATCAAGAGCCTGGTGGAGGCGGGCAGCCTCGAGGCGGAGCTCAAGATCAAAAACATCCGGTTGTTCTTCGAGAAGATCCGCAATTTCTCCGGGCTCGTCAAGGACGACTCCATCCAGGCGTTTTCCCGCTATCTGGATATGCTCCAGGAGGTCGGCGACAACCCGGCCACGGCCGAGGCCGAGCTTGAAGAAGAGGCCGTCAATGTCCTGACCGTTCACAAGGCCAAAGGCCTCGAGTTCAATACCGTTTTCCTGGTGAGCCTGATCGCCGACCGGTTCCCCGGACGGGAGCGGCGCGAGAAGATCCCGGTTCCGGATGAGATCCTCAAGGAAAGCCTTCCTCTCGAAGAGAGCTATCTCCAGGAGGAACGGCGGCTGTTTTATGTCGGCATGACGCGGGCCAAAAGGGAGCTTTATTTGACCTTGGCGAAAGATTATGGCCTTAAGCGCCTGAAGAAGGCGAGCCCTTTTGTCCTCGAGGCGCTGGACGTCCCCCAGCTCCCCGATGAGATGCTCCGCACCTCAGCCCTGGAGGAGATCAGGCGCTGCGGCGCAGGACCGCCCGAGGGCAGGATCCCGCCCCGACTGAAAGTCAGGGACGTCCTGACCTTGAGCTATTTTCAAGTCGAGGATTATCTGACCTGCCCGCTCAAGTACAAATTCCGCCATCTGTTGCGCGTTCCCGTGCTTCCCCATCACTCCCTTGTCTTTGGCCGGGTCCTGCACACCACCATCCATTCCTACCTGAGGAGAAGGATGGCCGGTGACAAAGCCGGGGAGAAGGAAATCCTCGAGGAATACGAAAGCCTTTGGGTCAACGAGGGATTCCTGAGCCGGGAGCACGAGGAGTTGAGAAAGAAGGCCGGCCGGGAGGCCCTTCGCCGCTTCTGCCGTCGCGAAGAAGAGTCCGGCTCAGGCCCCGCCTCGCTCGAAAAGACCTTCAAGTGGCGACAGGAAAAAATCAAATTCATCGGCCGCTGGGACAGGATCGATATCCGGGAAGGGGAGGGGGTGATCATTGATTTCAAGGCCGCTGAAGTGAAGAGCCAGAAAGAGGCGGACAAGAGGGCCGCCGACAGCCTTCAGATGGACCTGTATGCCCTCTCTTTCGGCAAGACCCAGAGCATCCCCCTCCGCGAAACACGGCTCCATTTCCTAGAGTCGGACCTGATCGGCCGGGCCAGGAAAGGGGAGAAGGAGTTGGGGAGAGCCTGGGAGAAAATCAAAGAAGCCGAACAGGGAATCCGGGCCACTGAGTTCGCGGCCCGGCCCGACTTCCACAACTGCTTCTACTGCGAATACAAGACGATCTGTCCCAGCACCTACGCCTATTGAGGGCCGCCCTTTAGTTCATGGGAAGCCAGAAAGGCATGACCGCCCAGGGGTTTTCTTTTTCCAGGGCTTGGAGGGTTTGAAGCAGCTGGCTCAGCTCGGATGACGGGAGGAGGTTTGCCTTGGTCTGCGGTCGGCCGAAGATCGCTCCAAGAAGCGAGATCTTCCGCGGCCAGACCACGAGTTTGATATCTTCGTCGTCTGGGATCCCGGCCAGGCCCTTGGCCAAGTCCAGGGCCTTATCCAGGCCGCCCAGCTCATCGATGAGCTTAGCTTCGAGGGCCTGGCGTCCGGTCCAGACTCTGCCGCGGCCTACTTTGTCCACATCTTCCCGAGTGAGATTTCGCCCTTCGGCCGCCTTGGTGAGAAATTTCTCATAGGTCCAGAGGATGTTTTGCTTCAAGAGTTCCCTCTCCTCAGGACTGAAGGGCCGGAATGTGGAGAACAGGTCGGCCTTCTGTCCGTAGGCTATCCTCTCCGCCGTGATCCCCAGCTTGTCATAAAGTCCGGCCAAGCTGAACTTGCCGGCAAGGACGCCGATTGACCCGGTTAAGGTCTGGGGCTGGGCTACGATCCGATGACCGGCCATGGAGATCCAGTACCCCCCCGAGCCGGCCAAGTCGGACATGGAGATGACCAGCGGCTTCTCCTTTTTGGACAGGAAGGTCTCCCTCCAGATCACGTCCGAGGCGACCGCCGAGCCGCCCGGGCTGTCCACACGCAGAACGATGGCGGCGATCGACCGGTCCTCTCTTGCCCTCCGGAGAGCCCGGGATAGCGTCCGGCCTCCGATCGTGCTGTAGATTCCGTCCCCGCCGATGATGGGTCCCGTGGCGTAGAGCAGGGCCACCTTGCGGCCCGTCTCCAGGCCGAGGCCGGCCGGGTTCGTCCGGATGTACTCGGAAAAGCGGGTTGGCTTCAGTTTCTTGCCCCGGTCCCGGAGGATGGAACCCAACTCGTCCTCATAAAGGAGATCGTCCACGAGGCCGGCCTCGAGGGCCTGCTCCCCTTGGTAGAGGCCCTTGTCGATGATCGCCCGGACCTCGGCTTCGGTCTTTTTCCGGGCCTCGGCAACGGTCCGCACGTATTCGGCAAAAATGTCCTGATAGATGGCTTCCATCATCAGCTTGTGGGCTTCGGTAAAACCCTTCTCCATGAACATGTTGTAGGCGGTCTTAAACTCCTCGACATGTTCGAATTGGGCTTGGACGCCCAGCTTGTCCAGGCCCTCCTTGAAGAAAGGAACCCAGCCTCCGATGCCGTTGACGCCAAGCCAGCCAAGGGGGTGGAGGATGATCCGGTCGCAGGCCGTGGCCAGGTAGTACTCCTTGTCGAATTCAGGAGCCTCTTCGATATACGCATAGACCTTTTTTCCGGACTCCCGGAATCCCCGGACGGCGTCCCGGACCTCGCTGATCTTGGCCCAATCGCACTCCAGATAGCCGAGCCGCAGCAGGACGCAACGGATGCGGTCGTCCACCTTGGCCTTGCGGAAGCTCTCCCAGACGTCGTGAACGGACAGCGTGCGTCCTCCCAGGATATAACCGGTTAGGAAATCAGGAGCGGAGAGTTCAGGGAAGGGCCCGGTCAGGTCGATTTCGAGGAAGGAGTCAGCCTCCACTTCGGGCGGACGCCTGAACTCGGAATAGATGAACGCCATGATTGTTACAATCACCAGGAATAAGAAGAACAGGAGTATAAAAAGGATGTATTTGCCCTTCTTCATGTCATCTCCTCATCCTTACTACGGATTCCGTGGATCCTGGTTTGGGCACCCTGGCCGAATCCACTATAACAGAAAAAAGCAGGCCCGGGATAGGGCTTGATTTCTTTTTTGGGATATGAAAGAATGTCTCGACTTTTGCCATTGCCGGAACGATCGGGACGCACCGAGGATGGCGAGAGCGCAAGGAGGTTTTTTTAAATGTCTGCTGCAAAATTATACGTGGGCAACCTCAACTACAGGACCACTGAGGACAAGCTGAAAGAGCTCTTTTCCCAGTACGGAGAGGTGAATTCAGTCAATGTCCTCCAGGGACGCGGTTTTGGCTTTGTCGAGATGGGCAGCTCGGAAGGCGCACAGGATGCCAAAACCAAACTGAACGGTACGGAATTCGACGGCCGGAAAATTATCGTCAACGACGCGAGGCCCCGGACAGAGCGGAGCGAGCGCGTCGGCGGCGAGCGGAGAGAGCGGAGAGACTTCGGCAAGTTTTGACATAGATTCCAGTTTTTTACCCCTTTCTGGGGACAATCGGCGCTGCGGCTCTCAGGGAGGGGATGATTCCAAAATGTTGTTGTCCGGGGGGTGAACCTTTCTCGAAATCCCTTCGTAGTAGTCTGTGAGCGTATGGAAGAGTTAAGGACGACGCCGCATGAGCACATCAGCACTCTGCTCGAAAAAGCCGGGGAAGGCGACCGGCAGGCCTTCAAGGACCTCGTCAGCCTCTATCAACAAAAGGTCTTTCTGCTGGCCTATTCCATCCTCCGGAACAGGGAAGACGCCCTGGACGTCGTCCAGGAGACCTTCATGAGACTCTACCAGAAGCTCAGCGCCTACGAGAAGGACAGGAACTTCCAGGCCTGGCTCCTCCAGATCGCCAAGAACCTGAGCATCGATTTTTACCGGAAGCATTATGGCAAGCGCCGGGAGATGGAGGCTGATAGGAGCGTCGAGGAACTCCAATTGGCGGCTGACGACCGTCGCTCCAATCCGGAGTCTTCAGAGCTCCGCACCGTCATCTCCCGCAACCTCGAACGCCTGGGAGAAAGGCAGCGTCTGATTTTCGTGATGAAACACTTCAACGGGCTAGAGTACCGGGAGATTGCCGAGGTCCTGGGGATTTCAGTGGGGACAGTCAAGTCGCTTCATTTCAAGGCTGTCCGCAACCTCAAAAACTGGCTCAGCCCGCAGCTGGGGATGCAACCATGAGCAAGTGCCGACGCGGAAGACGAGATCTCGTGGCTTATTTGGGAGGAGAGATGAGCGATCGCGATCGGGAAGATACCCGGCATCATATCGAGACCTGTCCGGCCTGTGCCGACGAGGTCCGGACGATCGAGAGGCTCCTGGAGGGCGCCGATTCGCTGGGCCAGAACATGAAAGAAGCCCTGGCCGGTATCGACTGGGACGCCCAGGCGGAAAAGATCGTGAGCGCCGTCTGGAAGGAAAATACGCGGGCGCAGATAGAGCCGAAACAAGAGCGGATGTGGCTGTTCGGGCCCCGGTTCAGGCCCGTTCTGGCCGGCCTCCTCCTCGGGATCTTGGTTGGAGCGGCGGCTATGTTCATCACCTATAGAAGTGGAGTTTTTCGAAAGCCGCCGGCCGAGGCGTTTTTCGCCTCCAGCGAATTCCTGGGCCGGGTCGACCAGGAGATGGCCCGCCGGGAAACTCTGGACTACCTGGAAAAGAGCCAGTACGTGTTGCTCGAACTCGCCCAGACTCAGACCGAAGGCGGGGATTGCCGCCTGACCGAGGCCGCGGCGCGGGAGACCAGGGAGCTGCTGTCCAAGAAAAAGTACCTGAACCCCCAGCTCGAGAAGGCCCGGATGGCCAAGGCCAAAGCCATCTGTGACCAGATCGAGTTGCTCTTCTACGAGTTGGCCCAGGTCAGCGAGAGCCTGACTCCCGTTCAATGCCGGGGGATCCAAGACTTGATCGAGGAAAAAGATATTCTCCTGAAAATAAAGCTCTTGAAGAAGGAGCTCCAGGAAAGCGAGGTCTAGGGTGAGAAAAACAGCTCTCATCATAATCATACTGACGAGTCTGGTCTGTGTCCGGACGGCCGCTCAGGAATCTCCGGACGGGAAGCTCTTTGAGAAAGCGAAGCAGGTCTTCTTCGACGAGAAATGGGAGGACGCCCAGGAGATGTTCGAAGACCTCCTGGACGATTATCCCGAGAGCTCGCTCGTCCCCCTAGCGACCTTCTACAGGGCTGAGTGTCTGACCCGGCGGAAGGGCCATGAGGAAGAAGCCATTGAGGCCTACAAGGAGTATCTTTCGGTCAAGGGGAGAAACGACAGCCTGGCCGAGCAGGCGGAGTCCTCTATCATCGACCTGGCCTACGAGCTCTATAAAGACGACGAGGAGGATTACCTCGACGAGATCGAGCAGCGCCTGGAGAGCCGCAACCGCGTCATCCGGTATTATGCCGCCTTCAAGCTGAGCTTGATCAAGGACAAGCAGATCTCCGTCCAGGCTATCCCAGTGCTGGAGAGGATCATCGTCGATGAGGGCGACAAAGAACTCACAGACAGGGCGAAGATCGCGCTCTTAAGGATATCTCCTGACGCCCTGAGGCACATTGAAGACCATGAAGAGCGGGGAAAGGCGAAAGCCCTGAGGATTACCGTCATCGTCCAAGGGCAGAGAGAGCCGGTATTCTCGCTCAACATCCCCTGGGCCCTGGCCGACCTGGCTTTTCAGGCCATCCCGGAGAAGGATAAGGCCGCCTTGAGAGCCGAAGGATATGACCTGGACAAGATCGTCCATCAATTGACCCGGATCAGGGGGAACATCATCGAGATCCGGCCCCGGGATGATAAAGCCCGGGTCATCAAGATATGGATCGAATGAATTCTCATTTTTTCTTCCGGCAGGGAGGAGCAGCATGAAAAAATATGCCGCTTTAGCGGCGGCCATGGCGGTCATTGTCTACTTGGCGGCCCCGGTTTTCGCGGCGGGAAACGAGGATGACCTCAAGGTGATTAAAAAGGCGGTCAGGGGGGATTCCGCCTGCGAGCCGGGAAGAGCTGCGAAATGGTTCAAGGTTCTGGTCATCGACAACAAGTCAGGGACGGAAACCCTAAAGCTCACACTGCCGATCTCCCTGGCCAAGCTCCTGGCGGCCTGCGGGAAGGACAAGCATGTGCATATGGACAGGGTTGATGTCAACGTCGAGGCCGCGCTCAAGGACCTCGAAGAGTTGAGCCCGATGACCCTTCTGGAAATCGTCGACGAGGAGACCACGGTCAAGATCTGGCTGGAATAGGGCAGAACGCAGCACTCTCATTAGGGCGGTTTCAGTCAGCCCTCAGAAACCGGCAGGGGGAGGAAGCGTCGCTTCCTCCCCCTTTTTTTGTCCGAGTCTACTACCGGGCGATGGTGATCACCGGAGAGGTCCAGGTCTCCCAGTGAGCAGGATTGTTATCGTCGCCGAGCGCCTTGAGGACCGAGAGCTTGATGTAGTAATCGCCGTTGGGAACAATGTAGGTTTTGTTTCCTGCGGTTGTCACCCCTTCCCATGGGAAGGCAAAGAAGGACGTAGAGGTGCTGTTGCGAGGCACATAGGGCTCCTGATAGGCGCGGTGCCACGCTTTTCCGCTTGTGCTAAAGACTTCCATCCGCATGAGGCGGACCTGGTGGTCGAAGTGAATAAGGATGTAGGGAATGTCTCCGCCGGTCAGCGTGAAGGTCGCGCCTGTTAGTTGCTTGTAATACGTCGTCCCGACTAGCTTTGCCAGCCAGGGCAATTCATATCCGGCTGAGGTCAGGACCTGAATGGCCTGATAGTCGCCCACAAACCCTGCGAAGGGAACTCGATAGATCTGTCCGCCGCCTTGGGGTGTGAAGACGATGTATCCGCCGTATTGCCCGTAGGTCGGTCCGGTAGCAGGGTAAATGGTGGCTTGCACATTCACCTTACCGCCGGCCGGTACTGTTATGCTGGGCGGGGCAAACATTACGCTCGCATTTGAAGTAGAGAACGAGGGTGTGATGATAGCGCTTGTGGAAAGTGCGTTGACATAGGAGAGATCATACACGACGGCGTACGTCCCGTTGTTTTCAACCGACAGCGTAACCGTCTGCGGACCCATCTCGCCCTCTCCGAGGGCAATCTTCCCCGGTTCGATCTTGGTTGTTGCCATGATCGCGTCATCGATGTCCAGCATGCCGGCGCCCTGCCTATGAACGTTGTCCAGGAAGCCGAGACCTGGATTTCCCCACCACGGCTTGGGATCGGAGCTGTTCTGGAGGACGGTCCGGACGATCTGGGCGGGCGTTTTCGGCTTGGCCTCTAGAAGCAGAGCCGCTGCGCCGGCGACATGAGGCGAGGACATCGAAGTGCCGCTCATGTTGGTGTAGGAGCCCTTTTCAATCGGGTAAGTAGAATAGATAGAGCCGCCGGGCGCTCCGATGTCGGGCTTCAGGCTGAGGTCAGGCGATAGACCGTAGGAAGAGAACGAACTGATCAGGTTTCCGGTGGGATTTGAAGGCGATACCGTCCCGTTCGTCCACGTCAAGTAGACATCGCCGGCCGCCAACCGACTGTCGATCAGGGCACCGTCGGCGGCGGTGATAGCCACGACAGGAATCGTAATGGGGGGACTCCCTGCGACAGTCGGAGAAAGATACCCGGCGGCATTGTTGTAAAGCACGACCCCGATGGCTCCGGCATCCTGGGCATTCTTTGCTTTGGTATAAAACGTGCATGTTCCGCGCCGGATAAGGGCGATTTTGCCGGCCAGGCTTCCCGGGAGTGCGCTGCAGGCATCTGCTGTAGATGAAGAAGTTCCAGTTCGAGCCATCGGGAAAGTGCCTTCAAAGGGAGCGGGCGGACATCCTGCCGCGTTGATATACCCTATTGCCCTGTTATCCGGAGAGATCGTGAATGCGGTTAAATATGTCTTTGTATTGTCAAACGAAGCCGCGCCGATGACCTTCTTGCCAAGACCGGGAGCGCCCGCGCTGTACAATCCGTTGGCTCCGTTATTTCCGATCGAGGCGACAACCACGACACCCTTGTTGACCAGCCGGTCGGCTGCCTGCGCCGTGGGATACTGGGGCCACTGATAGGCCGAGCCGATGCTCATGTTGAGGACATCCATGTCGTCGGCGAGGGCGCGCTCCATGGCGGCGATCATGATGTCGGCGGTGGTCGAGCCTTCGCACCCGAATACTCGATAGGCCCCGAATTTCACGCCCGGCGCCACACCCTTGATCGCGCCATTCGCTCCGATGATCCCGGAGACGTGAGTTCCATGCCCATAGCAGTCATCCGGGTCCGGATCGGGGACGGGAACGGGGCTGTAGCTAGGAGAAGTGGGGTCGGCGTTGAAGGAATCGCCGACGAAATCATACCCCGTCACGACGCGTTCTCCCGGGCCGAACGCGCCTCCCAGGTCCGGATGGTCATAATCGATTCCCGTGTCTATCACGGCCACTCTTATTCCCGCGCCCGTGTAGCCCAGCTCGCTCTGGGCGATGTCGGCTCCGGTCATAGCCAGCGCCGTGTAAAGCTCGATGGTCTCTTCAGACGGCGGCTCCTTGGGAATAGAAATCGTCGTCACCGGATAGATGGCCTTCACTCCGGGGATGCGGCTGAGTTTGGCCAGATCGCCTTTTCCAACCTCGATCGAGAGGCCGTTCCAGAGATTGTCAAAAGAGTAGCGCTCCGTGTATTGCAGCTTCGCGGCCTTGGCCTGGGACCTGAACGCGGCCTTTTCCTGGTTGAGAGCGGTCTTGCTTCCGCCATCTGCCAGCGGCGGGCTCATAAGCTCTACGAACCAGAGCGCCGGCGTCTCGTCCGTCATCTCGCCGTTTTCTGCCGTGGGCGCGGGCGTCAACGGTTCAACCGGTTTCACTTCTTGCCCTGTCTGCATTCCCAGAGTCAGGGTCAGAAGCGACAACATGAGGACCTTGATTGTTGTTTTTATGCTCACTTTTCCCTCCTTTCTATTGCTTATCGACTCATGATTTCTCCGACAAGCCGCTTCACTCTTTTTCCCTCAAGCTCTACCACCTCCTTCCCTTTGCCAGATCCGATAAGGAAGTCAGGAGAACCGGGTCCCATTCAGGATTGGAATGGGAAAAGAAGAATTTAGGAGAAATATCCAAGGCGCGCCCTCCGCTCCCTCTTCCATGGAACTGCTTTCTCAGCGTGCAGAGGAGAAATATGTCAATCCTGTCCTCTTGTCAAGTTCTTTTTGGCCGCTGGATAACATTTCCTCCGTCTCTCTCGAAGGCCTGGTTGGAGCTGCTATCTTAGAGCTAGCTTACGTTGACTTTGCCCCCTAATATCCCAATAATAATAGGCTCCGGAAATAGCCATGGCCAGACTGTTCGAGTTTCAAAGCAAGAAACTGCTCAAACAGGGAGGAATCCCGGTTCCCGCGGGCGATGTCGCCGCCACCCCGGAGGAAGCCCGCCGCATTGCCGAAAAGATCGGCAAGCCGGTGGCCATCAAGGTCCAAGTCTGGGTGACCGGCCGGGCTGGCATCGGAGGCATCCAGTTTGCCTCCACCCCTGAGGAGGCGGAAGCCAAGGCCCGCCAACTCCTCGGCATGAAGGTCAAGAACTTCGTAGTCGACCGGGTCCTGGTCGAGGAGAAGCTGGCCATCAAGGCCGAGTACTTCGTCGGGCTGGTCATCGACGACGCCGCCAAGAAGCCTCTCCTCATCTTCAGTCCCGCCGGAGGCACAGGGGTCGAGGAGATCGCTCGCCTCCATCCGGAGAAGATCGCCCGTCATACCATCGACGTCCTCAAAGGCTTTCCCGAATACGAGGCCAGGAATGTTCTCATCCGGGTGGGGGTTGAGGGAGCGATCCTGCCGAAGCTGGCCGACCTTCTGACTAAGTTCTATAAGGTGGCCCGCTCGAACGACGCCCGCTCGGCCGAGATCAACCCGCTGGTCTTGACCGCGGACGACGGCGTCTATGCCGCCGACTGTCATCTGGTCGTCGATGACTACGCCGTCTACCGGCATCCCGATTTCGGGATCGAGATCGCCCGGGAGTTCGACCGGCCGCCCACCGAGCTCGAGAAGATCGCCTACCGCGTGGAAGAAAGGGACTATCGCGGGACTTTCTACTTCTTCCAGATGGTCGAGCAGACGGCCGGCAGCGAGAAGTACATCGGCTTCAATGGGGCGGGCGGCGGCGGTTCGATGATGTCCATGGACGCGGTCCTCAGCCGTGGTTTCAAGCTGGCCAATTACTGCGACACCAGCGGCAACCCGCCGGCGAGCAAGGTCTACCGGGCCGCCAAGGTCATACTGTCCCAACCGGGAATTATGGGCTACTTTGCCTCGGGCTCGGGTGTGGCCAGCCAGGAGCAGTTCCACTCGGCCCGCGGCCTGACCAAGGCATTCCACGAGGAAAAACTGGACATCCCCGCCGTCATCCGGCTGGGCGGCAATTTCGAGGAGAAGGCGATCGAGATTCTCCAGGCCTATCTCAAAGACATCCCCGGTGTTGTCGAAGGGTACGGCCGGGACGATTCTCCCGAGTTCTGCGCGCGGCGGCTTGAGGAGCTCGTAGCTAAGAGCGGCGGCAAGCGGCATGAAGTCAGGCCGTTCGGCGAAACGGCGGTCCCGGAAAAAGCCTATGTCTTCGAGACGGTCACGGGACGGATTTCCTTTGATCACTCGAAATGCCCCGGCTGCAAGACCAAGGGCTGTGTGCCGGCCTGCGCGCCCAAAATCCTGAAGCTCGAGGAGGGGAAGCCGGTGCTGGCCGTCCCGGTCGAAGACGCGAAGAAGGGCAAGTGCACCGAGTGCCTGGCCTGCGAGATCTTCTGCAAGTTCCACGAGCAGGATGCCATCGTCATCCATCTCCCCATCCCCGGGCTCAAGGAATACAGGGAGAGGGTCCGGGCAACCCGAACAGAAACCTGATTAATCATATAGGGTTTATAAGAATAATAAAGGAAAGAGATCAGCGATCATGGCCATCCTAGTGAATGAGCATTCGCGGGTCATCATCCAGGGCATCACCGGCCGCGAGGGCATGGTCCGGACGCAGCTGATGAAGGACTATGGGACCAAGGTCGTCGCCGGAGTCACGCCCGGACGCGCCGGACAGGATGTCTACGGAGTGCCGGTCTACGATTCCGTCGTTCAGGCCTGGGAGAAGCAGGGGCCGGTGGACGTCAGTGTCATCTTTGTCCCCGCCGCCCTGGTCACGAACGCCGCTCTTGAGGCGATCGATGCGGGGGTTAAATTGCTCGTCATCGTGCCCGACCGGGTGCCCATCCACGATGTCCTGGAGATCGCCGCCCGGGCCGCCGAGAAGGGCGCCCGGTTTGTCGGTCCCAACACCCTCGGCCTGGTCAGCCCGGGCAGGGCCGTCTTGGGAATGATCGGCGGCCGGGCCGAGAGGGCACGGGAGTGGTTCAGGCCCGGATCGATCGGAGTCAGTTCCCGGAGCGGCGGCATGACCTCGGCGATCTCCTATTACCTCACCAAGGCCGGTTTGGGCTTGAGCACCATTGTCCATGTCGGCGGCGACGCCGTCATCGGACTCTCCCATCCCGAGGTCATGGAGCTTTTCGAGGAGGACCCGGAGACCCGGATGGCCGTGATGTTCGGTGAAATCGGGACGACCCAGGAGGAACGGGTGGCCGACCTCGTTGAGAGCGGCCGGTTCACCAAGCCGCTGGTTGCCTATATCGGCGGCAAGGCGGCCAAGTCGGGGACACGCTTCTCCCATGCGGGGGCCATCGTCGAAGGCTCGCGTGGCTCATACGAGACCAAGGTGAAGAGGTTGCGGGAGGCCGGCGTCCATGTCGTCGAGGCGATCTCCGATATTCCCATAAAAGCCAAAGAAGTCCTGGGATTATAGGCCGGATTCTGCGGAATCCGGCTTCTGTCTCTTGATTGGAGAGGAAAGAACAATGGCGGAAGATCTTCATTGGAAAACTGGAATTACCTCAGTCCAGCCGAACAAGGTGCGGCTGCGCGGCTATCCCATCGATC
>Ga0299912_10003201_pt1 | contig 13416 bp, 12 predicted proteins | sample RVTome_2_FD_207667 | JGI IMG/M metagenome (GOLD analysis project Ga0299912, IMG submission 207667) | Soil microbial communities from uranium-contaminated site in the Upper Colorado River Basin, Wyoming, United States - RVT95D214 (version 2) ...
CAGGTATTTCCATCTGGCCAGCCAACGTGAAGACCTGACCTGGATGATACAGGCACAGGAGATATACTTTGGAATGATTGAAAAATGGATGCAAATCCAGGAATGAGTACCCTTTACCCTGAATAAATATGTGACAGGCAGGTTAATGCCCCGGCTCGTAACGACCAGATCACAGACTTCCTAAATAATAAGCAAGTCTGATAAGATCATCCCTTGAATCGAAATCTACTTTATTTGATTTTAAGTAAGCCTTAATGGCATCCCCCTTTTGAGGAAAGAGCTGAATAACATTTTTCTTACTGAACTGTACAAATCCGCTTGATGAAGTGGTCAGGTAATACTCAAGGGTTTTCTGAAATACCATGTCTTCATTTGCTGCCAGTTTATAAAAACTGCCATCGACAGGCAAAGAGCCATAGGAATTGGTTGCCGAACCTGAGCTTGACGTACCATAAGAATCTTTTTTCAATACCTCCTTCAGTTTAATATATTGTTTTAAAACCACCCTGACCTGACCACCGGAGATCAACTCCAGATAACCCTTGTCATAGAAAAATGTATCTTGCGCAACAGCAACGTACCTGATATCTTTTTTATTGATAATAGAAAGGGTATCCCCCGATTTTATAAATTCCATTTCACCCATCAGAAAATTATAATTAAGCCTGGTGTCTGAATAAATGCCATTTTTAAACTGAACCCTTCCTGGAACAAACTCAAGATAACGGTACCTTTCCCTCGGAGGGAAGTAGTCAATTACCTTTGTTCCCGCCCTAACGGCAACAGGTTCATACTTTTGAGCAGAAAGAGACGTATTTAATAGCAGGAGAAAGCAAATAAAAACTAGAATTTTATTCATTTACAGGAATTATTTTAATATTATCATTACTAAATCAAATATTGCGCCAGCTTGACGTCTGTAATCAATATTACCTTTCAGAATCACTTGTCTGCTCACAAATTTACATAAACCAGTTTTTGCAACCTATTTAATCTTTAATATTCCTTATTACATGGTATCCTTGCCCATTATTACATCATCCGATGTTCATTTTTATACATTCAAGGTTCCATGAGAGCTGTTCCTGTTTCTGTTCATTATGAGTATCCTCTTGGAGGAGCAGAGCATGGAGCATCAGAGATTACATTGAAAAGAGAAGATGTCATTTCAGCAATGAGAAAGGATCTGACAACACTGAAACAGTATCTTCAGGAAGCAAAACTCGTATAAGTTTTGCAGCGGATTATAATTTTAACCACTTATCAAACCAGTTAAAAGCTTCTGTTTGCATTTCAGCATCAAATTTATGTCCACCAGGATAGAATGAACATTTGTACTTATCTGATGCACCTGCTTTTTGATACACCTCCTGTAAGATTCTGTCGGCTGCATTCATTTCGGGTACTGTATACAGGTCATCGTCTGTATCGTTTAACACAAGTGTTGGAAGCGGTACACGCAATCCAAGGATCTCTGGAAAGTTCAGTTCATTAGGAAGGATTGGTATATATGTCATCCATGTATGTGTAAATGATTTATTTAACACAAAATCTCTCCAGGTGGTCATGAATCCGACACATACAGCGCACTTTATTCTCAGATCAAGTCCGCCCATAAGAACAGTGCGCAGACCTCCCCCTGATAGTCCCCCGCATCCGATCTTTTCTTTAATAACATCTTTACGTGCACATAGAATGTCCAGTGCTATCCTGTCCTCTGCAAAAAATACCCCCGGCCAGGTCGTTCCTGCACTGAAGAGCGATTTTGCCATTATGTGCTCATGATTGCTGGCCCATCTGTTGTATGCTTCAATATTCTTAGGATCTTCAGGATTTTCGTCATTGAGCCCATCACGAAGATTTTCAGGGATATCCTGCATGAGCACACGGCGGCTGGCAAAAGTAAAAGCATCTGAAACCAGTACTACATAACCTCTTCTGGCGATCTCATTTGCCCAGGCTTTGCCACTATAACCGTCTTTCTGATGTTCAACCATCAGCGGATGTTGGGTATTGTTTGTTTTGGTGATCTTTCTTGTTCCGAAATATTTGTTTCCACCGTGATCATGGAAAGCAAGGATTCCTGGTAAAGGTGTTTTTGTATCAGCAGGTTTCAGAAGGATGGCATCAGTAGGACGTCCGTAAGGCAATTTCCATGAAAGCTCTTCAATATGCAACCCATCAAAGATATACTGCTTATTAACAGTTACCTCAGGCATGCCTCCTATATCAGGAATGGCGAGTCTTTCCCTGACCAGTTTATCTGCTGCCTGGTGCCATTTTTTAAGGTCACTTAACTCTCTCCTCCTGAAAGAGAGCAAAGGTATTTTGTTTTCTGTGAGTGACGATGCCCATGGGCCATACTGTCCGATAATGCTCAGGTTTGCCTCCTGTTGTGTCATAACTGTCGCTTGATGTTTATTTGTGAAAGAGGATATTGCATTAAATGAATTCGTGCCTGAAGCATATACTTCAGGGAGTCTGGTTCCGGCTAAACTTAGCCCTGCCATACCGGCATATTTAAGGAATTTTCTTCTGCTGTTTTTCATATTTTACAAAGATTTAATTTTCTGCTTAATTGCCTTTTCAATCATCTCACCCATAACTATCCTCGTCTCATCCCATTCTTCCGGATCAAAACTCCATACATCGAGTTTTCCGATTGATTTAGGGCCAAATGGCAGTTTAATAATAGTGTTAACCAGTGAATCGACCCTTACATTGTTTTTATCAATATCTGCCAGTAGCCTCATATATTCATATTCCTGTACACCATCGCGCATTGCCTTTAACCTGATCGAAGGGCAGGGGCCGTTTACGTTTGGAACAACTCCCGGGGCATATATCAGAAGAGCATTACCGTTAATCTTCTTATAGGTAAATTCTTCCTCTGACTCTGGTCTTACCTTAGATGCATCTTTCCATGATTCTGGATCATACCAGCCGTTAATCCACCCAGCACCTGCACCCCAACTGAGCCAGGAGAATGTCCGGTATTTCCAGCAACTCCAGCTGATAGCACGATCATTGACAAGAGGAAGATCAAGAAAGGTGGAGCTTCCCACCCAACTGTTGATCTTACTTTCATATAGCATTGGACCATATAGCCAGACTTTAATTCCCATTTCCTGGTATTTCTTGATGGCTTCAAAATCATATTCAATGGTATGGGATGCCCAGGAGGTGATAGAATTTTTAACAATCTGCAACGCCTCTTCAGTGTATCCGCCATCGATCCTGAACAGCGTTTCAGGATAATGCTCACGGAACATGTCGCCATAATAAACCATACGGCTCCAGGCTTCCGGGAAGTATGATTCGTCAAGACCATTAAGATACACTGTTAAATCAGTTTTTGCAGGATCGATAAGTGTTTTGAAATGTGATCTGACCTTGTTTATACATTTAATATAAATGGCCCTGTTTTCAGGATTTCTTTCCACATCAGGTTTACCAATATCGGGCCACCCAATTGTGCCATGTTTTCCGTAAACATCGAAAGGAAGAACGAATGTTTCAATAGGCTCTCCATACCCGGGGCCATATTCATAACCATATTCACTTGTAAAGGCTTTTCCTGAAAAATACTTTTTGAGACGATCATCAAGTGTTTTCCATTCAATATCTATCTTCCTGTTATCCGATATTTTCATTTCGGGTTCATATGTAGGATCAAGCATCGTCACCCTGTTTCGTTTAAGAAGCTGATATACTGCAAGTTCCTGTTTTTCCGGCATGCTTTTCATGAACCCTTCGTGCTGCAGTCCTTCCTTGAACCGATTCTCATTTGGAATTGCAAAATCCCATACTGAAAGTTCTATGGGGATCTCTTTCGTCTCACCGCCTATAGTCACAGATAACCTGGTGGAGTAATTTCCTGGTCTGGCATCCTCCTCTTTAAACGGTATATACTGATCAATCCAGACTATCATTGATTTCTGGTTATCGATACGGTTATTAAAATCTGGCAGCCATAGTGGGTAGATCCAGCGCCACCTTACCTGTGCTGAATCATCCTGAATATAACTGAAAGGGATAAGAGCATCAGGATACCATCCGGTACCAAGCGATGCAGCCGGATAACCTGTGCTTGGCGACTTTACCTCAACAGCCCATTCAAGAAACAATTCCGGACTGATTTTAAACTGAGCATTATTGCCTGAAAATGGAGGCATATCGATCCGGATGTTATCGAGTGTCTTACTGGTATTATTGGTTATAACAAGCTGGAATGAGATATATTCTCCTCTTGCTGCATGAAGCGCCACTATTTCCCCGTCAAAAATATGATTTTGTTGAAGAAAATCCTCCTTTTCTTTATTTTGACCTTTTAGAAGCAGAAATCTATGATCAATTATTTCACTGGAAGTCGGATCCATCCGGACCGAAGATGGGATTACTGAAATGTCCCATCCGTTTTTATTTTTTCCGGAATCCAAAGATTTGCAGCTGTTTATTATAATAGCTACACAGATCAGAATAAAATATTTATTCATGCATTATATAAAATTGATATAAGGAATTGAAGAGTCTGAACTTAACCGGAATGATCATATTTTTATCTAGGTTCACTCAAATTTATTAAATAGTTGTTAAAATGAATTAATTACATGAAATTAAACCAGGATGTTATTCATCGGCCCCGACAGATATGATATATATTGTTCAATTCTTTCTGAAGTTTTTCTCTTTATGACAATCAACACAACCAACCCAGTGTATATTATTTGGGCTCTTCTGATCCTTATAGGTTGTATTCATAGTTGTAACATCAATGTTGCAGTTTGAGATTGCCGGGTGACATTTTAAACAACTCTTTCTTGCATCATTCGAGTGAGGTTCATGGCAGGCTGTACAGCTTATACCTTCATGAACTCCGCGCGGAGTACGGTCGTCACTGGTTCCGGCCTGATGACGGGCATCTGGTGAATGGCACATGACACAGTTCCTCATCAGGATATCGTCAGATACTTTAACCGATCTTTCCCCCTCCCATAGAGTAATTTTTGGAAGGTACTCAGCGGATATGCTTGATTTGTCAGGCCTGTAATAAAAACCTGCTACTTCAGAAGTATCCTTTCGCATATAGAAAATACTTCCGGGATTAGAATAATCAGGATTCACCTTTGGTAATCCTTTTCTATGGGTCTGATGACAAGTCATGCATGGTATAGCAGGTTTGTCAGCCATTTCCGGGATTTTCAATACCCATGGTCCTGTTTTATCAAGTGGTTCCACAAGGTCCTGTACAGGTAAATCGCTGAACATACCATGACAGCGCAGACAATCAGCATTGATCTGTTCAGTCTCGTTATGTTTCCTGTCGAGTAATATATCGTGGTAACGGGCAGAGTGACCTCCTGAACTCCAGTCCGCATATTCAGCTGTATGACACCGGTTACAATTGTTCATTACTGCAAGCAACTGATCCTCATTTAACCTAATATCTTCAACTATTTTATTTTTAACATGATGTGCCACCATCATTCCTTTTTCTCTGAGGCCGTGAAATCCGTTGCTCAGAGCTGTGCCATGACATTCCTGGCATTTAAATTCCCTGTGGGCTGATTGTACGAACATATTTACCGATTTTCCGATTTCGTGACAGGATGTACAGGTTTTCTCAGGTGGAGCCGAATTCCAATAAGCATAAAATGAGCCTAATAGGATAACAAACGCCAGTAATGCGATAGGTATAACGAGTATTATTATGCGCGGAGTTCTTTTCCTCTTCATACTTTCAGTATTTATTTAAAATGATTTCCTTTATTCCATTCTGAGGCAATAAAACCGCCTACCCTATAGCCCAGGGCCATAATGGTCAGAGCCGGATTAAATCCTCCATTGGTGACATGCAGACTGGCATCTGCCACAAATAGGTTTGGCATGGAATGTACACGGCCATATTTATCGGTAACCGATGTTTTAGGATCGTTGCCCATTCGGCAGGTTCCTGCCTGGTGCGACATAGCCCCAACGCCTTTCCCGGTGCCCGATGACTTCCAGGTAAAGTAAGCACCGGCTTCTTTCAGCCATAATTCAGCCTTCCCGGCAATAAAGTTACAACCTTCACTGTCAGTTTCAATTTTACTTGGTGAAAGTCGGGCAACAGGAATACCCCAGAAATCTTTTACTTCCAGATCAACTTCCACCTGCTGATCAAATCTGGGAATTTCCTGATATGGACCATGCACCTTTATAACTTTTTTATAATTGAGCCTTTGAAATTCCTTGTGTTCTTTACCCCATAATTTTGCTCCGGGAGGACGTATATCTGCAAAGGAATATGGTCGGATGAAAAATGAATTTGTCAGATACCCTCCACCGACAATACCAGGATTATGATGATTGAAGTCGCAAATAGTTACCGAAGATCCCGGACCAAAATCATCGTATACATCATTTTCGAAAATTCCATAAGCTTTTGGATAGGCATGACCCTGAAGATTTTTGCCCACCCAATCATTTTCATTTCCTAAACCTTTTGGAAAAAACTTTGACTTGGAATTTAGCAGTAATCGAGCTGTTTCAATGGCTGAAGCAGACAAGATAACAATATCTGCTGGTTGAATCTTTTTACGGTTATCTTCGTCGAAGTAGCTTACTCCGGTTATTCTACCCTGTTCGTTTACCATAATTTCACTTACAACACAATGAGTTCTTAATTCGCAATTACCGCTTGCCAGGGCAACTGGTATTACCGTATTATGCGTGCCGCACTTTGCATTTACAGGACATGGATATCCATTACAGTTGCGCATTCTTATACAGGCAGGACGACCACCATAAGGAACAGAATTCCGCAATACCGGTGATGAAAAAGGATGAAGACCTAACCTGAGTGCAGCATCATTCAGCAGCCTGGCCCCCTTATTATGTGAAAAAGGAGGCATTGGTTGAGGCTTCTTTCGCGGTGGAGCAAAAGGATTCTTACTGTCATCCCCTGCCACCCCAATTTCCCATTCGGCTTTTTCGTAACACGGCTCAAGATCTTCATAGGAAATTGGCCAGTCCTCGATTGTTGATCCAGGAACATGACCATAGGTAGATTTCATTTTAAAGTCTTCCTGCATGTAGCGCCATGCAAGGGCAGCATATGAAACAGTACCGGATCCTACACAGGCTGCAATGTTATTATAATCCGCTTCACTGGGCAATACAATTCTACTGGTTCCGTCGGGATAGACTATAACCCTTCTGTATCGTTTATCATCAGGACCGCATGACGTTCCCAATGGTGAGATAGGTTGCGAGATGAGTTCATCGTCGGTATGATCATCGTAAGAAATCCAGCCACCCCTTTCAAACAACACTACCGACAATCCTGCTATGCTTAGCTCCTTGGCGACCACCCCGCCACCAGCTCCTGAGCCAACTATAACGGCATTTACTTGTCTGTTTTTCATGCGTTAAGTTTTGTAACGGTTTTGACCTATGATAAGGGGGTAATCCAGCTTTAACATTTTATAGCTCATATTATTTTTGTTTCCTCCATGTCGAGGGCTTCCATAATAAGCCTGCATGGAATGATCACGGACCATGCTGAAAAACTCCTTGTCGAATCCCCCTGCCCAGGCTGATTCTTTCATATTACCAGTCTCCATGCTTTCAAGGAAAATGGTCTGTTCATCCCAGGTCAGTTCCTCAAATTTCTTCTGGTATCTGGTTTCGCATGTCTTCTGAATGGCAGCAAATCCTTTCCGGTATTTTGACTGAAACCTGACATAAGGTCCCACCATTTGTTTATCAATAAAATTGGTAACCCCTGATTCACCACCGCCTGGCCACTCATCAGGAGGTATAATCTGATCCGCAAGTGCGTCCATTAATTGTGCTTCGGAATCAGTAAAAAAGCGCCATTGGTATGTTGACTTCATGCATCCGGGCAGTAGGCAGATGCTTCCTGTGCCCAGCACTGCTAGATGCACAAAGCCCCGTCGGTTAAGTTTGTCCTTGCCAGTCATTTCAAATTTCATTTATATTTTCGTTTTACGTTTGATTTTCCCGATTCTGGAGTACTAAGTTATTAAAAGGATTTATTGTGGCTGTTATTTGACTACCTTGCTTTTCCACAATGATTATTAAAAAAGTATTCTTTAACCAAATTTCAGATTATGAGAACGCCTCATGAAAAAAATCAAAACGTTCATGCAAATTTACCCCGACGTGAGTTTATGACCCGGAGTGCCTTATGTGCAGTTGGAGCTGTTGCTGCCGCTACAATAGGATCCCCTCAGGTTTTTGCCAGAAATAGCAGGAAATCTGATAGTCGTGATGAGACAGATTCATTTCAGGTATTTGATTGTCACCTGCACTGTCCGGCCGAGAATGGAGAAAAATGGCAGTGGTACAAGGTGACCAACAGTTTTGAGGATTTCGTGAGTTATCTGGATAAAACCGGAGTTCAGCGAGGCATTATTAATTCACAACGCAGTTTTGGAACTAAACCTGAAGAATTTATATCCGGGAATCGTGAAGTGGCTCGTTATGTTGAAAAATACAAAGGTCGTTTTATAGGAGCATGTGTAGTAAATCCATTATATATTGAAGAATCATTGAAGGAGATTGAATATTGTCACAACCAGCTTGATTTTGTGTGGGTTGGAGAGCTCTGTAACTATATGGTGCCCTATCTGTACTCGATCAGGGAATTCGAAATGCTGGTTGAACAGGTTGTTAAACTAAATATGGTACTTGCCCTGCACACTGAGCAGGGTGAATTGGAATATGTGGCTCAAAAATTCCCCCAGGCTACTATTGCCTTTGCCCATTTTGGAGATGATCATGAATATGACGACATATTCAGGAGAATTGATACAGTAGCAAAAAATCCCAACTTTTACCTTGATACATCAGGTTACGGTCATGATCGTGTAGGTGTGCTTGAATATGCTGTAATGACAATTGGACCCAATCGTATTCTTTTTGGTTCCGACTTTAGCATTAATGATCCAAGCACTGTTATTGCCCGAATCAGGAATTCATTCCTGACTATGGAACAAAAGCAAAAAATACTTTCTGGAAATTTACTCGAGTTGCTTAAAAAGGTTCAAAATACATAACGCTCAAAAAAAGTCCATCCTATATGAAAAGCCCCATGAGAAATAAAATCTGTGTATCTAACTGATATACAGGGTTATTTATTCTCCGAGGTCGGTGGCGAAATGTAAATCATTACAATTTTTAATAAATAAAGAGTATTATAATAGCTATATAGATGATGATTTTTTCATTGGAAAAGAGTTGATTGAACAGTACAAAATAAAAAGCGGATCAAACTTCCCCTTAAAATTATCAAACACCCATTATTATCTGCGCCTTGGCGGAATAAAGAACAGACTCACGACCGTTCCCAGCGACATTCTACTCGGGATCGATCTTCAGGAGAATCTTATCCTCAAGCGGAGGATTTGAAATCCCGGTATCGAACCCTCTATGGTCAAGATAACCAGCTTTTCCACTTTAATCACCGATCCTATAGTGAATTGTCCATTGTACTTTGCGTAAAATCTCGATGAATGAAAAAAGATTGAACCATCCCAGTTTTCTTTCACGATCATCAAAATAGGTCCATTCATCGAGAAAATGGTAGTCCTGGCTCCATTCTTCGAAATACCGGCTATCAGGTATACCGAATGTAAAAACAGCGCCACCGGTCATGCCTAAATATCTACAGCAATTATGAGTGAAATAAACACAGAAAATTTTTTACAGGCTCGTAATTCTTGAATTTCTGGTTTGATAATGAATGCTTACAGAAATTCGACTATATCTTCTAAGGATTTTCTTTTTTTTATTAAGGTCTTCTGAAATCCAGGTTTAGAATACCCCAGTGGTGTAATTCCAAATATCAGTTGGTTTTCGTCAGGATTAAGTACCTCTTTAAGTAATGCGGGATTGTAAGCCGCAATCCAGCAGGTTCCAACACCTTCATTTTCAGAGGCCAGTATAATATGCGTCATGGCAATCGCAACATCGGTTTCAACTGAGTTATAACCGTCATAACTACGATTCCAAGCCTGATCTTTTAATCCAAGCACCACAAGGACATGAGGAGCGTCTTTAAACCATTCACGGTTGTAACAAGTCTGTACCTTTTCAAGCATGGCAGGTGAAGAGATGACAAGGAATTTCCATGGCTGGTAGTTACATGCTGAAGGTGCAATTCTTCCGGCGTCGAGGATTTTCTCAAGAATTTCTTTTGGAACAGGTCGGTTCGGATCGTAGTTGCGAACACTTTCACGGTTATGGATCAGGTCAGTATATTCCATTTCTGCTTAAAGCATTGATTATACACGAAAGGTAATAATTATGTTTATTAATATGAATTTATAAGAAACATGCTTAATCCCATATGAATTCTACTGATCAGTTATGAACTTTAGTAAGATAGAATATCGAAATCGAAGAAAGCTAAAATATTATGGTTAAATTATCTGGTCTATGCAATTCTATTACTAACTGTTGTCCACTTTTCGGTTATTAAAAAGCTTTCTTCCATAACACAAGGAATCTTTCTTTTAGTTCAGTTTTCATGATTCAAATATTTTTCAAGTTTTAAATATATGACAAAAGCCAGACAAACTAATAACTTCACATCATATCAAAATTGAGTAGTGCTGATGACAAGTATGCTGATTCGGGCAAGGTTTTCTTGAAAATATGCCTTAAATTTGAGCGTCAACATAAGAAGAGATGAATGATAGGCTTAATCCCTTATGTCAGCGCACTGGAGGTATCAGTTTTATTTCGGCGATAATCTTGATGTTTTATTATCACCTCAAAATGCAAACTATGTTTAAACTATTTAAGAAAAAGACATACGAAAAAACTATTCTGACTCAATTTGTCATTCTTGTTCTCTCAGTCTGTCAGGCTTCCGGTCAGAGTGACACCTTTAATGTTACAGAACAAAAAACAGACACCCCGAACAGAATTCTGACGCTGTTTGACACCGATGAGCCATTAGAGATTTCCCTGGAATTTGATCTCAAACATTATATGGAAAAAACTGCTAAAACAGAAATTTTTGACGGACTTCTGACAATGCTCTTAAGTGAAGCAGATTCCATGGACAGAAAGATTACGATGAAATACCGGGGTGAATCCCGCTATCTGAACTGCGGAAATCCGCCTTTGGAGATCACTTTCAAGAAACCAGTGTATCTGGATTCCGATTCCGGCAGGGTAAAGAAAATAAAGCTGGTTCATCAATGCCAGAAGGGATCACTTTATGAAGAATATATCAAGAGGGAATACCTGGTTTATAAGCTTTATAACGTACTTACCGATACCAGCTTCAGGGTGAGGATGCTTAAAATCAATTATATTGATACAAAAAAAGCCAGGAAACCTTTCACTTTATATGGATTTTTCATTGAGCCGAAAACCATTCTTGCTGGAAGGACGAATACCCTTGTTTTGAAAACAAAAAGCCTGACACAGAGAGATATGATCCCGGAAACAATAGACAGGATTGCAATATTCAATTACATGATCGCCAACTGGGACTGGTCAGTTCCCGGGCAGCATAACGTGGATATACTAAAATCATCAAAATATGATGTTTCAGGATTAGGCATCCCCGTTCCATTTGATTTTGATCTCGCAGGTGTTGTAGGTGCCGATTATGCCATCCCGCCTCCCGAACTGGAGTTAGAAAATAAAAGGGAACGACTGTTTGCAGGTATTTGCCGCACCAGGGAGGTATATCAGAAAGAGCTTTTAATGTTTCTAAGTAAGAAGGAACAGTTTTATTCCGTAATCAATGAGTATCCTTATCTAAGCAAAGCATCGAAAAAGGATATTACCGTATTGTTGGATCAGTTCTTTGGTCAGATTGAAAAACAAAGAAGCCTTAATGCCATGATCGACCTCTTTATGGAGAAATGCAAGAAATTATAATGCCTAAGCATTAATAAAAGATATCAAGTATTGCAATCTAGTTTTTATAGTCAACTTTCTTAATTATAACCTTTTTAACATCCAAACCGGTGATTTCAGCGACATTTCCTGTTGTTCATGCACGGTTTTAAATGCATAGAGATGTTTATTCCAAATAGAAAATAAAATTGACTTTGGCTTTTTGCTGGTGTAACTTTGATAGATCATTAACTTACTATTATTTAATAACTAAAGCCTGTGAATATGAAAAAAATTCTCTTTTTAAGTCTGATTATTTCGTTAATAATCGTAAGCTGTACCCAGCAGCAACAAGTCGTTAAGTCCCCTCTAGATGGTGCTTGGGACCTGATTAGTTATGAGCAGCGACATGGGGATACAATAATTATGCAACTTGGCAAGGATTTTACCGGGACAGAGATGAAAATTTGGTCGGGGAAATATTTCAATTATGTAGGTCAATATAAAATGGCTGATAGCACCATGAATAACTACGGAGGAGGTACATTTACTCTTGTTGGAAACCGGTATGATGAGATTAAAACGTATCCTACCCTTGGCACTGTTAAATTGTTGCTAGAAATAAAGAACGATACTATTACACAAACATGGCCTGTGGATGACAATGGACAAGTCAACAAAAACGATTATTACATTCAAAAGCTTAAAAGAAAACAATAACGTAGCTGTTTGAACTAACTTCCTATACTTTGCTTTTGGAACCTACCTGATTACTTCCTTTAATGAAACCAGCCCTCGGAAATCAGTTCAAGGGGCTTTTGCTTAAATAAAATTGACTTTGGCTTTTTGCTGGTGTACCTTTGATAATCAAATCGGGGAATTTGTTTTATTAACCATTTATTAATCCTAAAGCAATGAAAAAAATTTGGTTTACAACCACAATTACTTTATTCTTTTTAATCTGTTCAAACGGAATACAGGCACAAACTACACAAACGGAACTCAATCAGGTAGAGTTGATGAAACAGCTTTTAGGCTCTTGGAAATGTGATACGGGAAAAGGTATACCAAGTATACATGAAGCAAAATCTTTTGGAACGGGATTAGAATGCTTTAATATCAGAATTATCAAAGATTCTGTAATTCAAGAAGTGAAGCAACTTTGGGGGTATAACAAAGAAAATGATAAATACTTTGGAGCTCAAATGGGTAAAGGAATGGGATTAGAGCTTTATGTAATGTGGTTTATATCGAATACTAAATATAAAATAGTTCCATATGATGATTTATCCAATCCTGAAAAGGCAAGATTAAAAATGGAGGGTGAATTTAAATCACCTGATATATTCGTAGAAACTATAATGTGGGATAATGAAACCATTTCAACCGGTACTTTTACACGAGTAAAAGAATAAACAAAACATAGAATACTTATTAAAAATAAAATCATAATATATCAATTCTCAGCCCTCGGAATTTGCCCCAGGACTTACCGTTTTATACGACTTGTTAAGGAATAATTATTGAAGGGGATTTATCCGGGAGGATCGCTCC
>Ga0299912_10003202_pt1 | contig 13416 bp, 13 predicted proteins | sample RVTome_2_FD_207667 | JGI IMG/M metagenome (GOLD analysis project Ga0299912, IMG submission 207667) | Soil microbial communities from uranium-contaminated site in the Upper Colorado River Basin, Wyoming, United States - RVT95D214 (version 2) ...
TTTTGTGGGTCTGGTGATGCCTCACGCCGTGCGTCTTAGCCTGGGGCCGGACCACCGGCTCCTCCTGCCGGCCTCCGCCCTGGCCGGGGCCGCTTTCCTGGTTTTTGCTGACCTGCTGGCGCGGACAGTGCTGGCACCAATAGAGATACCGGTCGGCATCATTACCGCCCTGATTGGCGCACCATTCTTTCTATACCTGCTGCGGCGGAGTCGAAGGGAGTACGCTTTCTGATGATGAGCCTCCAGTTCAACCAGGTTGATTTCTCCTACTTCAACGGCTTGGTACTGCATGACATAAGTCTCACGGTCAAAGCCGGTGAGATGGTGGGACTGCTTGGCCCCAACGGCTGCGGCAAGACCACCCTGCTCAAGCTGGCCAGTGGCGTTCTGAAGCCGCGGCAGGGGGAAATCAGACTTAACGGCTCAACCCTCAATCAGTTGAGCCGAAAGGCCATCGCCCGCCTGGTGGCCGTTGTCCCCCAGCAGTTCCACATCCCCTTCGCCTTCACCACCAGCGAGGTGGTAATGTTGGGGCGGACTCCCTTTATCAAGGCACTGGCCGGGGAATCGGCGGCGGACAAACAGGTAGTAGCCGAGGCTATGGAACTGGTTGGCATCAGCCATCTGGTGAATCGCCGTTTTGACGAACTAAGTGGCGGCGAGCGACAGAAGATTATCCTGGCCATGGCGCTGGCCCAGCAGCCCCAGTTACTCCTGCTCGATGAGCCGACGGTACACCTGGATATCAGCCATCAGGTCGAGACGCTGGAGCTGGTCAGAAGTCTCAGTCTTGAACATGGGCTGACAGTTATGGCCGCCATGCACGACCTTAACCTGGCTTCCCTCTACTTCGAACGACTCATCCTGCTCAAAGAGGGGCGCGTCTGGGCTGACGGGACTCCATCCCAGGTCCTGACGGAGGCGCGCATCGCCGAGGTCTTCTCTGCCTCAGTCAGGGTGGAGTCACACCCCATCACCGGCGCCCCGCATATTGTGGTCATACCCAGAGGAACTGCTAGCCAGCCGCAGTAGCGTTTCCAGCCTCACCTGCAGTCAGATGGCATTGTTTAATTCGGGGATTAAAAGGGACGAAGCCTGCAAAAAGCCTAATATATAGGGGCGTCTAAGAGGGGCGGAGCCCCTCTCTAAAATCTCTTCCCTCTTACCCTCTCCCCTTACCAAAGGGAGAGAGACTAAGGGTGAGGGGTTGCTGAACATTCTCAGATTGTTTGACCGCCTTTATTGGCCTGTGTTATTGTGAAGTTGAGAGGGAAAACTTAATGATTCCGTGCGAGGTCGGGGATGGCTGAAAAAGAAAGGGTAGCCTCAGACAGCGATGTCATCATCGTGCCTTCGGGCTGTTGTCACGACTGCGGTGGGCGCTGTGTCCTGAAAGCTCATGTTAAAGACGGCCGGATAATCCGCATCGAGACGGATAACGGGGAAGAGCCCCAGATTCGCGCCTGCCTGCGCGGGCGGGCTTACCGGCAGAGGGTTTATTCCCCCGACCGCCTGCAATACCCCATGCGCCGCCTTGGTCAGCGCGGCAAAGGCCAGTTTCAGCGTATCTCCTGGGACGAAGCCCTGGACGAGGTCGCCCGCGAAATGCTCCGCATAAAGCAGACCTACGGCAACTCGGCGATATTGCTCGCCGGTGGAGCCGGGAACCAGGGGATGCTGCACGGCACCGGACCGGTGGGTCGTCTGCTGATGCACTTCGGCGGCTTCACCCGCACCTGGGGGGTGGCTTCTTATGAGGGTGCGCTCTTTGCCTCAATGGCGACCTACGGCACCATGCGCACCGGTAACACGCGGGATGACCTGCTGAACTCTAGGCTCATTATCATGTGGGGCTGGAACCCGGCCAATACTATTCAGGACCCGGGTACGGCACTGTGGCTGGCCAAGGCCCGGGAAAAAGGAATCAAGATTACTGTCATTGACCCCCGCTTCACTGACTCAGCGGCCACCTTCGGTGACCGGTGGGTTCCCATTCGTCCCGGCACCGACACCGCCATGCTCATCGCTATGGCTTATGTCATAATCACGGAGAACCTTCAAGATAAAGCCTTCATTGACCGGTACACGGTTGGTTTTGACCAATACCGGGATTATGTGTTGGGCAAAGAGGATGGTATCCCCAAGACGCCCCGGTGGGCCGAGGCCATTACCAAAGTGCCCGCCGAAACCATCGCCAGTCTAGCCCGAGAATACGCCACCACCAGGCCGGCGGCCTTGATTGCCGGCTGGGGTCCGGCCCGCTCGGCCATGGGTGAGCAATACTCCCGGGCGGCCAATGTTCTGTGCGCCATCACCGGCAATATCGGCCTCCATGGTGGTTACGCCTCCGGCTTCATGCGGGCCTATTCCAGCAGGGAGACACGGGGAATGCGGGAGCGCGGCAATCCCGTCGAGGAAGGAGCGCCGCCGCGCCCGGATGCCCTTTATAAACTGCGGGGCGGCACCAATCCCAGCAGTGCCCGTATCCACAGCTCGCAGATTTTTGATGCCATACTGAAAGGTCGTGCCGGCGGCTACCCGGCGGACATCAAGATGGCCTATGTGGTCGCCGGCAATTACCTGAACCAGAACCCGAACACCAATAAGGGCGTGCGGGCTTTTAAGTCGCTGGAGTTTGTGGTCGTGCATGAGCAGTTCATGACGCCCACTGCCAAATTCGCTGATATTCTCCTGCCCGTGAACACCTTCATGGAGCGCGATGACATCGCGCCGCCCTGGCTGGGCTCACCTTATTATATCTACCTCAATAAGGCGGTCGATTCGCTCTATGAGTCGAAGTCCGACCTGGAAATCTGCCGGATGTTAGCCAGGAAGCTGGACCTGCCTGAAGTCTTCCCCGACATCAGCGATGTGGACATGTTGCGCGGTATCGCCTCCTTCCGGGATGACATACCCGATTTTGACGCCATGAAGCGAGATGGCGTCCTTAAAATCAAGCTGCCGGAACCAATTGTCTCCTTTGAGAAGGAAATTGAAGACCCGGAACACAACCCTTTCCCCACCCTGTCCGGCAAGATTGAGATTTGCTGCGACCACATGGCGGAGATGAACGACCCCCAGATTCCAGCCGTCCCCAAATATATCACCCACTGGGAGAACTACGATGACCCGCAGGCGGGTAAGTATCCCTTGCAGTTGCTGACTACCCACTATAAGACGCGGGCGCACTCCACCTGGCACAATGTACCCTGGATGCGGGAGATTGAGCCGCACTCCGTCTGGCTCAGTCCGGTTGACGCCGAATCACGCGGCATTAAGAATGGCGACCTGGTGGATGTCTTTAACGACCGAGGCCGGATACGCATCCCGGTCCTGGTCACCGAACGCATCATGCCCGGGGTAGTCAATGTGAGCGAGGGAGCCTGGTACGACCCGGATGAGAATGGTATTGACCGGGGTGGCTGTGCCAATGTGCTGACCAATGACCAGCGGTCTCCTGGCGGCGCGGTGCCGATGAATACCGCGCTGGTCCAGGTGGAACTGGCACCAAAGTTGAACAAAGAATAGAGACTGTTAAACAAAGGGATTACAAAAAGGGGCGAAACCTGTAGAGGCTCTACACGAAGGGTGAGGGATTGCTAAACATGCACAGAGTACCTAGCTGGGAGAACTGAGAATGAGTCAGATGGGATTTTACTTTGACCAGACTCGCTGCACCGGTTGCTATACCTGTGCCGTAGCCTGCAAGGACTGGCACGATGTTCCCGCGGGACCGGTCAACTGGATGCGTATCAAAGCGATTGAGGACGGCAAATTCCCCAATCTCTTTCTGGCTTATCTCGCCTCGCCTTGCTATCAGTGCGCCAATCCGCCCTGCGCTCTAGCTTGTCCAGCGAAAGCTATCACCAAGCGAGAATCCGACGGCATTGTGGTAGTTGACCGGGAGAAGTGTCTGGGCAATAAAGAGTGCCGCACGCTCTGCCTCAATTCCTGCCCGTGGGATGCTCCGCAGTTCGGGCCCGAATCGGGTGCCAAGATGCAGAAGTGCGACCTCTGTCTGGAGCGATGGCAGAAAGGCCAGCCGCCCATCTGCGTGGAAGCCTGCCCGATGTATGCTCTGGATTTTGGCCCAATGGATGAACTGAGGAAGAAGTATGGAGACATTGCCGGAGCCGAGGGCTTTCACTACTCCGCCAGATTCAAGCCGGCCGCCGTTTTCAAACCCAAATGGCGGCCCGGTAAGTAGTTCATCCACTTGTCACGCCGCTACCCCCCAGAGATGGGTCAAAAGCTAGTTATGTGCTTGAGGCGACCGTGCCGGTGACTTAATAAACAGCACCACGATGCTGGTGACCACCATCATGGCCGCGAAGGTGAGGAAGGCAATAACATAGCTGCCGGTGGTATCGAAAATCCACCCGGCAAAATACGGACCGGCGAAGGAGCCGATTACGGCGAAGGCGTTCAAGTAGCCCATGATTGAGCCAAAGGCTTTACGGCCAAAATAGCTGGCCCTCATGGCTGGTTCAAGCGGAATCCGCAGCCCATAGCTCAAACCGTAAATGGCCACAAAAGCCCAGACCCATGACATACTGGTTACCCGGGAGAAAATAAAGAGACCTACAGCCTGAGCAACGCTGGCAATGGCATATAGATACTTCAAGTTCCATCTATCCGCTAACCAGCCGCCGACTAACCGGCCCGGCGTACTCATTAATGTCATCATGCCCAGGGCTGCCGCCGCCAGTACCTTAGACACGCCCATGTCCTCGATGAAAGGAATTTCGTGCACCACAATCGCAGTAGTCGCGGTGTGGCTGAAGGAGCAGGCAATAACTAGCAGCCAGAAAGCCTGTGTCTTCATGGCCTCCTTGAGGCTCAGCCCTTCCCATACCCCCTCACCCCTGTCATTCACCGGCGTGCCGTGGACGGTAGCGGGAGAGGACGCCTCTTTGGTGGGCGCCTCCTTCTTACCATCCATCTTCAACCCGTAGTGTTCCGGCCCATGTGGCTTGAGCAGGAAGCTCAACCCCCAGCCCAGTACAAAAGCCACAATCGCCAGAACAATGACCGCAAATCGCCAGCCGTAATCGGTAATTAGCCAGGCGACAACTGGGACTAAGATTGAGCCGCCCAGAGCCGCCCCGGCGGTAAGGAAGCCTAAGGCTAGACCTCGCTTCTCATTAAACCACTTGGCCACACTGGTCTGGAGAGGTACATACAGGCCGGCGTTCATCCCCAGGGAAAGCAGGAGACTGTAACTGACAATAAACAGCCAGAAGCTGTTGATATAGTACATCAGCAGAAAGCCGAGGGCGGTCATCGTCCAGCCCACACGGACCAGGAACCTCGGCCCGAACTTGTCCACCATCGGTCCGGTGATGAGTCCTTCTGCGCCACCTTCAAGACGGGAAAAAGAGAAGGCTATAGAAGTAGTGGCTCGCGACCAGCCAAACTCAGCCGAGACGGGATTAAAGAGAGTACCGAAGGAGTAAAACCACCCGCCGTAACCAAAGAGGGTCAGAACAACTCCCGCCGCAACTATCCACCACCCATAGAACACATTTCCCATTTTCTGCGGTAAGCTCTTAACACCAGCCAATAGCGTCATCTTTCGAGTGAAGAAATACCAGGCTGAGACCAAATAATCAGTCCATGATATCGGCCAGACCCGGCTAATATCTCCACCGTTGAATTAGAGTGAAACCACGCAAAATTGGTTAATGTTAGCACAATGGTCGGTAAAGCGCAAAAAGTTTACAGCGGAGGAGAGCTTTCATATCGGGATTTCTGGCGGTTAAGAGAAAGGGGCTGAACCTGGAGTGGCTATCGTTTATCGTCAGCCGTAATGTAGAAAAGGTCGCCCAGATGGCACTCCGGGAAAGCCTTTATAGCGCCAATAATGAACTCCTGGTCAATGCCAAGCTCGCCTTTCCAGACGCGATAAACCTGATTCGCCGAGAGGCCCATGGAGCGTGCCAGGACAGGTAGAGTGCGGTACTTGCCCCGACCCAACTCAAAGATTTTTGTGCGGATGTCCATCACCAGCCTCTCGCTGGTGACCGGATTATTTCCCATAAGATTCCTCCCTCAGTACCTGGCGGCAGCACATGGGCTTATCAATAATCACTACTTTGATTCTATGCACGGCTTCCCCTCCAGAGCCAGGCTCGCCGGGTTAATGGCCACAGCATCAAGTGGTACGATTCACCTCGGCTTTGATTTCCTCTATCTGGTTCAGGGTAAACAACCGCCACCCCCGCCGGTCACGGCCCGCCGACTGCCTGGTCACGCCGGTTTTGACCCAGCGAAACAGGGTATTTCGGCTAATGCCAACCATGCGGCAGACTTCAGCCGTGCGGTAGTAGGTATGACCATCTATTGTCACCGGCATACCCGCCCCCTTCAGAAATAGTATCAGGTATACCATAATATACCTGAGCCCGCCTGTGAATCACCCAATAGTCCGTTTCCGGCGATACTTTGGTAGTATGACTTCAGTACTCCGGGACATAATGAACTGTAGCGGGGGTACTGCCTCTCGCAGGATTGTGGTATCAGACAGGGCAAGCATACTGGAAAAGGAACCAAGTTTTTCCGAGGGGCAACAACAATTATAGGATGGGAAAAGTGGTGGAGGCGGGGGAGGCCTGGCCTACATCGTACCAAAGTATCCTGAACCTATTGAAACAGAGGCGGGCACTGGCAGTTTTGTTTTAGCCGTCCCTTACGCTCGGCTGCTTTGGCTTTAGGGCTGTCATCACTAACTGACCGACGATTGCTGCTGCAAAGCATGCAAGACCAAAAGCGGCTAATTTTTCGAAGTAACGCTCATCCATTTGAGGAAGGCTTAACTGGGTAGACTGTCGCACCCAAATCGGTTTCCGCAAATTGGCATCTCTGGAATTTTGCATTGCCATTATTGCTTATCCTCTTTCTAAGTGCCTAATTGCACAAGAGTCTTCACTGCCTCGTACTTCCTATGTTCCCGATTGATAATCTGGACGTTATACATTGCAAGCAATGTAGAGATAGCCTCTAAGCCAAATTCTTCCCATGCACTCACCTGAGAGTTATCAATGAGAAAAGCTGGGTTGTCAGGGCTGCCTATAGATGCGTCTCTCGCTAAGAATTCAGCCCGGTCTTTTATTGATTGAGGCAGTTTTTTCTCTAGCATATCTTTAAGCTCATCCAGAGTTACGCGCCTTGGTAGCTTTTCTCTACGTTCGATAACTGACCTAAGGATGAGACGGGCAAGGGTGGAAGGTCCAAGCCCTTGCTCAGCAGCCAACTTCTCAAGCTTTGACCGGCTCTCACTGTCTAAGCGAATTGTTATTGGTTTGTCCTTAGCAGCCCTTACCCTCACCCTTTGCGCCTTGGGTTCAGCAACAACGTCAAGAGGGCTGTGCGTATCCCAATATTCCGCTTCCTGCTCTTCGGTCTCAAATTGAGGCATCAATTTCTTCTTTGCTCCCATTTTCCCTTCTTCCTCCTTTGGTTGAACAGTTCCGTGCTTCCCATTCCCACCTTAATTTCGATGCTTTTCGTAATACTTCTTTTCTTTGTCTTGCATGTCCCGAGCGGTAATAACTGTATATTGAGCTCTCTTCACCTTCCTTTTTAGAACTATAAATAAGTAGCGCCCAGATATAGCTCGACCATACACCCAATATGAGTTTGTCGTTCCCTTGAGGCAAATCGGTTTATTATCGAAGATTGCCTCTTCAACTTCTTCAGGAGTCACATGGTGTTTCTGCCAAATCTTATCGACTACGGCTTGAGTCCAAATCAACGGGTATATTATGAAAATCAATCCGAGCCTCTTATTGTCTTACATTGTATTACGAATTAGAGGGAATGTCAAGTCCTGTAACAAAGCCACAAAACATAATTGGCAACTCTGGATAGGTGGTTATGTGGTTATTAAGGGGAGATTGCTTTGAAATCGATCTATATCATCACCAAACTTAATCCAGATATAAGAAGCGCCAGCTTTGCAAAGCTGGCGCTTCAAAAGTTTCTGGTGGAGGCGGGGGAGAGTTGAACTCCCCGAGGGCTGAAAGCCCGGTTGGGCTGGTTCTCAAACTACTGGACCAAATAGTTGCCATAGGAGAAACGGCGAAACAAATGAAAAACCTTCTTGGGGACGCCAGTCGCAGGCCAGAGGAACATCTGCAAACTGTGCGGCAAATGCTTGGGCGCGGTAAATATCCTCTAGACGATACTAAATAAGCAAGCTGTACCTTTTTCAGCATGGTCGGTCCGGAGAGTGACGAATTCTGCAACTATTTTACTACGGGTCGTTCTAGCAAAGCCATAGAAACACAGGCCAAAAGGTCCTACCAGAAAATCGTACAGGCCAAATTCACCGTAGATTCTTAACCTGATTGCACAAAACGATGTTTCGTTCAATGTCAACCGGCTGAACAAGAAGATGTTTTGTGTAGTGAATCACGTCGTTGCTAGCTGTCTAGTAGAGTCATCTTTAACTTAACATGTGATACAATTACTAGGGGCAGGTCAGATGAACAGTAGAGATATAAATAAACCATTCGATAAACAAGTTGAGCGCTATCAAATATCCTGGCGTGGAAAAAACAAGCTGCTTGAAGGCAAATGGGGTGATTATCGGGGAAAACCTAGAGAACATATTCTGCCAGAATATCATTGGCTTCAGGGGGTCTGGCAACCAATCCGCCATGCCTTAGATCAGTATGTTAGCGTGCATGAAATTCAGCCGAGTTCCCAGAAAAACAACCTTAAGAGCTCTTGGGTTCAGTGTATCAATCTTTTCTTCGCCATGAGATGTAATCCCGATATAAGAAGACTGTTTGTGAGCTTCCTTACACGACAACTTGGCATTAAGGTTACCAGTATCGAGGCATTAGAATTTGAGTATGCCGCTCCGGGTAATCTAGAACCAAAACGTTTACTCGGCGAGCAAGGAGGCAGTAGAGGAAGTGGACAGACATCACCTGATATAGCCGTAATATTCGGTTGTGAGGACGGGAAAAGCGGAATATACCTGATTGAGAACAAGTATACGGAACACCATTTCTATAAATGTTCAGGCGCTGATACAAAGCAGAGTAGAAGTCACATCAAGATGGGGCTTTCACCAAACGACAATCCAGAAAGATGCCGTGATGTGAAAGAGGTGTATAGAAACCCTCATAATATGTGCCATCAGCAGAAATGGGGAAGACGGTACTGGGACTTACTTAGGAAAAGCATTGATGAGGACTCGCTAACAGCTTGTGGCATATGTCCGGCCTTAACTGACGGCTATCAGCTATTTCGGCAACAGGCGTATGCACAGGGAATAGCGGACAGCAGACTCTTTGATTTCGTCATATCCGGCGTAGCATATGATCAGCGAAATGCGGCTCTTATCAGTTGTCTGAAAGGTATAGGATTCCAGAATTTCGCTGAGGACTGGCCGCGCCTGTTTAACACGAGTGTAATATTTCACTGCTTCACTCACCAAGCGCTATTATCGTGGATAACCAGGAGTAGAAGCAACTTCGTTAAGGAGTGGGGTAAATATATCACTGACCGTTACGAGTATTGATGTTATTTGGAGTTGATATATTAACATATTACTGACCTTCCTCCCCTAAAATACCTGATCCAGAGATAATGCTAGACAATGGATAAACCAAGGGGAAATGCCAATGTCAGATAAACCAGTAACGTATGAACTTACTATGAAAGAATTTGAGACAATTACTGGAACCACAAAACTGCTTGTCAGGAATGATAAAAGACTTGAAGTCAAAATTCCGAGCTGCGTTGATAATGGAACTAAGGTAGTTTTATCTAATGCTCTCAAAATCACTGATGGGGAAGACGGTGATATTCTGATTGTAATCAAGGTTTCTCCTGTAGAAGCACTTGATCTTCAATCTGGCACAACAATAGACCTGATTTTTCAGACATGTCTACACGATATTGGAGGAGCTGAGAATTCGGATGTCCGCCACCATGTAGAGAGAGCCTCCCTTGTGATTTCCAGAGATGAGTTTTTTCAAGCAGTTATCTGGGCGGTATGGGTAAGCGGAATGAGTCGCAAGGCAGCAGCAGGGTTTAGACGCAATAACGAAGAGAAATTCAGAAACATTAATTTTATAAACTTCGCCACTTTAGACACACCTCGATTGGGTGTATTTATGGAGGGTCTACACCGTAAGCCGGTGCGACAACGCGCTAAGCTAAAATGGCAGGCTATTCATTATATAGCCAAGTGGCTGAATAATTTCTTAAGTGATGATAGTTTCCGTTACGAAGTATTTCAGGGGAAATATAAGGGTTCAGATTTGGATGAAACTGACGCACTGAAGCTAAAAAACCTACGGTTCCCATTTATTCGAGCGACCAATGCGAGTTATCTAATTAAAACTCTTGGTGGTAAGGCCATAAAAGATGACCGCTGGGTAAAAGCGTTATTAGAATGGGGTAAAATCGGATTGGAAGAACTAGAAGCTAAACTTCAGGACTGCAGAATACCTCTTGGGTTTTTTGATACAGTTTTTTGGTGTTATTGCGAGATGTTCATCCACAGGACGGAATTATTTCAGGAACATTTTGACAATAAATTTGGATTCCTGAAAAACTAGCCCACATTGTAAGCATTTCGAATTTTTCTTTGATAAGAAGCAACTGATTCCGTCTTTGCAGTAGTTGCTTGTCTCCTGTTCTAATACCTGAACGAAGTGGCTAATTGTATCCTTGGAGCGTGACGAATCTACTGAGTATAAACGCAGGCGAGGGGACTCCGTAGCCGGAATCCCCTCTCAAAGTATGCTTTCAAATAAGGCTGCTATCCCTTATGGATGACGATGCTACCGCCGCCGATTACCGTATCCGGCTCGGCATCGTCTGCAGCACCCAATTTGTTGTCGTAGACGATGGCATCATTAGTGTCCTTATCCCAGATCTTTATCCTGAACTTGTCTAGGCCGCCACCACCATTGATTTGCCCGTCTATGGCAGTGAGCATGAAGCCATAGTTACCCAAGCCGTTGATGGTGCCCGTGCCCTTATACTGAGCGCGCGCGCTGGCAATGACCAGCCACTCATACGATGTGCTCTTGAAGTTCAGCCCAGCGACCTTGAACTGGAACTCCGTCTGACCAGTCGGGACAGTAGCACCTTTTTGGTACTTGGAAACAAAACCGAAGGTCGCCTTGCCAGTTAGAGATGGGCTGGCTACGCAAGCACCAGCCGGGGAATTAATCCAGCCACCGCCGGTAACGAACCCACCGCTAGGATTGTAGACAACCACATACTGAGAGGTAACAGACGTTCCCGAGCCTCCATCCTTGTCAGCCACCGTCAGCTTAATGGTATAGACACCGGCTGCCGTGTAGGAATGGCTTCCGCCGGCCGAGCCTGAGCCATTTGTCTCGGTGACGGTACCTGCTGACGTGCTACCATCGCCCCAGTCCCACGTCGCCGTATGAGTGTCCTTCATACCCGGGTCACTAAAGCTGGCACTGGTGTTCACGAGCGTATTCACCTGAACTGGATCTACTGGTGCAGTGACCGCCCCTACTACCGGTGCCACATTGTTAACGGTCACTTTCAAGCTGACGGAACCTACACCACCGTCGTCATCCGTGACAGCTATGGTCACAGTGTAAATGCCGTTGTCGGCATAAACATAGCTGAGGAGGGAGAAGCTCTTACCCAATAGTGCCAGCGGTTGTGTGTCTGAGCCATCGCCATAGTCAACCGTGGCCGTCCAGGTGTCAGCGCCTGGGTCAGTAAAAGAGCCTGAACTGCTGAAGGTACCACCTTCGTTGATGTTGACGTCACCGCCGGCATTTACAGCCGGTGCAGCGTTATCAACCATAACTACCACTATGTCCGAGCCTACACCGCCATCGTCATCGGTGACAGTTACCGTCACCGTATAGATACCATTGTCACCGTAGGTGTGGCTAAGATTGAAGCTCTTTGAATTCAAGGTCAGCGACTGTGCTCCCGAGCCATCGCCATAGTCAACCGTGGCCGTCCAGGTATCGGCGCCCGGGTCAGTGAAAGAGCCTGAACCAGTGAAGGTACCGCCCTCTTTGATGGTCACATCAACACCGGCATCCACTGTCGGCGGGAAATTGTTAACAGTGACGGTGGCTGGGGAACCTGCCGTGAGCCCGCCACTGTCCTCCACCCAGACAGTGATGGTCCGGCTGCTTAGACCGTCCAGTCCAGCCGCTATGAAGGGAACACTCTGCCCCGGTGTCTCAAAGGTGCCGTCATTGTCTAGGTCCCATTTAAATATCAGTGGGCCACCTTCAGGGTCGCTTCCAGACGCTGTGACTGTTATGGAACCGCCCTCGTCTACAGTGTATGGGCCGCCAGCATTGGCGGTAGGCGGCTTGTTGGCCCCTTCTATCACTAGGGGAGTGCAATCAATGTGCTTAGTCTGCCAGACGCCGCCATCGACCCTGTAGGAGATGGTGACGCAAATAGGCAGGGTCACGGTCTGACCATTGATGAACCGCCCGGTACCGGAGATCTCGACCGTCTTACCCGCAGGTGCTTGGATTCCCATGTCGCAGTAGTGCGTGTCCTTGACCACCGCGAGAGGCTGGCAGTCAACGGTCTTGTCATACCACCGGCTGGTCTGACCGTTTACCTTGAGCCGCCAGCTTATGTTGACGCCGGCGGGCAAAACGACGCTCTGGCCGTTTGTGAACGAGCCGGTGTTGGAAATCTCGACCTGGCCGCCCGCTGGGTTATTGATGGCCATATTGCAGAAGCCCGGCTTGAGGTTCGAGCAGTCTACATTCTTGGTCAGCCAGCCGGTGCTGATGTTCTTGGTGGCATCCGTTGCCCGGTAGCTGATGGTAGCACCCGTCGGCATCCAGACCTTGGCCCCATCCTGGAACCAGCCGACAGTGTTGATGTAGACGTAGGTGCCGGCCGGGATATCGACCTCCATATCGCAGTAGGCCGGTGCGAGCGGGTTACAGTCAATGCTCTTGGTCGCCCAGCCGGTGCTGATGTTCTTGGTAGCATCCGTTGCCCGGTAGCTGATGGTAGTCCCTACTGGTAATGAGACCATAGCCCCATCCTGAAACCAGCCTACCGTGTTTATATATACCCAACCATCGCTGACACCAAGATTGATGGACATGGAGCACTGATTCGTCTCAGCCGAAGCCACGTGCGTACCGAATCCCAAGACTATAGTAGGTACCGCTATCGCCACAGCCAGCACTTGCCACAGAAAACTAGTCCTTTTCATACTTCTCCCTCCTCCTTGCGTACCCGCCCCGTAACTCGTGGACTCAGGTTCAGGTCGCACAACTACTTTGAGGTCTCGAAGCTGCTCGTAAAGGAGTCTATTCGTGCTCCGATGCCTCTATCATGGATGAAACAACTGCACCTGCTGTGCACACAGTTAGCCTGTCGATACTCGATTCCAAGCCTTCCATAAAACGCAAAACC
>Ga0299912_10003203_pt1 | contig 13412 bp, 15 predicted proteins | sample RVTome_2_FD_207667 | JGI IMG/M metagenome (GOLD analysis project Ga0299912, IMG submission 207667) | Soil microbial communities from uranium-contaminated site in the Upper Colorado River Basin, Wyoming, United States - RVT95D214 (version 2) ...
CTAATAAATTCTATGATATCCGGATGATCTACTCTTAAAACTCCCATGTTAGCCCCTCTCCTTGTCCCTCCCTGTTTAATGACCTCTGTCGCTATATTAAACACCCTCATAAATGAGGTAGGACCACTCGCAACTCCTCCTGTAGATTGAACAGCATCATCTTTCGGTCTCAGACGGCTGAATGAAAAACCTGTTCCTCCTCCACTTTGATGGATAAGGGCTGTTTGTTTTACAGTTTCGAAGATCGAATCGAGGGAATCCTCTATGGGAAGGACAAAGCAAGCAGCTAACTGTTGTAGATCTTTCCCCGCATTCATCAGACAGGGTGAATTAGGAAGAAAATCTAAGGATGCCATCCTCTGAAAAAAAATCTCGGAAAGTTCTTCAATGGTGTTCTGATGATTATAAAAGCGTTCTGCCTCAGCAATATTTCTGGCAACACGCCAGAACATTTCCTCCGGAGTTTCTATGACTCTCCCCTGGGCGTCTTTTTTCAAATACCTTTTTTCTAATATGGTAATGGCGGGTGCAGAAAGACGAATAGAATCCATCTGATGCTCCTTAAGGGAAGTCCACCAGGGTGGACTTCCCTTAAGCATTTAAATGGTTTCAACGCTTTTTACCTCTGGGACTTGTTGTTTGAGGATCTTTTCTACCCCCATCTTTAAAGTCATCTGCGACATAGGACAGCTACCGCAAGCGCCGGTTAATTTGACCTTAACCACTCCATTTACCACATCGATCAATTCGACATCCCCTCCATCGGCTTGAAGAGCAGGCCGAACTTTCTCTAACGCTTTTTCCACACTTTCTCTCATTCGGTTTTCACCTCCTTCCTTTCATTGCGAGTCATTCGATTCACTAAATCTTGCATCGTTACATTCTCCAAAATATTTAAAAAATGGTGTTGCACTTCTTCCCATACGGGATGCATTGGACAGATCTTCTCTTCTTCGCATTCTCCTTTTTTGAGGAGGCAACGGTTTAAGGCAATAGGACCTTCCAGAACTTCGATGATCTCTTTCATGGTAATCTCATCGGCAGGCTTACCGAGTGCAAAACCACCCTTAGCACCACGAATAGAACGCAATAGCCCCGCCTTAGAAAGACGCTGAAAAATTTTTGCCAAAAAAGTCCCAGGAATGTTCTGTTCCCTTGAAATCTCACTGACCAAGGTCACTTTTTCTGGAGGTTGTTTAGCTAAAAAAACTAACCCCCTCAACCCATATTCTCCGCTACGTGTAATTTGCATAAATCGGACTAAAAAGGTCTTTTTTTAAAAAATAACCATAAACAGGGAGTTTGTCAACCCTTCGACTCCCGGCTTGAAGGCTGGGTCTTACTCAGGGTCAATAAAAAAGGCCTTCCATTTCTGGAAGGCCTTTCAAATATGTATTAAAATTTGGAATCCCATAACTACTTAGCCAAATTTAGCTTTATGGAAAAAAGTTCTAAATCCTCCTTTTGCCTGTCTTAGACAGGAAAAAGATTACAAAGGGAGAAACTATTATCGATGTCACAGTAGCCGATCCCTTTCCCAATGCTCAGAGTCTTTGGTCTCTTGAAAAGGGGACATTCCTTTTCCTTTCCCATTCCAAACCCCCTTCCCTTTTAATTTGTTCGAAGAGATATGTTCTTAAGGCATTGGGTTTCTCACAGAAATCAATATCTCCATCACAAGTCGTTTGGTCACAATCGAGATCGCAATATCCTATACCTACGCCAATGTTAATAGTTCCTGAATCCTTATAAAACTTACATCGTTTTGGAGTTGTCATCCAAACCACCTCCTTTGGTTAAAAGAAAAAAGTTCAAAAAAAGGCCCGTGTTAAACTATACCACGGGCCCAGCAAAATTCCTTTTGCTTCGGCAACCCGGCTATCCCGCCGAAGGCAGGACCCGTGCCTGCACGCCGTAGTGCTTGCCAATGCCCGCTTGCGGTAAACAGGGTTGATAAGCATTTTGGCTTAGAGGCACTCCTGCGTTTTGGCACGCAGGCGTGGCTTTCCGTCCCACGATTACTCGTGGTTTGGCTTTATCGGCTATATTAATTAAAAAAACTTTATTATTAATATTGCATTTTAAATGCCAAATAAAATATATTGATTTAACTAATTGATCTTTAAGTATAAATATTAATTCTAAATTTTTTATTATAAATTATAAAGTGCCTTTTTTTGTTATGGGGAAATTAAATATTTGGTAGACCCAACTAATTATTTTCGAAGGGATTATTGGGAAACCCATTCTGGAATTTCATAGGAATCTTCAGATCCAAATTTCTGTGTAAATCTTCCCAATCCATCAGGATCAATAATAAGATAGTCAATAGGTGGTTCTTGATCACTATCTACGACATAGGCAAAGATCTTACCATTTCCACTTATCTTTGCAACATGTCCCCCATCGGGGGTATAGAATTTTTCAACAATCTTCTCCACTCCATCCATTTGTCTAACCTGAATGGAGTAAGGGATGAGCTTTTTTAAATCAGGGACGGGCCACCCCTCTTTATTAATTTCTTGACCTATTGTAACAACCGGAATGGCTAAAACTCCCAAAAGTAGAAGGAATGTGATCACTAAATTCATCTTGTTGTTTCTAAGTTTTTTGACTTGAACTTTGAACTTTGATTCTTTGGATTATTCCTTTTCCTCCAAATATTTCTGTGCAGAAAACGCAGCGGTTGCTCCATCACCTACTGCAGTTGTAATCTGGCGCAGTAACTTTTTCCTGCAATCCCCAGCCGCAAAAATTCCTTTTTCAGAAGTTTCACAATCTTCATTGGTTAAGATATATCCTCCCCCATCCATCTGGACGATACCTTTCAAAAATTGAGTCCTGGGTGACAATCCTACAAAAAGAAAAGCACCATCAGTTTCAAACTCTTTGATCTCCCCTGTTTTCACATTCTTTACAACAATCGAATGTACGATCATGTCCCCTTTGATCTCCTGAACAATCGAATTCCACAGGAATTTGATCTTGGGATTGGTTAACACCCTCTCCTGATAAATTTTGGTTCCTCGAAGAGCATCTCTCCGATGGATAATGGTCAACTCCTTGACGAACTTTGTGAGAAAGAGTGCTTCAGTGAGCGCAGAATCTCCTCCTCCTACTACAACAATTTTGTTGTCTTGAAAGAAAGCCCCATCACAGGTAGCACAATAGGAGACTCCTTTCCCAGCAAATTCCTTTTCCCCCGAAACTCCTAATTTCCGATATTCTGTTCCTGTACAGATAATAAGCGCTTCACATCGGTAGGTTGATTCATGAGTTTGGATCACCTTCATGTCCTCTTCTATACTCACCTTTATAATTTCCTGTGTAACAATTTCCATCCCAAATTTTTTTGCCTGTTCCTCCATGAGACGGCTCAACTCGTCACCAGTGACCCCTTGTGGAAAACCCGGAAAATTTTCAACCATTTCAGTAGTGGTCATCTGTCCCCCGAGGAGGGCGCTTTCGACCAGGAGAGTATGAAGTCTCGCTCTCGATGCGTAAATTCCTGCCGTCAAACCCGCGGGTCCTCCCCCAATGATAATCACCTCATAATTTTTTGTATTCGTTCCTTCCATCCATACCTCCTCCCCTTCAAGATAATTTCAGCATAGGATAAACTTAGCATCCTTGTCAATCTGCTTACCATTGAAACTGAACTTGACAATTAAGATTTGTGAAACATAAATTTTACTTTTATACTTTGAACTAAAAGGAGGAAGATATGGAAAGGACATTATCTATTGTGAAGCCGGATGGCGTTCAGAAGCATCTGATTGGTGAAGTGATTAAGCGATTTGAAGATCATGGACTAAAGGTGATTGGACTGAAGATGATCTGGATGAACAAAAAAGAGGCCGAAGGCTTCTACTCAGTCCATCGAGGTAAACCTTTTTTTGAGAGTCTGACCACCTTCATGTCTTCTGGACCTTCTGTTGTCATGGTACTCGAAGGAGATGGAGCGATTTCAAAAATACGGGAGTTGATGGGTGCTACTGATCCCAAGCAGGCCAAGGAAGGAACTTTACGACACCAGTTTGCTACTAATATCGAAAGAAACGTTGTCCATGGCTCTGATGCATCTGAAACGGCTCTATTTGAAATCAAATATTTTTTTAATTCTCTGGAGATGTTCGAATATTGAAAAGTTTTGAATTGAATGATTCTACGGAAAAAGTCGACATTAAGAATTTAAGTCCTGCTGAACTCACGGAATTCCTCAAATCATTTGGGAAAGAACGCTATCGAAGTATTCAGATACTGAGATGGCTCTATCAGAAAGGTGTCCAATCCTTCGATGAGATGACCAACCTTTCAAAAAGATTCCGTCAGGAGTTGAGCCAAGTCAGCTCCATCTCAACCCTCCACTTCCTGCATCTGGAGCAGGCGAAGGATGGAACAAAAAAATATTTATTTCAACTCGAGGATGGAAACCGGATCGAAAGCGTCCTGATTCCTGATAAGACACGCCTCACCCTTTGTCTCTCCACTCAAGTGGGGTGTGCCTTCGGATGTCAGTTCTGTCTGACCGGCAAAATTGGATGGAAACGAAATCTGAAAACCTCTGAGATCCTTAATCAGATTTTAGCCGTCAGGAAAATGGTCCCTGATAATAAATCCATTACCAACATTGTCTTGATGGGAATGGGGGAACCCCTTTCCAATTACAAAAATTCATTGAAGGCAATAGAGTTGATGGTTCACCCCGATGCCTTTAATTTTTCGTCGAGGAGGATTACTCTCTCAACAGTGGGGCTCCTTCCCGAGTTAGAACGGCTTGGAAAAGAAAAGACTCCATTTCGTCTGGCCATCTCCTTAAATGCATCAAATGAGGAAACCCGAAGCCTTCTCATGCCAATTAATCGCCGTTACCCATTAATAAAATTATTAGAGGCATGCAAAAACTTCCCACTTCGACCGAGAACTCGAATCACCTTTGAATATGTGATGGTGGAGGGAATAAATGACTCTCAGCAGGACGCAAAAAGATTATTAAAAATATTAAAAGGCATCCCCTCCAAGATCAATCTCATTCCCCTTAATGAAGCCCCTGAGATCCCCTTTAAAAGGCCTTCTGATGAGAAGATTAAACGATTTCAAGAAATATTAATGGAGGGTGGCTTCACTGTGATCGTCCGTATTAGCAAAGGGGCGGAAATTTCTGCTGCTTGCGGTCAATTGCAAGGAAAGATTTGAGTTCGGGGTTGAGTCCGATCATTGATTTTTTATAACAACAGGGTTAACATCGATTTAAATATAAACCTTAACGTTAAAAAGGTGGTTGGGTATACTTCCAAACCTTTACCAAGCGGGTTTTAGACCTGTTATGGGTAACACATGATATCACCTAAGGTGACTTTTATAATATGCTCGGCAACTGGGTAGTAAAACTCTTAAAGGTGTCGCTGTAAAGGTTTTTCAGCACACCCAACCACCTTTTGAGAGAATTTTATCAACTGCAAAGTTAACTGTGTGTTGGAATGGAACAAAGGAGGATAAGAATGTCAGAAACTATCGTTGGGGTAATCGGTGGGTCCGGTCTCTACGAAATGGAAGGACTTGAGGATGTTCAAACAGTTTCCCTGAAGACACCTTTTGGAGATCCCTCTGATTCGTTCATTGTGGGGCGTCTCGAAGGAGTGAAGGTGGCCTTTTTGCCTCGCCATGGGAAGGGCCATCGCATTCAGCCCTCTTCTCTTAACTTCAGGGCTAATATTTATGGAATGAAATTGCTTGGTGTACATTGGATCATCGGTGTCAGCGCTGTGGGTTCGATGAAAGAATCGATCCATCCGGGGGATATGGTGATTCCAAACCAATTCATTGATCAGACGAAGGGGCGTCCAAACACTTTCTTCAGCGATGGGATCGTGGGCCACATCAGCTTTGCAGATCCGGTTTGTCCTACTTTAAGCCAAATCCTTTTTGAGGCAGGAAAAGAAGTGGGAGCAACGGTTCATAAGGATGGAACTTATATTTGTATCGAAGGTCCTCAATTTTCAACCCGAGCTGAATCAAACCTATACCGAACATGGGGAGTGGATATTATTGGGATGACCAACCTCCCGGAAGCAAGGCTCGCTCGAGAGGCTGAGATTTGTTACGCCACCATTGCCTTTGCGACCGATTACGATTGCTGGCATCAGGAGGCAGGAGATGTTTCGATTGGTGATGTCTTGAGAATCCTTGCTCAGAGCACGAAAACAGCAAAAAGTGCGATTCGACATGCGATCAAGCATCTTCCTGAAAAAAGAGAGTGCCTTTGTGCCAACGCATTAAAATATGCCTTGATCACTGGTAAAAAGTTTATCAATGAAAAAACGAAAAAAGATTTAGAGCTGATCATCGGGAAATATAAGTAATGAGGAGTATGCCCCCTCACCCCCATCCCTCTCCCCCGATGGGGAGAGGGGGAGTCGCCGACGCGCCACAGCGCTCTGGCGACGGTGCGGATGAGGGGAATGAAATTTATTGTAGATTGCATGCTGGGGAAATTGGCTAAGGAATTGAGAATGCTGGGTTATGATACCATTTACTACCGGGGCGAAGATCCTTATCAATTGATCCAAATGGCAAGGGATGAAGGTCGGATGATCTTGACCCGAAACACCAAACTCACTCCCAAAAGACCCGAAGATCGAATCATCTGGATCATGGAGGACAAACCTTCTCCCCAGTTGAGTGAACTCATTCAAAAGGGCTATATCTCACTGAACGAGGAGACCCTTTTTTCCAGATGCCTCCTCTGTAATATGCTTCTTGACGAAATCCCATGGAAAGAAGCGAAAGGAAAAGTTCCAGATTTCATCTTCCACCAACAGAAAAGATTTTACCGGTGTCCCCAATGTTTAAAAATTTATTGGCAAGGTTCCCATCAAGAACATATGCAAAAAAAGGTGGATGAACTTTTTGGTTGATTTGGTCTGTTTGGTCTATTGGGTTAGCAAGACAAACGAAACAAACCTTAGAAACAAAAAGAACGAGATATGCGGATTATTAGTGGAAGTTCGAAAGGGAGAGTGCTGGCGAGGCCAAAGGGACAGGCGATTCGCCCCACCTCTGACCGGGTGAAGGAATCTATCTTCAATATCTTGAGAGATGAAATAGAAGGGAAAATGGTCCTTGATCTTTTCGCAGGTACAGGAAATTTGGGGATCGAAGCCCTGAGCCGAGGAGCGAAGAAAACCATCTTTGTTGAAAAGGGGAGACAAGCTTTACGAATCATTCAAAGAAACCTTACTCAATTCGGATTCGAGGAGCGATCTGAAATCATTCCCAAAGACGCAAACCGAGCCATTGGAATTCTCAAACAGAGAGGAGAATCATTCGATTTGATCTTAATGGATCCTCCTTATGAGAAGGGATTGATCAAAAGAACCTTAATGAAACTAGATTCAAATCCGATATACCACAAGGACTCTATACTCATCATCGAACACGACCGTCGGGAAAAACTTCCTCGCACCATGGATTGGAATCCTTTTAGGGAACGACAGTTTGGAGATACTGTGATCTCTTTTCTGACGCTTCTGAATGATCATCCCATTATTGAGTTGAGAATAGAATCTTGAGCACATTTCTCTCTCCCCGCAGCAGGAAAGACTGATGGAGGTTTTGGAGTGGTTGAGAATAAGAAAGGAGTGAATAAAGATATGGGAAAAGTAGCTATCTATCCAGGTTCCTTTGACCCCATCACCTATGGTCATATAGATATCATCGAGAGGTCTCTTGAGATTTTTGACAAAGTGATCATTGCAATCGCAGATAATATGGAAAAGCAACCCCTTTTCTCCATTGAGGAACGTCTTCAGATGGCGAAAAACATTTTTAAGGATTCACCTAATGTCATTGTAGACAGTTTCAAGGGACTTCTCGTCGATTATGTAGCGAAGACAAATGCCAAGGTGATTTTAAGGGGCCTCCGTGCAACTTCTGACTTCGAATATGAATTTCATATGGCCTCCATGAATCGGAGCCTCAACACTCATCTGGACACCCTCTTTATGATGACCAGTAAGGACTATTTCTTCGTTTCCTCCCGAACGATCAAAGAGGTCGCAAAATTAGGGGGTGGAGTCGAGGGATTGGTCCCAGACCTTGTCGTCAGGCGGTTAAAGGAAAAGTTCAAGCTCCCTGTCACAAAAAAGAAACAGATCGGCTGGGATGATTAAAGATTAATATCCAATTCCCAAATTCCAAGTTCCAAATAAATCCCAATAACTAAAATTCTAATTTCAAAACAGAGAAAATCAGTTTGTTTGGACATTGGTTATTCGAATTTGGGTATGATTTGGGATTAAATACTTGGAATTTATTATAATACGTTTTTTTGATTGGGAATTTTGTTCTTGCGTAAATTGCGATGAAAAGATTAATCCTTTGTGATTTCGATGGAACAATTAGCGTTAGGGATATAGGCTATCTCCTGGTCAATCAATTCACCTCGGGAAACTGGGAGGCGATCGGCCAGGGGTTTCGTGAGGGAGAGATTGGCTCGAAGGAAGCTTACTCCCGAATTGCAAAAATCCTTAAGGGGGATAAATCCACCATGCTCCGTTTTGTTCAAGAGCATTCCGAAATTGACTCATCCTTTTCTATTTTCTACCAATATTGCCGTGAGAATGGCATTGATATAAAAATTATCAGCGATGGTCTTGATTTCTATATTAAGAAGATTTTGGAAATTCACCGCCTCGCAGAGATTCCCTTTTATTCCAACTGTACCCATTTTCAGAAAGGGGAGGGAATCGATATCTCTTTTCCTCATGTTAAAGAGGAGTGTAGTCTCTGTGGAACTTGCAAAAAGAGGCTCATCCAACTCCATCGGAAAGAATATGATTCTATCTTTTTCATTGGAAACGGTTTTTCCGACAGGTGTGCGGCTCAGGAAGCTGACTTCGTTTTTGCCAAAGATTTCCTCTACACTTACTGTACCGAACAGGATATCCCCTGCCATTATTTTAAGGATTTTCACGAGATTCTCGGTGATCTGAAGAAACAGATCCGTGGTATTATCTTCGACCTGGACGGAACGCTGATTGAAGCCTACGAGGCAATCTATCTTGGGTTGAAAGAGTGTTTTCAAAATCTCGGGAAAGAGATATTTCCTTTCCCCGATTTGAAAAGATATCTGAAGGCAGATTTAGAGACGACACTTTCCCGATTCTTCTCACAGGAGGAGGTTTTAAAGGGCATCCCCATTATGAGAAAGAAATATGAAGAGGTCTACCTCGGTAAAACTCATTTTTTAAATGGTGCAAAAGCAGTTTTAAAAGGACTCCATTCCACTGGGATCATCCTGGGAATTGCCTCCAATAAGTATGGTCGTTTTTCAAGAGGGGTTCTCAACCATTTGAGGGTGTCAGACTATTTTAAATCCGTGATTGGTGCTGGAGATGTCGCACGAAATAAGCCTTTCCCCGATATGATCCATACAGCTTTAAAAGAGATGAGTCTTCCTGCAGAGGATGTAGTCTTCGTTGGAGACACTCTCACAGATATTGAGACAGGGAAACAGGCAGAAGTCGATGTCTATGCCATTCCCACTGGATTCTATTCTAAAAAAGAGCTCTCACAAGGGAAGCCAAAACGACTATTAATAAATCTCACAGAACTTGTTCAGGTCGTTAAAGATCCCTTATCATAGATCTATCCACAGCAACATTAATCATAGCAAGGGACGTCATTCCTGCGAAAGCAGGAATCCAAAAAAACACTGGATTCCAGGTCAAGCCCGGAATGACAAACCGGGTAAGACTTATGTCGTTATGTATATTTGATTCTAACTCCATATATTAAATCCCTTTACCCCGTTAGAAATCCCCAACATTTATGCTGGGGATGGTAGAAATAGAAAGCATCAGCTCCTTATTGAGGGCGGGATCAAAGCCCTGCCATTTCTAACGGGGTTTACCCTATTCCATATTTCTTTAGAATCTGTTGTGCTGCTATGATTCCGCTGAAGACCTCTCCTTCCAGACCCAAATAAGGGAAATTCTCTTTTCCAACGAAATAGACTTTTTTTGAAATACTTACAGGAACCACCCCATCTCTCCAATTAAAATCAGAAGTGGCCTCGTAAAAATAGTGTGCATAAGACCATTTTGGAATATGCTCACTGGCCCACTGGTAATCGGAAAATTCGATGTGGTCCTCAAGAAAAGGGATGAGATGATACAAATGCTCCATCACTCTTTTCTGATAATCGACGAGGAGGGGTTGTTCCCATTTTTTCAACTCCGTCAATCCTCCAACGGTGAGTGCCCTTCTTCCCTCTGGTGCCTGGCTTTTATCTCCTCTTGGACTTAGGAAAATGAACAGGACATTTCCAGCCTGGTAGGGTTTTTCGAGATCCAAAATAGAGATAAGAAGATCTCTCATCCCAACCGGAATGACTTTTTCTCGGACCCCTAAAAATAAAGGGATCATCACATATCGAGGTTTGATCCTCTCCCCCCACTTTATTAATTCTTTCCCTTTTTTTCCTAAGAGGGATGAAATGTGATGAAGAGGAGAATTAAAAATAATAAAATCCGACCGAAATTCTTTTGGGTCTCCTTCTAAAAATAGAGTGAGCCCTTTTCGCCACTCCAGATTGATCTTTTTCGCCCTATCGATCTCTTCAATTTTTCCACCAGATTTTAAAAATTGGTTTAAAACTTCTCTCTCCAGTTTTTCTAAATCAAAATTAAAATTTGCTTCATTTGTCTCATCCGATAAAATGTGAGCAGCCAAAGAGATAGGAAAACGATCTGAAAAAAGATTCCCCCAGGAGAACAGTTGGAGTTGAATGAATTCTCTAAAATTTCTCGTAAATGGGAAGAGCTTCTTGTCTACTCTTTCTTTTGGAAAGGTATCGAATGAAAACAATTTTTTGATGGAAGACCGCTGTTGAAAGGGGAAAAATGACGGTAAAATGTGCTGGATTTGATCGAGTTCATTATAAAATTCTTCAATCTGAACTGTCTCTTTGGGAAACTCCCTCTTCCATTCCATCTTGGATAGGGGACGCTGAGGGGAAATGTCAATCCTTGCCTTTGGAAGGATCACTTGAAAGGTAACTTTCTGCTCTGATTTTCCCGAAATAATCTTTTCCTGGTTGCCCTCTTCTTGAGTCCCTATCAAAAAAGGAAGATTCAATGTCTGAGAAATTATTTTTAAAAGGTTAGGACTTAGACGCTTTTCTGAAAAGTTGGAAAAAGGGACAAAATGGTATCCGTTTGTCGTATAAGAAGGTAGGTAGCTTTTTTCTTTAATGAGCAAGACGTGGTATTTATTTTTGGCCAATAAGGTTCCAGCAATCAAACCCCCTATTCCAGATCCTAATATAATTATCTCTTGCTTATTTACTGCTGTTTTCATTTCATGAGGATACTGGATTAGTTAAATAATGATACAATAATGAGGAGATAAACCCCGTTAGAAATTCCAGCGGGGCACTCGCCGCGCAAGCGCTGGCGCAGCGGGTTAAACCCCGCCGGAATTATTTAATATGTAATCCTGCTATAGCGTGACTGCAGATCACGCGGGGCATTATTTCTAACGGGGTAAAAAATCAGACAAACTCGATTGTCTCTTGCTCCGTCTCGGTTTTCCCAACCTCTCCGATGATAAATGCTTTCTCGCCCAAGGATTGAAGCCTGGCTAAGATATCCTCGACTTCTCTGTGCCTGACGATGAGAATCATCCCAATCCCGTTGTTGAAAGTGCGAAGCATCTCCTCCTCGGAAATCCTCCCCTTTTCTTTCAGAAAGTTGAAGATAGGAGGAGCATCCCAGGCTCCTTTGTGGACAATCGCCTTGCAGCCTTTAGGGATCATTCTCGGAAGATTTCCGGTGATACCCCCACCTGTAATATGGGCGATACCACTAATATTGAAGTCTCTAATAAGATTGAGGATTGTTTTGACATAAATTCGAGTTGGCCGGAGTAATTCTTCACCCAAAATTTCTCCGATCTCTTCAATCTGATTATTCAGATCCATCTTATATATATCGAGGAGCAACTTTCTCACCAACGAGTATCCATTGCTGTGGAGACCATTAGAGGCGATCCCAATTAATTTATCTCCGACAGTGACACCAGACCCATCAATCAATTGGGCATCCTCCACAATCCCTACGGCAAAACCAGCCAGATCATATTCTCCATCTTTGTAAAATCCTGGCATTTCAGCCGTCTCTCCACCGATCAGAGAGCATTCAGCTTCCATACACCCTTTGACAATACCCGAAACGACCTTCATCGCCTTTTCGGTATCTAATTTAGAAGTGGCTAAATAATCCAATAGAAAAAGAGGCTTCGCCCCAGCGACAATGATATCATTCACACACATCGCCACAAGATCAATCCCAATGGTATCATGGCGATCCATCATAAAGGCGATCTTTAACTTTGTCCCTACTCCATCGGTAGAAGAGACGAGAATCGGTTTTTTATAACGTTCTAAGTTAAGAGAGAGGCACCCAGCAAAACCACCAATTTTAGTCAATACTTCGGGTCGGAATGTAGACTCCACCATTGGTTTGATCGCCTGGACAAATGCATCACCTTTCTCAATATTAACCCCCGCATCCTTATAAGAAAATTTTTTCACGCTCTTCCTCTTTTAAGAATAAAGTATATTTTAGATTAATCGATGCCCACTAAAATGTCAACCCTGCAGAGTGAGTAGGGTCTTTTTTTCTTGCGAATTTAGATAGACTTTGTTAACTTTATCCTGTTTTATTAATATCTCTGATGATCAAAATGAGAATTGAAGAATTCGATTATTACCTTCCCGCCTCCTTGATTGCTCAATATCCATCTCCTCAGCGGGGAGGGACTTCTTTAATGGTCCTTCATCGCAGGACTGGCGAGATCGAGCACCAAGCCTTCCAAAATATCATAAAATATCTTAATCCCCGCGACCTTATTGTCATGAATAATACTCGTGTCCTTCCGGCTCGGCTGATTGGGAAAAAAGAGACTGGGGGAAAGGTGGAGATCCTTCTCATTCCTTCATGGAATGGGACAAAAGGAGAGTATAAAGCCTTAATAAAAGGGTCAGGGAAAGTGAAACAAGGATCCCGAATCCGATTTGAACAGGGACTTGAGGCAGAAATAGAAGAGGTAAAAGATGGAAAAGGGAAAGTCCGCTTCTCCTGTCAGGTTTTGGCAACGGACATCCTTCAAAAGATCGGCCACATCCCACTTCCCCCGTACATCAAGCGGGAGGATGAGCCATTGGATAGGGACCGTTATCAGACTGTTTTTGCAGAGAGAGATGGATCAATTGCTGCACCGACTGCAGGTCTCCATTTCACCCCCTCCTTACTGCAATTGCTCAAAGAGAACGGTGTGCGCACCGCAATGATCACTCTCCATATAGGAATTGGAACTTTCGCTCCAGTGAAGGCATCTAACATCGAAGA